>Ga0182024_10004897_pt1 | contig 30401 bp, 21 predicted proteins | sample P32metaG_FD_120480 | JGI IMG/M metagenome (GOLD analysis project Ga0182024, IMG submission 120480) | Permafrost microbial communities from Stordalen Mire, Sweden - P3-2 metaG (Illumina Assembly) | ecosystem: Environmental > Terrestrial > Soil > Wetlands > Permafrost | place: Sweden: Stordalen... | reverse complement strand
GCGGAGGTGGTGGCGGCGGCTGCTCAGTTCCACCTAAATTGGCGACCAACGTCTGCATTTGCGGAGTTGGTTGTCCATTTTGTGGCTCGACACTGAACATATAGTTTGCGGGATACCAGGCGCCGGCAGTCCAATACGAGAAGCCTGTCCACTGGGCGGGATTGCTGTGCATGTACTGCAACATTGCACTCAGATCGGCAAGAGCACCTGGATCTGAAGTGACTCCGATTTCTCCCAGGAATGCGGTTCGATTGTTTGCCTGCAACCAGGCTGTGAAACCACTCAGGTCAGCAACAGCATCAGCGACAGGAGGGAAGTCCGGATGAGTGCCGGAGCCGTCCGAATCCAGATATTGGTGCACCTCATAGGACCAATTATTTCCAGGGTCGGTGATGTTAATCATGTCGACAGCATTGAGCTGCACAAAATTGACCGCGTGCTCCCAATATGTGGAAGGCACCAAAATCAGATTTGTTGCGCCGGCTGTGCGAATGGAATTGATAGCTGCTTGCGCAGATGCTTCCCATGTAGTCGCAGTCATTGCAGATCCGACTGGCTCATTCATCAATCCGAAGATGACGATTGGATTGCCGGAATAGTGCGCAGCCATCTTTGCCCAAAAGTCAGCAAACTGGGCATTCGGCACACCACCGGGCACACCGACAGTGACACCCTGGTAGGCACCGTAGTTGTGTGGATCGACAACCACTGACATTCCTCTTGCTGCGCATCCGCTCACTACTGCATCCATAAGAGACAACTGGTATGGATCAAGAGCACTGTATGCTGACGGCTGCATGCGTTCCCAAAGAAACGGAACACGAATAACGGTCATTCCGTTGGAAGAGAAAAAGTCGAGTTCTGAGCTTGACGGATATATATAATCCGTTCCAAGAACACCAGGGATGTTACTTGGAGTGAATTCGGCTCCCGAGATATTTACGCCTTCGAGTGTCATGCCACCCGTGGCATAAGCTGCAGTTTGCATCACAATTGATGCTAGAAATACAGCTATGTAATACACAAGTGGTCGGCACAGAGATTTTGCTGTCGGCACTGCCGCTTGCTCATGGTAAAACCTGTATTTAAACATAATGACCATTCTCCCGAAGAGTTGCACTTAGTCAGTGCGCGCAACGATTCAATGAATCAGCGGGGTGATCCAAGAAATTGATTTGTCCAGGAGATGTAGAGTTTACGCCCGCGAATTTTTGCCTGGTAACGGATCTTTTGTAACAATCTTAAGGCGCAAATCTATCTTTCAATTTGCTTACACGAGGCTTTCACAATGGCGTTCGATCCTGTGCGCAATTCATCTCGGTTCGCAAGATGATGATAAAGAGAGTCGCCCGGGCTCCTGGTTCCCGGACGACTCCCAACTTTCAGGCGAGGTCAAATGCGTTTCTCAATTAGACCTCCTTCAATTCGACAACTACGCCTGTAATTCCATATATCTATTCAATTCATTTCAATTCGACTGATTCCGCATTGCTTACATGCCTTCGCTCTCTAATCGAGAGATTGTGCGGTTGGCACGAGCAGCAACAAAGACGTTTTCGTCGCATGCCAACGTCGCCAGTATCTCTAAAGGAACGTTTGGATTTTCTGCCAGTGCATATCTGACGTCCACCGAATCGTCTCTTGCCAGCCATTCAAGAATTGGCCGGGTGGCTTGAGGATTGTGAGCGATACTTCCGCGTACTTCAGGAACATGGTCCCAGATGAAGGTAGCGAGCAAGTGCGTTGGTGTGCGTGAGTTTTCAGCCACTCTGCTGCGAATCTCAGGCTCGTCGCTGTCGGCCAGTGTGCGCAGTTGCACGGTCGTTGATTGCGGGTTGGTGGCAGAACTGTGATTATGATTAAACATTGATTTATCCCCTTAAACTTAAGGCATAGCCATCACCCACGGTGCGATTGATCCCTTCGGCAGGACGCACCATATACAGTGTTTGGCTTTTGCTTGTGGAAGGCGCTTCGCTAACTTAGCGTGCTGTGGTTAGAACTCTCAAAAAAAGTGATGCTTAATGTTTAATACACATTCATCGCTTTCCTTCGTGTCATCTCCGTCACTTCCAATACCTTGAGTGTATGTCCTGTTGCCCGAGCCGTCCAATACGGGCTTTTTATCGGATTGATTGGACTTTTTTATCGATTCCGCAATTCAATCCATTTCTCCTTTCCTCAGTTGTCTCCCGCTCCGTTGTTGCGGACATTGCTATCATCGCGCAAGGCACGTTAGGGATTTGTTAGGGCGGAAAGGGTTGATTCCGCAATTCAACCCCTGGCCCTATACAATAGATGCGCCAACAGAGGAATGAATTGATGGAGCTCAGTCATTTGCGGTATTTTTTGCGCGCCGCTGAACTATTGCACTTTACTCATGCGGCGGAGTCTTTGTATATCTCGCAGCCAAGTCTGTCAATCTATATGCAGCAGCTGGAAGATGAAGTCGGCGCTGCGCTTTTTGCGCGGGTCGGACGCAATGTGCGGCTGACCGAGGCGGGAAAGCTGCTGTTGGTCCACTCGCGCAAAATCATTCACGAATTTGAAAACGCCCAGCAGGGCATCGACGACTTGAAAGGTTTGTTGCGGGGCACGCTGCGCTTTGGCTCGCTGCTTGCATTTAGCCTGGAGATGGTACCTATCTGGCTGAGTACTTTTAATAAGATGCATCCGCAAGTGCATGTAATCTGCCGAACTGGGCCTCACTCTAGTCTGGAAGAGCTGCTACTCAAGGGCGATGTTGAGCTGGTGTTGGCGTTTCTTCCCATTGAATCAACCGAAATTGAATACCATGAGCTGTTTACGGAGGAGGTTGTGCTGGTTGTTCCGGAAGACCATGAGTTGTCACGGCGCCAGTTGGTCAAACTTGCGGATTTGGAAAACATTCCTCTGTCGTTGCCCAGTCAACAGCAAAACACGCGCAGATTGCTGGACGATCTTTTCATCGAATATGGTGTCACTCCGAAAATAATCGCCGAAGTGGATGATTTGCATGCGCTTTTGACAATGGTGAAAATGGGCAATGCAGTCAGCGTTTTGTCACGCATGGCGGTTGGTGATGCGCGTGGTGTCAAATGCATCAGTTTTGTCGGCGGACCGGAGCATCGCTTAACGGCGATTGCCATGTGGGATAAGCGCACCACTCTAACACCGGCAGCCAAAGCCTTTCTTGAGGTGGTCAAAACGCACTGCCAGCCGGATGACTGATTTTATTGGTGCAATCGCGCGTCACTCTAGCAGCGAATCCTCTAGTTCGGTGAGCTGATCCGCACTCAGGTTGAGGCTGTTTGCTTTCACTTTCTCAAACAATTCCTCGCCATCCATTTCGGTATGTTCAGGAGCGCAGTGCGGATGCAAATACGAGGCTCGCGGCATGAAATTACCGCCGTCGCTGGGAGATTCGACGGCAACCCGCAAGTTGCCTTTCTCGATTTTTTCGCCGCAAGAAATACACAAAGCACGTGAAGTGGGCGCCGGCTCTCCATATGGGAAAGTCGTGGGCTTCTCGGTTTTGCCCGAGGTTTCGATTGTTTTGAGCAAATCGTCTTTGTCCGGTATTTCTACGTCGGTCGTTTCCAGCGCTTGCTTGAGCACAGATGGCTTCTTTTTGGCTGCGCAATGCAGATGGTGCCAATTGAAGGTCATTTCGCCAGGAGAGAAAGCATTGGCCACTTCTTCGCCCATGCGCAACTCGCCTTTTCCAATTGTGGTCTTGCACGTACGACAGCTTGCCCGCCCGGACTTCGCCGCTTCAATCATATGCGCCATTTCCGAACCTCCTTTTGTGTGCCGGTCTCGCCTTTATATTCCCCGCTTTCTGCAGGTTCTTCGGCAAAATTATCGCCAATTTTTTAATTTATTCGCCTGGCTCAACAAAATGACCCGCCGGGTGCTCAGGCGTGCCTTTTTCTTCAACTTCTTCAAAGTCCTGCTTGTGCTGTTGATTCTCCAATTCGTGGATCAGATCTCCAGCCTGGCGATATCTTGTGCTCAGATCTTGGCAGGTGCATTGGGCGACGAAGTCATCCATTTCTCCTGAAACTGAATCGGCAATCAAAATCGGATGCGAACTAGTCAAAGGCTCTGGATCCGATCCAGTCAGCAAATAGTGCAACGTGCAGCCCAGCCCGTAAATGTCGCTGGCGGCAACAGCAGCCCCGCGAAATTGCTCTGGCGGCAGATAGGCGTGCTTGCCCACCACAGTGGCGGTGGCAGATTCTGTTTCTTGTTGGGCGACCATAAAGTCAATAAGTTTGATCGATCCATCAGGCAACAAGATCAAATTGTCCGGAGTAAAGTCTCTGTGCACTACAGGTGGTGACTGATGGTGGAGATATTCCAATGTGCGAGCCATGGATATTGCCCATAATCGCACCGTGCTTTCAGGTACCGGTCCGTTCTTGATCACATAGTCGCGCAAGTTGATACCATCGATAAACTCCAGCACAAGATAGCCGCGGTGATCTTCGACGAAGACATCAAGAAACTTCACCACTGATGGATTGTCCAATTTGCTCAGCATCGCCGCTTCATGCTCGAAAGATTCCAGGGCGCGGCGGCGCACTCTTGTGTCGACATACACTGGAAGGATGTATTCCTTCAAGACGACCTGTTTTCCCGCTGCGTCATGCGCGAGGTAGGCAGAACCCTGCCCACCCATTCCCAGCTTGCGATCGAGAATATATTTGCCCTGTTGCAGCGAGGCATTGGCAGTTAAAGGCTGCAGGCGCTCTCGCCCTATGGGAGCGGTTAGAGCATCCAGCCACAGTTTTGTATAGCTGGGATCTTTTTGGTCGACATTGATGGTGGCAAACAGTCTGTGGTCTTCTAAGCTCAGCGGATGTGCGGACCATTTATCGAGAGCGCGCATAAGGTTATCCCAGTTTTCGCTGGTGGCAATTTTTTCCAGCTTCAATTTGTAGGTCCGACTGTTTTGCACATCGAAGCAGATAGAGCGGTCGAGCACTCTTTGCCCCGGTTTTGCCGGAGTGAGATAGATCTGTTTGATACGCTTCCAGAGAATCAATTTCTTTCGCCACTTGTTTCCAGCGACAACTGCATCAAGGGTAAAGCCGTATGGATCACATACCATTCTGGTGGCACTATAGGTTTTGGCATACAGAGCCAGTATGACCACCGGCAAAAATTTGATCATGTAATACCAAGATCCTGCCGCATGCGATAAACCGCTGAGCATAGGGGTAAACATCGCGCAGGTGCCCACAAAGAGGATGAAGAACAGAAGAACAATTCGGTCTGATTCTTTCTTGAATTGTTTCTGTGAATCAGGGTCGGATGTGTAAGGCCAAAACGGAACTACAATCTCGGCGAAGTCAGGGGGGAAGAAAATTGGATCTAGATTGTGGAGGATGGTTGGATGCTTATCGAGAGCTCGGATGAGTTCTTTCCATCGAGCACTGGTTCCGATATCCGAAAGCTCGATCCACAAAGTGCTCTGTCCTTCAATAACGCTCCATTGAAGGGTTTGTATTTCAAGCCGGGAGCCGATTGCGAAAATGCTGTTGATTTGAAACCAGAAAATCGTGCGCGGTTCTGATTCTGACAGAAGGACAATTCCATTGTTGTTGCAAACAAAACGCGTTCCCAGCGCTTTGGCCATTTCCAGCTCTTCGTCAGTCTCACGGACCTCACAAAGCCACCTTCGCGATGTCTCTGAGATTTCCGAGTTCGATGTCGCGGATTGCTGTATTCCGTCAACTTCTTGTGCCGCCCCCAGCTTTACCTCAGGCGACAGCTTTATCTCAGGCGACAATGACTGTGTTTCCTTAAAGTCAAACGGCTGTTTTTGTGATTCCATTGCTCAGTGAATCTTCTCGTCTTGCTTGCTGGTGCTCGTAGAAATTGCCTGCACAGAATTTGATACCGCCGAATTTAATATCGCCGAAAGCTCCCGCACCAGATCCGGTGCTTGCAGATGACGCGCGGAGAGTTCAGGCTTGGTCAAACTTGCTATCAGTGCGTCAGTCGTCTCAGAGACTGAAGGCGCGCTCTGAAGAGGGTGACACTCCATGAGCGCGACCGGATCTTTGCCCGTGAGAAGGAAGTGAGCAGTACAACCAAGCGCATAGAGATCGCTGCGCGGCTCTGCTTTACCGCGCACCTGTTCTGGTGGCATGTAGCATTGCTTGCCGACGAGGGTGCCTGTGGCGGCACTCAAAAATTGATTGGCGGCGCCGAAGTCGATCAAGACGAGCGTTCCATCTTGTCTGAGCACAAGGTTGTCCGGCGTAAAATCACGGTGCACTATAGGTGGTGACTGGGAATGCAGGAAAGAAAGAATTTGCGCCATCTGCAGCATCCAGTTCAAAACTCTGCTTTCGGGCTGTTTGCCAGTGCGTTTCACGTATTGCCGTAAGTTTTCGCCTGGAATGTATTCTAGAACAAGATAGTTGCGACCCTTTTCGACAAAGTGATCGAGCACTCGCGCAATCTGGTCGTGTCTGCTCAAAGTTCCCAACAACTCTGCTTCTCGTTGGAACATCGCGATCGCCTTTTGCTGCAGAGCGTCTGGCGATTCCTGCGCTGAGGCGACGGATTCTTTGATCACGACCTCATGACCGGCTCCATCTTTTGCCAGATACACAGCTGAGAAACCACCAAATGCTATTTGTTTGATTATCGTTAACGACTCGGAACCTATGCGTCGTCCTGGTTCAAGCGGAATGAAGGTCGTGGAGTTGAATCTTCGTCCCAGCTCCTCTTCCCAAATCTGAGTGTAGCTGCCCTTTTCCAATCCCTGCGTTTTGTTCAGCAGTTGGTCGCGATAATCGAGTGCTGCCTGACCCCATTGAGCATTGCTGCCCCAAACCTCCACGGCGAGCAGCAGTTGCTGCAGTTCGCCTTCGCTGATGCGGTTGTTCTCAATAACTACCTCACCCTGGTGATCGAAATTGAGCAACAGGCGCCGCTGGTCGCTCGGCACGTTGATTGCTTTCAGCTGCGACCAGGGCAACCAATGTGAACCGCCAAGCAACTGTGACGGCATGCCCAGACCGTCTTTGTTGACGTGCAGGTTTGACCCCTGCGATTGCTTGACATAGACGTTGAAGGGCACGTAAGCATAGACCCCAGCAGCGAGCAGGGAAAAAAGCAACATTAATCCGGCATTGTGGGAGATGCCCAGAAGGGCGGCCATGGCGGCAAAGGCGAAAACGGCAGCCACGCCGAACAGTGCCCAAAGGCAGGCGCACAGGCGCAGTTCGCGCTTGCCGAGCAGAGGGTATTTGATTGAGAGTTCAAGCTGTGACATGACTGTGGATGGGGTGGCTGTCTGGCGGTGTTGGGGCCGTTTGGCGTGATGGCAGTTGATTATTAGGCGTTGTTGCTTGACCTATATGTTCCCAGCATGTGGCTTCTTGCCCCAAAACCGCCAATTGCAATAATCACTTAAGGACATATGATTACTCAGTAGAATCTACTTGACGATTGATGGAAATGTTGGAACTGCTAATTGAAGATGGACGTTCAATCCTTCTCTTCTCACAATTCACAAGCATGTTGGACATCATCAAAGCGCAGCTGGCTAAATCTCAAATTCCGTTTGTTGAAATCACCGGCGATACCAAAGACCGAGAAACTCCAGTGTCGAGATTCCAAAATGGAGAAGTGTCGCTATTTCTCATCAGCCTGAAAGCAGGGAGCACGGGGGGTCGGCTCCAAGCGCGCGAGACAGCGGACCGACGTTTAGCGCGCAAGGTGTGCGCATGCTGTTGGAGCCGCTGGCGTAATTCCGCTCGGTTCACGAGTTAGCTGTCAGCTAGCTTGTTCAGGGTCTTATCGTAGCGCACGTTTGAATCTGCGATCGACTCCTGAAGTTTGCGCCGCCTACTATCCTCACTGTGAATCGGCGTGACAATAATACTTTCTCCGTCAGTTGAAATCTTCAGCGGCGTTTTGTCATCGATGTTCAGAAGATCAAGAACCGCACGATCCAACACGAGCGCCTGGCTATTCCCGTGTTTGGACAACTTTTTGATCATTGCGTCAATACCTCGAACTTGTTGGTTGCTTGAACTGGTAGGTGTAAGTGATGGTTTAGTAGCGGTCAACCGTTCAAACAATGTAATTATGTTTGTTTATCCAAAGTACTTCCAATGTATCACCACGGCATTGCATATGTCAACACCTAGACAACATGAAATCTGCTCATTGGAGCGGATCCGCGGGATATTAATGGAACGATTATTAGACAGAAAGATACAAATCATCTGTCAGGGACTTGAATAGGAACGCTGTGGAGTTCGATAAACTCTGCCATTTGTTCCTTAGTAAGCAGGCCTTGAGCCGCTTTAAGGACAAACTCGTACATGTCATCATTGCTTGGAGAGAACAAGATATCGTTGACAGCCAGGAATGCTTTAGTGGCGACCAGAGCTGTTCTTTTGTTGCCGTCGTTGAAACCGTGATTCTGTGAGAGGCTTCGGCAAAGAGCCGCTGCCATCAACGATATGGTCGGATTCAGAAACTTGCCGTCGAATGTAGCCTGAGGCTGCGCTACGGCGGATCTAATTAATCCCAGATCCATAATTCCTTCTCTGCCGCCGCGAAGGGCAATCTGCCCGTCGTGCATGTGGATGACTTCTTCGACTGAGATAAAGGTGACTTCCATCATGTAAACCCCAAAGCGAACTCAACTTAACATCGCTATTACAACGCTATATGTACAAAGGATCGAACATTGTTCCACCTTTTGTATACAAGTTATAACATGCATATGTATGGTATCAGAGCCTCACGAGGAGGGCAATCCCCTTACACCGTTAGAGCGTCAATCGGCTGCATAAGAGCGCGCAAATCGTCTTCGGTGAAAGTTGTGCCGAGGTTGCCTCGCTCGTCGTAAATCGAAGCTGCCAGAGCGCGTTTGCGTTCTTGCAATAAGAGCATGCGATCTTCCAGCGTGCCGTTGGCAATCAGTTTGTAGACGAAGACATTCTTGTCCTGACCGATTCTGTAAGCACGGTCAGTCGCCTGATCTTCTGCCGCCGGATTCCACCAGGGATCATAGTGGATGACAGTGTCGGCAGCCGTTAAGTTCAGACCCACCCCACCTGCCTTCAGGCTGAGCAGGAAAACAGGAATGTCGGCGCCAGTCTTGAATTCTTCCACGGGAGTGACTCTATCTCTGGTGTCACCTCTGAGCTGCACAAACTTGATCGAGCGAGACTGCAGCTGTTCCGCAACCAGATCGAGCATGGAAGTGAATTGCGAGAAGAGAAGAATTTTTCGACCTTCAAGCGAGAGTTGCTCAATCATCTCGAGCAACGTCTCCAGCTTGGCGCTTTCTTCAATGCCTTTGGCTGAAGGCAGATTAACCAGGCGCGGATGGCAACAAACCTGCCTCAGCTTCAAAAGGGCGTCCAAAATTTCAATCTGAACGCGGTTGAATCCTTTCTTTGCTATTTCGGCTTGCAAGCGGTCCTGGCAAGAGAGACGAATAGTTTCGTAGAGGGCCAGTTGTTTATTGGAGAGCTCAACACGCTTGATGATTACCGTTTTGTCGGGAAGCTCCTTCAGCACTTCTGCTTTGGTGCGCCTCAAGATGAAAGGCCTGATGCGAGAGGCTAAGGCCTTCCTCAGTTGCTCGTCGCCGCCCTTTTCAATGGGCTTGCGAATCAACTTGGCGAACCTGGTTTTGTCACCAAGCATGCCAGGCAAAATAAAATCGAACTCCGACCACAGCTCACCGAGATGATTCTCAACTGGTGTGCCAGTGAGACAGAATCTATAGTTAGCCGAGATCTTCTTTACGCACTCAGCCACCTTTGCTTGCGGATTCTTAATGGCGTGCGCTTCATCGAGAATGATGCCGTGCCAATCGTGGGCAGCCAGAGTTTCAATGTCTCGCAATAAGGATCCATAAGTCGTAAGCACTATATCAGCCTGCTTCAACTGATCCATGAGCGCCATGCGCCCGAGACCAGCAAACGAGATGGCGCGCAAAGTGGGGCAGAATCTCTTGATCTCAGCCGACCAGTTTGGCAGCACGCTAGTTGGGCAAACGACCAGCACCGGATGCTTCAGGCGACCCGCCTGTTTATCAATCAATATGTGGGCCAACACCTCAACTGTTTTGCCCAGCCCCATATCATCAGCGAGAATACCGCCCAGACCGCCTTGCGATACAATCTGCAGCCAGGCCACACCGTCCTTTTGATAATCACGCAGGACACAAGCGAAGTCTTTCGGAGTTTCAACCTCCCGCGCCTTACCGAGAAGGTTTATCTGCTCGACAAATTTGCGCATCTTATCAGCGCCCAGCCAGCGAGCCTTGTTCAGATTGCCATCGGCCAGCAACTGCCTGGCATGCAGCGACGATATGCGCATAGATTTGCCCTTGTCTTCAGACAACAAGAGCTCCTGCAGCGCCAGAACCATCGTTTTGATGCGATCAAACGGAAGAGCAATCGGTTGCTGCTCGACCAGACAAATAAATTGCCCTTCGGTATTCAGTTTGTTCAGACTGTCCTCAGAGAAATCAGGCAGTCTCTCCAAAGTTCTCTTAACACCGGCAGTAGTGGCATCTTTTTACCACTGACTTCGATCTGAATCTCCAGGCTGAACCACCAACCACCCTCCTCTTTAATGTCAAATGCGAATTGATTCTCGCCTACTTTTCTGGGCAGCAGTTCGCTTTCTATTTGGGGAGCGATGCTGACGCCGGCCTGGCGCAAATTCTCCATTGCTCTGATGGTGACATTGCCCCACGACTGAGCATTTTCAGCAAGAAAGAAATAGTCGTTTGGACCGACGTTCTGCACAGTTTCAGTAATGTCTTCGAAACCAAGCCTTTCAACATCGTTGACGAGTTTCTGCATGACCGATCGGTCTTGCTTGAGAATAATCTTCTTACCGCCGGGCTGTGTAATAACCTTGTCAGTCATTTCTTCAGGAGCGAAGGAAAGAAGGAGCGCCCGCTTTTTCTCCCTTGTCTGGTCTTGCCGCACAGCCTCGAGAGAATTGACAAGCAGGAAAGATGGCGGCTTGACCAGCTTGATCTCAAGCTCGTCGTCTCTGGTCGGCAGGGGAACGATATCAGGTAGACCAAGCTCAGCCATAAGCAGGCTGGCGCCGATAACATCACTTTGTTTAAGCGGACGCAATGACTTTAACGCTTGCCAGATCTTGGTTGAGACTTTAATGTCCAACGGCCCGCATTCGTTTGTTTGATCGTCAAAATACCAGGGGCAGGACCAGGGCAGGCAGCGTAATGCACCAGCCTTGTCGCCGTCGGCCACAAGCGTCAACTGGCGTTCACCACTGGCGGTGTCTTGCCAGACGAACTTGCCAGTGCGCCTGGGTCCTAACTGCAAGAGCGGTCCATTAACCTCATCGCCCTGGCAGCGCCCGCTGCGCAGCACTCTGCCCATTGCCATTTCAAAGCAAGTCTTGAAATCATCTTCAGCGTCTAATGAACCAGATCGTATGCGAAAGTCCCAGGTCATCAGCGCGTGCCACAATCTGAAGATTGCGTGATCGGTATCAACAGCCGATTCTGGCAATTCCGAATATGCGGTCGGACTGATTTCGTGCCAGATGCGTAAGTTGCCATCTTTACGCCTGGAGACTTCGAAAACCTGTAGTGAAACAAATGGGTGAGATTCGCCTTGGGTTTCCAGTACATATGCAAGACTTCTGTCGCAGATGAACGCTCTGGCCGCACGAGATTCAATAAGCAGTAGCGAGAGGCGCCTCAAGTCGGCGGACACTGCCTGGCTGATTTGCCGCATTGCCGGCGGAATCGGGGTACCCGAGACATCAAGCCTGCTGGTGCGCGTGGGCAGATTTATCACGTTGCCGCCGCTTCTTCGCGGCGCAAGCATGGGCAGGCTCAATTCTGGAAACTTCAGGTCGTCTAAAAGGCTGACACCAAGGACGTTTGAAGAGCTCGCACTAATTCTGTTTGAAATCCCACCATCACGCGAGTCTGGGAACGAGCTCGCTGCGCCGCTGCTATCACTGTCAGCAGCCATTGCGTTTTTAGCTTCTTCCACCAGTTTAGGATCATCGAAAAAGGCAAGCACCAGTGCTGCCGTGTGGCGGCAAGCCTCGCCCCTGGAGCATTCGCAATCAGTGCAGCAAATCTTGGAAAAATCGCTGTGATCATGGAAATGAACCTCACACTCCACAATTTTGTTTCCGTTGCCGATAACCTTGCCGCACACAATCCCCGGGTCACCACCAACAGTGATATTGCGCACTTTTTTCCGCCTGTAATCGGCACTGGCGCTTTCTAAAGTCTCTGCGTCGAAATGCAAAAGCACATCTGCTGTCGACTGTGTGGGCATGAAGTTATCCCGGGAGCAGGAAAGTTTATCCTGCTGATTTTATTTCAATTCGTCAAAACACGGTATGGAATTTGTTTTCACTAACATTTTGATATGCGACTGATATGTGAATGCGTTAGATTGGTACTTTGGTCGCGGTTCAAGGCCGGCCTCGCCACGGACGACAGAATGGGCAACCAGACCCACTGGATGAGCGATACCATATACTTGCTTCCCACTCATGGTTTCTGTCTTTGCTGCAACGCCACCATGCTTTCTTTCCCGTTCCCGCTGTTACATCTGCTGGCGTTAAGCTTCCATTTCTCTCCGGGTGCCATTCCTTTGCCAGCTCTGGAAATAGCGCCTTGAGTGAGTTGGTTTCATTAACTCTTTGCCCGGCACAAAAGGGGCAGCCCTGACCTCGCGACGAACGCGCACACACGTCCTTTTCCCACTCATGCCGGCTATCTTTTGGACAACGCCACCAGACTATTTTCTTTGATTTCCCTGTAACATCTTGAGGCTTAAGCTCTCCATTTTTGACCGGATGCCACTCACGAGCCAGTTCTGGAAACCTTGCCAGCAGCGAGTTTGTGCGAGATACTTTTTTCCCCGCACAAAATGGGCAGCCCGATCCATTAGCCGTGCGATTGAGAACCTTTGCCTGCCATTCGTGTTCCGGGAATTGTTTGCATCGCCACCAAACAACTTTGTTGCTGCTAGCCGTGATCAAGTCTGGTTTCAGCCTCTTGTTCTTTCCCCAGTGCCATTCGCTGGCTACTTTCGGAAACAGCTTGCGTAAACTGTTAAAAGAAGCGACTTTTTTGCTGGCACAATATGGGCAACCTGTCGCGTCGCCTACCCTACTGTGGATTTGCGCTTGCCAGCTAAGGTTGCATGCCGGACACAACCACCAAGCGTGTTGATCCGATTGAGCAATCACGTCATCAGGTCGCAATTTTCCATTTTTGGAAGGGTGCCACTGTGCCGCTACCGCAGGGGCACAAAATTGTAGTGAATTAGTGGCTGATACTTTCTTGCTGGCACAATACGGGCAGCCGTGGGGTGAATTCGGTTGATTGTCTACTCTAGCGTTAATTATCTGTTGAAACACATGCTGCTTATCAAAAACGCAATACCACCAGGCTTTTACATTTGATCCAAAACTGAAGTCCTCCGGACCAAAGCCGCAGTTCTTTTCATAACACCAACATTGAGCGATTTCTGGATGAGAGCGTGACAACGGCGTCCGTCGTCTCATTGGGAATGGTTCGCTAACGTCCTCAATCAGTATCTGCGACATTTCTAATCCACTTGCAGCCTCTTACAATTCTATTGCCCATTGCACCATCGTCCGTACACGAAAACCACAACACGAGTTAGCTCTGGTCTTCAACCTTGGCATTGGCACTGCAGACATGCATCTAAAAAGCCGGTCGTTAATCTATCGCGAGAGACATCATGTCGCCAGTGACCCATTCTGGGGAATTGTGAAAGCATCTCGATAGTAGTATGGATGCGTAAGTCAAGACGGTTGGCTGCTCCCTTGGGATCACAGGCAAACAACGGAACGCTGCCTCATTTGTGGGCCTGTCGATGGATGGTAAAATGCTCGTGACAATTGGTGAGCTTCTTTGTCATGTCAGGCAGCCTCTGCCAGAAGCAGAGACTGCAACCTTCAACCGAGGAATGCCACTACCTTAAGGAAGCGCCGACGTGGACATACTAATCTGCCAAATGTGCGGATCAAAACTCAGAGCCGAGAGCAAGTTTTGCTCAGGATGTGGTGCCCCTGTCCCCAAATCTTCACCTACTACGCCGCCCGTTCTAACTCAAATTGCTAGTGACACACGTGCACTAGAGACCCATGCACTAGACGCACATGCACTAGAGACACATCCACTAGAGACACATGCACTAGAGACACATCCACTAGAGACACATGCGTTAGAGAAAGTTGATAGCCAGCAGCAGATCACAGAACTGCTGTCACAGGACAATGGCACCATAACACCTGCCGAAGGGCTGCCTGGCCCCAACCCGCTTCGGTACTCAAGTGCAGAGGCTCCTGCTTCTTTAAAACAAAGCATCAATCCGATTGAATCAGATAATGTCTCTGCCGCAAAGTCGGCTAAGCCGGCCAAGTCGGCTAAGTCGGCCAAGCCGGCAAAAAAGTCAGCGGTTAATTTGGTCACCGATAACCAAAACAAGCTGACCGAGCCAAAGCAAAAAAAGAAAGGCAACGATTTCTTAGCAAAATTCGGCACCATAGCCGACATCACCATAAAGACGATACTTTGCCTTTTCTTGGCGGGCATGTTGGCAGCCGGCTTGTTTATCATGTTCAAGAAGGGCATGATCAAGCTGCCATTTTTAGGCGGCGGGTCCCCACAGCAACAAGACAAACTGCCCAGTTTAACTGGCGACTGGATGATTCGCTACTCTGACGAGAATTCAGACAAGATTGAGAAGTACGCGGTTATGGCCGTGCAACATGCACATTCAATTATTGGCAAGGGAAGCGACGCGCACGGCGATTACTACATATCCGGTCTGATCACTCCGCCTGCCACCATCGAGTTGAGCAAGGTAACTTTTGTCAAGGACAAGCCGCAGCAACCGTTTTTCTTCTCCGGAACCTTCAACCTCGACAGTGAGCCACTGTCTGCCTCGGGCAAGTGGCACTCCCAGCACCACTTGGTGGGTAAGAATTCGAAAAACAAAGAGGAACGTGTGAGCGGCAGCTGGAACGGGACTTTCTTTCCGAATCCCGACTACAATAAGGAAAAGATTCAACCTCCAGCACCGCTGCCACCACCAACAGAACCAAAGCCTCCTTCGGTAAAACCGACGTCTTCAATGCCAACCCCCGCAAATTCGAGCCATTCGGCCCATCATGCAAAACATGGGAGTTAATGTGTGGAATTTATGCCGGCTCGAACGATGACACGGCAATAGTGCCAATTTGATCGTCTTCATCTATGCCGATAAATCCGCCCGATTGAATCGCGTAAAACCCAGCGTAGATGCCATCTGGCTTGTTCACCAGATCTTCGTGCCTGCCCTCTTCAACTATCTTGCCATAATCGAATACAAGAATGCGATCGGCATCACGTATGGTGGACAAGCGATGGGCGATCATGACTGCGGTGCGTCCGTGCGTTACCGCATAAATCGCCTCTTGTATCGCCCGCTCGCTGACGGAGTCGAGAGAACTCGTCGCTTCATCGAGAATGAGAATCTTTCGATTGCTAAGTATGGCACGGGCAATTGCCACACGCTGACGTTCGCCGCCGGACAGTTTGATGCCACGCTCGCCCACCAGTGTGTCGTATCTTTCGGGCAACGACATAATGAAAATGTGGATACTCGCTTGTTGTGCTGCATCGACCACTTCATCGTCGCTGGCGTCGGGGCGTCCGTACGCAATATTCTCGCGAATCGAGCGATGGAAAAGAATGGGATCTTGCGGCACGACAGCAACGGCTGAGCGCAAAGAAGACTGGGTCACATCCATAACGTTTTGGCCGTCGATGGTTATGCGTCCTGCTTGAGCATCGTAAAGACGCTGAATCATCCGCACGAATGTTGTCTTTCCACTGCCGGAATGTCCGACCAGCGCAACACGTTCGCCGGCTCGAATGGAAACTGACAGGTTTTCAAAAACAGGACTTGTCTTTGATGGATAACAGAAGCTCACATTGTCAAAGACAATCGATCCGTTTTCCACCACCAGCTTGCCGGCATCGAGTTTGTCTGAAACGGATGGTTTTTCCGCCATCAGAGCGATAATGGCGTGCAAATCATAAGACGCAGTCAACAAACTCTTGATGTTATCGCCGACTGTTCTGATGTAGGATTGCAAAATTGTGTAAGCCATAACAAGATAGGCGATATCATCCACGGTGGCGCGACCGCGCAGATAATACCATGTGCCACCACCCAAAAGAATCGCTAACATGCCGCCGAGAAGCACCTTTTGCGTCAGCGATGTCCAATTGCCGCGCAAATATGCCTCCAGGTTTTTCTCATGCAGCATCGTGGTCACATTCTCGAATTTGGCAATTTCGCGCTGCTCTTGAGCATAGCTCTTAGTGGTGACGATACCGGCGACGCTATCGGCAAGATGCGCGCCGAATCGGTCCTGGGCGTTAGCATAAGCCTCTTGCGCAGGGCCGGCATATCGGAACACCAATATGGCGGAAGCAGCAACCAGTAAAATCAGATAGAGAAACATCACCACTGCCAAAAGCGGAAACCGCAGTGCTAACAAGATGATGCTGTAGGTTACGATCAAGCCGGTGGGAAATATATTGAGAATGATTTGATCCTCAAATGTCTCGATGCGGTCCCGCCCGCGCTTAACGGTAGTGATGATACTGCCTGTAAATGTATTAACGAAGAACTGCTCTGACAGGCTTTCCACATGAGCAAAGGCATCGTCAAGCACTCTTTTGAAGGTAATGTTTTCGAACACGTTGTAGATGCGATACATCCAGTTGTATAGCAGCGTGTATGCAAGATAGATGACAAGAAAAATCGCTAATCGCCAGATGATGGAATTCGCCGGACCGTTTTTTCGAATGGCCTCAAAGAAGCTCGACAGTGCGTTTGGCAAATTCGTTTCCAGAAACGCAGCCGTGGCGATCAAAATCACGATGATCGAAAAACGGCGCGGCTGTTCCCACCAATAGGGCACAGCGAATCGGAACACGTCTGTGAACGTGTAGCCACGTTTTCGTAAACTCTCTTCCTTAGCCATGGGTGCAATTCTATCAGTGATGTCAAGTGCGGGGCGGGCGAGGGAGTAGCCTGCCGGGAACGAAGACGGTCAATCAGCGAAGCGCGAATACGCGGGGAGGAGCCGACGGAGCGCTTACAAAAGGATAAGGTAAAACGGCACCTCTTTGAGATAATCGGCACGGGCGTTTGACTTATCGCCCCCAAGCTCATCGTGGATACATCGGATGATAGACGCATGGGCAGCGATGTCTTCAATGACTGATTACTTATGCTCTTTCTGAATCGCGTTCGCACGCATCTCTAAAGTAGCCGCTTCTGATTTCCGGTTGGTTTTGCGCAGAAATGCGGCATATGCCTGCAAACATATGGCGACGTCCGTACTATTTGGTCCGAGCGTAGTTTCCGAGATCTGCAAAGCACGCTTGAATTGTCCCTCGGCTAGAGCATTCTTGCCTTGCTTCTCCATTGTTTCTGCCTGCCAAAGGAGGTTATGCGCGACAGAAGGATGCTCGGGTCCTAACGACTTTTCTCTAATTTTCAGCGCTCGCTCCAAAAGCGGCACGGAATCTGAAAACTTCCCCTGTTTCCAATACAAACTTGCAGAATATTCTAAACTCGAAGCCACGTCTGGATTATCGCCTCCTAGTGCTTTCTCTAGAATCTCGAGGGAGCGCTTGTAAAGCTGCTCGGACTCAGCGTATTTATCTTGTTGCTCATAACAAATTGCCTCTTTCTGAAGGATTTTGGCCACTTCTGGATGATATGAACCATACATTCCTTCCGCCATCTCTAAGGAGCGGCTGTAAAGACGCTCAGCTTCTTTGTAGTTCTTTTCTGATTCGTAGGTGCTCGCCAGGAGGCTCATATCTATTGCGGAATTGCGCCGATCTAGTAATGATTTGTCGTCTATCGAAAGCGCACGCTTGTAAAGTGACTCCGCTTCAGCAAATCTTTTTTGCAAAAAATAGACATAACCCAAACTTCTAAGGTCGTTTGCCACTTCTGGATTATCAGGGCCCAACAGTTTTTCCCTGATTTGCAATGCTTGCTTAAAGAGCCGCTCGGACTCAGTGTATCTCAGCTGATCTTTATAGAGCGACGCCAAGTTTTTCAGGTTATTCGCCACATCTGAGTGGATTGGGCCCCTGACCGATGTGTAAATAGCCAATGATCGTTTGTAAAGTGCTTCCGCCTCGTCATAGCGGCCAAGATCGTCACGAACTCCAGCCAAGTCGTTTAGGCTCTGGGCCACGAATTCACTGTTCGGGCTGTATTGAGCCTCCCTGATCTTTAAGGCGCGCTCCAGCAGCGGTGCTGCTTCTGAGTACTTCTTTTCACCCCTATAAGCCTGAGCCAGGTTCCGTAAACTTTCGACCAACCGATCATCTTGTGGTCCGTAGCTTTCTGCCGTTTTCAATGCCCGGACAAGAGATTTTTCAGCTTCTGTATAATTTTGGATGGAGCACGCGGCTTCGCCTGAGGCCGAGTCGAATTCCCATTGTGTTGGCATTGAGCAACTCGTGGTGTCGAGGAGGCAAGCCGCTACGATCAGCAGCTTCGCAACGTTTCTTGGATCAGTCTTGTGTTGCATTCATCTTCGGCGCATCAGTGGAGCCAACATATCTAATATTCAGTCAGGGTGTGCACATACATTATACGGGCTGCAGTAATTGGGCGCAGCACCTCGCCGAGAGATTTCTTGATCTTCCGCCAGCAGCTCTGTTCTATTGTTACTCGGGCTACAGCCTTGGCACCATACCTGACACCACTGCCCGCTGGTCAGAAATCGCTAACACTTGTTGGAGCGCTTTTTCTGATGTTCTCGGGCATCCATTGCGTAGCATACAAATGCTGTTCAATCGGGAAGCTTGCGGCAACAAATTTCTAGGTACTACCAAGGTAGAAATCTGGTATAAATCGGTTCCAAGAGTGAAACCAGTGAACACCTTGCTTTTAATACCACCAGCTCAGGCTTTTCGCCCAAGAACTTGTGTGATACTGCTTGTGAAGAAGAGTATAAGCTGCGTGCGAATATCGTGAACCATACTGCGTGTGTTTCGACCAAAACGGTAATTTCACGATGCGGTAGAGCATTTCTGGCACGCGCGGATCGTTAGGGTGTGAACGTGCCCATCCAACAACGGTCTCGCACAGCAAATGTGGCGGATCGTTTGCGGCAATTACTTTTTGCTCCGCCTCTAGGCGCTTTTGCTCAATTCTTGTGAGAAGGCTTTTGAGAACCGGCTTTTCATAGGAAGAAAAAATCGTGTCAACGCTGTCACCTTCTTGGATTTGCCCCGCTGGCTCTCTTTCCGCCGACTTTTGCGCTTCAGTCTCCCAGTAATTGTGATTAAAGTAATCATGTTCATCGATGCCACCATGATGATTAACCGGCTCGAGATCAAGATCCATACCGCGGTTCAGAAGAATAACGCAGGCAAGAGAAAATCGCTTTTCCGGCCCGGCGGGTGCATTCTTGTAGTTCTGCACCAGTTTCCTCAGGCTCGGATAAGCTTGCCCAAGTGCATCTTCAAGGCCGCTCTCGCGGCCCAAGATTACCGATCGCAGCCAGGCACAGCGAATCACTTCGGCATGTAGCTTCGCCGGAATCGTTTTATCTCTGGCAAGACTGACCCAATATGAGAACGGAAGATTTTCGTTCAAATCGTCGCAGTGAAGGTCACAGATTGTTGGCGTGCACCGGTAATAGGATTTTTCGTTTTCAACTCTGCGCCAATTGCTGGGAAAGGGCGTGTCATCACCAGAATGAATGCTGCTGTATGAATATGATGTCGGACATTGGATCATGCTGTGAAAGAATTCCTGCGGTGTGCGGCTGACCATCTGTAGCTGAGATTGAAAAATATTCTTGTCTGATGGAGCTAGATCCTTTCGCTGGAGCAACTTTAGTAAAGAATTGCGCGCCTCCTCCTTGCGTCCTGACTTGATCATCAGATCAATCAAATAAAAGCGGGCAGTGAGAAACGTCACTGAATCTGGTGTCATCTGATTTGCGGCGTTGGCAAGATCATGATTGCTGGCAAGCAAAAGGCTGTTGCTAGACAGAGCAGCTACTAACCAGGGCATCGAGTGTGTTTGCCGCCAGCGCTTTAGGGCATGTGCTGCACAAGTCTTTCTTCTTTCCGCAATCTCTTTCTTGGCCTGGTCTTCTATATAAGGAAAAACTTCCTCCTCTGGTCCTTTGATTGTATTGAGCCAATCGGTTAGCTCGTTCTTTTCTAGAGAAAGGCCTGTCGGGTTCATTTGGCCATTAAGCTCACTTTTCGAACTTGCCTCATAGGGCTCAAAGGAATCGTCCATCAAGCTCGTAATATCGCCGGCATTGTTCCCAAACCGCTCTGAATGTGCACGCATAACAGCTTTGCACAGCTGCTTCAAGGACTCTGCCGGTGTCTCATGTGCGTAAGTAAGAAGCGTCTGCAGGTTGACCAGATCGTCAGCATATTTGCTCTTCGGATTGCTCTTCAGGGTCTCTGCCACCCGACTCCACGCTTGCTTCCTGCCGCTCTCGTTCTTCGCAAGCAAAGCAGCGTTGACTGCGCAGCGTGATACCATATACTCGGCCAGTTCCTGCCAATATGGATCATTCTTGCTTGCAATTGTTTGAAAGCGTTGTTTCGCTTGATTGAAATCCAGAGCATAAAAACTTGCAGCAGCAAGTTGGTAATCACGCTGGGATTTAGAGAGCGGATCTGCACTGGCTGGCGCGGCTGGAGGGATCTTAGATTTGTGGGAATCATTGCAGCCAAAGACCTGATCTTGCGCTGACAGCCAGTCCATGACCTGCTTGCTCTTGCACCCAAACTTTTTGATCATCAGTTCCAGATTCTTTTTTGCCAGACAAAATGCATCGTCAAGAACAGCACTGTCATAATCGAAATCATAACGCCAGTCGCTTCTGTTGCCCTTCTTCCCAAGAACTTGATTCCTGAGATCGAAATATACAACAGCGGGATCATCGCGGTAGTCGTTAGCGGCATTAATGACAATAGAGAGCCGATTCATTTCTGCAATACGTTGATGCCATAAAGCCAATATGCTGTCTTGCTCTCTTTTGTCGAGTGGAACTCGGTTGAGGTACCGATAACAAACGATCAGGTAAGACTTTGCCCAAGACGGACTTATAACTCCCAGTTTGCCGGCGGCAAAATACTTGAGGGGCAAATCGGGATGCAGCTCATTTATCATCAAGGCTCCAGATTTTGTGAAACCTGCGTCGTCGATGTGAGAACCTTCGAAAGCGGATCCAAATGAATAACTCGATAACTTCAAGTCAGAAAATGCAAGCAGCAGCGCCAAGCACAAAAATCCTTTCTGGAACTGCAAGGAATATCTGGCAGGCTTTCTCATTGCGCGTCTCTCAGGCGAGCAAGCACTCTCTCGTATCTGGCTTTTGTCCATCCAAGCGGACTAAAAACATAAATCCTCTGGCACTTTCTGATGCAGCCCAGGCGCTCCAGCATTCGATTATTGTCTTCTTCATTGATAGCAATTCCGAGACTCTCAACGGCAGCGTTTCCCGTAGAAAGACCATCGCGTGAAATGATTGACATTGTCTGCGCTCTACGCTTGCCCAGGCTGATTACCATTGCTACAGTTTCGTCTACGGGAGCAGATTGCAGCCACTTATCGGCCAGGCACCACGACGCAAGTGCCGTTATTGATAGAGCGGTGTCTTTTGGAAGTTCTGTTCTCAGCTCCTGAAGAAAACGCAGATACCCTTGACGATCTAGCAGCCCTGCGTCGCAATCGATTTGCACAACCTTGTCGGGATGTTCTTGCATGTAAGTGCTTATCAGCATTCGTGCAGCATGCCAGGCGGCCAAAGATGCCGACTCTTGCGGGTGACAATTCTGAATGCGAAAAACCGGAAACTTTCTTAGATGCGTGGACAGCTGTAATCTGTTGCTCCTCCTAACAAGTGTGGCAGTGCCTCTTCCCATCATGATGGTGCCGGCATAGTAGGCGACCGCCACTTTTGAAGGATCCACGAACTCGAGGTTGTCGTTGTGCTCCCATGCCCAAATAACCACGCTGGGAATCTCTCCTAGTCTCTTTGGGCAGTTTGCGCAAAATGGCCAGATCCGAGATTCCATGCCTGTCACGACAGTTAGAACAACGATCCCCAAAGTGAAAAACAGGTGAGACAACTTCATGGACATTCAATTACCGCGTTCAAAGCCACTGCATCTGCTTTGCTAATTATTGTAGTGCACGTGCAATTAATATTCCCAACGTGCAATTGTTTCGGCTCCATTAACGCTGAGAGGATTACCGCGTTTCTCATTCATATCTAGACCGGGAATATGTTGAATTCCACAGTTCACCAGCTTCGCAGCGCGCCTTTACTAACGGATTTTACTTTCTCATCGGTCCTGGTTCTGCTTGCGATACAACAAATCAACTTCGCGCATAATCTTTTCGGACTCATCGTCCTTGCCCTGCTCACCGAGTATTGCTGCTAAGGCTTTACCAACACCAGTTGTCAGACTCAGCTTCGGCAGCGGCGCTTGCTGCGGGCTTCACCTTTAATTGTTTTCGCTCAGATAACCACGCGGGAGCGCCATTCCACGCTCTATAGAAATCTCCGGCGCTATGGTGCTCCACCCATTTTGCTGTCTCAGGGCAGAGCCAGCGAAGCACCTTTATGATCTTCTTGAAGTCGCTGTACAAGTGGCGAAATTGCTTGCTTGGCCAGTGAACAAAAATGGGTTCGTGGTGTGCAATGTTGTTTCTGAGTCTTTTGATTTGGTTGATCTTTCTGAACGTGTCGTCACGACTTTCGAGAAATAGTTCTGAAAACATACCGTGCTCTTTCCACAGCATTAGCTCATATTCTGGCTTGAGCAGACCTTCCCAGAAGCCGAAGCTAATGCTGGCAACAATCGAGTCATGACCGGGTGTTTCTCCATCTTTGATCAAGCTTTGTTTAGCCTTTTCAACTTTGTCCGCTTCATCGTTTGACCCTCTCTTCCCGCGCTTCAGAGTGACAAGCTGGTCATACCAGTCTTCGCCATATTTGTCATACATCTTGTCTGCCATCGAGTTGCGCAGGCTAATTTCTAAGCCGTGCAACGGCCAGAACAGGGACTGGCTGATGGTGTTGTTCCAGCAATACAGGTTTAGCGCCTCCAAATCGTCGGCTTTAGCTAACTTCCGATAGATCTGGAGCCGCCCTGGCGACAACGAGTTTTCCAACGAATATATTTGGTTTTGATCGAAGGGAAAGTCACAGACCAAATTACGCCGCATAAGATGAAGACCTGATTAAAATTGCATCCTAACTATTGCGCAACAGAGTAAATAGGCTATGATGAACAACGTATCCCCTCGGCGCAAGCTGGGGGTTTTTTCATAAGGAGACCCACTCACCCTCCGTCGCTGGGAACTCCTGATTGATCATGGTCAACTTTAGACCAGCGGCGAACAAGGGGATATGTTGAATTCAACAGTCGCTTAAAGAGAGAGAGACGGACAATGGTCGCCTGCGTCTATGTTATCCTCGCAATACGATGCCGAGTTCGGTATAACATCTAAAATTAGGCTCTCTGAGGCTGTTGACGACGCTGAAGCAAATCCGGCGCAGACCCAAATGATCTCTGCGTTTGTTGGTACCTATGTGGATTGAAATCTCACGGGTAAGGTTGAGTCTTCACTGACATAGGTCCCCGGCCGGCGACGCTATCGGCAAGATGGGCGCCGATCGGTAGCTCGACAAACCCGGCAGGCAATACGCCCATCTTTGAAATTTTTCACTTCGTTACCAATAATCTCCTCCCAGCAATGGGACGAATTCTGCAGACATCGCCACCAGACTCGTTTTTTTGAATAAGGACGAACATCCGTGGGCTTTAGTGGCTGATTGCGCTCTGCGTCCCACAGCGCTGCCACCTGTGGGAACTGAGCTGTCAGGCTAGTCTTGGTTGTTGTTCTCTTGCCTGCACAAAACGGGCAACCGTACTTTCCTTTCTGATAGCATTGCACCACAGCGCAGACCGACGCCTGCCAGACATGCTGTGAGGTTTTCAGGCAGCGCCACCACACTCGCTTTGGCGTTCCGTGTCTGACGTCACATGGACGCAGAGGCAGGTTCATTTGTGGATGCCAGAGCTTAGTCAACATCGGATACATGGTGGCAAGATTATTCTCAGGCGAAGCTTTCCTTCCTGAACAATATGGGCAAGCGGCACATCCTTCTAAAACGCTTCTCGTCACGTTGGCGATTTCGCTTTTCCATTCGTGTCCTTTACTGCAGCGCCACCAAACCTTGCGATTGCTCTGTACGGTCACTTCGCTTGCTTTCAAACGGTTGCGTGTGGGATGCCATAACTTGGCCACCTGCGGTTCTTTGACTGCCAAATTATTCTCGCTGCCAACCTTTTGTCCAGAACAAAATGGACAAGCACGCCCTCCTTTTTGCCGGACTTTGACGACACTGTAGACGTGTGATTTCCAGACATGGAGTGCATTTTTTAGACATCTCCACCAAACCATTTTTGCGCTCCCGGGCATCACCTGCGAAGGTAAAAGAGGAGCATTACGAGTCGGATGCCATAATTTGCCGATCGCCGGATACTTTGCGGCCAGATTATTTTGCGGCGAAACGCTGTGGTGGTTGCAATAAGGACAGCCGCTTCCTTGCGTTCGCCTGTATACGGCCGCTTTCCACACATGTGTCGGTTCGAGTGGACATTGCCACCAGACTATTTCTTTGCTTGTCACCGAGACGTCAGATGGACGCAATCGTCTGTTTCTCTTACCGCGCTCTTCAGGCGGAAGGCGCAGATTTTCGCGCACTTTGAACGATCCTGAAATCTTACTCCAGAGAAGCCGATTCATGGTTGGATGCCATTGCGCCGCTATTTCCGGGAACTGCACCGATAGTCTGATGTCGTCGGTGAGGAGCTTGCCATAACAGTAAGGACACTGACGCTCGCCCGCATTCCTCATGCAGGGCGGCGCTTGCCATTCATGTTTTGAGTTGTTCTGGCAACGCCACCAGATCATCTTGCCCGACCCTGGTCTTACCTGCGCCGGGGTGAGGGCACCGTTCTTATCTGGATGCCACTCCCGCGCCAGGTCTGGCCTTAGCGCCGCCAGGCACGTCTTAGTATCAGCGACCTTCCCGCAACACATAGGGCAACGAGTTTTTTCTACAGCGCGGCTATAGATATCTGTTTTGAATACATGTTCCGGATCGCTTCTGCACTGCCACCAGACCGATTTGTCGCTTCCAGCCGTGACATGCTCCGGACGAAGTTCACCGTTTAAAGTAGGGTGCCACTCTTTTGCAATTTCCGGGTACTGGGCGGCGAAGCTCTCTCGCTCCAGCACACATAATGGGCAGGCAGAATTGTGTTTTGCCCGGGTTTGAACCTGGCGTTGCCAGATGTGCAGTGGATTCTTCGCGCATTGCCACCAGGCAAAGTAAGTGGAGGTAAGGTTCAATCTGTCAGGTGAGTGCGTTCCATTCTTTGTCGGATGCCACTCACGAGCCAGATCAGGATGGCTCTCAGATAACACAGGCAGGGGAGCGGGCACCAACTCTAGACCGTTTGATGCTCGGCGCCGAAGTTTAAGACATTGCGGGCAACCCCTATTGGCTACGGTTCTGACAGATACCGTCTCGTACCAGTTATGTTCTGCAACCTTTTCGCACTGCCAGCAAACTTTTTTTCGAGATGCATAGCCTACATCGGCAGGAGTGAGAGAGCCGTTCTTTTCAGGATGCCACTGGGCAGCGATAGTTGGGTACAGAGCCGCAAGTGAATGAAGGGCAGAGCCTCTGCGAGGAGCGCAGATTGCGCATCCGTGACCCCTCTGGGTGCGGCAATTGATAATGGCTTGCCAAACATGCGTTGTGTCCACAGGGCACTGCCACCAGACTTTCACCCCCGAGCCCTGGGTAAAATCGTCTGGGGTGAGTGGATAATTTTTCGTTTGGTGCCACTCTTTCGATACTTCGGGATGAGTGACAGAAATGGGCGGATGCTTCGACCAGTCAGGCTCTAGCCGTGCCACAGGTTTCTTCTGTAATGGAGCTAAAGTGCGGGTTTTTCGAATTCCGGTGTCTCGAATTCCGGCAGACTGTTTCTTGCTGTACATTGTCGTGTTTTACTTGGTTTCATTCTGAGCCGGCAGTCGACCTCCGAGCGGAATGACTTAGCGAAGAAATAGTGGGGCTGGGCATTCCGCATGGAGCGGTCTATTTATATTCAAGCACCAAGCTCTTAATTTGACAACTGGAGCGCGCAGCTCAAGCCAATGGAGAGCGCAGCTCAAGCTGTTTTACAGCATCTTGCGGCTGCTCGCTTCAATCAGAAGGCGATATCATCCATGGTGGCGCGACCGCGCCGCGGCGATCAAAATCACGATGATCGAAAAAACGGCGGAACGAAAGCTGCAATCAGCGAAGCGGAGCACGGCATGACGTGAGCGCAGCGGGAATACGCGCGGAGGAGGCGAGGACGAGCCGACGGAGCGCTTATAAAAGGATCAGGTGAAAGGCAACTCTTGAAGTTAGTCGGCAGGGGTGTTTGACTTATCGCCCCCAAGCTCATCGTGAATGCATAGGATGATAGACGCATGCGCAAGATAATTCTTAACCTGGCGGTTTCTCTTGACGGGTTCATTGAAGGTCCCAAGGGCGAATATGATTGGTGCTTCAGCGATCAAGACTACGGGATGTCAGAGTTCCTGGAGCAGATTGATTGTCTGCTAATGGGGCGGAAATCATACGAGACACTGCGCGAGGCAGTCTCAAAGGCAGGCCCAGACTCAGGCGGAGACCCGTTCGCCGGCAAGCACAAGTACATTGTGTCGAGTAAGCTCGAATCGGTGCAAACCGGCGAGACAGTCATTGCAGGCGATTTCAAAGCGGCGATTGCGCGGTTGAAAAATGAGGATGGCAAAGGCGGAGACGGCAAAAACATCTGGCTCTTTGGCGGCGCGCAACTCACGGATGCGCTGCTGCAAGAGAAACTGGTAGACGAGTTTCAAGTCTCAGTGCATCCGTTGCTACTGGGAGCGGGCACGCGGCTATTCCGCCAGCTGGACAGCCGCGTGCCGCTCGAGCTCGCCGGATGCAAGCAGTACGACAGCGGGCTGGTTCAGCTGAGTTATCGGTGTCGGTGGTAGCGGGTGGCAGCTGGGAAAACGGGGGCGCTTCGGAGCGTGCCGCGTACACTTGACATGGCGCTCAATCGGATTATGCGGTATTCTGGATGCGCTTTGGATACACGGGCGAGTGGCGGAATGGCAGACGCGCTAGACTTAGGATCTAGTCCGAAAGGGTCAGGGTTCAAGTCCCTGCTCGCCCACCAGTTAAGTGTTTCGAGAATCGGCACCGGCTCTAGCCAAGAGTCGTAATCTGGATTGGATTACCTCTGAGTTACTGGCGAAGGGAAGATTGACGCAAACACATTAGCTTGTGGGCACCGTATGTGGTTACACTTAGCCAGCCCTTCGCCCACCGCCCGGAACGCAAGGCACAATCTACCAGCCGCTCAGCGCTAAAGCCCCTCACACGAGCCCACAAGGGCAGCACGTACCGCCATTTGAGTCTGGACACCAGCCGCGCGGGCGCCCGTTGCTGCCTGACAATCCACAAAAGGAGGCTCCCAAGAGGCCCTATGGCGCCCCGCGAGGCGCGGCTTCGCCGCCGCCGGGGATAGACCCGCGAATCTTTTCAATATTTTTAGCATGGTTAACAAAACACGCTTAGTTAACAGCGTATCAGCGCAACCCAGGACAGAAAAAATCAGATCCTCTCTAACTGGTGAGAAAGTGGGAATTAGCCGCAAAGCGCTTCGGGTTCAGCCTTCCGACTTCCCACAGCCGATGGGAAGTTGTGAGAAATTGGGACGATAAACACCAGTAACTCAGAAGTAATCCAACCCCGATCACTAAAACTTTTAGGGACTGTTCATGAGACAAATTTACGATGCCCACCCGTGGCGCTTGATCTTCCCGGCACCGGACGTGGTGCATAAATCTTTTAGCGTACTGGTGGCGAGCGCAGAATGATCGCAGCTTGCTACGTGGGGGCCCGCGCACACGCCCTAGGCGTGCGGCCGTGGAGCCAGGGCGCTAGGGCATGGACCCCAGATCACAACGGAAGATTTAACATCGGTGCCCAACACGGGGCGCTTTGCCCGTTATGATAGTTTACTCTTGTCAAGCAGCACTTTACACCCGAGTAAAGTGTTAGTACAATGGACATATCATCCCCTGGAGCATGCTCTAGGACCCCTCGGAAGGGCGCAAGCCAATCCGAGGCTTTTTATTTGGACGAAAAATGAGCGAGCGCGTAACTTTCCTAATTGATGGCTTCAACCTCTTCCATTCAATCCGAGAGTCCATTGCGGATGGGCGTAAAGCGGGATCCGCGATTAGTGCCAAGTGGCTTAATCTGAAGGCACTTTGCGACAAGCTTTTGGTCGACGTTACGCACTTTCCCAAGGGCTCAACAACAAGCAAGATTCGGTATTTCACGGCACTAGCGACACACCTTGCACCGGACAAAGTTACAGACCATAAGACATACATCAGCGCCCTTGATAGTGAGGGAGTGCTCGTAGCAGTTGGGAATTTCAAGCGCAAGGAAATCAAATGCCCGAAGTGCAATAAACGCTTTGTGAGGCACGAAGAGAAGGAAACAGACGTAAATATCGGAATCGCTCTGGTTCGCAGCTTCTTGGAAGATGAGTGCGACACAGCGGTAATCCTTTCCGGCGACACTGACCTTGTTAGCGCGGTGCTCTCGGCTAAACAGCTTTACCCCAAGAAGCGGATAGGCATTGCCTTTCCATACAGGCGACACAACAACCACTTTCAGTCCGTCGCGGATTTCACTTTTAAGTTGAAGACGGCCAGCTACATAAACGCTCAGTTTGGCCCAACGATCACTTGCTCAGACGGGACTGTACTGACTAAGCCACCTGACTGGTGATCTCACTTGCACTATTGGTGGTTTGCATTCGCAGCAAGATAGAAGATCGTTCCAATGCCGGTCTTACTCCCGTGGAACGTGGTCCACTTGCGGGCACATTGACCGGGCGTGTACTTAGTAGACTTGGCAGACCAAATCTCCCACAGCGAAAGGTCAAGGCCACCCGCTTTCAACGCCATGCCGACCTGGCACCAGGTGCGGTACTGGTCCGGGTTGATGTCATGGAGGGCCTCGAGGATCCTCTTTGTTTCATCCGCGGAAGGCGGTCCAAAGTGTCCGGTTCGATTACTTTTCAAAAGCTTAGTTTGTTCAAGCTGCCGTAACCCCGGGGCTGCATCTAGTATCGGCTTGACTGGGTTTAGTTCTAAACACTGGAGCCAGAATATTTGAGAGAGGATGGATTGCTCAGCACCGGCAAACCAACCGCGGGCGCCGTTAGCCTCAGGCTTGCGGTTTATGCCCAGTGGCAGGCGCACCACTGATGATGCCAGGAATTGCCCCGTCTTATTGTCCCAGTTGGGCTTATCTTGCTTAGGAAATATTTCTACTTTACCTAGCGCATTCGCAAGCGTGGCGACTCGATTGGCGAACAACCGCAAATCTGCGGCCGGTATCGGTTCCTGTAAGAATAACCACAGGTGCCCTGCGCGTCCGGGGCGCTGGCTCTCTCGATGGCACCGCCAATGGTGAGCCAATAGCCACCGCTCTATGTGATCAAGAGCGCCGTCTTCCTTGTCGGAATCAAAGCACAACCAGCGACTTAGTCCGCTTTGGTCTAGCGCCGGCAATCCCAGTGTTATCCTACCCGCTAAATGATCTTCAAACAGTGCAGGCGTAACGGGCTGATATTTTGCCGGATACTGAGATTTGCCGTCGCTATCGATATATTGCGTAGCGTAAGTATCCGCCCGGTTGACAAACATGTGCCACCACATCGGCACCACCTATTTAATTTCTGACGGATGAACTAATCCCAACTCTTGGGTGGTTTCAGGTTCATCGTTCAGGAAGTAGACGTTTTGCCGCAGATCCTTCCCGCCTTCGATTAGCAGCTCGTCTTTCACGTAGTCGCCTAGCCAGCGGTGCAGGGTACTGCTGGGCTGTTTTAAGAGTTTTCTCACTTGCGCGGTCGTGAGCGATTTCATTGGCGCGGCTTCGAGGGCCGGCTTCAATACCTCATAAAAAACCTTGCGGGCTGCCGGGCAACACGCTTCCAGTACGCGCGGCGCACCGCTTACCAGGACACGATAGGCGGCTTCGTAGTCTGCCACAGTGGCAACGAGCACCTCGACTCCATTGTGATCCTCATGAGCACGGCGGTGCTGATGCAAGAGCGCATGAGTGCGCACGTAGTTGAGAATGAGCTTGTATAGCCGTCTTACAGTGACATGCTCGCTCTT
>Ga0182024_10004896_pt1 | contig 30401 bp, 47 predicted proteins | sample P32metaG_FD_120480 | JGI IMG/M metagenome (GOLD analysis project Ga0182024, IMG submission 120480) | Permafrost microbial communities from Stordalen Mire, Sweden - P3-2 metaG (Illumina Assembly) | ecosystem: Environmental > Terrestrial > Soil > Wetlands > Permafrost | place: Sweden: Stordalen... | reverse complement strand
GCCCACGATCCAGGTTAGTTCGCGCGGGTACTTGTACGCGCCGAACAGAAACACCTGCACCATGTGGATCAGGACGATCGCCACCATAAAATCCGAACCCCAGCCGTGCAACGCTCGAATGAACCAGCCCAGCGCGATTTGGTGATTCAAAGTCTGTAGGCTGTTCCAGGCTTCACCTGCGGAAGGCACATAAATGAACGCCAGCATGATGCCGGTCACGATTTGCAGCATGAACACCACGAACGCCGCGCTGCCGAATACATAAAACCAGCTCGCGGTCTCGCGCGGAACGCGATGTTCGGCGATGTCCCGGATGGTCGTGCCCACTTGCAGGCGCGCGTCCAGCCAGTCTCCGATAGTTTTGATCAGACGCATGGCCGTATCTCGCGAACGATATTGGACGCTTGGCCCGGCGTGGGCATCTCGCTGGCTTTGATCAGCAACTTCCCGCCATCAATCTTGTAGTGATATTCGAACAAGCCGCGCTCGGGTGGGCCGGAAGCTCGGGCGCCGTTCTGGTAGTACACGCCGCCGTGGCAAGGGCACATGAACAAGCTTGATTGCGGGAACCAGCGCACGGGACAGCCCAGATGCGCGCAGTTGATCGCAAACACCTGGAAACTTTGCCCGTCCACGTTGCGAACCCAACAGGGGATATCTGCCGTGGCTCCATCGGTCGGCCCCACAACGGGATTTCGATAGGTCGCCAGCCGCGTCTGTCCCGCGGGAAACTGTTCGAGATTGCCGAGCGGAACCCACGCGTCATATGCTCCCTTCCGCTCGCGCGCGATGGGGGAAACAAGGTAGCGCAGAATCGGAACAGCCAGAACCGCGGCGATGATCGCGTTGAAAAAGATTCCGAGCTTCATCAGCACCGCGCGCCTGCTAACATCTCCTGGCAGAGTCATCGAACTTCTCCCGTCGCTTTCGCAGTGTTTGGATAGGGCTGGCCGGGAAATTTCGGACGCTGCGATGCGAGCCACGCGACAACATCGGACACGTCCTGCGCCGACAACGGCTTGCCCGGAACATTTTCGCGCCAGTCCGGAGCGCCTAGCTCCGGGCGTCCTACGATCACAATCGTGCGCAGCTCCTGATCAGTCAGCAGCGCAAGAAACGATCCGTCCACGATCGAGCTTGCCTTCTGCCCGCCGCGCCCCCCGGCGCCGTGGCACGCAGAGCAATACTGCATGTAAACCAACATTCCGCGCGAAGCATCGCCCGGCTCGGACGAAGAGTACGGCGGCGGGTTCGCGCCGCGCAGCGCATCCGGCTTCGCCCAGCGCTCGCGACTTCCGCTTACAATCACTTCGATCTGTTTATCGGTAAGCATGCCGCCGGCGCTCTGCGCAAACGCAGGCATGGACGTCCCAGGAATCCCATTCGCCGCCGCGCCGCGCACCACCGCATCGTCCGCGATCGCCAGATACATGGGATCGTCAAGCGCAATCGCCGCTCCGCCCTTACCCTCCGCGCCGTGGCACCCCGCGCAGTTCTGGCGGTACAGCGTCGAAAAATCCGAGATTTCGCTCGGTACGATCGGCACTTCGCCCGCCACAGCGCGCCCCGGTGCATTCGCGCATCCGCAAAATAACGCGGAGACGCTCACGGCTCCCAGGATGAGCGCGCGAAACATCATCGCGGTTCATCCTTGTCCGTCCGTTCCTTCATCAGGCCAGGCGCGTCAATGCCGGCGCGCGCCAAAAACGGCACCAGCTGGCGCGTGGGAACAGGCTCCTGACGCACTACCACGAGTCCGGCGACAATTCCGAAAGCAAACTGCGAAGCCACGAACCACGGCCAACTAATTAGCTCGTTGAGCAGCGGATTCAGAAGCCCCAGGATGCTATGCAGCAATCCCGTCCAGAGCATCGGTGCAACCACGCCCCCCAGAAGAATCGGGCGGTGCGGAAACATCGGCAGCATCGCTCCATAGAGAAGCCCCACTAAGAGCGACGTGAGCAGGTGAATGCCTGTCGCCAGTAACAGGCTATCCAGATGGAATGAGTTGAGCGATTCCGTCCCGAATTGGAGCGATTGCGTGTAGACCGTCGCCGCCAGGAGATTAATCGGATACCAGATGCTCCCGTGCTGGAGAAAACCGTACAGGCACGCAAGCGCCGCCATCGCCACGCTGCCGGCAAGTCCACCTTTAATTCCCGCCGAGACTGGATAGGTTTCCAGTGGGAGCAAAGCACGAGGCAAATCCGGCGCAACCGGCAGCCTTTCCACTTCGCGGCGTGCGGTGGAAACCACGGCCGCTTCCACTTTCACTTCGATCGTCTCTTCCTTTTCTTGCGGCAGCACGTCCCGGAACCAGCCGACGCCCCCAGCCACGGCCAGAATCGCGCCGAGAACGCTCACCGACGGGCTGGTGACCAGTCCCGTGCATAGCAATGTGATGCCGAACGCTAGAATCACCGGCCAAGCTGTCGACGCAGGCAGCCGAACCGTGCTGCGCGCGGCGCCGGATGCTTGCGGTCTCGATGGAACAGGAACCATCTGCGCCTATTTTTCCTCAGCGGCCAATAATGTAAACCACGGTGAACACAATCACCCAGACCACATCCACGAAATGCCAATACAGTGAAAAAACCTCGGCCCGCTCGCTGTGCTCCGCCTTCAGCTTGCCCAGCAGCGTGAAAATCATGGTCAGCGCGATCGCCAGCAGGCCTACCGTCACGTGAAACGCGTGCAGTCCCACCAGCGAGTAATACGTCGTCCCGAAAAGATTCGTGCTGATCGTCAGGCCGCGGTTGAAAATCAAGTGGCCCCATTCGAGGCCCGTGCCAACCAGAAAAGTTGTGCCCAGAGCCAGGGTGATGAACCACCACAATCCAAACACGCCCACCTTCGCATTTCGCAACGCCCGCACCGCCAGATGAATCGTCAAACTGCTCGACAGCAAACAGATCGTGCCCACAATCGGAAGCTCCAACACGTCCTGCGGCGTCGGGCCCGCAGCGCTTTTCCCAAGATAAAAAATGTAGGCCACCACGAAAATCGTGAAGATTGCGGATTCCGCCGCAATCAGCGTGAACATCCCCACGCGCCCGCGCGAGGGCAGCACCCACTCAGCCTCACTTGATGTTCGCGTCACTACGTGGCTGCTCACTTGGAGCTCTCCGTGTTACTCATATTTCCAATCCGGATCTTCCGGATGCTTCAGGTCCCACAGTGGGCGCCGGCTCTTGACCACCGGCGTGGTGGCGAAGTCGTAATCGGGCGGAGGTGAACTGGTGGACCACTCCAGCGTCCACGCATCCCAGGGATCGTTCCCCGCAGGTTCGCCCGTCCAAAGCGACCACAGCAGATTGACGACAAACACGAGCACTCCAGCAATCTGAAAAAACACGCCGATCGTAACGATCAGGTTCCAGATCTCCCATCCGCGTCCTGGCTCGTACGTGTAGATTCGGCGCGGCATCCCCAAAATGCCCGGGATGTGCATGAAATCAAAAGTCAGATGAAAACCGATGAAAAATAGCCAGAAGTGCCATTTCGCAAGCGCCTCGTTGTACATCCGCCCGCTCATTTTTGGGAACCAATAATAGAAGGCCCCGAAAATCGTAAACAGAATCGCCCCGACGATCACGTAATGAAAGTGCGCTATCACGAAGTAGGAATTGCCCAGCTGCCAGTCGAACGGAGAAGTGGCCAGCATGATTCCCGTTAGGCCCGCAATCAGGAATTGGAACAAGAACGCGGCGCAGAAAAGCATCGAGGCCTTGAAATCAATTTTCCCGCCCCACATCGTTCCCAGCCAATTGAAGATCTTGATCCCGGTAGGCACGGCAATGACCATTGACGTGACGGTGAAGAAGGTGTTGCCGTACGAGCTCATCCCCACTGTAAACATGTGATGCGCCCAGACGCTAAAGCTGACGAATCCGATACAGACTGTCGCCGCGACCATCACCGGGTATCCGAAGATCGGTTTGCGCGAGAAAACCGGAATAATTTCGGAAGCGAACGCGAACGCCGGTATCACCAGGATGTAAACTTCCGGATGCCCGAAAATCCAGAAGAAGTGCATCCATAAGACCGCCGATCCTCCCGCCTGCGTATCAAAAAAGTGCCCGCCGAGATAGCGATCGATCAACAACATGATCTGCGCCGCCGTGAGCGGCGAAATCGCTAGAATGACCATGCCGCCCATAATCAAATTCAGCCACGCGAGCAGCGGCATTTTCCCCAGCGTCATCCCCGGGCAGCGCATGCACAAAACCGTCGCCACGAAATTCACTGCCGTGCCGATGCTGCCGATCCCGGAAACAAGCAGAGCCAGCGTCCAGAAATCCGTGCTGTGCCCAACCGAGAATGCGCGTGAAGTAAGCGGCGCATAAGCGAACCAACCAACGTCGGGCGCGTTCCCCGCGCCGTAAAGCCCGTTGCCGCCGATGAAACTGAAATAAAGCAGCAGCCCTCCGAAAGCGGTCATCCAGAAGCTGAACGCGTTCAACCGCGGAAATGCCATGTCTCGCGCGCCAATCATCAGCGGAATCAAATACGTTCCGAATCCAAACAGGATCGGCATCGCCACCAAAAAAATCATCGTGGTGCCGTGCATCGTAAACATGCGGTTGAAAACCTGCGGCGAAACGAAATGGTTGTGCGGAACGATGAGCTGTATCCGCATAATCGTTGCTTCGATACCACCAATGACGAGCATCACGAGCCCGTAGAGGATGTAGAGAATCCCCAGCCGCTTGTGATCCACGGTGACAACCCATTCGTGCAGCCGCTCGCCGATCGGCCGCGCGGACTCGCTCACCGTTCCCAGTGCAATGGATTCAGACGACATGCGCCTACGCCCTCACGCTCATCGAAGTGTCTCCAGATAAGCCGTGAGCGCCTCCAGATCCTTTTCATTTAATTGCATCGCCGGCATCAACGACCCCGGCTTGATCGAATCAGGCTGCTGAATCCATGCGCGCAGGTTCTCGCGCGTATTCGGCGCCGCGCCCGAAGCGATGGTATCGCGGCTCATCAAATGCGTCAGATCCGGACCGAAATGCCCATCCGCCACCGTCCCCGTCACGGCGTGGCAGTTCACGCAAGCCGTGGTCTCGAAAATCCGCCGGCCTTCCTCGGCCGCATCATTCATCACCGCAGGCTTTCTCTGCTCCTCCACCCACATCCGAAACTGTTCCGGCGCATCCACGTACACACGCAACAGCATCTTCGCGTGCTGCGTGCCGCAGTACTGCGCGCATTGACCCAAATACACTCCGGTTTCGTGAGGATCGATCCACATATGGTTCGAGCGATTGGGAATCAGATCGGTCTTCCCGGCCAGCTGCGGCACCCAGAAACTGTGGTCGGTATCCGCGGAAAGCAAAGTGAGAAATGTGGGCGTCGAATTCGCAGGGTTGCTCACCGGCACATGCAGCTCATTCGCCGTAACCACCCCGAGCGCCGGATAACGAAATTCCCACCAGAACTGATGGCCGATCGCGATCACTTCAATCGCCCCGGCGGGTTTGGGAGCATCCTGCACGGAAAAAATCACGCGCGCCGTCGCCAGAAAAAGTACCAGCACGATCAGGATCGGGATCACGGTCCAGGCCAGCTCCACCTGATTGCTTCCATACACCTGGGGTGGCTCACGCCCATCGTCGCCGCCGCGCCTGCGATACTTCACCACGGAATACGCCAGCAGGCTGAAGACAATTACGAAAATCAGCCCCGTAATCGTCAGCACCAGCAGCGATAAACGAAAAATCGAATCCGAAGGCGTTGAGTCCGGCCGGAAGATATTAGGAATCTGCGAAGAACTCGCCGGAGCACCAAAGCACAGCGTCGCCGCAAGCAACACACCCGCGAGCAACACGGCGATCCCTGCAACCTTACGCGCGAGGCTCCGAACCTGGCCAGTCTGCCTCACCTCGGTGTCGGGGGCGCTTGTGCTGGCCTTGCGCATTTTCCCCTTGTCGGCTCCAGACGCTTGCTAACTGACGCCCGCTCTTTCGTCAAGTGCAATCGAACTGCCGACTGGTAGGAAGAAGTCTCCCAATCGCAAATGCCTGAAAGAAAAGGCACATCAACGAAGCCGGGATCGTTGGTCGAATTCAGCACGCCAGCCTCGCGAAGACCACAGGTTGACGAGTGTCAGCCGACTGACACTTTCAGTCCAATTTTCATCGCGCCGCTGCCAGTCGCTATCACGACCTGCGCAGCCCGGAAACCATTCGCGCTGGTCGCAAAAAATTTCCACAGCACGTCGTCACATTCCCGTTCGAGTGCTTCAAACGAACGGACGTCCACATAGACGCCAGCTTCCTCAGTTTTGTTGGGAGATTTACAGCTGATTAGAAGTTGGCTGGGAGGCCTGGACTCGAACCAGGATAATCAGATCCAGAATCTGATGTACTGCCAATTGTACGACCTCCCAACACGTTCAAAGAAGAGGTGTTACGTTTCTAATACCCCTAATGCTTTCTTCAATTGACATCGTCCTTGACATTAACGTAAACTCTTTAAATCGGGGGTGCGAATGGCGAAACGAGAACGAGGTTCTGGATGCCTGATCCCGCCACGGCCAAACGTGACTCAATTCTGGACGGCTCAATGCTACGACCAAAACGGACGGTTGATTCGCCGCTCCACGAAAGTCCGTGGAGACCTAAAACTTGACGCCGATCCCAAGCTAATAGAGAGCTGGTCCAACGTCACGGCTGCGCGTGAATTCCTTAAAAAACTCATTAAGGACACGGACGCAGGCTTCATCGCCGTGGGCTCTGATCCTTCGCAGATGCACTACGCCGACCTCAGAAAATTGTACATGAATGATTACATCGAGCAAGAGAAAAAGTCTCTTATGCGAAATGCGGAGACTGATGATGCTTACGTGAGCGGTATGAAATGGCTGGATAAATTCTTTGGTTACGAGAAAGAGGGCGACGCAGGCGCGAAGGCTTCAAGCATCACAGTCCAGCGGATTGATGCGTTCAAGGCTAGACGAAAGGCAGAAGGCGCCGCAAACGGGACAATCAACCGTGCGTTGGCTGCGCTTCGTAGGATGTTTTCCCTGGCGCAGGAAAAGGGCCGCCTTCACGTCGTGCCGTCCATCAAAATGCTGCCCGAGCCCAAACAGCCGCGGCAAGGATTTCTAGAAGTTGAAGATTACGAAAAACTCTACGACGCGCTCGGAGTCGAAGTAAAAAACAAAGCGACGGGCAAGACGAGTCATCCATACGCATACATTCAGCCTTTATTGCAGATGGGTTTTTACACTGGGATGCGACTGGACGAAATCGTGACGTTGACTTGGGGAAGTGTGGATATCGCGGAGAATGTTATCCGACTGGCACCGGGTACCACGAAGAACGACGAAGCTCGGATTATCCCTATGATCGACGGACTTTCGGAGATGTTTGAGACTTTGCGGCGTGCGAATCCAAAAGCGGGAAAGAATGATCGCGTCTTTCTGGGTGACGGCGGCCATCATATCGGGAGTTTTATAAAAGCGTGGAGAAATGCGTGTATCAAAGCGGCCATCAAAACGAAGAAAAACGGGCAGGAGATCGTGTCACATTTCGATGAGAGCGGAAAATATCAGGGTTTTCTGTTCCACGACTTGCGGCGATCGGCGATCCGGAACTTGATCCGCGCCGGCGTGAATCAGACCGTCGCAAAGAAAATCTCGGGCCACAAGACAGACGCCGTCTTTGAACGGTACAACATAACTTCGACGGAAGATTTACAGGACGCCGCCGCAAAGATGACAGGCTACCTGAAAGAGCGGCGCGCGTCTGCGAAGCCTGCCCAAACAAGCTAACCGTCGCTCGTTAGGCCGCGGCCCTACGCGCCTTTACGAATGCTCGAAGGTCATCCACAAGAAACAGATGTTTCTTTCCTAGCGGAATCGGCTGGATCTCCCCCGTGTAAACGAGCGTCCGCATCTGGCGCACACTCGTACCTATGAAGTTTGCGGCGCCTTGAATGTCTACGGAGACGGGTTCTAGGACGATTGAAACGGGTTGCGGGCCGGGTTTCGACTTTAACGAAGGCATATACGCACCTCAAGTTAAATTCGAGGTGCGCGGAGTGTATCCGTGCTTTGCCCGCCCTTTCGGGACGCTGGGGCACATTATTCCCTATCGTGAACAGGTCTCGTTGCGGCCTACTGTAGTGCGGCCACCTGGTAACGATTCAGCATATTCTAACTGCCACATCTCAACGCCCTGCTAGGGCTCGGGCGTTTAGGCAATACCAGAGACAGCACCGCCTATAAAAATCTACGCGATTTGTACCAGAATATCAAGCATCCAAGGTGCTTCAATCCCAAGGATCATCCGAGGATTTGAAATCCTTCTGAAGACCGGCCTTCAATACCCACGCCGAACTTATCGTGAAGTTTGCGTTTTTGTCGTCGAGCTTTGGTCCAAAGTCCGTGTCGATCGTCTTGATTAAGTCTTCGCGCTCGGCCTTTGTGATGAGCAGATGGCTTGCATGCCCCTGTGAATCAGGTCTCATGTCGATGAGCGTTGTGAAAATGACCGGCGTGGCTTCAAACAGTGTTTTGTCGATGTAATCCAGTTTCGCCCTTGCCTTCGGCATGTCAGCCGCCAGCTTGGCATAATCTACGATCTCTTTTGGACCGCCGACGAAAGCACTGCAAATATCGATCAGTTGTTGCCAGAGCTCAATCTTGTCCTGGTAAAATCCTGCGATACTCGGGATAAGGGTATTGAACGGATCGTCTAGATGCATTCGTTTGAGCTGATATATCTGCGACCTTAGCTCCAACTGCATCATCGTTCCCGTATGAATCCCGTTCGAAAATGCCGATTGCGGATCTTCTTTCAGATCTTTCTCGGCGGATTCCCGAATATTCTGGATCGCCGCAAGCTCGCGGATGTATTCGGTTACAAATTCCAAGTGCGGCGTTTCCGGTTTAATCTTGGGCCGTGCTGCCGATTTGCTGGCTGTTTGAGTCTTAGGTGTAGTCGCTTGAGCATCCTGCGCTCTCGCGCGAACCCCACTAAACAGCACCACGAGCAAGAGAAAGGTTATTTTCACGTCGTGGCCTCCCGTCGCTGATCTAATCATAATCGCGCGACATTCCTGGCAGTGTATCTCTCACACAGAGACGTATTCGATGATACACTCCCGCGCCAGAGCCTCAATAATCCTTTTGGACGCAAGGAAGCAAAATGGTTTGTCAAAACTGCTCGGCCCCAAATGGCGACGATAGTGTGTTCTGTGGAAAGTGCGGGTCACGACTCGGCGAAACTGTCGGGAACGTGAGTGCGCGGCTCAGGGCCGTCGAGGATCAGCTTGATGCCTCTCGCCGTGGGATCTCACCACAGAATCTTGAAATCGAGACAACGGAGCGAATCATTGCGCGTGTTGAGACACGAACGAAGCGGTTCTTATTCTTTGCCAGTATCCCAGCAGCAATAGCGGCACTGGCGCTTACGATTATTTGGGGAAAGGGTGCTTGGACCTTGAGTGATTTCGCGGCCCGCGCTCGAGATTCAGTCGGGGCAGTTCTAGCTCAAGCCCAGTCTGTCGCGGCCCGCGCGAACAATACTGCTAACGAAGCGCTTCAAACATCTAAGCAAGTTGAATCACAAATCGAGGCGACGCGGCAAGAAATCACGACGCTAAAAAAAGAAATTGACGGCCGTTCCGCGGACGTTCAGAGGTTAAACAGCGAATTGCAGGATGTTCAATCAAAGGTGGAAGCACTTGAAAAGCAGGTGGGAAGCGGTTCTCAACAGGTCAAAAAGTTGTTCGCGGACTTTCAGGAAGTTAAGACTACAAAAACCCAAACTGACATTGAAACCTATTATCCGATATACGGTACGCATGTCGCGAGATTACGTACGAGTTTAATAGATCCTGCAAAAAGCCACCGGGCACGGTGTATGTCTCCGTGACCCTATCGCTCACCGCAACTCCTAACGTCGGTTCAAAGCAAGTTTCGGAAGGAATTGAGACTCTACCCGGAAAGTACACGGCGATGCTCGGGCCGGTTTAGGTTGAAGCTCTAACCGCGCATAACGCTCAGCCTGTTGGTATGGGCCTCGACAGTTACAGTTGTACGTCGTGGGTTAAACCACCATCACAGGCACCGTGCATCATATATTTTCAGGAGTCGATGCGAAAGTCTGCGGTGGAAGTGCGAGATGCATTCAAAGTCGCTCAAGTCGTACCAGACAGCCAAGTGATCTTCATCGATCCGAAGAATCTCAACGCGGATCAAAAAGAAACTCTCGCGCTTTCCGGCATAGACATCGCGGTAGTACTTGGAAAACAGTGACGAATCTTGTAAAGCGGTTGCTGCCAGAAAGAGCCTTCGAGTGCTTGGGCAAGAGGGAATTAAATGCTTCTTAACTCGCTCTCGACTTTCCGTACATTATTGCCTTTCCATCCGCGACGACCGCCACGTACCGATGATCTTGTAAAAACTGCATCACCTTCTTTCCCGAACGCGCCATCGCAGCCCATCTTGATTTGGTCTTGGGGTTTTGCTCGATCCCCATAATCGTGTTTCCATCAACTTCGAAGGCGACTCGTCGCAGGCGTTTTGCGTTGCTTTTGGTAACGGGATAACGTTCCGTACCCAACTTCACGGTTTCGGAATTTTCAACGAGTGCCTGCCGCCATACAGAAATAAGGGTGGTGTCAAAGGTGGGTTTCACTTGGAAAACTCATCCGGCTGAATCAGATTCCGTGCCAAAACCTGGAAGTGCCCATGCTCGGGACAAAAGAGTTCAATTTCCCAATCAGCAGGCCGAATGACTGGTTCGTTTCCAATTGCATTCGCCTCGCCCCCGTACGAACACTTGTGCCCGCACACCGGGCATGTTTCGTAGGAGGTTCCGTAAATGTGAACCACGTCAGACATTGGCCGGATTATACCGCCGACACGGGCAATCAGGTATTATGCCTGCCGGAGGATTTGAATGGTCATCGGCGAAAAATTGAAGGAATTGCGGGCACAGAAAAATCTGTCTCAGGGAGATATTGAAAAACGAACCGGTCTTCTTCGTTGCTACATTTCACGCGTAGAAAATGGGCATACCGTCCCTGCCGTGGACACTCTGGAAAAGCTAGCCCGCGCGCTTGAAGTACCGATGTACAGACTTTTTACGGACGACCAAAACGTGAAGAAGCCTAATCTACCAACAGAAGTTATCCGAAGCCAAGCGGTCAATTCGAAGCAGGATCGCGAGATCCGGAGCTTTGCAAAATTTTTCCTTCGCATGAGTGAGAAGAGGCGCGCCCTTCTCATTCATATTGCGTCCAAGATGGCGAACAGAGCTTAAGATGAACCGCCCAGTTTTCAGAAAAATTCAGCGCGCCCAGTCGGTCATCGTGAACGGGCGGCATTTGTTTTTGAAAGAGTGCAAGAAATGTGACGGCGATTTCTACGGCGTCGAGAAGCAAACACGCTGTGACGAGTGCTTAGGAAAGGAGAAAAAACGCGCCTCTTAACCCACTCGCGAATTGTAATGCCAATTCTGATACCGAGGTAATTTCCAGCCCATGCCAATACAAACGAGAGCGAAAATAAAATCGACTCCCCAGGAACTGGTTGACCTGAAGAGTCTGCTGCCGGTGCTTGCGCGGCTAGTCGAGAGCGGAAAAATCTCAATCCGCCTTGGACCGGTCAGAGATGTGAAAGACTGGCTAAACAATTATCAAACCTTCGAGAAAAGCCCGGTTGTTACCATTGACGCGCAGATCGTTCGATTGGAAGGGACTGAATTGCAACTTGATTGCGCGTTGGACGATTACGCGGCCTAAGAGAGAAAAAATATGGTTGATCGGCGAGACAAGATCATTCTGCGAGTTCTTCAGGGAGGATGCCCATAGCGAGACCTACCAGCGGCACAAGACGTTTGATCGTGCCTCGACTGAGCCTGCGAAGCTGTGATCGAGGTGGCCTCAATTTCGATTTTCTGACTGTTGTGATGCTACTAGCTTGCAGCTCGCTCAATTCTTGGAGCCCCGTTTCGCCGGGACTTAGTCGTAGATTGGAAGGTATAAGCGGATCTTTTAGGGTGGTAGATAACGACATAACCAAGACGGATTCCGCGCGATCATTTGTGTTTCTTCCGTCCAAGGAGACTACAACGACGGGACGCCCATCGTATTCGGGCGGGTCGCTCGCGTATTTAATGAACCAGATTTCTCCCTGAAGAGGCTTTGGAAGTGGAGGTGAAGCAGACCCCATTTTTAGCGCGCGGCCACTGCTGTTGCAGGCAGATCCTGAACCGATTCAGACTCAAAAGCGGACAACCCGTCTTCGCCCAGTTCAGCCCAGTCAGATTGCTCGCGCACTTCCGCAGGCGTGAGTGAATCGTAATAGGCAGAGACTCCCGCATTTAGGTTCTCCAAGTCGCGAGCGCGCCTAACCGTTTCGATCAATTTGTCTAAGGAAGCGCTCAAAGACGAATAATTGTATTCTTGCATGAGCAAATGAATGAATTCGACGGAATTTCGAGACAGCGTGAAACTGTGGCGCTCTTTACAATCAGCACCTTTGATCTTTGACACCGCAATCCTCTCAATGCTGGCCCCATCAGTCGCCGTATTACCCCTAATATGATGATTGCTCATACGTAGGATAATACCGCTCGGACGGCCGCTTGTCAAGCCCGTTGAACATTGCTGTTCTAAGCCTGTTTGGCTATTTTTACTTTCGCTTTTTGTACGCCTTCGTTAGAATCCGGGAATGGAATTCGAACCATTTAATGCAGATCAATTCAAGCGCCAACTTGCGAACTACACGGATGCGGAGCTAATCAAGTTGGGGAGATCGTGTTCGTCCGCTGCATCACGATGGCTCGATCCAATAACGCAACAACTCAATGTGTCAAAATATGAATTGTGCAAACAAGAGTGGAGGCGTCGTCACCCCAAATCGCCATGATCGAAAGACAGAGCGGGTGGGCACCCGATCAGGTCCGAAGGCCCGTTACGTTTTCTTTAGAAGCGGACTGAAGAACGCGGAAGCGACTTGACCTGCGAGGAGTCCGGATTTCACGAACACACTGGGTAAAACGCGCGGGGGGCCCGAAACGTTGACGAACTTGGCATATAATCTATCGAATGTTCCCGACTGACCCAATCCGCAGTTACATGAACCTGTCGTTTGCGAAGAAGATCGATGAATCAGCGCAAGCCTACGCAGCAGGGGTAACCGCGGCTCGCCTCAAATTCCCGAGTCCATCTGGGATGCGACTCCAGGCGATTATGCAGCCGGCGGTTGAATCCGCGAGGGTCCGAATCAATTCTTGGGTCCAAATCGTTCGTGACGCCTGCAAAGAGGCCAATCGCCCCGTTGATAACGAAGTTCGAGCGTACATCCGCGCCGAAGTCCACAATCAGTGCGAAGGCGCTCGAAAACAGACGGCTCATAACTTAGCTATGACGTTGCAGCGGGAGTCCATGCAACACGTTTCTGGCGTGCGAGAATCTCTTTCCACTCAGTTGAACCAACAAATTTCACAAATCGAAACTGAGATTGGTCGGGATTTAAAAATCGAAGAGTTGAAAGAAAATGTTCAGAGCACCGAAGCGAAAACTCCCACAGCGCCTCGGGGTGTTGCGCTGCCGGACAGACCTGCGCACATGTCATCCCGAGACGCCACGGAAAGGCGTCGTAGTTCGCGCCTCATGCTGGCGATACCAATAAAAGTTTCAAGCATCGACTTGCTCGGCCAGCCGTTTAAGGAATTAACCACTACGATCACGGTCAATCGCCACGGCTGCACATACAAGTCGAAACACCACCTCCCCAAAGGTTCGATAGTAACGCTTGAGAATGAACAGTCTGATTCCGCCTCTCCCGCTCGATTGGTGACGGGGCGCGTCGCATGGATGCAGCGACCACATTCGGTGCGCGATTTCTATCAAATCGGGCTGGAATTCGAAAAACCGGATAACGTGTGGGGAATCAAATTTCCGCCAGAGGCCAGGTCCGCGCCGTCATCCGACAAAAAGAAACGGTTGACGTTCCACGATCCCATCAAATTCGACGACCATTCGGAATTGGTGGAGGAGGTCGAGGAAATCATAGTCGAGGAAAGCGCCGAGGACAGGATTAAGGATTACGTCGTTGCGTCATCCCATCCCCGAAAAACCGAAGCCACTGTCAAGACTCGGAAGAAGAAACGAAAAAAGAAAAAGAAAACATACGACGTTTTTATCTGCCATGCGAGCGAAGACAAAACGGGTTTTGTACGACCGCTTGCTGAGGCGCTGAGAGCACAGGGCTTGCGAGTCTGGTACGACGAGTTTACATTGCGCGTCGGCGATGGACTACGAAGATCAATCGATAAGGGATTAGCGGCATCTAAGTTTGGAGCCGTCGTTGTTAGCCCATCATTTTTCAAGAAACAGTGGCCGCAACGAGAACTGGACGGTTTGGTCGCAAAGGAAATTGACGACCGCCGCGTCATACTTCCAGTTTGGCATAACGTTTCACTAGACGAAGTTCGCGAACATTCAATAACACTCGCGGATCGTATCGCGGCAAATTCGTCCGAAGGTATTCAAAAGGTTGTCGAAAAACTGCTTCTGGCAATCAGGGGAAATGGCTGATGTACAACAGCGCTTAAGCCGCGGGCGACCGCGAAGGGATGTGCTGGGATGAAAAAATCTCGGAAGGTCAAATCTTGGTACTCGGTTTGCCCAAACCCGAAATGCGGCGAGGCGATGTATGTTTCGGATTGCCTGGAGCTCGACGGACCGTCTCCGACGAGAAGCTTGCTTGCAGTGCGTGTAGAATGCCCGCATTGTAAGAAAGAGTTTTCTCCGCAAAAAGCCGTTCTAGAGGTTCGGGAGAGAGAAGTTGTTGAGGACTGACACCTCGCAGAACTATTGTCTTCATAAGAACTCCTTTGATGCGAAATGATGAAACGCTTCGATCACGCTGCCTTCGCGGATCAAGTCAATTCAAACCGCGTGGCTACGACGCAAGACCTCGAGGGTCCGTGGATCTGGGAATTCCAAGATTTCGCCAATCGGTTCTGGTTGCGGCGGAGTGGGTGCTTCAATCTGTTTTCCCGCACGCACTCGAAGGGCAGTCTGTTCCTTATCAAATTTTTTCTGCATCTTGAGGCTATGCCTGCTGTTGTGGCTCATGTCGTTTTCCCCTCTGCTTCACAATTTCTTGAGCTTCCTCACGGGAGCGCAGTTGAACGCCGGCTTTCAAAAGAAAATTCCGTATGGCGGTTGGTTGCGAATAGCCAAAATCAAGGGCAATCTCTTTGGCGCTCTCAAGCCCCAACACATACCGATCGATAATTTGCTGCGGGTGTTTTGGTTCGAACGGCTGCGACATCACGAAATACCTCCAAAAACTTCCGAGCGGGGCACCGCTTGGTGGAACGGTGCCCGCTCGTGCATCGGGGGCCGCGAATAGAACCGGGGCTATGTTCCGGTCTTTCTTCGCGGACACCGAAATTCGTTTCAAACAAACGGGTGCAATTTCGGACGCTGCCTTTGGAGTCGGCGAAGCGTATCCACAACATCGAAGATCACTGCCTCGTCCGCGGGTGAAAGATTTTGCTTCAGCGCCGCTTGGAAGAGCTCAAACGCTTCCCATTCTTTTCCTGTAGGCGATGTCCACACGAAGACTCCATCGCTACGGAGGGATATAAAATCATCGGGGGTCTGATCTATCATTGAACTTCCTTCCAGAAAATTTTGGGAGGGTCGATTCACGAGGAGATCGCGTTGACACCACCCTCCCGATGAACCCGGTGTCAGGATTAATCGCACAGTCTTTCGAGTGCGCGAAACTTGTGCGTTAAATGACGACTACGTTGTCGGCCTGCAATCCCTTTGGAGTTTGCGTTACGGAGAACTCAACTGCGTCGCCTTCGTTCAAGGACTTGAGTCCCTCCGCCTGGATGGCACTGAAGTGTACGAATACGTCGCCTATTTCAGCGGTTAGAAATCCGAAGCCCTTGGCCTGGTTAAACCACTTCACTGTCCCTCGATGCTTTTCTACGGTTTCCATTTCTACTTCCTTGTTTCGCGTACGTTTGATTTAGCTACGTTACGAAAATCGTCAATCTTCGAAAACCTCAATTTCTTCCGCTTCAGCTTCCGGTAACGGCTCGAAACCAAAACTGTCCGCGGGAGCAATAATTTCAAACTCCTTTGGGGACTCTTCAGGCTCGTAATCCGCGCTCGACTCCTCACCAAGATCCCGCCGGCTGTTCTCGTATTCCTGATCATCTTCGACATCGGATGCTGCGCGGGCTCGAGCGTTACGTGCTCGTACCTCAAGCACTTCCTTTCGACGTTTAGCTTTTTCACGAGCTTGTTCCTTTGCGTGGAGGATTTCGAATAGCGCGTCACGCTCCACGGAAGAAATGTCCGTCGTGAAGCAGCTCGTTAGGAAAAGACGCTCCCGACTTGGGTTTGACTCTTCTATTACACAGAAGCAGTTTCCGGATTCTGCCGTGACTCTAGCGCCGACAACAAGAAACCGAATGCCTAATGAGTCATGCATGACTTCGCGATAGCTTTTCCGTCTTCGAGCTCGCATCATTGGCCTCTCTCATAAGGAGCTGGACCCAAGGCTGACAGGAAGCCGCGCATATACAGCCGGGCTCCGAAAAACCCGTACGCCTTGGAAGCGGCAACAGCGCCCCCGTGGTCCCCATTTGTTAATCGAGCAAACCGACGCCCCCTGCATTCCGCAAGTGACTCCGGCCAGGATGCTGCCGCGTACGACGCTGATTTGTCCTGCGCTGCACGCTCGGCACGCTCTATCTGGACAATTTCCTCCGGGGTTCGTGGCGGCGACTGCCGCTTGTGCTGTGAAGCGACTGCCATGAATGCTGCTCGATCGGACTGTGCTTCCGAGACTTCTTTTCTGGACTTTTTCGACATAGGAATACCTCTGGCATGAATTGCTATGTGGAATACCGGCGGGACAGCGCGGCGGTTACTGAGCTACGTTCTGAGAAAACTTCGCTCGCAGTTCGCGGATTGCTTCTTGTGCGAGGATGGAAAAACCGAAAGATTTCACCGTCAAGCGATTCTCATCGAGCAACGAAATGAATGCATGTTCGACGCAGTCCTTCGCGAGCCGACGATTACTTATCCGAAGGGTTTCCGCGTTGAGGCGGAGACGCGCGATGATGGATCTCTCTACTTCAATCCCGTCCAGACTCAAAAAGATTTCACCGTAATCTTCCGCCAGATTGGCGATCGCAGACGGCGCAAATGTTTCTATGTTCTTGAGTTGCAAATGGTACTGATCGGAAATCTGCATGACATCTCCTATTTAATCAATCCGGCGTTGACCGCCAGTTCAAGATCCGCACGGAACTCCGATGCGGGATATTCATAACCCTTTCCACCAACGTGAAGCGTCACGATGCCGCCCTTGGGGCTGATGGAGCCTGCACCCTTCACGGCAACGCTTTCGTTGACCATGTGTGCGAATTGCTTCAAACGCTTTCGCTGTTCTGTCTCCGTGGGCTCAGGTGGAGCAACCGTGTCCAGAGCGGCGGCGTCGTTCCACGCCTTGCGCCACGCTACGGTGGATTCCCGCAAGGCTTTCACTTCACGGGGACTCGTGGTGTCGTCGCCCATCATTGCTCTTAGGTGGGCAACTTTCTTCGCGCGTTCGTCGGCTTCGGAGATCGGTTGGACCTCTGGCTCACGCGTGACTTTGACTGCCTCTGCGCGCAGCAAGTCATCGGCAATCTCTTGGAACCGATGCACGAACAACACACCGGGATAAAGATTCTCTCCGTCGAATCGACGTTTGAATTCGTCGATCAAACGGGATGAGAGAACCTTGATGCTCACTCCCGTATCAAGAAGATTCGATCCTTCCGGGGTATTCCAGAACGCCTCATAGACATCATTTTTCAGGCTTTGAACTTTCTGCCAATCGCCGGCCTGCGCCGCGATCACTACCTGTTCGTCCACGTGGTGGAGCATGTCCTTCTCCTTAAATTTCGAATCACTGCTTGTTGCTGGCGGGCGTGGCGACGCCGTTGTACCAAGCGGCGAACGCGGAATCTACGGCCGCACGTCTCTTAATAGCCTCACACGAGGCTGTTCTTTCCCAGTCCACGTACGCTACTTCGGGACGTTGTGCTGCGGTTTGCGCTTCGGCGTTTGGATTCCAGTACGGGCGATACACGGGCTGCTCACTCGCGGCATAGGCCGCGGCTTCCGCTGGCCGCAATGGTCTTGCGGGAGCGACATACGCGGGCTGCGCTGGTTGATCTGCTATGGCCTGCGGCGGCGCCACGTGAGGAAGCTCCGCTATATGCCGATTGGAAAAATCATCGTCCACATCCCTAAGACGCTCGAAAATTCGCTGGGGGGTGGCTTCGATTATTTGCAAATGCTGGCCGGTTTCTGAGTCATCCCACTCATGTAGGTAACCGCGAGAAACCTTTCGGATATCCGGGATGCGCCAATCAACATTCCCGTAGTCGATCGCTTCATTGATCGGTGCGGCTGTTTGCTCTTGGGGTTCGCAATCTTGGCCGTTATCCGTAACGGCCTTCACATCGTAGCCTTTCTCACGGAGAATCTGGGCATAACGGCCTGCCTGTTCCACGGGGAAACGGTGGCGCAGACGAATCGCTTCTTGTTTTGAGCCCCAAGTACCGCTCTGGCTCGTGAGATAAAGCTTCGTTTTGTTGTCTTGTACAAGTGCCATTTTAGTAGAACCTCACTTTCTCACCCTTGGTGAGAGCTGCGTATCGTTCTGTAAATCCTGGTTCCGTTCGTGCTGCTTCCTTCATTTGTGCCGAGGACATAGCCTGGACACGGATACGAAAGGCGGCTGCATCCGCCGCTGCTTTACGCTCAGCGTTCGCGGCCGCGACTTTATACGGATGGCGGGCGTGATTTTCGTCGGCCTCGAGCAAGCCTTGGCGCGAGCATTCACGAAACGCTAACTGCCACGCGCCGATCAAAGCGAAAGCTTTCAAACCACCTGTGAAGTTCTCTTTGCCGAATTCCACGAGCGCTTCCATGTTCGCGGCTTCCAGCTCCTCACTGGTGCAAAACGAAGCCCAGGTGGGCTCCATCAACTTGAACGCTGCGTAACAATCCTGCGCTTCGAGTAGATCTTCCTGTTCTATTGCCACTGTGATTCTCCTAAACAACTTTAGATTCCAGCGCGCGAACGCGCTGTTGAAGTTCTCGGACGATCTGCGTGAGATCGACGAAGGTTAGCTCGGCGCCCTGCGGTGAGGCGTACGCCACATTGGAGTCGGACGCGTCGGGATCGAATTTCGGCAGGGGCTTCGGCGTGAACTTCTTGGGTGCGAGACTGCCTTTGCCGCGTTCCACGATGACGTTCTTTATGTGCGTGGGTTGTTGGTGACCTATGTCGCCGGAGATGGTGTCTCCTGCTTCAACCGTCCCAGGTTCCGCGTCAAACGTGAAGACGGTTTTTTCTCCATCGTAGGCTGTGCCATCTGTTGCGGTTCCCTGCTGGATTGATTTTTTCTCTTCCTGGATCGTGGGCTCTCCGTTAACCGTAGCTGCCCATTTGCGAACCTTAGTTTTGATTTCGGGATCGACGGACAAGACGATGAATTGATTATTCGCAAAATGCATTTGAGACTCCTCTAAAATTGAGAAAATGCGAAGCCGGCATGGGCTTTTGCGACCATTGCAGCCGCTTCGAATGCCTTATGGCTCTCCAGCACTCCGTGTTCTGCCAGATGCTTTGCAATCTCTGGTCCCACGGACTCGGTCGAAAGAATGAACGGGAGCGGCAGCACTCCTGGCTCGGATTCAAGCGCGGCTTGGAAGTGCTGGTTGATGTTGCCGATTGAAACAACTGCGCCCGTCGCGAGATGATGCGCGTGGTGCTGGAAGTTCGTTTTGTGTCTCTCGTAAACTTCCATCGGGATGACGTGGATAACTTTCATGTTCGCTCCTTTATGAGATCGGGACCGCGTTTGCCGCTGAGATTGTTGGTGCTATCTCGCCACACCAGTATTCGTGGGTGGGCTCGAGGTGGATGATCGCTTTTTCCGCTGTGGGGTTTTCGACGATTTCAATTTTCCTGATCGTCGCGTATCCGTCCACGTGGTAAAGCGTGTCCATGAGATTGACGCGCGCTGCATCGACACTTTCTTCGACACCTTGGCGCATCACCGTTAAGTGGTGGGTCGGAGTGACCGACAAGGTTTCGTCTCTGTGTATCGTGAACTTTATGAACGTGGACTGCTTCACGAAGCGTAGATTCTTGATTTCTGTGTAACCGTGACGGCTATCGATCTCGTCACCGACCTTGCAATCCTTCAAACGGATCACGCCGCGCTCACGGGTTCGAACGAATTGATCCGCGCGGGCACAGAGCTGCGAGCCACCGCCGCCACCTGATCCTCCGCCACTGGACGGCATGACGACTTGAATCCCGCCGTTGGAAAGGGCCGTTACGCTTTGCAAATTAATCTGCTGCGCTGCTGTCGGGCTCTGAGGGGCATACAAGATCGCGGGAGATCCCGAACCGCCAGAGACGGCAACGAATTGGACTACGTTGCTGGCATTCAGGTACGCATAGAAATAATAGGTGCCAGTCGAAACGCTGGTGATCGTCTGACTGCCGGATGAAATCGCGACGGAGCCTGCAACCGTATTCGCAAAATAAACTGTAAATCCAGCCCAACTGATTACGACGGTGTGCGTGGATGCGGTCGCCGTGTATGTGAATAGCGACGCTGTACCTCCCACAATTTGAGGGACTGTCGAACCCCCCTCGGCCAAAAAACCCGGCTTCGTTGAGTCAATGGCGCCGCTCGTGATCGCGGTCGCCAAGACGCGGTTATAAGTGGCTCCGTCTGTCAGCGCATCAAGTGTCGGAGTCAAAGTGATCGCATCCAGAGTTGAAATCGGAACTTGTTTCAAAACGCCACTGACAACGCCGACTGCGGTTGAAGCGTTAATCGCGGTCACGCCGGTGGCGGCCACGGTGGCTGTTGCGGACGCCTCATTGGCCGTCGTGTTCGCGTTGTTCGCCGTGGTGCTCGCGGCGTTTGCGGTCTCCGCTACGGGGGCAACGTGAGAAGCTATTTGAGACCCTTGTGCGATATTCGACAGCGCCGGCAATGGCGGCATTCGAATCTGCGACACGCTCTGGCGGTAGAACTGGCGCGAGGCATCCACGGGTGTTCCCATAACTGGAGGAATCGGTGCCAATGCTATAGACGAGAATTCTGGATCAGCGCTCGGAGTGTTGAGCGGAGGACGCGGAAGTGGCTGCGGAACGGGCGTCAAGCCTTCCATACTCGTTGGCTGCTTTAATTTTCCCGGCATGATATGTACGTCTCCTTTTCACACGATTCCAAAATTATGCTGCTATCGGTACGTCCGCTCATGCGAACACACCTCGACGCGCGGATTAGAGCGCCAGATTGAATTTTTAGGTTGAACTTACGGCTTACAGGGAAGTGGCGCGCTTCAGCAAATCAATAGCTACGGCGCGATCATGCAGAGGCGCTTTTGGATCGATGGAAAGCGCGGCTAACGTTCCCACAAACTCGGAATGCGAAATGCTGATTGAGCCTTCTTTATTCCCCATGAGAGTTTGCAATTCGCTCAACGGGATTTTGAAACTGATGATTGCGGGGTCGGCGTCACAATTGAATCGTGCTTCGAAAACGAAATCGAAGTGATTATCGGTACTCGGGACAGGCGTTGCTTCTTGAAACTGGTCGGCGTTTACCATCGTGGTTCTCCTAAATCTGCAATTCGCGGCGAGGTTTTCTTATTCGCTAGGGCTTCTTGCTGCGCTGCGTCCATAGCTTCGGCCAATTCCTTCCTGGCTTGGATATAAACCGGTGTCAGTTCTTTCTTACCGTTCACGATCTGAAACATCGGTTTCGTTTGACCCAATTTCGCTCTCGCGGCTTTCTCGAGCTCGATGGTCTTGTCCACGGATACATCCGGGTGGCAAGCACAAACGATGTGTCCGAAAAATGGTTGGCTCGTGACGCCGTTTTGAACGCGGGGCACGGGGCCGTCTCCATTTTTCTGAACTATGGGTGCGGGTGCAGGCAATTCGATTGCACGCGCTTTGCTCAAATCAACTTTGATTTCCATAAATTCTCCTAGATCACGATCTTCCATTTTCCCTGGGCAAACTCAGATTTCTCCGGCACTTGCCCCAGCACTTCGCCGGCCGCATTCACGTAGTACTCGCGACCATCTTCGCCGGGTGCAATTGCCGCGGTCCCGATCGGCGTTCCTGTTTTCTTCGCGAGCTCTTTCGCCCTGCGATTCGCTAGAATCTTCTCGCGGTGGACCGCGATTCTTTGAGCATTGATCTTCATGTTTAGATCGAAGACCAGACCGTACTTTGCTCCCGCGGGATATTTGCGGATGAAAGCGTTCACGAACTGGCGATTCCTTCTGCTGGGGTAGAGCTCGATAAGCAGCTCACAAAGGCGACAGCGTTCTGCCAGCGGCGTGTTGGCATAGGTGATTTGTCGTTTGATGTTGTGGGCGTCCTGCACGGCGATTGATGGCATGTTAGATATCTACCTCCACTGCTTTAGGCGCAATAACGCCCTGGCTATATTCCTGACTCCAGCGGCCTGCGACGCTTTTCGACACCCTCAACTCGCTCGCGACTTTGCGAACCGTTGCTGCCGCGGCGAACATTTCAAACGCTCGCGCTTTTTTAGCAACGCTTGCGGCTGCGTGTTCCCATGCTACGGAATCGCCGCGACAGCCTATGAGCTGACCGCTGGAGTGGTTGCACTCACAATTCTCCGTGTGAACAGGTCTCATCTTGATTTCGGAAGCGGGCTCACTGATTCCGTGGCGCGCCTTGTCGAACGCCATGATCGCGTGCAAGACCCCGTCTTCCTTGTCATCGGGATTGTCGAGTTTTATAGATACATCGAGCATGTCTTCGGACTTGCTGTGCGATCGAGACAAGCCGGATTTGCCAGCGTGATGAAAAAAGAAAATGCACAGACCTTGGGACCGCAACCGAAGCAGCCACGATTGAATCAAGATCCAGTTTTCTTCATCGTTTGCCGCGATGTTGAACAAGGTGGACACGGAATCTAAGAAAAGTACTTCCACCGGAAACCCTTCCGCGGCGCACTGTGCCAACGTGGCTTCCACGCGAGCCATGCCTTCCGCCGTAGCAAACGAGGGGAAGGAGTGTTCCGGTTGCTTGTCAATCGTCACCAAACGCGCGCGGCCGTTCGTCTTGCCGATGATTTGCTTCCATCGTTCCTGCATTTGCTCGGCGGGCAATTCACCCTCGATATAAAGGACGTTGACGGGTTCTGGAGCTTCAAAACCAAGAAACAATCCGCCTGTAGCGAAAGCGGCGGTGAGTCCTAATCCCACGCATGTTTTCCCAAGCCCTCTCCACGCGAAAATCTGGTTGATAGACTTCGCGTAGAAAACAGCGTCACCCTTCGCGGTCGTACGCATAAGCACCTTGCGCGGTGGAATCTTCTCCAACATGAAGGAATCGCCAGCGACCATGACAAACGATTTGGGACGAACACTCCCCTCGGATTTATTTTCGGCCTGAGGCAACGCGGGTGCTGCACTCTTCAGTTTTGCCGCGGAGCGGATTCCGTTTGCGATCGTCAACCTTCGAAAGTCCGCTTCACGGTTTCCCCACTCCTCACGGTAAATGCAGGACTCCAAGTAGTCCGCCCAAATTGCGTCCGGATTATCCCCATGCTTCATAGCGGCCACGGTGGCGAAAGCCAGATCCGCGGCGGAACGATCCGCGTATGTGATGGAATTCCCAGCTTCATCCGCAATCGTTGTCGGCTTATCCCCAGAGGCGGTGCCGTTCATAAAGAGTCCGTACTTGTTCGTGATGGACGTGCCCGTGGATTCAATCTGCACGGAAGATGCGGCGACGGGGCTGTTTGATACCGAAGGCTTCTCAATCACAGGTTCGGGTTTCGTCAGAGTGCCTGAAACCATACCTTCATAAATCACACTGATATCGCGTTCTTCGATCGTGGTTGCCGTACCCTCGACATGCCAACCGGTCAAAGTCATAAAACGCAGCTTGTCGTCGCCGGAATATATTTCCACGGAATCTCGGCGGCAGGCTTTTCCGGGCTTTGTGGCTTTCACCCAAATATGCAGTCCGGTTTTGCTCGGACTAAGCTCGCTCAGTGGGTACTCCAACTGTCTAAGAATATCGAGCGCCCACGGAGCGATCGCGCCTTCACTCTTTTCGTTGTACGAAACACACTTATCGAGATCGATGCAAACACATCCTGGCGGAATGTGGATACCTGCGCCTGAATAATCGCCGTTTGTCTTAGAGAGAAATGCGGCGAGCTCGTCGTACGTGACATCCTGGGAACGGTCGTTGCACTTCGCGCCCTGGGTGTTATAAGGCACCTTCGAAATCTTGCCGCCATCTTTCGGGACTGCTTTCCACGGAAGCCATACACGCTGCGGTTTTAGATCCGCGAACAAATTCTGCAAATCGGGGGCGGCGCTCATTGGACATCCTTTGCAGGCGCAACCGTGACGGGTGCATTTACTGCACGCTTTATTAGGCGGATCTCTTTCGCACAGGTCTTGCCGGGGTGAGAGGGCGATTGGCCCAGAACAAACGAAATAACGTCGCCGACTTGCAGGTGGGTCTTGTTTACCGTGTTCGTGAAGTGGATGAAGACGCGCTCATTGTTATCGTCTAAGTTCTCCGCAAAGCCATATCTCTTGTCGTCCTTCCAAGCGACGACCAATCCGGTACACCGTATCATTGACGGTTCCATATCAAATCTCCGTAACTCCGAAATTTTGATTCTCGTGCCACCTCCCTCTGTCCCGCGGCCGGCTTAGGTGAATGCCGAACGCCATCGGACTTTTCAATTTGTTTTAATTTGTTATTTGCCGCTTTCGCGGCACTTCTACATAACTAACGCTGTTCGACAAAACAGCCGCGATTCGAGTTCTTCGCGGTGAGTTTGAGTAGTGCGCTCGTTCTGCCACATAAGGCGGACGGCGCGATTCGATTCCGGGTTGTCGATTTCTTCGACCGTTTTGAGATCGTTGCCTTCGACGATTAGATATTCGCCATGAAACACGCCGGCGACCCTCAGAATCGAAAATGTGATTTCGTCGCTCTCAGGTTCGTACTTCGCGACGAGTGCGGTGCTGTGCTGCTGTTCGTACATGGAAATTCTCCCTCGAATTAGATTACCTGCTGACTTCAAAATCAGTCTCACGCGAGTAATGCACTCGAGGGGCTGACCAAATACCTCTGTTACTGTTGACTTCTTTTTGCTTCCAACTCATCATTCACAATTTTGGTGAGTGCACTTTTGTCCTGGTTGGCTTTGCGGATTGAGTCGATCGCGCCTTCGAACCGTCGATTCGTTTCCTCGAGCCTTTTCAAAAGTTCTGAGGGAGATATTCCTAGATTCGAAGTGACCATCGACGGATCTTCACTCGAGATCACCAGGCTCAACAAGTTCCAATCCGATTGTTGGAGATCGCCGGGAGGCGTTCGCGATTCCCGTTCGAAATCTTCGATCAACTTCTTTACGGCCGTGACGTTCTGCCAATCAATCGGAACACCGGGAGCGCGCAACTGCAAAGATTCGCACACGTCAAGAATGTGCTCTATCCGCCGATAGTTTGGATAGCTGAGAGGGGCTTGACCGGATGCCGCCTGGGAAAGCGTGCCTCGATTCACTCCGCTTACCGCAGCAGCGTGCGCGATCTTCATCCGTAGCGCGTCAAGCCTGGTTTGCAAGGGTCCGAAACCGTCTTCAAATGCCATTCAATTCTCCAACTTCGTTTGTCAGAAATAAAAACGGCGAAAAAAGAGAAGGGGCCTCTTTCGAAGCCCCCTCGGGATGGTTTTAGGCGCTGACACGCCGAAGAAGGATGTCTGGTCCTTCTCTATACTCTCCGCGTCAGGTGTGTAAATGTGAGCTATTATTGATTCTAAAGGGGATATTATTTTCGACCTGAGTAATCGTAGGCCCGAAGCTCTTCGTCCCACGCACCAGGCCGGCCGTGCCACGTGGAGTCCGGTTTCTGGTCTTTGAACATCTCAGCGCCCTTGTTCACGATGGACCGTCGATACTGCTTAACGCTTTTAACGTCACGAAAGAAAGAGCGCTCGTCCCAAATTTCCTCGTCCGTCCAATTCTGAAGATAGTAGTAATACAACACGAAGATCGTTTTTTCCGCGCGCTCCATGTTTTTCGGGTTGTAGAGCGGACGAATGAATTCACGGAGGAGCTTTCCGTCGAAAATCCACCATGTTTTTTCAGTCGCCCTTCTTCGTTTTCTAACGCGGTCGCCCTCGAGCAATCCGGTAATGATCTTTGTCCCCGGAGGAAGCCCAAGGTCTTGAGTCGGGGAATTCACGTCCTCTTCAGTAACTCTATTGCTCGATCTCTCGCTGTCCACGTTGGGGTCCACACCACGCCCAAGCTGGGTATCAAACGCATATTCCTGAAAACAGTTGTCGATATCAATCTGCCCGTGCTTCTGACCGAAGGCGTCTATCCACACTTCGAAGGCTAGAGGGTCCGTACGATCGGAGGTTTTCGGGACACGGAGGGTGTGATCGGATTTCTCTGCCCCTGCTAACTGTCTGATTTTTGCAAGCGGTGAACCCGCTATTCCCATGAATAATCGTTTCGCAGATTGTTGCCGTGCTTGTGTCGATGACATTTTGAACCATCCCACGCGCTATCAGGCGCGCGACGTTTGCGAACGTCGAAACAAATATGCGAACGCAGAGATGCGCGGTCGCTTATCACTGTTTTGGGAAAGGGTGCACTGTTGCGGCGTAGAGCTCTTGCCGCCAGCCGACGATTCCTACCCCCGAAGTTTTTGGGCTTCGGGCAAAACCTTGCCTATGATGAATCTATTTCCAGCTTTAAACAGTGTAGCAGATTCTAACGCAAAAGTCAATAGTACTTTAGTACCGTTCTTATAGTACTCGCTTCCAGGCCCTCCGATCCCCACCAAACACGGGACGGAGCAAGGCTGTAACCTTTTGTTACATGGCTAAGAAGAGAGAAAACACCCTCCCATTTGATATGATGCCCCCAGGTGCCAAAAAGGTTGCCACGAAATGTAAGATACTTTGCAGTTCTCTTTATCCCCTTACTTATAAAACCCAACTCCCCGGGAAAAGTTGCGGTCGATTTCGGCGACGCGCTGCGGAGGGCTGGGGCGCGAGACGCCATTATTCTGCCGGCGGCGGCACGGGATTACCTCGCTCGTCCACGATTTCATGGTTAGCAGGCGCAGACGGTGGCATCTGCAACCAAACTGTAGCTTCCGATTCCGGACGATCGGTCTTCAGGTATACGTTGTAGAAGCGCTGCGTCTCTTTGTTGCGCCAGCGCCAATACTTTCCACTCAAGTACGCTCTCACGTCTTCCGCTAGCGTTCCATCGCGCACCAAGAATCGTTGATCGGGGTAAATCGCATTCTTGTCTTCTACGACCATCTTGCGACGGGCGAGCGATTGAAACTGCAAAAATGTAAGCCGAATGAAATCGCCTTCATCGAAAATACTTAGCTCATCGTCCGGAGAGAACTCCTCTTTGAGCGTCACAATCCCTCCCTTTACCGGCGGAACCAGCAGCGTCAGTCGCCGCCTAGCTCACGAGCATTCTGTAAACTTGGAGTAGGAACCTTTTCGCTTCGTCCTGGCTAACGCCGGCTTTGCGCAGAACCGGGGACCATTTTGCTTCCAAGACTTTGTAGCTCGCTGCATTCGGGTTCATCATTTGCCTCTCCTGTGAAACGAAATGTGGCGCGCTGGCCGAGTCTGTCTCATACAAACATAGCTGCTGCGTATCTGTCACGGCAAGGCACATTCTTTGCAGGGTTGGTATCGGAAGAGTACAGAGATGTCGGTATACACGTGAAGATGCATAGGAGTCAATATGAGCGAGGATGACACGAGGCAGCCGTCATGGTCGGGATCGGTGCACCACGTCGCAGGACGGGCGGGATCTGCCGCGGCACTATAGCTATCAGTGAACGTCCTGGGACACGAGGTGAGCACTCCGCGTAGGGTGGAAAGAATGGTGAGTGTCCCACGGGTGTCCCACCTGGGACAGAGTTGGGACAGTCCACAGAGTGAAAGTACCGCCCGCAACCCCACCACCTACCGAAGCCACAGCGTAGGTAGTGGGGGGTTGGGTGATTTGGGACGCTTGTCCCATTTTTTGTGTACAAAGGAATGGGACATTGGGACACTTGTTGTTAAAGCCTTTGTTTTCGTGGGCTAAGGGGTGTCCCAGGCAGCGGGACAAATTTTACGCGTTGGGACAACCTAAACAGCCTCAAACGAGTTGAAGTGTCCCAAGTGTCCCGCCTTGTCCCACCATGCCGGGACAAGCTGGGACAACAGGCGTAACACGACCGCGGATCGGATGAAACCCGGAAAACCTCAGATCGAGCGATGCGCGTACACCCTGAAAAAGCTCACCAATCGGTGCGCCATTTGAAATGCCACCTCCGTGGAAGAGGCCGGCAGATCCCGGCCTGGTCCGATTTTTTATTTTTTGTAATTTTTTCTGTGGAATTGCTCCAGTGGTCCGAAAAGTTTACGCATCCCCCGCCTAGCCGATCGAAAAACACGGGACCGGTGGAAGTCGCAGGGTTAAAAAGGTTGGGACCGGAGGGGTGGCCCGAGCAAATCCGGAAAGACACTAAGTACAATAGAATCAATAAGATAGACAGAGGCCGGTCAAAGTCCGGATCAACGCCCAGGCCCGTAGAGCGAGAGAGTCCGGAACCGCGAACGCGGTAACAACATGCCGTTTCTTTGAACCCGAATTCCTTGCGAAACGCTGCGTCTTGTCGGGGTCGCGCGAACAAAAACGAAGCAAAGCTATCTATAACAAATACAATAACTTACGAGCGTTCTGGGGCTCGAACGCTGGCGTCACCGTCGCCGCGATGCCTTATCAGGGGCGCGGGGCTTGTAATTAACTGTTCGTTATCTAATAAATTTCGGCTGAGAGGTCGGCGAGAATTTGAAAATGGTTCGCCCGCGGCCCTGCTCAAAAGTTAGAACGAAGGAAGGGCGCGCAGCTTCCCTTCCCCGCTTTGGGCGCTCTTCCTGCGTGCCAGCGAAAAGCCTGAAATATCCCCTCTAAATCTGCCTCGAATCTCTGGCGCCTCGTGGATCGCTCGGCCTTCCATCTCTGATTTTCCCCACATCTTTCCGGCCTTTCCCACCGTGGAATCAGTCAGCTAAGTGCAATGAAAGCGTAAAAAATCTTTCCCTTCCTCTCTTAATTTAGTTGACATGATATGTAATGTCTGAGAGTATTCATCATGTTCGACGGTACCACAAATCACAGCGAGGGCGATGACATGAATACAGAACGGCACGCGACACAGAAAGAAGAGCGGGAAGTCCTGGAATCAATCCACGAATTGAGAGCGGAAGCCATCCCCACGGTTTCCGAAGTGATGGCGGACCCTTGCACCCCGTTCTGGGTTTCCGAATTGATCCCCGTGTTGCTCCGCAAGGATGCCTGTGACGTGGCGGGCGCGTTGGAATTGCTCGCAAAGGTTTTCGGCAAGCGCGCGAATGATCTTTTGAAAGTCGGCCAGTAGCAGCACGACAACTTAAAAGGGAGGAAAAGAATATGACGAAGGCGCAAACGATAGCACGCAAGGCAGAGCGAAACGCGAAGCCTAGCAACTATTTCGCAATGATGGCGCAGGCGCAGAAAGCGCAGGACGGAGCGAATGCGCGGTATGGGTTTCGCAAGGTGGTGCGCTGATGAACGTATACGAGATCGTGACGGAGCAAATCGTCAAGCAACTTGAAAGCGGTAACGTACCGTGGCGCAAACCGTGGAACACGGCCGCACCATGCAACCTTGTTTCCCAGAAAGAATATCGCGGGATTAACATTTTCATGCTCTCCGCATCGGGCTTCCCTTCCCGCTATTGGTTGACGTACGCGCAAGCCGCGAAACTAGGTGGCAACGTCAGGAAAGGCGAGCATGGATCAATCGTTGTCTTCTGGAATATCGGCGAGGAAAAGCTAAACGCGAAGACTGGCAAATTGTCCAAGCCGTTTTTGCTTCGCTACTACCGGGTATTCAACCTGGCGCAAACCGAAGGAATCGCACACAAGCTAGGAATCGCGGAAGCATCGGCGAAGCCTGTGCCTGATATCGCAGCCTGTGAATCACTGGTAGCGGGTATGCCTAACGCGCCAGCAATTCAAGCATCGGATCGCGCGTGGTATCGGCCAAGTACAGATGAAGTTGGAATCCCGTCTAAAACCGTGTTCCATTCCAGCGAAGCGTACTACGCAACCCTGTTCCACGAATTGACCCATAGCACGGGGCATTCAAGCCGCATCGGTCGGGACGGTATCGAGCAATTGAATTCCTTTGGTTCTGAATCCTACAGCAAGGAAGAACTAATCGCGGAAATGGGCG
>Ga0182024_10004895_pt1 | contig 30404 bp, 31 predicted proteins | sample P32metaG_FD_120480 | JGI IMG/M metagenome (GOLD analysis project Ga0182024, IMG submission 120480) | Permafrost microbial communities from Stordalen Mire, Sweden - P3-2 metaG (Illumina Assembly) | ecosystem: Environmental > Terrestrial > Soil > Wetlands > Permafrost | place: Sweden: Stordalen... | reverse complement strand
GGCCGCCACGGTGTCCGGCGCGTCGCCGGGTCGCACGCGCACGGAGGCGTGGGCGACCTCGGCGAGCCGCGAGCCCGCCGTGACGAGCTCGACGAGCGTCGTCTGCTTGGCGAGCGCGGCCTGGCGGAGCCGGAGGAAGAGCACGGGCAGCTCGTGCTCGAGGTCGCCCGCCATCGTGAGGACGCAGCGGGCCGACGTCGCGTCGTCGATCGTCGCGCGCGGCAGCGCGCTGACGAGGGCGGCGTCGAGCCCGTCGCCCAGCTGCGCGTCCACGCAGTCGGTGCGCAGGACGCCCTTGAGCAGCCTCGCCCACAGGTACTGCGCCTCGTTCGTGAGCGCCGCGCCGCCGATCGCACCCAGCCCGTCGGGTGAGGCCTTCGACGCCGCGACGAGCACCCTGGCCGCCTCGGCGAGCGCCTCGCCCCAGGGGACCTCCACGAGCACGCCGTCGCGGCGCACCATCGGCGCCTCGAGGCGGCGACGCGGCGAGCTGAGCGCGGCCTGCGGCTCGTCGTCGGTCCCGTTCGTCGACTCGTAGGCGAAGCGCCCCTTGTCGCAGAGCCATCCGTGGTTCACCGGGTCGGCGTCGATCCCGAGGAGCCGCGTGACGCGGTTCGCCGAGGACTGCACGGCAACGCGGCACCCCACCGAGCACGTCGTGCAGGTCGACTCGACCTGGTCGAGGTCCCAGGGGCGGGCGGTGAAGCGGTAGGGCGTGGCGGTGAGCGCGCCCACCGGGCAGATCTGGACGGTGTTGCCCGAGAAGTGCGACGTGAAGGGCTCCTTCGGGAAGGCGGCGACCTCCACGAGCTCGCCACGCCCTGCGAAGTCGATCTGCGCCTCGCCCGCCACCTCCGCGGCGAAGCGCGTGCAGCGGCTGCACTGGATGCACCGCTCGCGATCGAGCAGGACGAGGTCCGACAGCGGGATCGGCTTCTCGAAGTGGCGCTTCTCCTCGACGAAACGCGTGTCCGCCGATCCGTGGGCGAGCGCCTGGTCCTGGAGCGGGCACTCGCCGCCCTTGTCGCAGACCGGGCAGTCGAGCGGGTGGTTGACGAGCAGGAACTCCAAGACGCCGTCCTGGGCCTTCTTCACCTTGTCCGAGTCGGTGACCACCGACATGTTCTCGGTCACCGTCACGTAGCAGGCGGGCTGCAAGGTGGGCCCCCGCGGCCCGTCGATCTCGACGAGGCACATGCGGCACACGCCGACCGGCGCCATCCGCGGGTGGTAGCAGAACCGAGGGACGTAGGTGCCGTGGCGCTCGGCCGCGGCGATCACCACCTCGCCGGGACGAGCGGTCGCGGGCCGTCCGTCGAGCGTGAAGGAGACCGTCGCGCCGTCAGGCATACGGGCACCGCCCCTGGTCCACGTGCGCGGCGAACTCGGCCTTGCACATCGAGATCGCCGACACGATCGAGGACGGGATCGAGGGGCCGAGCGGGCAGATCGTGGTCTGCTGCGGCGGCCACCCGAGGCCCGGCGCGATGTTGTCGCAGACGTCCAAGAGCAGGTCCACGTCCTCGTGTCGACCGCCCCCGGACTCGATGCGACGCAGGATCCGCTCGAGCCACCCCGCGCCCTCGCGGCACGGCGTGCACTGTCCGCACGACTCGCGCTGGAAGAACTTCGTGATCCGCCACGCCGCGCGGACGGCGCAGTCGTGCTCGCCGATGACCACGATGGAGCCCGAGCCCAGCATCGAGCCGTGCTCGGCCACCTCGTCCTGGCCGAGCGGGACGTCCAAGAGTTCGGGTCCGAACCACGGCGAGGAGACGCCGCCCGGGATGAACGCCTTGATCGCCACGCCGCCCTGGGTCCCACCGCCGAGGGCGGGGTCGAAGATGAGGTCGCGGAACGTGTTGTGCACCATCTCGAGCTCGTAGACCCCTGGGCGGTTGACGCGTCCGGCGAGGGCGAACAGCCGTGTGCCCGCCGAGCGCCCCTGGCCCAGCGCGGCGAACGCTCTCCCGCCGTTCGCCACGATCCACGGGACGTTGGAGAGCGTCTCCACGTTGTTCACGACGGTCGGCTCGCCGTAGAGCCCCATCGCCGCCGGGAAGTAGGGCGGCTTGATCCGGGGGAACCCCCGCTTGCCCTCCAGCGACTCGAGCAGCCCGGTCTCGTCGCCGCAGATGTACGCGCCCGCGCCTGGGTGCACGACCAGGTCGATGCTGAACCCAGAGCCGAAGATGTCCCGGCCGAGCGCGCCGTGGCGGTAGGCGTCGTTGACGGCCTGGGTGACGCGCTCGAGGCCCAGCGCGAACTCGCCGCGCACGAAGACGAACGCCATGGAGACCTGCAGCGCCCAGGCCGAGATCACGATGCCCTCGACGAGCTGGTGGGGGTCGCGCTCCATGAGCATGCGGTCCTTGAACGTCGCGGGCTCTGACTCGTCGCCGTTCACGACGAGGTACGACAGGTCCGCCTTGCGCAGCATCGACCACTTGCGGCCGGCGGGGAAGCCCGCGCCGCCGCGCCCGAGCAGCGACGCGGCGTCCACCTCCGCGGCGACGTCAGCCGGCGACATCGCGAGCGCTTTGCGGAGCGATGCGTAGCCGCCCGTCTCGAGGTAGCGCGAGAGGGTGTGGCTGTCCTCGTATCCCAGTCGGGACGTGACGATGTGCGGCGCGTCGAGCTTGGCCATCAGCTGGACGGCCCGTTCGCCGGGGCCGCGGCGAGGCGGACCTTGGTGCGCTCGGCGGCGACCTGGTCGCGCGGCACGACGAGCCCGACACTCCGACGCACCCGACAAAGCGTCCCGAACCTCGGGATCTCGCCCGATCGCCCGCCGTCGCGGAGCTCTGCGACCAGGGCGTCGAACGCCACGGGCGTCGTCGTGCGCACGAAGCGGCTGTTCACCTGGACGCAGGGCGCGACGTCGCAGTCGCCGAGGCACTCGCACTCCTCGAGCGTGAAGGTGCCGTCCGGCGTGGTGCCGCCGACGGGCACGCCGAGGGAGCGCTTGGCGTGCTCGAGCAACTCGATCCCCCCCGCGAGCAGGCAGGCGATGTTGGTACAGACGCCGACGACGTAGGCGCCGACGGGCTCGAGGTGGAGCAGGTCGTAGAACGACGCGGTGCCGAACACCTCGGCCGGCGTCGTGCCGGTGAGCTCGGCGATCTCCACCATGGCGTCCTCGGTGAGGTAGCCGTCCTGCTCCTGGGCGAGGTGACAGAGCGGGATGGTCGCCGACCTCTGGTGCGGGTAGAGCGCGACGAGGTCCTCGGCGCGCTGACGAAGCTCGGGGAGCAGGTGGCTCACCGGTCGACCTCCCCCATGACGGGGTCCACCGTCGAGATGACGGTCACGGTGTCGGACATCAGCCCGCCGCGCATGAGGAGGGGCACGGCTTGGAGGTTGACGAAGCTCGGCCCCCGGACGTGCAGGCGGAAGGGCTTCGCCGAGTCGTCCGAGACCAGGTACATGCCGAGCTCGCCGCGCGGCGACTCGACCGCCTGGTACGCCTCGCCCGTCGGCACACGGAACCCCTCGGTGAAGAGCTTGAAGTGGTGGATCAGCGCCTCCATCGACGCATCGATCCGTCCCCGCGGCGGCGGCGTGACCTTGGAGTCCTGGGCGCGGTAGTCACCGAGCGGCATCTTCTGGACGACCTGGCGGAGGATCCGGATCGACTCGCGGATCTCGTTGAGCCGGATGGCGTAACGGTCGAAGTTGTCGCCGTACGTGCCGACGATGACGTCGAAGGCGACCTGGTCGTAGTGCAGGTAGGGCATGGACCGGCGTAGGTCCCATGGAACGCCCGTCGAGCGCAGGAGCGGGCCGGTCACGCTGAGCGCGAGCGCCTCTTCGGCCGTGAGGCTGCCGATGCCCTCCATGCGCTGGTGGAAGATGGGCTGGCCCGTCAACAACTCGTCGTACTCGTAGGTCCTCGCGTCGATCGTGTCGCAGATCACCGCGACGTCGTCCTCCCACCCGTCGGGGAGGTCGGCCGCCACCCCGCCGGGCCGGACGTAGTTGAGGTTCATCCGCAGCCCGGCCGTCTTCTCGAAGAACGCGAGGATCATCTCGCGCTCGCGAAGCCCGTAGATCATCATCGTCGTCGAGCCGACGTCCATGCCGTTGGTCGCCATCCACACCAGGTGCGAGCTGATGCGGTTGAGCTCGCTCATGAGCATGCGGATCCACACGGCGCGTTCAGGGACCTCGACGCCGAGGAGCGACTCCACGGCCATCGAGAAGCACAGCTCGTTGGTGATCGGGCTCAGGTAGTCCATCCGCGTCACGTTGGTCGCACCCTGGACGTACGTCAGCTCCTCGGCCGTCTTCTCCATGCCGGTGTGCAGGTAGCCGATGACCGGCTTGGTGCGCAGCACGAACTCCCCGTCGAGCTCGAGCATCAGTCGCAGCACGCCGTGGGTCGAGGGGTGCTGCGGCCCCATATTGATGATCATCGTCTCGTCCTCGGAACGCTCGACGTCGATCGACGTCGGGTCGAGGACCGGGCCCTCGGGCAGGCGCAGCACCGCGCCGATCTCGCGGCCGAGCTCCCCAGGCGTGGTCTGCCTTCGCCGGGCGAGCTCCTGGCCGCCCTCCCCGGTCTGGGCCGTGAGCTGGTCGTCGATGCCGATGCGGCCGACGTCAGAGGTGTCGCGGACGCCGGTCGTCATCTCGGCCCCGGCGCTTCCTTGAACTGCACGGGCACCCGGCCGACGCCGTAGTCCTTGCGCAGCGGGTGGCCCTCCCAGTCCTCGGGCATGAGGATCCTGGTCAGGTCCGGGTGGCCGCGGAACACGATGCCCATGAGGTCGTAGGCCTCGCGCTCCATCGCCTCGGTGCCGGGGTACAGCTCGAAGAGCGAGTCGACGACGCAGTCGTCCTCGGGGACCTGCACGCGGATGCGCGTGCGCTCCTTCTTCGACAGGCTGAGGAGGTTGACGACCACTTCGAAGCGCTCCGGGGCAATGCCCTCGGGCAGGGGGCGACCGGGGTGGCCGAGGTAGTCGACGGCGCACACGTCGGCGCACAGCTCGTAGCCGCAAGCCTTCAGCTCCGCGATCGCAGCGACGTAGCCGTCGCGCGCGACGTAGCCCACGGTCTCGCCGCCGACCCCGACGGTGACCGGGTACGTGCCCGCCGTCGACACCGTCACGTGGGGGTCCCGAGCCGGACGGTCTCGGCCACCTCCGGCGTCCACGGGCTGTCCGACGCGGCCGGCGCAGCCGGCTCGACGGCGGGTCGGCGCAGGATCGCGCCGGTGCGGATCTGCTCGTGGAGCGTGAGGATCGCGTGCATCAGCGTCTCGGGCGAGGGCGGGCACCCCGGGGCGTAGACGTCCACGGGGACCAGCTGGTCGACGCCCTGGACGATGGCGTAGTTGTTGAACATCCCCCCCGTCGAGGCGCACACGCCCATCGAGATGACCCACTTGGGCTCCATCATCTGGTCGTAGACGTTGCGCAGCACCGGCGCCATCTTCTGGCTCACACGGCCGGCGACGATCATCAGGTCGGCCTGGCGCGGCGAGTTGCGGAAGACCTCCATGCCGAAGCGCGACAGGTCGAAGTCCGCGCCGCCCGTGGCCATCATCTCGATCGCGCAGCACGCGAGGCCGAACGAGGCGGGCCACACCGAGGCCCGGCGCGCCCACCGGACGAGGTCCTCGAGGCGTCCGGTGATGAAGTTGTGGGAGAGGTCCTCGAGTGCCATGGCCGCTACGCCGCGCGGTCGACGGGCTCCGCGGTGATCCGCGCGATCGTCGAGCTCGACGTCCTCGCCGGCGTGCCCTTGGTGAGTCGCTTGACCGGCCCCCAGGAGAGCGCGCCTTCGGACACCAAGAACAGCAGCGTCGCGAACACGACGACGGAGAACAGCACGATCTCGATGAGCCCGAACTTGCCAAGCGCTTTGAACTCGACGGCGAAGGGGTAGAGGAAGACGATCTCGATGTCGAAGATCACGAAGATCATGGCCACGAGGTAGAAGCGCACGGGGAAGCGCGGCGGTGTGTCGACCTCCGGGACGATCCCGCACTCGTAGGGCGCCAGCTTGGCGGCCGACGGCCGACGGTGCGGGGCGAGCAGCGACGAGGCCAGGAACGACGCCGAGGCGAAGAGGGCACCGAGGAGGAGCATGCCGAGTAACGGCAGGTACTGGTCCACGATGGCCATTTCTACCAGAACCCCTGCGCACTTAAATCCGCGCGCGAGCCCGTCATTAGGATCCGGTCGTGCCGGAGGACGCCCTCGACAACGTTACGTCCTCCCTCCACGACGTGGTCGTCGTCGGGGCAGGTCCGAGCGGTGCGAGCTGCGCGCACTGGCTCGCCGACGCCGGCTGGGACGTGGTGGTCGTCGAGAAGAAATCGCTCCCTCGCGAGAAGACCTGCGGTGACGGCCTCACGCCGAGGGCGGTCCGCCAGCTCGCCGACATGGGTCTCGAGCCCCTCGTCGCCGCGGCCGGCCACCGCTACGAGGGGCTGCGTGCGGTGGGCTTCGGGCGCGAGCTGGAGCTCAGTTGGCCCGAGCACCCCAACTTCCCCCCCTACGGCTACACGATCACACGATTCGACCTCGACGCGATCATCGCCGAGAGCGCCCGGCAGCAGGGCGCCAGGGTCCTCTACGGCACCGAGGCCGTCGAGCCCTTCGAGGCGATGCCGCCGGTGCGCGAGGGGCGGCTCGGCTCGGCGAGCGGGGTGACGGTCCGGGACGTCGCGACTGGCCGGACGGCCGAGGTGCGCGCTCGCTACGTGGTCATCGCGGACGGCGCGAACTCCCGGCTCGGGCGGACGCTCGGCGCGGCGCGGCGCCGCGACTGGCCCATGGGCATGGCCCTGCGCGGCTACTGGCGCTCCCCGCGCCATGACGACCGCTTCATCGAGAGCCACATCGACATCCGCGACGCCAACGGCGACGTGGTGCCCGGCTACGGCTGGATCTTCCCGCTCGGCGACGGGCGCGTGAACGTCGGCGTGGGGCTGCTGTCGACGGACCGGACCTGGCGCGGCGTGAACACGACGCGTCTCATGGACGCGTTCCTCGCGCAGGCTGACCCGTCCTGGGAGCTCTCCGAGTCGACCTGCCTCGGCCCGGCGACCGGCGGCAAGCTGCCGATGGGGCTGTCGGTCGGGCCGTGCCTCGGCGACAACGTCGTGCTCACCGGGGATGCCGCCGGGGCGATCAACCCCTTCAACGGCGAGGGCATCGCGTACGGCTACGAGACCGGCCGCCTGGCGGCGACCTCGGTCGCCACGGCGCTCGAGCGGGGCGACGCCGACGCGCTCGAGGGCTACAGCGACCGGCTGTCCTCCTCCTATGGGGAGTACTTCCGCGTCGCGCGCGGCTTCGTCCGGCTCATCTCGGAGCCGAAGGTGATGCAGGCGTGCGTGGGGGTGGGCATGCGCTCGGACTGGCTCATGTCGAGGCTGCTGTCGATCATGGCCAACCTGCTGCGGCCCGACGACCTCGGGTCCGCCGAGCTCGGCTACCGCGCGATCAACGCGATCGCCAAGCGCGTGCCCGACGGCGCCCTCGACGCGGTGCTCGCGGCCCTCGACGACCGAGCACCCGCCGTCGCGTCCTCGCGCGGCTGACCGGCGGCGGGCGGCCCGGGCGAAGTCTGGGGACGGGGCCGCGAGCACGCGGTAGACCGAGCGGGTGACCCTCACCTTCGAGCAGGTGACCGACGCCGAGGGCGCGGCGCGCTGGCACGCCATCGAGGCGCGCTGCGTGCCGATCGACCACCCTGGGCTCCTTGCCGATCCCCTGCAGGAGATCCAGATGCTGCTCACCGTGGCGCACCGCGCCGAGCGGCCCTTGCTGTTCCTCGCACGGGACGGCGCCCACGACGTCGGCAACGCGCTCGTCTGGCTGCCGCTGCTCGACAACCTCGAGAACGCCTCGGTCTTCTTCACCGTCGACCTCGAGCACCGGCGTCGTGGCATCGGCGCGAAGTTCGCGCGGTTCCTCATCGAGTCCGTGCGCGCCGAGGGGCGCGGGCGCGCGATCTTCTACTCGCCCGCATCGCTCGACGGCACCGACGACGGGGCGCCCAGCGTGCTCGCCCGGCGGCTCGGTGCCGAGCTCGCGTTCCACGGCGTCCGCCGCCAGCTCATCGTGGGCGACGTCGACGACACCGCGCTCGGCGCACTCCTCGCCGACGAGGTGGGTGCGCGGGCCGACGCCTACGAGCTCGTCACCTGGATCGACCGGATACCCGACCTCCTGGTCGACGACGGGGCGCGGCTGATGGGCCGGATGACGACGGACGCACCGATGGGGGACCTCGCCTGGGAGCCCGAGGTCTGGGACGCCTCGAGGTACCGCGAGAAGGAGGCCGAGGCGCTGGCGCTCGGCCGCCGTCGCGTCGCCGCCGGTGCGATCGAGCGCTCGACGGGGCGCCTCGTCGCCTACACGGACATCGGCGTCTCGATGGTCCAGCCGGTCGTCGCCTACCAGTGGGACACGATCGTCGACCCAGAGCACCGTGGACACCGGCTGGGGCTGCTCGTGAAGGTCGCCAACCTCCGCCAGCTTCGCCGCGAGTCGCCGGCGACGGTCTCGATGCAGACCTGGAACGCCGAGTCGAACGAGCACATGGTCGCCATCAACGACCAGCTGGGCTTCCGCCCCGTCGAGTACTCACGGCAGTTCCAGCTCGCGCTCTGACGCGAGGACCGTCGCGCCGCGCGCCGGAGACGGGCGCACCGGCGCACAGCGAGCAGAATGGCTCGATGGCTGCGCATGCGTCCGCGCGACGGGACGCTGCCGCGATCGCTGCGATCGCTGCGGTCGCGGCGCTCTGCGTGTTCGGCGCGGCGATCCGCGTCCCGGGCCTTACCTCGAGGGACCTGTGGTTCGACGACGCGTGGGCGGCTCTGCCCGCGCACGTCCCGCTCGGCGACGCGGTCCGGATGGTGGTCACGACGCCCCTCTACACGCTCGGGATGCGGGGCTGGATCGGGCTGGCGCCCCAGACCACCTGGTGGGCCCAGCTGCCCGCGCTCGTGCTCGGCGTCCTCGGCATCGTCGCGGTCTACGCCCTCGTGCGCGCCCACCGCTTCTCCCGGCTCGGCGCACTCGTCGCGGCCGCAGTGATCGCCGCGGGGCCGATCACGGTCACCTACTCGACGCGGGTGAAGGAGTACAGCGCCGACCTGCTGCTCGCCTGCCTCGTCCTATGGCTGGTCGAGCGGTGGCGCGCTGCCCCGTCGACGCGGGGGCTTGCGACGCTCGGCGCCGCCTCGGTGCTCGCCCTGTGGGTCTCGGCGTCCACCGCCGCCGTCGTCGGAGGTGCGGCCGCGTGCGTGGTCGCCGTCGCCTGGTCGCGCCGCGAGCAGCGGGCGCGGGCCGCCGCGCTCGTCGGCGGACTCGCTGTCGCCGCGGCGGTGGAGTGGCTCGTCTTCCTGCGGCGCCTCCCCCACCAGCTGCGGGTCAACTGGCGAACCCACGGCTACCTCTTCGGGTACTCGAGCGCCCGGCACGTCGTGTTCGCCTTCCAGCAGACGTTCTCGGGCATCGCCCACGGGCTGCTCGGCCTCCCGATCCCCTACACGTTCCAGGGCGACGCGCTGCGGGCGGTGCCGATGACGCTCGCGGTCGTGGCCGCGCTCGTCCTCCTCTTGCTCGTCGCCCCACCCCTCGTCGCCGCCGTCCGCTCCCGCGGCTCGGCGGTCGGCCCCACCCTCGCGGCGAGCGCCGCCGTGGTGCTCGCGGTCGTCGGCACGCTGAGCGGCGTCGCCCCGCTCGGCGACGGGCGGACCGACGAGGCGCTCTACCCCGCGCTCCTGCTGCTCGCGGTGGGCACGGCGAGCGGGCTCGCGCGACGCTGGCACACCCCGGCGAGCCCTCGGCACTCCTTACGCTGGGCGGTCGCCGGCCTCGTGGGCGTCACCGCGGTCTGGTTCGGCGTCGCCCACGTCGCCGAGTACCCCCCGACGGGGCTGCGCACCGTGTGGTCCGAGCTCGCCCCCCAGCTGCGCCCCGGCGACGTCGTGGTCGTGGACGGCTACGAGTCCTTCACCTGGGGCGACGAGGGGCTGCGGCCCTGGTCGGTCTCCTTCCACCAAGGGGCGGTCCCCTGGCCCATGGGCTTCCACGTCGCGAGCCGCGATCCCGACGTCGTGCTCTCGTCGAGCTACCTCCAGCCCGACGCGTCGATCTACTCGCTCGCGACGCGCACGCAGCGCGTCTGGTTCATCGGACCCACCGTCGGCGGCTACTCGACGTCCGCACCGCGGTTCTTGTGGGCGAACCCGTTCTTGACGCCGACCCTCATCTACTTCGCGGGCGACCACTGGCCGTTCGTCGGCGCCCACGGCTGGCAGCCGGTGCGGGCGTGCTGCGGGTCCTCGGGCGCCTACGCCCAGCTGTTCGTGCGCGGCTCGCCGGCCACGTGACCGTCGTCGTCACGTCGACGACGTGAGCGCGACGAGCGCACGCTCGGCCGCGGCGCGCACGCGGTGCACCGGGTCGCCGCGCAGCGCGGCAACGTCCCCGGCGAGGTCGTCGAGACGACGCCTCGCCACGACCTTCGCCACCATCTCGCGGACCCGCCAGTGCTCGTCGGTCGTCGCGGCGCGCAGCCCGGCGATCGCCCCGTCGCCGAAGACGTAGAGCAGCCCCCTCGCGCCCCAGACGCGACCCCAGTACTCCCCCGGCGTGCGGTCGATGACGCGCTCGGCGTGGCGGCCACCGAGCGCGCGGACCACGTCGGCAGGCGCCTCGCGACCCGCCAGCATCGTCACGCAGCCCGCGACGACGGCGGGCTCGCCGAGGCGCGCGACCAGCGTCGCGATGCGGTCACGGGGGTGCTCGAGCTGGGTGTCGGCCGCCACGACGTCGTCCGGCTCAGTGGCGGCGGCGCGCCCCTCGGACGCCGCGCACCATGGGCTTGGCGCCTGCGTAGGCCTGCAGCGCCCCGACGACGGCCTCGCCGCCGCCGTCGACCCCCTCGTCGGGGATCTCCCAGCGGTACCGGAGCGCCCCGAAGCTGAGCGCGACGACCGCGACGCCGCGCCCATGGGTCGTGCGCACGTCGCGGCACGCGATCCAGGGGATCTGCCAGGCGGTGACGGGCTCGCCGCCGAGCTGGGTGATCCCTTCGCGGTCGATGCGCAGCTCGAGGCCGCCGACGGGCGCGCCGACCCCCGGTGCGGGCACGAGCGTGGCGTTGCGTGCGACGAGCGCGTCAGCCGGCACGGGCCGCCATCGCGCGCGCGGCGTCGTGAGCGAGCTCGACGGTGCGCGCGATCACCTCGTCGTCGTGGGCCATCGAGCAGAAGAGCACCTCGTAGGCGCCGGGCGCGAGCGCGACGCCGCGGGCGAGCAGCTCGTGGAAGAGGCTCCCGTAGCGGCCCGCGGCGTTGATCGCCCGTGCGCCCTCGGCGTCGGTCGGCGCGTCGAGCGGGGACGGCCCCGCCCCGACGAAGAGGCCGGCGAGCGTGCCGTGCACCGGCGCGCACGCGGCGACCCCCGCGGCGCCGAGCGCGTCGGTGAGGCCCTTGGCGAGCGAGCCGACCCTGGCCGCCACCGCCTCGTAGTCGGCGCCGTGCACCGCGGTCAGCACGGCGAGGCCCGCGGCCATGGCGACGGGGTTCCCCGAGAGCGTCCCCGCCTGGTAGACGGGACCCGACGGCGCGAGCTCGGCCATCAGCGGCGCCGAGCCGGCGAAGGCGCCGACGGGGAGCCCCCCGCCGATCACCTTGCCGAAGCACCACAGGTCAGGGCGGACGCCGAGCAGGTCGGAGGCGGCGGTCGGGCCGAGCCGGAACCCCGTGATGACCTCGTCGAAGACCAGCAGCGCCCCGACGCGATCGCACGCCTCGCGCAGCCCCTCCAAGAACCCGGGGACCGGGGCGACGAGCCCCATGTTCGCCGCCACCGGCTCGACGATGACGCAGGCCACGTCAGCGTCGAGCTCGGGAACGGCGTTGTACGGCGCGACCATGGTGTCCTCGACCGCGCCCTGCGGCACACCCGCCGAGCCCGGGATCCCGAGCGTCGCCACCCCGCTCCCTGCCCTCGTCAGGAGCGCGTCGGCGTGCCCGTGGTAGCAGCCGTCGAACTTCACGATCCTCGTGCGCCCCGTCGCGCCGCGCGCGAGGCGCACCGCGCTCATCGCCGCCTCGGTGCCCGACGACACGAACCGCACGCGCTCGACGCCGCTCACGCGCTCGCAGATCGCCTCGGCCAGGCGCACCTCCTCGCGCGTCGGCGCGCCGAAGGTCGACCCACGCCCCGCGGCGTCGCGGATGGCCGCGACCACGCGCGCGTCGGCGTGGCCGAGCAGCGACGCGCCATAGCTCTGGACGTAGTCGAGGTACGTCGTGCCCTCGACGTCGGTCACCGTCGCACCCGACCCGGAGGCGACCGTGTAGGGCGTGCCCCCGACCGACGAGAAGGACCGCACGGGCGAGTCGACCCCCCCTGGGAGCACCCGCTCGGCGCGCGCGAACCAGGCCTCGTTCGTCTCAGCCACCCAAAGCCTCGGCGGCCTCGGCGGCGAAGTAGGTGACGACGAGGTCCGCCCCGGCCCGGCGGATCGCGAACAGGTGCTCGAGGCCGACGGCGGTGCCGTCGAGCCAGCCGCGCTCGGCTGCCGCCTTCACCATCGCGTACTCCCCGCTCACGTGGTAGGCCGCGACGGGGACGTCGACGACCTCGCGCACGTCGGCGATGATGTCGAGGCAGCTGAGGGCGGGCTTCACCATGACGAGGTCCGCACCTTCCTGGACGTCCGCGACGACCTCGGCGAGCGCCTCGCGGCGGTTGCGGAGGTCCTGCTGGTAGCTGCGCCGGTCCCCGTGCGCGATGGTGACGTCCACCGCCTCTCGGAAGGGGCCGTAGAGGGCGGTCGCGTACTTGACCGCGTAGGCGAGCACGATCGTGTCGTGGTGCCCCGCCGACTCGAGGGCGTCGCGGATCGCGGCGACCTGGCCGTCCATCATCCCGCTCGGCGCCACGACGTCGGCGCCCGCGTCGGCCTGCGCCACGGCGATCCTCGCATAGCGCTCGACGGTGAGGTCGTTGTCGACGGTGCCGTCGTCGCGCAGGACGCCGCAGTGGCCGTGGTCGGTGTACTCGTCGAGGCAGAGGTCGGCCATCACGCAGAGCGCGTCGCCGTGCTCGTCGCGCAGGTCGCGCAGCGCCAGCTGCACGATGCCCTCGGGGTCCCACGCAGAGGTGCCCTCGGCGTCCTTCGTCGCCGGCAGCCCGAAGAGGAGGACGGCCCGCACCCCGAGGGAGGCGAGGCGGCGCACCTCGCCGCGCAGGGACGCGCGCGTGTGCTGGCCATGGCCGGGCAGCGAGGCGATCGGCCGCGGCGCCTCGATGCCCTCCGCGACGAACAGGGGGGCGACGAGATCGCCGACGTCGAGCGTCGTCTCCGCGACGAGGTCGCGGAGAACGGGCGTCCGACGCAGCCGACGGAGCCGACGGGCAGGGAACTCCATCGCCGCGAGCCTATGCGTGGCCCGTGCGGGCGCGAAGCCCGTGCCACGACGCTCAGCGTTCGAGGAGCACCCGCACCGCCTCACAGACCGCCGTGGCGTCACGCGCTCCGGCGACCACGCGGATCGGCCACCCGATCACCGCTGCATGCTCGGCGGTGGTAGGGCCGATCGCGACGACGGGGACCTGCAGTGCGGCGTCGCGCGAGGCGACGGGGAGGGCCGCCAGCGCGTCGATCGCGGCGGGCGACATCGCGACAATCGCATCGCTCGACGCCAGGGCTTCGGCATCCGCGCCGGCGAGCGCACGCGGCGCGAGGTCGTAGGCGACGACCGTGACGACGACGATGCCGCGCGCTGAGAGGTCCCGGGCGAGGTCGTCGCGGGCGCTCGAGGCCGCGAGGAAGAGGATGGGGCCCTCGTCGAGGCGCGCGGCGAGCGAGCGAGCGGTCCCGGCGTCGGCGACAAGCGCGACGCGCACCCCGAGCCGCTCGACGGCGGCGGCGGTCGCGGGACCGACCGCTCCGACGCGCACGCTCCCTGGCCACGTGTGGGCCCACAGCGCGAGACGCCGTGCGGCGTGCTGCGAGCTCACGGCGACCCACTCGAACCGCGCCAGGTCACCGACGTCGTGGCGCACCTCGGCGTCCGAGCGGTCGAGGACCTCGGCGACGATGGCCGTCACGGCCTCCGCGCCGCACTGCTCGAGCGCACCGCGGATCCCGTCGTGCTCGCCGCTCGCGCGCAGCACCGCGACCCGGCGGCCCGCCAGCGGGCGGGCGTTCATCGCGCGGCGACCTCGTGGCCGAGCGCCTCGCGCAGACGCGCGGCGAGGGCCCGTCCGGCGCGCTCTGGGTCGGCGTCGACCTCGCGGCCCCGCACGACGACCGCCCCGTCTTCGGTCATGAGCACGCCGTGCACGCTCGCGGTGCCCTCCGACCACGACGCGTACGCGCCGCCCGGCACGTCGCAGCCGACGCCGAGCTCGACGAGGAACGCGCGCTCGGCCGTGACGGCCATGCGCGCCGCGGCGTCGTCGATCGCCGAGAGCTGCTCGAGCACGGCGGCGCCGGCGGCGCACTCGAGCGCGATCGCGCCCTGCCCGACCTGCGGGACGAACCGCGCAGGATCGAGGCGCTCGGCGATACGGTCGACGAGCCCCAGCCGCTCGAGCGCGGCGACGGCGACGACGACCGCGTCGATCCCCTTGGTCTCGAGGGCGGCGAGCCGCGTGGCGATGGCGCCGCGGAGACCGACGACGTGGAGATCGGGACGCGCAGCCAGCAGCAGCGCGCGACGTCGTGGCGCGCCGGTCGCGACGGTCGCTCCTGGCGCGAGGATCGCGAGCGAGGCGCCAACCAGCGCGTCGGCGGCATCGACGCGCTCGGGCACCGCGGCGAGCACGAGGCCGTCGGGCGTGAGGGCGGGCAGGTCCTTTGCCGAGTGCACCGCGACGTCCGCACGGCCGTCGAGCACCGCGGCTTGGACCTCTTTGGTGAACACACCACGGCCGGCAAGCTCGGCGAGCGCCACGTCGCCGCGCCGGTCGCCCTCGGTCTCGACGACGATGGGCATCGCGGCGACGCCCGCGTCGGCGAGCCGGACGATGACCGCGGCGGTCTGTGCGAGGGCGAGCGGCGAGCCCCTCGTGGCGAGCCGGAGCGGGTCCGTCACAGGTCGAACAGCGTGCGGGCCGAGTCCGCCAGACGCTGTCCGCGATCCGTCCCGGCGCTCTCGCGCAGCGCGACGGTCGGGTCGTGGGCGATCTTTGCGACCAGGGCCTTCGTCAGCTGCTCGACGGCCGCCCGCTGCTCATCGGTGAGGGCATCGAGGCCCCCCTGTGCGCGCGCCACCTCCGCGGCGCGGAGCGCCTCGAGACGGGCGCGCAGCTCGGTCACGAGCGGCGCCGCACCACGGACGCGCCGCGACTCGAGGTGTCGACCCACTTCGTCGTCGACAACCGCCTCCGCCGCCTCGATCTCGTCGTGTCGGTCGCGCAGTGCGGTGTTCACGACGTCTCGGAGGTGCGCGAGGTCGAGCAGGGTGACGCCGGGCAGCGACGCAGCCTCGACCGCGACGGTGCGCGGCATCGAGAGGTCGACGACCAGCACGGGACGCCCGACGCGAGCGAGCATCGACGCCGTCACGACCGGGTGGTCTGCCTCGACGGCGGTGACCACGAGGTCCGCGCCCACGAGGGCGTCCTCGAGGCCGACGAGGTCGATCGCGGTCACGCGTCCGGGGTCGCGCTCGGCGAGGGCACGCGCCGAGGCGAGCGTCCGGTTCGCCACGACGACGCGCGCTGGCACGCCACGCCGGCCCTCGACGAGCCCCTCGACGAGGCCCGTCGCGAGCTGGCCCGCGCCGATGACCACGACCGTGCGCCCGTCGAGCGAACCGAGCCGGTCCGCGGCCATGGCGGCAGTGGCGTGCGCGAAGCTCGTGGTGCCTCGCGCGATCGCCGTCTCGGAGCGAGCGCGGCGTCCCGCGGAGAGCGCGCGGCGGAACAACTCGGTGAGCTCGGGGCCTGCGGTCCCTTGCGCCTCGGCTCGCTCGAGCGCGCGCCGCAGCTGGCCGAGCACCTCGGTCTCGCCCGGGACCGCGGATCGGAGCCCGGCGGCGACGGCGAACAGGTGCGCGGGCACGCCGCGGTCGAAGTGGATCGCGGTCGACTCGGCGAGCTCGGCGCTGTCGACGCCTGCCTGCTCGGCGAGGGCGGCCGTGATGCCGTCGACGGCGCCGTGGAACCGCTCGACCACCGCGTAGACCTCGGTGCGCAGGCAGGTCGAGACGAGTACCACCTCGGTGAGGTCGTCGATCGCGGTGAGAGCGACCAGGACCTTGTGCCACTCGGACTCCGGCACCGTGACGGCCTCGAGCAGCGTCAGGGGCGCGTGCTCATGGTCTACCCCCACCGAGATGACCGCCATCAGACCTCCGCTGGCGATGCTACGGGCGCGCGCCCACCTGCAAGGGCGACCGGCCGAGGGTGTGCAGCAGGCCGCCGTTCAGCGGACCGCGACCGTGCTCGAGGTGGTACGAGAGGATCTGCAGCTCGATGGTGACGTCGACGTAGCGGACGGTCACGTCCAGAGGGACCTCGAGCACCCGCGGCGAGAACGACATCAAGGCACGGATCCCGAGCTCGCAGAACCCATCGGCGACGTCCTGGGCCGCGCTCGCGGGGCAGGTGAGGACGCCGATCGCCGGGGGCACCTCGAAGCGCGTCACGTCCTCCTCGGAGAGGCGCCGGACCTCGAGCCCCGACACCGACGTGCCGACGATGGTCGGATCCACGTCGTAGAGGGCGACGACCTTGGAGGGGAACCCGTTGAACAGCGGCGAGTTGATGAGGGCCCTCGCGAGGTTGCCGATGCCCGCGATCACCGTCGGGTGCTCGGCGTGGCCGCCGAGCAGCTCGGTGACGCGCCGCGCGACGTCGGCAGTGTCGTAGCCCGAGCCGCGCGTGCCGAGTCGTCCGATGGAGGACAGGTCGCGACGCACGGTGGCCGCGGACACGCCGGCGAGCCGGCCGAGGTCCTCCGAGGAGATCGTGTCGCGGCCCCGTCGCGCGAGCTCCTCGGCAAGCCGCTGGTAGATGGGCAGGCGAGCGACCGTCGGCTCGGGGAGCAGCTTGGATCGCCGGAGCCCCCCTGGCATGCGCGGAGCGTAACCCCGCTCAGCGACGTGGGCCAAAGGACGCGATGAGCTCGATCCGGTCACCGACGGCGACCTGCAGCATCGTCGCCGCGCTTCCTCTGCCGGCGACGATCGCGATCGCGTCGTTCGCGTCGCGCAGCACGCCGAGGATGCCGAGGTCGAGCTCGGCGTACGCGTGCACGACGAGCACGATCGCGTCGTGGTCGCGCGCGACGACCGCGACGGACGACACACCGTCGAGAATGTCGCCCGGAAGCGACAGCTGCACGTTGCCGAAGCGATCGATCCATCGCACGGGCGCCGCGATCGCGACGCGCCCGTCGTCGAGCTCGCGGCGCGAGACGACGGGCTCGCGGAGCGCGACCAGCGTCGCCACGTCGAGCGGCTCTCCGAGCGACGCCAGCGGCTCTCCGAGCGCGAGTTGCGCGGCGCACGGAGCGAAGACGTCGCGGCCATCGAAGGTCCGGGAGAGGTGGGGTGCCTCGAGCGTGACGGCGCGCCGTGCGCCACCCAGCCGAGCCGCAGCACCCACGAGCAGCCCGTTGTCCGGACCGACGAGGTGCCGGGGTCCTTCGCCGGCCACCTCGATCACGATCGAGCGACGCTCGGTGCCGACGCCGGGGTCCACGACGGCCACGAGCACCCCCGGCCCGAGGTGCGGCACGGCACGCTCGAGCAGGGCCGCGCCGCCCGCCACGTCGAACGGTGCGATGCCGTGGGAGAGGTCGACGACGCGCACGTCGGGCGCGAGGCGGGCGAGGACGCCGTGCAGCACGCCGACGAACTCGTCGTCGTAGCCGTAGTCCGACGCGAGGAAGATGCGCGTCGCGGTCACCGACCGAGCTGTCGGGACCGCTCCGTCGCGCTCGCGACGGCCTCGAGGAACGCCGATCGGACGGCGCGTGCCTCGAGCGCGCGGAGCCCTGCGGCGGTCGTGCCTCCAGGTGAGGTGACCTGGGCGCGGAGCGCTTCGGGCGTCTGGCCGCTCGCGGCGAGGAGCGCGCCCGCGCCCTCGAGGGTGCCGACCACGAGGATGGACGCCGTCTCGCGTGAGAGCCCCTGGAGCACGCCAGCCTCGATGAGCGCCTCGACCACGAGGTACAGGTACGCCGGCATGGAGCCCGACAGCCCGGTGACGACGTCGAGCTGGCGCTCGGGGAGCCGGACGACCGCACCGAGCGCGCCGAGGACGCCCTCGGCCCACTCGAGGTCGTCGGACGTCGCGTGGCTGCCGCCGGCGATCGCGGCGACGCCCTTGCGGACGAGGACCGGCGTGTTCGGCATGGCGCGCACGACCGCCGCCTGGCCGGGCAGCACAGCCTCGATCCTGCTCGTGGAGAGCCCCGCGACGATGGACAGCACCCGGCGGACGCCGACGGCGCCGAGGAGCCGTGCTGCGCCCTCCGCAGCGTCGGGCTTGACCGCGAGGACGGCACCCGTCGCGTCGTCGACCTCGTCGAGGCCCACGACGTCGGCGACCGTCGAGGCGGGGTGCAGCTCGGCGAGCACCTCTCGGCGAGCCCGGTCGATCTCGACGATCCCGAGTTCGTGCGGCTCGCACCACTTCGCGTCGAGGAGGCCCGCGGCGATCGCCGCACCGATCTGGCCGCCGCCCACGACCACCAAGCGCAGCGGCATGACGAAACGCTACCGGTCCGGTCGGCAGCGCGTCCGCGCCGTGGTCAGCCGCGCCGTCGGCGTCGGTAGTGCGAGGGGAAGCCGAGCGTCATCACGGTCGGGTAGGCCTCGTCGATCTCACTCACGATCGCACCGCACAGCCGGTCGAGCTCGTCGACGTCCACTGCGGCGGCCGCGACGCGCGCCATGAGGTAGATGCCGCGCTCCTGGCCGATCGCGTAGCTGAGGCCGTAGAGCGAGGCGTTGCGGGTGAGGACGAGCTCGAAGATGGCGGGGGCCGCGGCGTCGGGTGCCGGCATCACCTCGGCCTCGGCGAGCACCGTGCGCTGGCCCAGCGTGAGCCAGATGGCGATCACGTCCTTCTCGACGCCGCGGAACCGGAGCACCCAGCGATCCGATGCGGTCCTGTCGGTGACGACCCGGTGCTCGGAACCGAGGAGGTGGCCGCTGTCTCGCCACTGTGCCGCGAAGGCGTCGACGGCGGCGGTGACGCTCGCGCGCTCCGCGTCGGCGGCGAGCGACGCCTCGGGCACTACCCGCAGCTGACGAGGTGGGAGTCCCGAGTGGCCCGGACGATCGCCTCGAACCGCTCGGCGGCTGACCGCCACGTGAAGCGCTGCGCGCGCAGCACTGCGGCCGTCGACAGTCGCATGGAGCGCAGTGGCTCCTCCGTCACCCACTCGACCGCGTCGGCCCAGGCGGCGGGACGTCGACTTGCGACGAGGCGGCCGGTGACGCCGTCATCGACCAGCGCGGCGAGCCCGCCCACGTCGGCCGCAACGACCGGCGCGCCGCAGGCCGTCGCCTCGAGGGCCACGAGGCCGAACGACTCCGCCCTCGACGGGACAAGGCAGGCGTCGGCGGCTCGGAAGTAGGTGCTGAGGAGCTCGTGGGGGCGCGGGGTGACGAACGTCACGCGTTCGCGCACGCCGCCCGCCTCCGCTCGGGCGTGCAGCGTTGCCTCGAAGGCGCCGCCGTCTGGGCCGCTCGGGCCGCCTACCACGACGAGACGGTGGTCGCCCGAGCGACGGGCGAGCTCCACCACCGTGGCGAGCGCGAGGTCCGCGCCCTTGAGTGCCTGCAGCCGGCCGGCGAACAGCAAGAGGGGTCCGTCCGCCTCGAGGCCGAGCGCGCGCCTCGCCTGCGTGCGGTCACCGGGGCCGAAGTAGGCATGGTCGACGCCGAGCGGGACGAGCGCCACACGATCCTCTGGGACCTCGAGCACCGAGGAGAGCAGGCTCGCCTCCACCTCGCAGCTCGCGAGGACGGCGTCCGCGCAGGCGACGATGGCAGCCTCGGCCGCGGCGCGCGAGGAGAGCGGCTCTCCCGACGTCGCCGCCTTGATGCGCTCGGCGGTGTGGAAGGTGACAAGGAGGGGTAGGTCGAGCTCGTGCTTGATGGCGTGGCCCGCGATCCCAGAGAGCCAGTAGTTCGCGTGCACGGCCTCGTAGCGCTCGCAGGCCGAGGACATGCGCTCCAAGACGCCGTAGGTAAAGGCGTCGACGTGCTCGACGAGCTGCTCTTTGTCCAGCAGTCGCGCAGGGCCAGCGTCCACGTGGTGGACGCGGACGCCGGGCTCCACCTCGACGACCGCGGGGCTCTCGACGGCCTCGCGCCGCGTGAAGACGTCGACGTCGCCCCCGCGCCGAGCGATGGCCGCGGCGAGCTCGCGGACGTAGACGTTCATGCCGCCGCCGTCGCCAGCGCCTGGCTGGGCCAGGGGCGAGGTGTGCAGGCTCAGGACGGCGAGGCGCGCCATGGGTGCGTGAGCCTACCGGCGCCCCTTCGTCGGCTTGTCCGGTCCCCCCGGGGCAGCGTCGAGCGGGCTCGAAGCACCCTCGTCAGAGCCGGCGTCGTCGCCCGCGACTGCGTCGGGGAGCGGCCCGACGAAGGAGCGGTAGACGCCGAGCATCGCCTCCTTCTGCGCGCGGGTGAGGCGATGGTCGTGCAAGATCGCCTCTTCGAGTCCCCCGTCGTGGTGCTGGGGATCGAGGATCCCCGCGCGCACGTAGAGCGTCTCGGCGGAGATCTTGAGCCCGCGTGCGATCTGCTGGAGGATCTCCGCGGACGGGCGTCGCAGTCCGCGCTCGATCTGGCTCAGGTACGGGTTCGACACGTCGGCGAGCTCGCTCAGCCTGCGCACCGAGAGACGAGCGTTCTCTCGCTGCTCGCGGATGAACGCGCCGAGCTCCGCGAGGCGGTCGGCGTGCTCCTTCGGCATCACCCAAGCCTACGGCGCGCCTCCCGTGGCATAGCGACGAACGACGAGGTACGAGATGGACTTGGTGGCCACCGGCCCGAAGGTGCGCGAGTCCGTGGACCCCGCCTCGTTGTCCCCCGCGACCTCAACCTGGTCGCCGCGGATGGCGACGACGCGCTTGACGAGCCGAAGCCCGGTGCCCCTCGGGTCGTCGAGCGCAACCAGGTCACCCTCGCGAACCGGTCGCAGCCGTCGTACGAGGAGCAGCCGGTCGCCGGGATGGAACGTCGGCGACATCGAGGTGCCGTTGACGACGACGCGGTCGAAGGCCCAGGCGCAGGCGCCAGCCGCGAGCACGAGCGGGCACGCCCACGCGACGTGCCGTCTCGCTAACCTCCCCACCACCACATCGAACCGCGGTCGCGCGACCGCCGCAACCCGAAGGATGACACCAATGACTCTGCTCGACTCCTCGCTCCGCATCCTCGACCGTCTCATGTCTCCGGGCGCCGTCCACGCGCACTGCGACCTGCCCTGCGGCGTCTATGACCCCGCGCAGGCCCGCATCGAGGCCCAGAGCGTGAAGGCGTGCATGGAGAAGTACCTCGCGAGCAGCGACGAGGACTTCAAGGTCCGTGCGACCACGATCAAAGAGCAGCGCGCCGACCTCGTCAAGGAGCACCTCTGGATCCTGTGGACGGACTACTTCAAGCCCGAGCACCTCGAGGCGCACCCCGACCTCCACGAGATCTTCTGGAAGGCGACGAAGACGGCTGGCGAGTCGAAGAAGACCAACGACGTGGAGGTTGGCGACCGACTCCTCGCAGAGATCGACCAGATCGCGGAGATCTTCTGGGCGACGAAGAAGTAGCTATTAGCTAGTCCTCGCCGACGTGGTCGGCACAGCGACGGAGTGTGGGGTCCGCAGCGAGCCGCACCTCGGGGAGCGGCGCGCCGCAGGCCTCACAGCTCCGATAGGTCCCGTCGGACAGCCGGATCAGCGCCTGATCAACGTCGTCGAGCGTCGCGCTTGCCTCATCGATCACGGCGCGGTGCGGCTCCACGTTCCGATCGTACCCAGCGTGGCCCCGCTCAGAAGACGATGGGCCCGGGCGCTACCTGAACGTATTGGGAGTCGACGGCGAGCACGTCCGCCGAGTAGCTCTCCGGCATCGTGATAGTGGTCCCTGACTCAGGACCCGACACCGCCCACGTCGGTAGCAGCCAGGTCGAGCCGTCCTTCAGCGCGTAGGTCCCGAGCTGCATCGTCGCGCTGTTGATGTCGACGTCCACGACGGGCGGCCCCTCGGTCGTCGTCGTCACGCCACTGCCGATCGTGGTGGGCGTAATGCCCCCGGATCCGGACTCAGCGCTCCCAGACACGGTTAGCGAGGACGTCCTCGCCGACGAGTCTGGGCCGCCGGACATCAATGAGCTGACGCCCGCCATCGGCGCGAGGCCGCCGTAGTAGACGAAGCCGTGGTCCTGGGTGAGGATGTTCACGACGTCGCTCGGTGCGATCGTGGGGTATGCCGCCGCCGGGTTCGGGGTCGCGAGGATGCCGCTCGCGCTCTCGAGCACGTCGTTGGCCCCGTAGACGACCGAGTAGCTCTGATCGGTCGTGACACCGTCGATCACCATCGGGACGGACACGTCGACCTCGGTGTTGTACGACGAGACCTGCGGCGTCCCGAGGTCGCTCGTGATTCCGATGCTGCCGAGCAGCGACACGGCGTCCTGAGCGGCTTGCGCGCTCGTCGGAAGACCAGCCACGGGGCCGGTGTTGCCCGTCGGACCGGTGATGCCCGTCGGACCGGTGATGCCGGTCGGGCCGGTGATGCCGGTCGGGCCGGCGGTGCCGGTGGTGCCGGTCGGGCCGCTGGTGCCGGTCGGGCCGGTGGTGCCGGTGTTGCCGGTCGAACCTGTATCGCCCGTCGAACCGGTAGTGCCCGTCGAACCGGTGGTGCCCGTCGAACCGGTGTCGCATGACGGGCCCGTGTTCCCGGTGGGGCCTGTGTTCCCACCGACGGGGCTGGTGGTGCACGCCACTCCGGTGAAGTCCGAAGGCGCAGCGCTGTAGCTCCAGCTCATGAGACCGTTCGTCGAAGATGCAGTGACGTTCGCGCCGTCGCTCGATCCGACCTGTGCGTAGCCGTCGCTCGAAGTGACCGCTCCGGAGACGTTGAATCCCTTCGCCAGCGACGTCGCGGCCGCAACCGGATCCTGCGACGAGTCCAGTTGGAACGCCGTCGCGCTGCCCCCGGTCGTCGGCAGCGACGCGTCCGCCGAGAACTGGTAGTTCAGGTACGGAATCATCGTCGCCTTTGCGGACGCGGGGGGTGCGCCAAGGGCGAGCACGGGCAGGCTGGGTGCGGCAGCGTCGATGCCGATGATGCCGGCGATCACGAGGGCGCTCGAGCCAACCAGGGCTCCCGCCGTGGCGAGACGGAATCTCCCCCAGCTCCAGGACTTCGGCGGCGGCGCCATCGCCTTGCGGATGACCCTGGTCATCGCCCCGTCGCTCAAGGGGGCGACGCCGGCAGCGGGGTCGAGGCTTGCGACCCTCGAGACGAGTTCGTCGTCTTCTTGGTGGCGTTCCATCGCGACCTCCAGACCTTCCCCTACGGCTGCATAGGTGTCGCGATGGGAGGGGAACTTTCCTCGACGTCTTCCTCGAGGAACCCGAGCAGCTTGGTCTTGGCCTTGGAGAGCCGGATCGCCGCGGCATTCACCGACACACCTAGAGCAACGGCGAGCTCCTCGGGGCCGAGTCCCTCCCAGGCCGTGAGGGTCAGGGCCTCGCGCTCCTTCTCGGGAATCCGGGCCAGGGCTTCACGGAGCGAGAGGTCAGCGATGGCCACGTCCTCGGCGGGAGGGGACGCTGACTTAGGCCGCATCGGCGCCATGATGCGGTCACGGCGCGTCTGGCGGGTCCGGGCATTCGAAAGCCGGCGGCGTGCGACACCGAACAGCCACGGTGCCTCTGCGTCGCTGGGGACGTCGTCCAAGCGGCGCCACACGACCATCATCACGTCAGCGAGCAGGTCCTCGACGTCGGTCCCGTCGCCGCCCCGGTACCTTCGGCGCAGGTAGCGATGCACCGCATCACCGTGCTCTCGCACGAGTCGGTTGAACCGCTCCTCGCGATCAGCACTCGCCATGGACCTCGCCCTCTACGACGGCATGCCCCCTCGGGGCCCCTGTCACCTACCAAGTGTGGCTGTGTGTCCGATTCTGTCCCGTCGCGTCCTGGCTCGCCCTGCTCTTCTTTGTCCAGACCACAGCCACCATGACGGACGTTCGCACGCCCGGGTCGAGCGGGCCGCTCCGGTACGGTTCCCAACGGGCCGTTAGCTCATCAGGTAGAGCAGGGGACTTTTAATCCCAAGGTGCCGGGATCGAGACCCGGGCGGCCCACCACATTCGACCAGATCAGACGACGTTCAGATGTCAGTCTTTTCCTGCCCACGTGCCCTTTTGCTACTCCCTGCTACTCCCGCGCGCCGGGGCGTCCGGATTCCGGTGGTCGGTCCGACCGTTGTGGCATGCACGACGGAGGACCGATGAGGGGACATCTGCGCAGGCGGGGCAGCGCGTGGGAACTCCGTGTGTTCGCTGGCAGGGATCCCGTTTCCAATCGCAAAACGTATCGGACGCGATCGTTCCGAGGTAGCAAGAGGGATGCCGAGGCAGCGCTCGCCAAGTTCGTGCTCGAGGTCGGAGGTGGCGGGCACGCCGCGCTCGACACGACCGTGGGAGAGCTCATTCGACAGTGGTTCGAGCTTGCCCGCGCCGACCTCTCGCCCTCGACAGTCCGCGGCTACGAGCGGAGCATCAACTCGTACATCCTGCCGAAGTTGGGCAACGTACCCCTTGATCGACTCCGGGTTTCCCAGATCGATCGCTTCTATGCCGAGTTGCGGGAAGGCGGTGGGGAGCATGGGGGCCCGCTGGCCACGGCAACAGTTCGCCAGGTGCACGCGGTCCTACGCAGAGCGCTCCAACAGGGCGTCCGCTGGGGTTGGACCGAGACGAATCCTGCGACACTCGCTTCACCCCCACGGGTTCGGAATCGGCAGATCGAGTCGCCCGATCCGATTGCGGTCGTACGACTCATCGAAGCCGCTCGGACGACCAACCCTGACCTCGCCACCTTCCTACATGTTGCCGTCACGACGGGGGCACGGAGAGGTGAGCTCTGCGGCCTTCACTGGAACTCGATCGACTTCGAAGCTGGAACCGTCATCATCGCCCGATCGGTCATCGAAGGCTCGAAGGGAGCAATCCTTGAGAAGGACACGAAGACGCACGCCGTTCGGCGTGTCGCGGTTGACACCACGACCATCCAGATCCTGCGGGAGCACCAAGTCCGGTGCCGTGCTCGAGCAGAGGCATGCGGAACATTGCTGCCATCGACTGCGTACGTGTTCTCACGTTCTCCCGATGGGGCCGCTCCGTGGGTGCCGAACGAGGTCACGAAGGCATACATCAGTGTCCGTAAGAGCATTGGACTTCAATCCATTCGACTCCACGACTTGCGCCACTTTGCCGCGACGAGACTGCTCGCGGCGGGGATACCTGTGCGTACGGTAAGTGGACGGCTTGGCCACAGCAATGCCTCGTCAACACTCGGCGTCTACGCGCACTTCCTGGTTGAGTCAGATCGAGACGCAGCAGACACCCTCGAGGAACTCCTCAAGCGCTCGAGCTCGCCGGGAACTGTGATTGACGGGTCGCAGAGAGCTAACCGCAGCAAGCAGCGAGGGCCGAGATCGACGAAGTAACGCGCACAAACCCGGCGGTGATCTGGGACACCCACATCAATGGGCGCCAGGCAGTCCGAGGTGCGCACCTCATACGATGACGGCTGTGGAGCGACAGCTTGTCCCATGGTGGCTGATTCCTACGATTACGGCATCCATTCTCCTGTCAGCGATCCTGATCAGCGTCACTCAAGGTCCCGCAACCTCGACTCCGAACACTCCCCTTTGGGGAGCCACGCCATCGCCAGCCGCCCTTGCAGACAGCGTCATTTCCCGCGCGCAGTTGCCGACTATGTGGCAACTCTCGGATCAGACCTTCACGATCCATCTCCCGGTGCGGAATCCGACGGTCGGCGGCCATCTGGACATCCTCACGAAGTGCACGAATCCGGAGGTCCGACTCTTCGGTCCGGTTGAACTCAAGGTGATCATGATTGGTGCGAAGGGAAGTCCGGTTGGCTCGTTCGAGGAGCAGATCGGGCGCACGTCGATCAAGAACCTGGCCAAAGCTACGGACGCGGAGACCGTGGTCAACAGACTCGAGAACGCGTGCTTCAGTCGCGCAGCCTCTCAGGGTGCGGCAATCTCCACCTACAGCGGGCCGAGCCTTCCGGTTGGCCCATGGGACCAGATTCTCGGCATCGCGGGCGTCATTCAGGCGACACAAATGACCTACCACCACGAGACGGACACCGAATTGGACGTCGTGAGGAACGGCTACTTCGCTCGACTAATAGTTACAGGTGTCCAGGACTCGGCAGTGACCGATCGGATCCTGAGAGCGGCTGTCGATCAGATGTGAGGAGCGTCTGCGGGAAGTGTGCATAGATCCGACGTGGGGCACCTTGTCGTAGGTGCGGAGGCCCGACATGCGGCTCGACAGCCGGAACTAAGGTCCCGGTGTGGCCCGAATGTGGTTCAGGAACCGCACCGCCGTGATCGCTATGGGAGCGCTCGGTTCCGCGCTCGGACTGGGCGCCTGCACGACGCCGTTCGGCCACTCAACGACTGAGACAACCATCCACGCCCCGGGCAGTCCGACGACGATTCCTTCTACGGCACCGCCTTCGACCACTCGAGTGCTGCTGAATCAAAGCGGGCAGGGATCTGGGGTATCCAAGACGTTCGCGGCCTCCGTTACCCCTTGGAATCTGAACTGGAGCATCATCTGTGATTCGAAGCGGGACGGGGGCTCTTTCAATGTACTGAAGAGGACGACGAGGGGGTACGAGTCGATTGGGATCCGCTCGGTGAAGATTGCAGCGTCGTATGACGCGAATGCCATCTTCCGGCAAGCGGGCGTCTTCAAGATCAACGTGTCAACCTCGTGCACTTGGTATGCGTTCGTGACGGAGCCCAAGTAGACGCGAGTCAGCGTTGCTCTAGGGCATGGCCAAAGTGCCGATCATGGGCAGGCAACGGGAGCAAGCACCTGGGACCCCTCGTTGCGCTTCGTCTGGCGCCGCAGGTCCTGCTCCAACTCGAAGAACAGCTTCGCCACGTCAGCTGCCTTCGGGTCGTCGTAGCCGCGTCCGTCGTAGTTGAACGACCCCAGGATCGGATCCTCGTGGCTCTGTCCTGCTCTGAAGTCGACTCGTGCGCCTCGCAGGCTTGTGAAGGTCGTCGAGTACCCACGAGACTTGGTGATGAGCTGGCCTCTGTAGCCGAGGGTGTGGGCATGGTCGCGGAGGCGCAGGGCACGCAGCTCCCTCGAGAGCCCGAGGCGCCACGCCGTGAGCGCGAGACGCCGCAGGTGCGGTGCCGTCTGGAGCCGTGAGATCTCTACATGGTTCGCGAATCGTCGGGCGAACGCGAGCGAGCCGTCGGTTGTCTTCGTCGCGTACTTGGCGAGGTACGCGGCGATACGTCGATCGCCGCCCTCGACGCTCAAAAGGTCCGCTACGTCGAACTGGGTCCCCCAGCACCGAGGCTCCTCGTCGAGCCCCAGGACCTCGGTCGTGTCCACGACGGATCGAAGGGTCGCGGCCAGCAGCTCGGCGGTGAGCCACTCGGGCGGGGCACTCCCAGCCCCCTCGGTGCCGTCGGCCCGAAGCAGCGCGTGGAAGTGGACGAGGCCGCGTCGTTGGAGCTCGGCGACCTTCAGGTAGTGCACCTGTGCCACGCGGCCGAGCTCGGTCGTGGTGAGTCCTTGGGACGCCGCGAGCTGTCGACGGAGCCGGACCATGGTGCGGTCCCAGAGCACCGACGCGCTCGCGTTCCATAGCACCGCTCCGTGCGCGTCGAAGCACCTGTCGCACAGCGGTGCACCGAGTCGCTCGTCGCCGTGGTCGTGGGCGTCCATGCACCAGGTCGGCTCGCCATGCCCGCAGCGCTCGGGCGGGCGCCGCGCATGACAGCGTCGCGTGGAGGTGCTCATCGTGTGCACCTGCCCGAATGAGGGGGCCGTGAGCGTGGCGAAGAGCCTCGGATGGCTGGAGACTCCCTCGGGGACGCCCTTACCGCCATTGAGACCAGCCGCGACGAGGATCCAGGCGTCCGCGCCGTAGAGGCGGGAGCACGAGGGACAGAGTGCGGCCCTGCGGTCCTTGCAAGGGACCTTGAGCGTGCCCTGGCGCAGCTCGCCGGTCGCGGTGTTCACGGTCTCGCCTTGGAGCCGGATCGGATGCGAGCAGGCTCCGGCGCTGTTGATCTCATCGACGAGCGCCCGTGCGCGCTCTTTGGTGCTCGCCATCAGCGCGCTTCGAGCTCGGAGTCGGACTCGATCGACGTGAGCGGACTGGCCGCGGCCACGAGCCGCTCGAGGGCGACGATGGGGACGACGAGGCGCCGACCGAGCTGGATGACCGGGAGCTCGCCGCGGTGGACGAGCTCGTAGTCGAGTCCACGGGAGATGCCGAGCATCCCGGCCGCCTCCGTAACGCTCACCGCAAGACGTCGGTGTGACTCCTGAACGCCATGTGGTTCACTGGCCGACTCATATTCGGTGTGCGTGCCAGCCTGAGCGAGCTGATGCAGTGCGGTGGTGTCATTCGTGCCCATGATGCTCCTCCCACGAGATCGCGAATCGATCTTCTATAGGGAGATGGGCAGATTCAGGCCGTTTCGCGACATGAAATTCGCTGGAGCGCCAAAGTTATCTCCCACAAGCGCCATAGGCGCCAGGAGCGTCATTTAGCGACACCGATTCGGTCGGCGACGGGCGCTGCGCGCCCGTCGCATCGAAGGGTTCGGAGGTGGTCGAGACGAGGGCTGATGAAATCCTCTCTACATAGATCAAGGGCCGCGGCTTGCAGCCGTTCCCCACGCTTGTCCGACGAGTAGCCGGCGCGATGCAGCTCGATGGCGGAGCCGAACACACCTGGAAGACCGAACACGCCCCGATCAGACCTCCAACCGTGGTGCACCGTCCCGCTGGCGCCACGTCGGCGGACGCGGGAAACTTACGGAAAGGAGCCACCGCTGGCGGACAGGAGGTGGCATGGGTCCCACCGGACGACTGCGGGTGCTGCTCGGCCTGCTGGTAGCTGGATTGCTGGCTGCGGGGCTCACTACGGCCGCGGTCTCGAGCTCTGGGAAGCCTGCCGCCACCCAGCCACCGCGTTCGAAGCCGCCTCGACCCGCGGCGGGCCTTGCCGCCCGCTTCGAGCCGCCCCGCTTCCTCCTCGTCAACGCGACGACTGTCAAGCTGCGTGGCTGGATCCGGAACGACACTGCGAGTCCACAGAAGGGCGACTGCAACGTGGTGATCCAGACGGGGACCGGCCTGGGGCTCGTCCAGTCCGGGATCAACTTCCCCTCGCCGAAGCTCGGACCAGGTCAGACAACCCACTTTGTTGAGACGTTCACTGGGGACGTAGCCGCGAGGGTTGCGTCGCGCGCGAGCGGAAGCCGATACCCGAAGACCGTCGCGATCAGCGCCGGCACGACCGTCTACTGCGGCATCAGCTTGCCGAATCCTGTCACTCAGGAGAGCTGGGGACAGGCGCATCCGCGGGTTCCCGAGCCCCCATTCACGTACCTCCAGCACCTGTCGTGCTCGGGTCCGACCGCCTGCCTCGCCGTCGGCGAGCGCCAACAGGCGGGTCACTCGGCATGGCTGGCAGAACGTTGGGATGGACGGAGCTGGCGGATCGTCTACGCGACGTCGCCGTCGACGCCGATGCGCCTGGTCTCGTGCCCCACCGCGACCTGGTGCCTGATCGCTGGGCGTCGGATGGACATCGGAGCCGTGCTGAGCAACTGGATGGCGGTGTGGCGCCCGGCCGGTGTGACCGTGCTCGGATCGCCTGCGGTGCGCCTGTCGTCCGTGATCTCGATGTCCTGCTTTGCCCCGAACGACTGCATCGTCGCGGGGTTCCGGATGCTGCCTCGGAGCAGCCCCCTGCTGCTCGCCAGGTTCGACGGCACGTCCTTCATGCCGATGCCCAGGCACCTCAACTCGTACGCCCAGGTGACGTCGATGTCGTGCGCCAGCGCCGAGAGTTGCATGCTGGTCGGACCCCTGACCCGCGGAGCGTCGGTCCTCGCCGCCCGGTGGGACGGCCAGGTCTGGACGGAGGTTCCGACTCCGAGCCTCCCGATTCCGAAGTGCTTCGAGGTGTGCCGCGGCATCCCTTTGATCGATGAGGTCTCGTGCGGTTCGAGCGGGTGCCTCTCACTCGGCTCCCCGCAGCTCGTCGAGTGGTGGGACGGATCCTCTTGGGCAAAGGTGCCGACACCGGGGAACCGCGCGTGGGTCGTCAGCGCTTCCTGCGCGCGCGGCGGCTGCCTC
>Ga0182024_10004894_pt1 | contig 30406 bp, 26 predicted proteins | sample P32metaG_FD_120480 | JGI IMG/M metagenome (GOLD analysis project Ga0182024, IMG submission 120480) | Permafrost microbial communities from Stordalen Mire, Sweden - P3-2 metaG (Illumina Assembly) | ecosystem: Environmental > Terrestrial > Soil > Wetlands > Permafrost | place: Sweden: Stordalen... | reverse complement strand
GCCCGGACGAAAAGTGCCGCGCCAAAAACAGTCCGCCTGGCGTTCCTACCATTACCAACGCAATACCAGAAAGTCTGTCTTCTGAATTCTTCTCTAAACCGTATGGCAGTGGGGCGAGGCTCCCGCCGAGCCGCCTTGCGGCCGTGACATTTTTTAAATCGCTCTGGCCGAACGAGGGCGGAAACTGTTAAAACAGTTGCGAGATCCTAGTCCGGGCAGTTCCCCCTCGTTAAAACGAGGGGTCAATGAAAATTGGTTCACCGACATCCCAAGGAGAATTGCGCCCCGCGGCTAATCATTTGGCGGTTTGGCGGAGACGGTTGGAGCGCAGGCCCCGACCGGAACGGAGGAGAGCAAGGCGGCGTGGGTTCATAGGCGGCAACTCAACATTTCGCCGGCGGTAGTGCATGGTTGGGGAATGTCGCGCAGAATCACGTCGGAAAAGCTGTCGCCCGGTCTCTTGAGCTTGCGCAACCTCGCCTGCGCCTCGGTTGAAATTGTAATGGTAATAAAGGGCCACACAAATTTGCATGAACCAATCGCAACGCAAGCGCATTTTTGGTAGTGGTACGGTTTGAAATGAAGTTGGCTCCGGCGGCTTGTTAGGTATCGTTCGGCAACGCATGTGAATCGTCCTTCCTCTGCTCCGCCACTATGATCCGGTCACCACGAACAAAGATAAAAATCGTCCCAACAATGTATATGACAAGTAGTAGGAACACCCAAATCCACGGAGAAATGCGGGACATCAAGCGCAACACCGCAACCCCCATCATCAACGCGTTAAATAACCCCAAAAACGATCCGAGCATCAATCGTCGGCGAAAATCGAAACGCAAGAGCGTGTCGCAGGACACACAATGCCAGCGCGCCCAAATCCAAGCACTCCAGAACCATCGCTTCGCTCCGAGTGGATGGCCGCAAATCGGACAAGAATGAAGAGGATACTTTGTTGTCATGGCAACGATGCCTAACGAAGAGGGCTGAGGCATCATCGTTCGAAAATCAACTCAACAAACCAACAATTTCCTCCAAAGTCCGGACATGGTCGGCAATCCCTGCTTCCATCTCCGGTGTTACACGCAATGTTTGGTGAACGCGGGCGAAGTGGTAGTGCAGGAAATGGAGCCCGACCGCCGCTCCGTGGTTCTCAACCTTTTTTGAAAAGGCATTTGTTAGTCGGGTAAAACGACGCATGGACATACGCATGGTGAGGTTCTGCCGTTCCGTGAAGCTGGTGGAAAGGGGCGGCGCAACTTTTTTAACGCAAAGACGCCAAGGCGGAAAGGCGCAAAGATTCGGCAATGTGCTTTTTACAAAACCTGGCTGTCGTGCTACAAGGAATGTGTGTCAGTGCCAGCGACTAAAATAAAATCTGTCCGTTTGTTTATCAAACCGTGGTGCGGCTGGTGCCGTCAGGCCGAGAAATGGCTCAACGCCAAGGGCATCCAGTACGAAACACTCGATGTCATGGCGGATTCGGCCGCAAATAAGGAGATGTGGAAGTTGTCCGGCCAGGGGCTGGCCCCGGTCATTGATGTGGACGGCCAGATTTTGGCTGACTTCGGCGCGGATGAACTGGCAGAATTCTGGAAGCGATTTGAATGATTTTGATGAACGTCCTTGACCCCATTTCGAAACCGCGCCCGCGCCTGCCGCCGTGGCTGCGCCTGCAATTGCCCACCGCGCAGAGTTTCGGGCGGACGCGCGCGTTGCTCGATGAACTCAAACTGCACACCGTTTGCGAGAGCGCAAAATGCCCGAACCACTGGGAATGCTGGAGCAAAGGCACGGCCACGTTCATGATCGCGGGCGACCACTGCACGCGGGCCTGCGGGTTTTGCGCGGTCAAAACGGCCAAACCGCTGGCACTGGAAATCGACGAGCCCGCCCGCGTGGCCGAAGCCACCCGCCGCATGAAACTCAAGCACGTCGTCATCACTGCCGTGGCGCGCGACGATTTGGCCGACGGCGGCGCGGAACATTTCCGGCAAACCATCGAAAAGGTGCGCGAACTCAACCCCGGCATTGCCATTGAAGTTTTAGTGCCAGACTTTCTTGATCGCGAGGAGTCCATTGATCTAGTGCTGGAGGCCCGTCCGCACATTTACAATCACAACCTGGAAACGGTGCGGCGTTTGACGCCCGGCGTGCGGCATCGCGCCACTTACGACCGTTCCCTGAGCGTGTTGGACAAGGTGAAAACGCGCGGTGGCGCGTCCATTTACACCAAATCGGGCCTGATGCTCGGCCTCGGCGAAACGGAGGGGGAATTGATGCAGGCGCTGCAAGACCTGCGCCGGGTGCGATGCGATATTTTAACGTTGGGCCAGTATCTTCAACCGACATTGCGCCATTTGCCGGTGGTGGAGTTTATTGAGCCGTCCACCTTCGCCCGCTACAAGTCGGCGGCGGAGGCAATGGGTTTTGTCCACGTTGCCAGTGGCCCCTTGGTGCGCAGCTCCTACCACGCCGACGAATTCACGTTGCCGGCCTAGTTTAATACCTTCTGCCGCCGAAATCTGCGGTCGCCTATTCCAGCGTCTATTCCATTCAACCGTCGATGACGCTCTGAAAGGGGCAACATGTTGCCGTTGTGTAGCTTTTCGTGTTGCCGGTTAAGTCGTTGACTATAAACACTTGTTGCCGTGTTGCCGATTTTCCGGACCTATGTATCAAATAACCTTTTTTGGGAAGATTTGTCTGGGGAGTGACGGTCTTGGGAATAATTCCCGCCGGCATTCGCATTGCAATTGCCAAGCTTCTTAGCTACAGTGTTGTTTGTCTCTTTTCGGATAAAACAAAACTTATGCGCAACCAAATCGCCTCCGGCCATGTCTGTGGCGCACGGCTTTTGTTTGCGCTGTTCCTCGCGGTTCTTGGCCAGTTGTCAGCGCAGGCGGCGGATGTGCAGATCCTCCACGGCCACGTGCCGGCAGCGGTGGCGCGCTTGCAGCCGCTGGGCCGGTTGCCAGCCACGAACCAGTTGCGCCTCGCCATCGGGCTGCCCTTGCGCAATCCGGAGGCTCTCGCCAGCTTGCTGCGACGGATTTATGATCCAAACAGCCCCGACTACCATCATTATTTGACATCGGAGCAATTCGCCGAGCAGTTCGGACCCAGCTCGGAGGATTATCAGGCGCTGACGGATTTCGTCAATAATAACGGGCTGAAGGTCACAGCCACCCATCCGAATCGCACGTTGCTGGATATCGGCGGATCGGTGGCCGGCATTGAGAAGCTTTTGCATGTGACGCTGCGTGTTTATCCACACCCGAAGGAGGCGCGCAACTTCTTTGCCCCGGCCACCGAGCCGTCTCTGGACCTGGCCGTTCCAGTCCTGCACATCAGCGGCTTGGATGACTTTGTCCTGCCGCATCCGATGAATCTCAGAGCAACTCCGCTCAATGTCTCAAAAGGCGCCACGCCGGCGTTCGGCTCGGGCCCGGGAGGAACTTATATGGGCAACGACTTCAGGGCGGCGTATGTTCCGGGAACCACGCTCACGGGGGCCGGACAAATTGTCGGATTGGTGGAGTTTGACGGCTATTTTCCAGGCGACGTTGCCGCTTACCGATACCAGGCCGGGTTGCCGGATGTTCCGCTCAAAAATGTTTTGCTGGATGAATTCAATGGCGCGCCGGGCGGGAATAATGTGGAAGTCTCCCTGGATATCGACATGGCAACGTGCATGGCGCCCGGATTGTCCGGCATTATTGTGTATGAAGGCGAGGTGCCGGACGATGTTTTGAACCGAATGGCCACCGACGATCTGGCCAAGCAACTGAGCGCTTCCTGGACTTATTCGATAGACACCAACACGGAGCAGATTTTCCAGCAGTTCGGCGCGCAGGGCCAGTCGTTCTTCAACGCGGCGGGAGATTCTGACGCGTATGCCGATGGGGTCGATACGCCGGCGGATGATCCGAACATTACCGTTGTCGGCGGCACCACTTTGATGACCAGCGGTCCGGGTGGCTCGTGGATTTCGGAATCGGTTTGGAATTGGGGCGGCGGCATTGGCACCGGCGGCGGCATTAGCACGACCTACCCAATCCCGATTTGGCAACAGGGCATCAGCATGGCCTCTAACAACGGCTCAACCACCATGCGGAACCTTCCCGACGTTGCCCTCACCGCGGACAACATCTGGCTTATATATGACAACGGCGCGGCGGGGGAATTTGGCGGCACCAGTTGTGCCACGCCGTTATGGGCGGCTTTGACCGCGTTGATCAATCAGCAGGCCCTGGCCAACGGCAAGCCCACCCAGGGCTTTATCAACCCGGCCATCTACGCACTCGCCAGTGGGCCAAATTATGCGGCGACCTTCCATGACATCACCATTGGGAATAACACGAGTTCCACCAGTCCGACCAATTTTTACGCTGTTCCCGGTTTTGACCTTTGCACAGGCTGGGGGACGCCGAATGGCACCAACCTCATTAACATTCTGGCTCCGCTCGATGCGTTGCGCGTTTCGTCTTCCGGCGGATTTACCGCCGGCGGCGGAGCGGGAGGTCCGTTCACGGTGCTGGGTAAATTTTTTTTCCTGACCAATACAGGTACGTCTGCCCTGAACTGGGCTGTGGGTAATACCGTCTCCTGGCTCAACGTTTCGCCCAGCATCGGCACACTGCCCACCAAGGGTTCCACGGCTCTGGTGTACGTCAGTTTGAATGGCGCTGCCAACACTCTGGTGCCGGGAGCGTACGGCGCAACAATCCAGTTCACGAACTTGAACGACGGCTTCGCACAGAGCCGCCAATTCACCCTGAACGTCATCACGGCGCCGATTCTCACAATTTCTTCGACCAATCAGGCTGTGTTGGGAGGTGCGACGGCTGTGTTCACCTCTCAAGCCATTGGTGGCTTGCCGTTGTCGTTCCAGTGGCAGCAAAATGGCACGAACCTGACGGATGGCGCGAATATCTCGGGTTCTGCCACCCCCGTCTTGACAGTCGCCAACGTGTCCGTTTCCAATGTCGGCTCCTATACTGTCGTGGTCAGCAACGCCGCCACGGTCGTGACCAGCACACCACCCGCTCTTTTGACAATTATCCCGTCTGGCCCCGTGATTACATTGCAACCCATCAGTCAATACGTCCTCATCGGAGCCACTGCCAATTTCACCGTTGCTGTCTTGGGCAACGCGCCGCTGTCCTACCAATGGCAACAGAACGCGACCAACCTGAGTGATGGCGGCAGCGTTTCGGGTTCCGCCACCAGCAGCCTGACCCTCATCCCCGTTTCCGCGACGAATGCCGGCACTTATACCGTCATCGTGAGTAATTCCCTCAACACGGTGACAAGTACGGGGGCGGTCTTCACGGTCTATGCGCTCGCGGACATGCAAATGTTGCAGAACGGCGGCTTTGAGACGGGCGATTTTTCTTTCTGGAATCTGACCGGCAATTCTGGTTTTGACACGGTCAGCACCGGAAGCCTTTTTGACCATTCCAGTCTCTATGGCGCGGAGATGGGGCCGATTGGTTCATTGGGCTACATTTCTCAAACCGTGCCCACCACGCCTGGGGAAACCTATCTGCTCTCCTTTTGGCTGAACAACCTGGACGGCGCAACCCCTAACGAATTCCTGGCGGAATGGAATGGATACATCCTGTCTGATCAAACCAATTTGTCCGCCTTCGGCTGGAGCAATTTCCAATATGCCGTCACCGCCACGGCGGCCAGCACCACGGTGGAATTTGGTTTCCGTGACGATACGAGTTTCCTGGGGCTTGACGACGTCAGCCTCAAACCACTCCTGAACCCGGGCGGCGCGCCCGTCATCACCAACCAGCCGCCCACCCAGACTTTTGTTGTGGCAGGGGGAACGGCTGCCATAATGGTCGGCGCGACCGGCCTGCCGCCTTTGTCCTACCAGTGGCTGTCCAACACGATCCCGATTCCCGGCGGCACCAACGCTACGCTCAACTTGACAAACGCCGCCGCCAATGAAGCCGGCACTTACAGCGTGATCATCATCAACAGCTCCGGTTATGCGGTGAGTTCGAACGCCGTTCTGTTCGTTCTGACCGGTAATATGGAACTGGTGACGTTTGACGATCTTGGCACGACTAATCTGCGTGTGCCCAATAGTTATGCCGGGCTGAGTTGGAGCAATTTCTATCACATGGACACAGCGCTTTCCGCGCCCAACCCCAGCGGCTATATTGTCGGAACCATTTCCCAGCCCAATGCGGCTTTCAACAGCCTCGGGACACCCGCGGTGCTGTCAAACTCCACCCCTTTTGACTTTCTCTCGGCCTGGCTGACGGCTGCTTGGAATGACAATCTCCGGCTCGAGGTCAAGGGTTATGCGAACAACACGCTGGCCTATGACAACGCGTATATCCTGAGCGCGACGGTTCCCACCCTGATCACCTTCAATTACATCGGGGTGACCAATATCGAGTTTATTTCCTCGGGCGGCACACCTGATCCCGGTTACGGCGGCAGCGGGACCGAGTTTGTCATGGATAACGCGTCGCTCATCGCCGACACCGGGCCGCCGCCGCCCAACGATCTTTGCAGCGGCGCCATCGTTGTTTCCAGCGATCCCTATACCAATATTCAGTCCACCCTGGGTGCAACATCCGCGGGCGATCCGACTCCAACCTGTATCAGCAACTTTGCCAATGGCGTCTGGTATCAGTACACGCCGCCGGCGAGCGGGCAATTGGAAGTGAATGTCGCGGGAAGTGGTTTCGCCGCCGGTGTGGCTGTTTACACCGGCTCGTGCGGCTCGTTGACCCAGGCGGCGTGCAATGAAAACGCCATGACAATGCCAGTGACCGGCGGCACAATTTATTATATCCTGGCCGGAGCATCGGAGAACCTCGCTGGCAATCTGGTTTTTGAACTATCCTTTAGTTCTGTCGTGGCGGGGCCACCCGTCATCCTTACCCCTCCGGTCAACGCCAGCGTAGCGGCTGGCTCCGCCGCGACCTTCACCGTCAGCGCGGAAGGCGCGAAGCCTCTGACCTACTTCTGGGCGCACAACGGCCTGCCCATTGCCGGGGCCACCGCCCCGACCTACACGATCAACAACGTCCAACTGTCCAATTCGGGCGCGGAGTATAGTTGCCTGGTCAGCAACAGTCTTGGCGTTACTAACAGTTCGACCGCGACGCTCAACGTCACCGTTCCGGGGCAACTTGTTCAAAATGGCGGGTTCGAGACCGGCGACTTTTCGTACTGGACCGAGTCCGGCACTTTTGAGGATACCTACGTCAATTCCCTTTTTGTTCACTCCGGCCAGTATGGGGCGGCGCTGGGGCCGGTTGGCTCCCTCGGCTATCTTTCCCAGGCGCTGCCGACCTCTGCTGGACAATTATATTTGTTATCTCTTTGGCTCTACAGTATTCCCGCCGAATTCCCCAATGAATTTTCGGTGGCATGGAACGGCGCCACCCTTTTCGACCAGACCAATTTGGACGGCCTAGACTGGACCAATCTGCAATTCAACGTCACGTCGTCAACTGCCAGCGCCGTCCTGAAAATCGGATTCCGGAACGATCCAAGTTATTTGGGTCTCGACGATATCAGCGTCCTTCCTCTAAAGCCGGTCTTGCAAAACGTGACGCAAACCGGCACCGCCATCACATTCGGCTGGAGCGCCCTGCCGGGGTACCTTTATCAAATCGAGTCCACGACGAATCTGGCTCAAGCCAACTGGGCCCCTGTGGACAACTCCATTATCGCGAGCAATTATATCATGACAACTTCCGAAACCATCATCACCAACACCCCACAGTTTTATCGCGTCGTGCTCATGCAATGAATCTCGCTTGGCTGCGCAACTTTTGCGCGGTCGCCGCAGAGCCGCTGCGTAACTGTTGCGCAGTCCAAAACGTCTAACCCATTGAAACAGGCGATTTCTTGAATAAAATCCCGTTTTGCGGGGTTGGCACAAGAGTTGCCTATGAAAAGATTGACGTCAATAAAATCGAGGGCGCAATGGCGCGTTCCCCGAACAGGTTAACCTTTGAACTCGAAACGAAATATTATGAATGTATTGAAAAAAAGCATCATTCTTTGTGGCTGCGTGGCCGCTTTTACTCTGGGCGCCGGTACTAATGTCATGGCTCAAGGCCGCAATTTTGATCCCGCTCAAATGAAGCAAGACCGCATCGACCGCACGCGCGACCAGTTGGAAATTAAAGACGATACAGACTGGAAAGCCATTGAACCCCTCGTTGGCAAAGTAATCGACGCCCAAATGGAAGTCATGGCTATGAGAGTAGGCGGCATGTTCGGCCGCGGTGGTCGCACCCGTCGCAATGCGGACAGCACCAACAGCACCAGCACCAGCACTTCTGACCAGGCGCGCCAGCGCCGGGGTGGTCCATTCGGCGAGCCAAGCCCATCCGTGACGGCATTGCGGGACGCCATCGAAGCCAAGGCGCCGGCTGCGGAACTAAAGACCAAACTCGACGCAGTCCGGGCCGAAAGAAAAGAGAAGGAGGCCAAGCTTGACGCCGCCGAGGAGGAATTAAAAGGCGTTTTGACGGCGCGTCAGGAAGCCATCGCGGTGGCCAACGGTCTTTTGAAATAAACCCGCCCCGGCGGAGTCTATTTATTCTGCCCGCGGCGGCGGCCCGATGTCCGCCACCGCGGCAGAACAGGTTTTTATGAGTGAGACAAAGACAGCGGAGGTTTCAATCAGTGAGTTGCTCGACCGGATGGTCGAGACCAAACAGCTTTCATCCACCGACGCCGCGATTCTGAATCAGCAGAATCGCTCTGGCAAACAGGCTCCCCTGCAATCCGAGGAAGAAATTCTCCGCTGGCTGGCCGGGGAATACGGCCTGGCGTTCACCGCGTTGGACAACATCGAGCCAGACCGCGAGCTTCTTTCCCTTTTCCCGGCGCGCGTTTTGCTCAAGGCGGAATTGCTGCCATTGCAACGGGTCAACGGCACGGTCGAAGTGGCCACCAGCCGGCTTTTCGCCACCCACGGTCTGGACACGCTCAAGACGCTGACCGGCCTTAAACTTAAACCCGTTCTGGCACCCGGCGAAGCCATCCGCCGCGAGATGAAAAAGCATCTCGGCATCGGCGCGGACACGATTGACACGCTGGACGAGGACGCCCCGCTCCAGGTGGTCGATGAATCCGGGGAGGAGGACACGAACCTGGACAGCGCCGCCGAGGACGCTTCCATCATCAAATTTGTCAATCAAGTGTTGACAGACGCCATCGAGCTGCGCGCCTCGGACATTCATCTGGAGCCGTTTGAGGACGAGTTGCGCATTCGTTACCGCATTGACGGCGTTTTGCAGGAAATTCCGGTGCCCGCGCAAATCAAACGCTTCCAGCCCGCCATTGTTTCGCGCGTCAAGATCCTGAGCCATTTGAACATTGCCGAGAAAAGGCTGCCGCAGGACGGCCGCATCAAAATCCGTCTGGCCGACAACGAGGTGGACATCCGTGTGTCCATCATTCCCATGCTGCATGGCGAAGCGGTGGTCATGCGCTTGCTGCGCCAGAAGGCCACATTGCTGGGGATGGAACAATTGGGCATGGATCAGCGCGAGTTGGACATGTTCCACAAAGTCCTGGCCCTGCCGCACGGCATTATACTTGTCACCGGGCCAACCGGCAGCGGCAAGACCTCGACCCTCTACACGGCGTTGAGCACGATCAACGATTCCATCCGCAAGATCATCACCATTGAAGACCCCATCGAATATCAGTTGCGCGGCGTCAACCAGATTCAAGTTTCGGAAAAATCGGGCCTGACCTTCGCGCGCGGGCTGCGTTCCATTTTGCGCCATGATCCCGATGTGATTCTGATCGGTGAAATTCGCGATCAGGAAACGGCGCAGATTGCCGTGCAGGCTTCGCTGACCGGGCATCTGGTCTTTTCCACTTTGCACACCAACGACGCCCCCGGCGCCTTGACGCGGCTGGTGGATATGAACGTCGAGCCATACCTTGTGGCATCGTCGTTGGAAGCCGTGCTGGCCCAGCGTTTGGTGCGCGTGCTTTGTCCGGCTTGCAAGGCCGAAGACACCTCCGTTACCACCGCCGCTCTCAAGGAGCAGGTTGGTTTTCCGCGCAACATCAAAATATTTCGCGCCGTCGGCTGCCAGGAATGCCGCGGCACGGGTTACCACGGGCGGCATGGCATTTTTGAATGGATGGATTTGAACAACGAGATTCGGCAGATGGTCTTGAAAAGCGCTTCCAGCGGCGAGATCCGCGAGGCGGCCATTCGCAATGGGCTGCGAAGCCTGAGTGATGACGGCTGGCGTTTGATCGGCAAAGGCGTCACCACCGTCGAGGAAGTCATGCGCGTGACCAAGGACCAGACCCTGAGCAACGGCAAGAACGGCCATGCCGAGCCCGCCGTCCCCGCGCCCGTCGGTGAGAATAAGATCTGAGACCCATGCCGCAATTTCAATACAAGGCATTTCAATCGGATGGCACAACCGCCGAGGGCGTACTGGATGCCGGCGGGCGGCAGGAAGCCTTTCGGCAAATGGAGCAGCGGGGACTTAAGCCGATCACCCTGGCGGAAAAAGCCGCCGTTGCCAAAGCTGCCTCCCCGCTTTCCCTGGGCAAGAGCTTCCGCTTTCAGTCCAAGCGCGTCACCCCGCGCATGTTGGAGAATTTCACGCGGCTCCTTTCCAGCCTCTTGGCCGCAGGAGTGCCGCTGAGCCGCGCCCTGGTGATTCTATGCAAGGAAGCCACCAATCCAACTGCCGCCGCCAAGTGGAAACAAGTTTATGATTCGGTGATTGATGGTGTTTCGCTGGCGGATTCGATGGCCCAAATACCCGACACGTTTCCACGCGTTTATGTGGCCATGGTGCAGGCGGGCGAGACGGGCGGATTTCTCGATCTTGTCCTGGCCCAGATTGCCGACTTCCAAACCCGCGCGCAAGACCTGCGCTCCAAGGTGATGTCCGCCATGCTGTATCCGGTTATACTGCTGATTCTGGCCATTGGCGTGCTCATTCTCTTGATGACGTTCTTCATTCCCCGGTTCCAGACCATTTTCGCGAGCATGGGCGGAGAATTGCCATTGTTGACTCAGATTATCGTCGGGGCCAGTCATTGGATTCGGTCTTACGGCATTTTTATCGGGGGCGGACTCGTCCTCCTGGGTTTTGTATTGCGAGGCTGGGTGGCCTCGGAAAAAGGGCGGCGGGCGTGGGAGGGATTTATTCTGCACGTCCCGATTCTTGGGCCACTGCTGAGCCAGTTTGCCATGGCCCGATTTTGCCGCATGTTGGGAACGCTGCTCAACGCCGGTGTGCCGCTGATCGAGGCGCTCAACGTCGCCCGCAAATCCATCGGCAACCAGATTCTGGTGGATGCGGTTTCCAATGCCATTGACCGGGTCAAGGAAGGCGCGCAATTGGGGGCAAGCATGGCGGACTGCCGCAGGCTGTTCCCCGGCTCCATTCTGGAAATGATCGCGGTGGCCGAGGAAAGCGGCAAGCTCGATCAGGAATTGATCCGCATTGCCGCCGTCACGGAAAACGACCTCGATCGGAATTTGAAGACCGGCGTGGCCGTGCTGGAGCCGCTCATGCTTTTTTTCATTGCCGGTTTTGTCGGAACGATTTTCATCGGCATGCTCATCCCCATATTCAAGATGCAGGACCTGATTAAATAAACTCACGAACAAGATGTTTTATGAAATTGATTAATACAAAAAGGAATCAGAGAAACCGAATGCGCCGCAGCGCGTTTACCCTGGTGGAAATGTTGCTGGTGGTTGTCATCATCGGCATTCTCGCCGCCATTGTCATACCGCACATCGCGGGGCGCGCGGAGCAAGCCAGGGAAACAGCCGCCCGGGCCGACATTGCCAGCCTGAGCACGGCTTTGGGCATATACGATGTCGATAACGGCGGTTATCCCAAAGGCCGCAACGGCCTGCAGTCCCTCGTGCAAAGGCCCAGCAATGCCCAGAACTGGCACGGTCCATACTTGGAAGGCAAAACCTCCGTTCCGCTCGATCCATGGAACAATCCTTATGTTTACGAATGCCCCGGCAAACATAATCCCAGCGGCTTCGACCTGATGTCCATGGGGCCGGATGGCCGCATTGGAGGCGATGATGATATTTGCAATTGGGAAACCAAGAAATAACCGCGCCGCATTCACCCTCATCGAACTAATCCTGGTGATGACGATGATGATTATGATTGTCGGAATAATTTTCCCGTCGTTGAAGGGTTTTTTCCACGGGCGCAACCTCGACAACGAGGCGCGGCAATTCTTATCGTTGACGCGCTACGGCCAGAGCCGCGCCATTGCCGAAGGCATCCCAGTCGAGTTGTGGATCAACCCCAGCCAGGAAAAATACGGGTTGCAGGCGCTTTCGGGCTACAGCGAAACCCAGACCAATCCCCTAGTCTATGCCGTGGACCAAACCGTGCGGATCACTTTTTCCGCGCCACGGACCCTTTTAACCCGCTCCAACATGTGGACGCAGACGACGGCCCAGTCCGGCCCCCTGACGAAGATCCGTTTTCAGCCGGACGGATTCATCAGCGATACCAGCCCGGAAAACATTTATTTCCAGCAACAGGACACGGGCGACGAAATTTGGCTGGCGGAAACACCCACCCATTTAAGATATGACATTCAAATCGGCCATCCCCCGGGCGTCCACCCTTAAGCGGGCCCGCGCCTTCACGCTGGCCGAAGTTTTGGCGGCGCTGATGTTCATGGCCATCGTCATTCCGGTGGCGATGCAGGGCCTGCGCATCGCCAGTCTGGCGGGCGAGGTCGCCCAGCGCAAAATTGTCGCCGCCCGCATCGGCAACAAAATCCTGAACGAATTCAAAGTAACCGGCCAATTGCAAAACAGCACCCAGAGCGGTCTGGTGCAAGAGGGCGGTTCGCAATACAAGTGGTCGGTGCGAAACGAAATATGGACGGAGGACGTCACCACCCCCATGACCCTGGTCACTCTCACCGTCACCTACGCCGCGCAGGGCAAAAACTACGACATTCATTTGAGCACGCTTTTGCCCCAGGCGACCAGCTTATGAACACGGCCTTGCACTCCCATCCTGCGCCCCGGTCCGGCGGATTTACGCTGGTGGAGATTCTCATTGGCGTCTCGATCATGGCAATTGTGCTGGTGGCCATTCATGCCGCCTTCTTCGCCGCGCTGCGCTTGCGCGAAAGAACTCTTGACGCCGTTGAATCCACTTTGCCCGTCGAACAAGCCTTGCAAACCATGCAGCGCGACCTGGCCAATATTGTTGTCACGACCAACAGCACCAACGGAACTTTGGTTGGACCGCTGCAAACTATAAATCAGACGAACCTGCTCCCCGGGCAGATCGGGCCGGACTTCTTCACCACCGGCGGCGAACTGGACGGGATGGTGCCTTGGGGCGACGTGGAGAAGATCGATTATTTGTTGACTACACCGACGAACGGAACGGGCGGTCCGGGCATGGATTTGGTGCGGGCCACCACCCGCAATCTCCTGTCCATCAACCAGCCTCCGCAGCCGGACGAGAAATACACCCTCTTGAGCGGCGTGCTCAGCTTGACTTTCCTCTATTATGACGGAACGCAATGGGACAACGCCTGGGACACCACCCAACAAACCAATTTGCCCGTAGCCATCAAGGTCCAGATTCAAATGGCCGCGCGCAACCCCGGTTCTGTGACGCTCAACCCGCCGCTGGAATTGGTCGTGCCAGTGGATGTGCTGCTGAATACGAATCCCATCACAGCCGTACAATAATGCGTTTTACAATTCCTAATCCTAATCTTAATCGTAATCCTAATCGGTTCGTGTGCAGATTAGGATTAAGATTAGGATTAAGATTAAGAAGGGCTGGAGAGCGCGGATCACTCTTGATCATTGTGCTTTGGGTGGCATTTGGCTTGTGCAGCATTGCGCTTTATTTCGCTCACTCGATGTCCATCGAATTGAAGGCAGCGGACAATCAGGTGGCCAACGACGAGGCGGATCAAGCCATCGAAGGCGCGGCCCTTTACGTGAGCAACGTCCTGGCCACGCTGCAAATCTCCAATAACATGCCGTCCCCGAACGAATTCCGCGCCGATGGCGTCAAAGTAGGCGACGCGACCTTCTGGCTGATCGGGCGGGACACCAACGATTTGCAAACCTCCGCCCAGGGCGACCATCCGATCTGGGGCCTGGTCGATGAAGCCTCCAAGGTGAACCTGAACAATGCCACCGCTGCCATGTTGCTGAATTTGCCGCAGATGACCTCGGACCTTTCCGCCGCAATGTATGATTGGCGAACAGGCAGCAACGCCCAGCCCAGCACCGGCGGGGCAAAATCCGAAACTTATTCGACTCTCAATCCACCCTACCTCTGCAAGAACGGCCATTACGATACCATTGAGGAATTGCGCATGGTCGATGGCCTGAACCTCGACTATCTCTACGGAGAAGACGCCAATCTCAACGGCATTCTCGACCCGAATGAGAATGACGGCACCCTCACCCCGCCGAACGACAACCAGGACGGAATCCTTGATCCGGGATTGTTGGAATACGTCACAGTCTGGACCACCGGGGAATCCACCAGAAACACCAACGGCATCGCGCGCGTCGCCATCAATAACACCGCTGCGTTGACCGCGCTTATCCAGTCGAACTTTCCGTCGCTTTCCCACTATATTACCAGTCGCATCGGCACTACTTCCACTGGGGCGAGCACGGGCAGAGTCGCCCCTGCCGGCGCTGCCGCTGCCGCGGCAACTTACACCAGCGTCCTCCAGTTTTACATCAGCACCGGGATGTCGGAAAGCGATTTTCAGCAGATCGAACCGTATCTCATGAATACAAACACGGTCGGTTTGATTAATGTCAATACGGCCACCGCCACGGCCCTCGCCTGCATCCCCGGCATCGGGGTCACCCTCGCGCCGCAAGTGCTATCGTACCGCCAATCCAATCCGCCGCAAACCCCTTCGATTAGCTGGCTCAAGACAGCCTTGAGCGGCAATGCGTCGCTCGCCGCCGAGGCCGGCCCTTATGTGACGGCGTATTCCTATCATTTCACCGCCGACGTTGCGGCAGTCGGGCACCACGGGCGCGGTTATCGGCGGGTGAAATTTGTTTTTGATTGCAGCAGCGGCACACCCCTGATTGTCTATCGCCAGGATTTGACCTACCTGGGATGGGCCCTGGGCAAAAAATTACACGACCAGTTACCGGCCCAAAATATCCAATGATCCAACTGTTTAAACGAAAACGCGCCGCATCCATCCTCGGCCTCGCCCTGGATGGCAACCGGCTTGAAGTCGTGTCGCTGCGCCGCAGCAACGGCACCTTGCAACTCCGGCAAACCCTGGCCGTTTCGCTCGCTCTCTCCCCCTTGACCGATGCCGCCGAATTGGTGGGCCAGGAAATCCGCAATCATCTCGATCTGGCCGGAGTCCGCGAACGGCGTTGCGCGGTCTGTCTCCCGCTGAGCTGGGTTTTGAGCCTGCAAACGCAACTGCCGGAGTTGTCCGACGCCGATCGCGCCAGCTTTTTGCAACTTGAAGCGGAACGCGGCTTTCATTCCGGGCCGGAGTCCCTTTTGACCGCTCCTTCTCTTTTCAAGACACCCAACGGCGAACAATACGCCACATTGCTCGCGGTGCCGCGCAACCAATTGGAAGCCTTGCAACGGGTGCTGCGCGCCGCCCGGCTCAAGCCCGTTACCTTCGCCGTGGGCGTCACCGCGCTGCAAGCCGCCGGCGCTGAACCCGGGCGGGTCGTGCTTTTGGCCGTGCGGAATAATACAGTTGACTTGCAGATCACCGCGGGCGGCGGCATCGTCGCGGTGCGTTCGCTGGACGGCGCCATTGAAACGCAGGGAGCGCAAAAAAGCATTTCCGCCGACCTCGTGGCCCGCGAAATCCGCATTACCCTGGGCCAGTTGCCCGGGGGACTGGCCAACGCTGTCGGCAAGATCAAAATCTTCGGCCTGGGCGATCTGGCCCGGCAATTGGTCAATGATCTCTCGTCCCGCATCGCCGCCCTCGGGCTGAAAATGGAGGTAATGGAAAAGTCCTCCGCCGCGAACTTCGATAAACCTTTGCCGCCGGAAATCGCCGCCTCCGCCGCCCTGGCCCTGGCCGCCAATTATGTCAGGGGCGTCGATGCCGAACTGGAGTTTCTTCCGCCCAAAGTGCAGCCGTGGCGGCAGTTGGTCAGCACGCGCCTGTCCCCGCGCAAGCTGGCCTGGGTGGGCGCAACCGTCGGCGGATTGGTTTTGTGCGTGGCCGCCGCGTTCGGGGTTCAGCAGTGGCAAATTTCCAGCTTGGAATCGAAGTGGAACGCCATGGCGCCCACGGTCAACGAGCTGAATGCCGACCAGGACCAGATTAAAAAATTCCGCCCCTGGTACGACACCTCCTGCCGGGACTTGCAAATTCTGCGCAAACTCAAGGACGTTTTTCCCGATGATGGATCCGTTTCGGCCAAGAAAGTGGAGATTCACGATATTTCCGGAGTGACTTGTTCCGGCATTGCGCGCGACAATGAGTCCTTTGCCAGGCTCCATGCCAAATTAGGCGATGACACCAACCAAATCAGCGCCCTGCACGCCGAAGTGCATGGGCAGAAACCGATGGACTTCACGCTGAATTTTCAATGGGAAGGAGACCAGGCCAATGGAAACTAAGAACCGCGAAAAACTGCTGCTGATCTGGACGGGCGTGGCCGTGGTCCTCTTGCTCTTGAAATTGCTGGTCGTTTCGCCCCTGATCGCCAGTTGGGACAATCGCTCCGAACGCATCGCCGCGCTCCGCAAATCGCTGGCCGACGGGGCCATGCTGATCCGGCGGGCGGACCCCATCCGCGAACGCTGGGAACAGATGAGCACAAACGCCCTCTCCAGCACTCCCACCGTGGCGGAACGGCAGCTCTTTGACGCCTTTGACCGCTGGGTGCGCGAGAGCAAAGTCACGGAAGGCTCTTTCAAGCCGCAATTGAAGCCAACGGACGATAATTATTCGTTGGAGGAATGCCACGCCGAGGTAACGGGCACCTACGCCGCCATCATCCGTTTTCTCTACGATCTAGAAAAAGACCCAATGGGCCTGCAAGTGCAGGGCGTTGAACTCACCTCTCGTGATGACACTGGACAGCAAATCTCCCTCGGCCTCGATCTCAGCGGCCTGCTCCTGCCCCCGGCCAACCCATGAACCGAAACATCCTCATCATTCCTATATTGCTGTCCCTGGCCGCAGGCGGAAAGGCCGCCGCCCAAACGACCAATGCGGGCGCGGACCTGGACTGGAACTCCTTCCAGTCCATCGCCCAAAAAAATATATTTGACCCAACGCGGGCCAAGGGCGTCCGTCCCGGCGTTGTAAAAAAGGCGGCGGTCGTCCGGACCTTCACCTTTCGAGGAGCGACTTCCTTTTCCAGTGTGGACGATGCCGCATTCTTCACCGGCGACGGGGCGGAGGCGAAGGGCTACGTGACCGGCGATTTGATAAACGGTTTCACGATCAGGAAAATTACCCTGGATTCGGTCACATTGGCGCAACCCAACGGGGATATTTTGGTGTTGCAGATGGACGACTCCATGCGGCGGGAAGAGGAGGGCCCCTGGAATAAATCAGACCAGCCTGCGCCCTCGCCCTTGGTCATCTTGGACACAAAGGCGGAAGGACCAGGCACGTCATCCGGCCCGCCCGGTGAGAGCGAAGTTTTAAAAAGACTCAGATTAAAACGAGAACAGGAGAACAAATGAAAATCAAAAATCTTGCACTGATCGCCCTGGCCGTCCTGGCGGCAAACGGGCTGGCCACCGCCGCCGAACCAGACACCAACGCGCCCGCCACCAATGCGCTGGTTGCGACCAATGTCGCACCCGCACCCGCATTCGTCACGCTGGGTCAACCCGCCACGAATGCGCCGGACATCGACACCGTCCAACAGACCACCAACGCTGTACGCATGAATTTTCACGACGTGCCGTTGAGCACGGTCTTGAATTACCTGAGCAAAAGGATGGGTTTTATCGTGGCTTCCGAAGCTGACGTGCGGGGCAACGTCACCATTGTCAGCGAACAACCCGTTGACACCAACGAGGTCATCGGGTTGCTCAGCACCGCGCTGGCCAAAAACAATTACAGCGTCACACGCAACGGCCGTGTCCTGACCATCACCACGGCGAGCGATGCCAAAACGGATTCTCCCGTCCACCAAGCCACATCCCCCAGCCAAATTCCCGTCGATGACCAGATTGCCACCTATATTCTGCCCGTCCATACGCTCAACCCGACGCAGTTAATCAAGGACCTTGACCTGTTGATTCCGCCGGGCGCCACCGTGGCCGCCAACGAAGCCGGCAATGCCGTCGTCATGACCGCCCGGCAAAGGGACATTCACCGTTTTTCCGAAATCATCAACGCGCTGGACAGTTCGAGCGTGTCGGCGGTGGAGGTTTTCGTTCTCCATTACGCGGACTCAAAATCGGTTGCGGATGAGTTGAAGGAAGTATTTCAAAGTCCGGATTCAACCGTCGCCCGTTCTGACACACGGCAGCGGTTTCGCGGTTTCGGCGGGGGATTTCCCGGCTTCGGCAGCCCCGGCGGGGAAAGCAGCAGTTCCAGCAGTGAAACAAAAAATGCGGCCAACAAAGCCGTCTTCACTTCTGACGACCAGATGAACGCGGTGATAGCAAGCGCGCCGCCCGACTACTTTCCCATGATTACGAATGTCATCGAACAGTTGGACCAACCGAGCCAGGACATAACCGTAGTGAAAACATTTCATCTCAAATATGCCGATCCCCAGGAAACAGCCGACGAATTGGGCAACCTCTTTCCCGACGACACCAAAACCAGCGACCAAAGCACCCGGTCATTTGGCTTCCGGTATAATCCATTTTTTCAACCGCCGCAAAGCTCCAGCGCCGGCAAAAGCGAGCGGATGACCAGACAAACCCTGGTCCGCGCCGTGCCCGATCCGCGCACCGCCTCCCTCTTGGTGACAGCGTCGCGGGACCAAATGGATCAAATCACGCAAATGATCGCAGACTTGGATTCAAGCCCCGCCGGCGTGCAACACGTGTATGCGTATGAACTTAAAAACGCCGATCCAGCCGCCGCCACAGCCACGCTCACGGCTCTCTTTTCCGGCCCCAACACAAAAACCTCGACCACGACCCAGAACACCAGCGCCTTGCAACAGCGGCAGACAACTGCCGCCCAACAACAAAACACCTCATCCCAGTCGGGCTTTGGCACCTCGGGAACCGGCACTACGGGCGTGCATTAATTCAATGTATCGAGTCAACTAAATATATTATGACTATTAAAATCGCAAAATTGGCGGCCATCCGTTGGACGGCGCTGGCTTTTTGTTGCATTACCATGCCGCTTCTGGCCCAGCGCACCGGCGGCACCGGCGGCGGCGGCACTGGAGGAGGAGGAGGAAGCTTCAGCGGCGGCGGATCCGGCTTTAGTGGCGGCGGGTCCGGCAGATCCTCTGGCTCTTCCGGATCGTCCGGCAGCGGGACTGCGCCGGAGCGGCCCGCCAACGGCCAGGTCGGCAGCGCCAACTTTTACGTGGATCCCGACACCCACCAGGTTTTCGTCACCGCGGATGCGGCCACGGCGGCGTACGTCAGCCAGGTCATTTCCAATCTGGACCAGCCCAAGCCGCAAGTCCTGATCAAAGTCGTTTTCCTCCAGGTGACTTATAACAACGGCTACGATGTCGGCATCGAAGGTGGCGTCACCAAGAATGTCAAGGGCAGTTCTGTTCTCAGCCTCTCCAATGTGTTCGGGCTGGCGCAACAGGGGATCACTCCCACATCCGGCGTCAATACCGTTCCCGGCGCCGGCCTTTATACGATCGCCGGGAGCGATTTCTCAGCCACGATTCGCGCCATTCAGGAAGTCGGCAAGGTGGACGTGCTGTCCCGCCCGACCATTATGACCCGCAACAACCAGCAGGCCACCGTGCAGGTTGGCCAGAATGTGCCGATCATCACCGGCGTCAATGTCGGCGCGCTGGGCAACGAAACCAGCACCGTCATCTACCAGCCGGTCGGCGTCATTTTGCAAGTGACTCCGTTCATCACTCCGGACAACATGGTGGAAATGATCCTCGCGCCCTCCATTTCGAGCGTGGCCAATCAATCGACCGTGATTTCCACCGGAACCAATGGCATTTTCAGCACGCCCTACATCAATATCCAGTCGGCCAATACCGTGGTGGTCACGCCCAACGGCCAGACCGTGGCCATCGGCGGCTTGATGCAGGACCAAAAAACAGACACCGACAGCAAGATTCCGCTGCTCGGCGACATCCCCGGCCTCGGCCTGCTTTTCCATCACAAAATCCATTCTGTCAATAAAACGGAATTGATCATTTTCCTGACCCCTTACGTCATCCGGTCGCCGGACGACCTTGTCCAGATGACGCAAGACGAGAAGTCCCGGGCGGATTTGCCGCCCGCGGCGTTCCCGGCCAGGGAATTGAACCAATATTTGTCTCCGCAGCCCGCGGCGACGTCCGGCTCCCCGCACTCACGCAGATAACCATTGTTGACTGATGATAACCCGGCGCAGTTGGGCGGTTTACGGGATGCTGATGGCGGTTTGGGCTTTGCTGCTCGGCTGGCAGATCGCGGAGCACATGCGGGCGCAGCAGTCGTTTCAAAACATGGTGGTGGATCGGGGCCGGTACATTACCACGACCTGCGGCCTGCTCATGCGCGGCAGCCGTTATTTTGGAGTCGTTTCCCAGGAACGTCTCGAAGCGGCCCTCAACCAACTGGTCAACACTAATGAGCTTCGTTCGGTCAAGCTTCTCAATACCAACGGCGAGGCGGTGGCTTCGGCCGGCGTCCCATTTGAACTGCCGCCCAGAAATGAACTGGAGGGCGGCGTGTTATGGGGCGACAACACCGTGATCATGGAGAACCCGGTGGATTTGGGGACCAATGTGCCGCAACTGGTCCTGCCCAACGAGGCCAGGGACGAATTACGATCGTTGGAAACAAACCGGCCTCCTGAGATTGTGACAAATATTGACACAAATTCCACAACCAACACCAATTCGTTCCGCCGCCGCTTCTACGATTGGCGCAGGCAGGGCCGTCCCTACTGGATGAAGGAACAGGATTACAAGGATCTGATCGAGAAAAAGGGCGCCCATACTTTTGTCATCGTCATGTCCAACGAACTGGCCCGCCAGGGCATCCTCAACGATCTTTGGATGAGGGCAATCATTGTTTTGTTGGGGTTCGTTGCGGCTGCGGGCTGCGGCCTGGCCTGGCGCAGTTTGGAAAAGACCTCTGAGTTGCAGCTCCGCCTGGTCCGGGCCAGCCAATTGAATTTGCACCTCAAAGAATTGAACCTGGCCGCCGCCGGTCTGGCCCACGAAACCCGCAATCCCCTGAACATCATCCGCGGCCTGGCCCAACTCATTTCCAAGCAGCAGAACGTTTCCCCGGAAACCCAGTCCAAGTCCAAGGAAATCATCAACGAAACCGACCGCGTCACCGCCCAGTTGAACGAGTTCATCAATTACTCCCGCCCCCGTGAAGTGCGCCGCGCTCCGACCGACCTCAACGCCGTGGCAGCCGAGGTGGTGCGCACATTGAATTTTGACCTCGAGGAAAAAAGCATCGAGATGCAACTCCAGATTGAGCCACTCATCATCGAGGCGGACGAACAACTGCTGCGGCAGGCTCTTTTTAATCTGGCGCTCAACGCCGTTCAGGCAGTCCCGGCCAAGGGGAATATCCGCATCCGGGCCAGCCGCCGCAACAACGAGGAGGCGTTCGTCGAGATTTCCGACAACGGTCCGGGCGTGTCGCCGGAGAACCGTCCCGAAATTTTCAAGCCCTACTTTACCACGCACCAGGAAGGGACCGGCCTGGGCCTGGCCGTGGTGCAGCAAATCGTTCTGGCTCACGGCTGGGAGATCGAATGCCTGCCCAATGAACCGGTTGGCGCGCTCTTTCGCATCTCCCACATCAAAGTCAAGTCTAAGGAGTAAAACGTGCCGCCGGAAACCTCCACTTCAAACACGCCCCGCCTCCTCATTGTGGATGACGACGCGGCCCAGCGCAGCCTGCTGGATTCCTTTCTATCCAGCCAGGGCTTCAATACCGTGCCGGTCTCCTCCGGCGAACGCGCTCTGCAAGTCCTGCGCGAGCAAAAGATCAACATGATGATTTCCGACGTGCGCATGCCCGGCCTGACCGGCTTGGAAACGTTGCGGCTGGCCCGCCAGGAGCACGGCTCCTTTCCCATCCTCCTCGTCACCGCCTATGCCGACGTGCGCGACGCCGTCGGCGCCATGCGCGACGGCGCTGTCAATTATCTTTCCAAACCGATTGATCTGGACGAATTGCTCGCCTCCGTCCGCCAAGCCACCGGGCTTTCCCAGCGCGCGCCCCTGAAGTTTGACGCCGGCAAACAATTGCCTCCGCACATCATTGCCGCCAGCCCGTTGATGCAGGCGCTCTTTGGCGATGTCTCGCTCATCGCCGCTTCCGAAAGCCGCGTGCTGATCACCGGCGAAAGCGGCGTGGGCAAGGAAGTGGTGGCCGATGTCATTCATGCCTGGAGCCCGCGCGCCGCCGGCCCTTTCATCAAGGTCAATTGCGCCGCCATCCCGGAAACGTTGCTGGAGAGCGAACTTTTCGGCCACGAAAAAGGCGCCTTCACCGGCGCGGTCGCGCAACGCATTGGCCGTTTTGAAAGGGCGGACCGCGGCACCATTTTTCTCGATGAAATCGCGGAGATGTCCCCGCAACTCCAGGCCAAACTTTTGCGCGTCGCCCAGGATGGACGCTTTCAGCGCATTGGTTCCAACACAGAAATTCACGTCAACGCCCGCATCCTCGCCGCCAGCAATCGCAACCTCGAGGAAGAAGTCAAAGCCGGCCGTTTTCGCGAGGACCTTTTCTACCGCCTCAACGTTGTGGAGCTGAACGTCCCGCCCTTGCGCGAGCGGCGCGAAGACATCCAGCCCCTGGCCGGGCAGTTCATCGCCGGTTTCACCCAGGGCCGCGCGCGCCTTTCCTCCACGCTGTCCGATTATCTCGAGCATTATCCGTGGCCGGGCAACGTCCGCGAACTGCACAACGCCATGGAACGCGCCGCCTTGCTTTGCCGCGGCGACCTCATCGTCCCTGAGCATTTGCCCGCCCGCATCCGTCCGGGCGCTCCGCCCGCCGCGCCCGGCGAACCCATCGACGCGCAACGCCTGGAAGAAATCGAGTCCCAAGCCGTGATTGCCGCGCTGCACAAACACAATTTCAATCGTACCGCCACCGCCAAGGCCCTGGGCATCAGCCGCCGCGCCCTCATCTACAAATTGCAGCGCCTGCGCGAGCTTGGCGGCGCCGTGGATAAGAACTGACGGATTCCAGACCTTTGGGCTCGGGGGAAATCCTAATCCTACTCGTAATCATAATCCTAATCCCCTGATTTTTTTGAACACGGATAAAAGCCCTTGGAATAGCCGCAAAGGAACTCAAAAGAGCACAAGAACCGGATTATCAACCGCGAAATATGCGAACGACGCGAAAAGGGGAAAGTTTTTTGCCGGGGTCAGGGGAAATCCTAATCTTAATCGTAATCATAATCCTAATCCCCTGACTTTTTTAACCACGTATAAAAGCCCCTGGAATAGCCGCAAAGGAAACTCAAAAGGGCACAAGAACCGGATTTTTTACCGCGAAATATGCGAACGACGCGAACGGGGGAAAACTTTTGCCACAAAAAAGCTCAAAAGACCGCAGAATGGGAAGCTCTGTTTTTCTTTGTGATCCTTGCGTTTTCTCGCGGCAATTGGAATTTTCTCATGGCAGCCCCGAACCCCGAATGCGTTCGGGGGAACAGCTTTCGGGGTTATCGGGCTGCGGGGCTCCCGGGCGCAGGTGTAAACGTCCTCGTTCGTAAACTCGTTTGTAGGAAACGACGTCAGGAGTTTCTGTTCCTCTGACCCATGATGTCCGACTTCCGATCTGGTTAGAGCCTCGTCACCTCGTCTCCTACCATCACCGATTCGCCGCACACTGTTGCGCGAAAGGATTGTCTTGAATTTTTTTCGCGTGGTTGGCGTGGTTCGCGGTTGATAAATCAGGTTTCCGTTTGTCGTTCATCAAAAGAAAAGGGATCGGAATTTCCACCGCGAAATACGCTAAATACGCGAACCATGAAATCCTGCCACGCTATGGCAGGCGCCAGCGGTTGTGATCAACGTGCAAAAGCAAATTTCGCTCGCGCAGGATTTGTAGTTGTTGTCGGATCTTTTCCCGCACGCAGTGATTATCTGGATGCAGTTTTTCCAGTTCCCGGATAAAGACATAAGTGTCCGTGATGGTGAACTCCGTTTTGCCAAGTTTGCGGATGGCGTTGAGCACATCGAGCGTCCAGCCGCGTTGTTTGACTCCGATTTCTTTGAGGGGTTTGACGCGCCTGAATTTTGCTCTGACCTCGCTTTCCGGGCGGCCTGGTTTTCCCTGACGACCGCAATCCGAGCCTCGATGGGAATCCGATGCAGCGCGATGTTGCAGCCAATCCAGCCCGCCCGCCGGGCCGTCACGGCCAGCGGATTCCGTTTGATGATGGCCGACGGCGGAAACGCAAACGTCGGAATGATCAGCAGATTTCTATGGCACTACCCCAACAATCACAAGCGGAACGGCAGGAACGCCTCGTCCGTTTCGGATGATATTGTAAAGCTCGCCTTCGTAGTAAAGGGCGTAGGTCTCATAATTTGCCGTCTGACGCGGCATCTCTTCAGCCAGCAGTGACGCTTTTCGCCGCAGAATTCAGGCATTTTAGCAAAATGCAACACAAGTCCTCTTAAATGGCCACCATCATTGAGACGGAAACCTGTCGCAACTGCCTTTACATCAACAGCGCATTTTTTCCCTGAAATCTTGTCAACCACCGGTATGGTTTTTGCTGGGACAGACCGAGCCGAAGTGTTGTGCAAGAATCCGGCGACATCGGCCAAGCGCAAATATTCTGAGCGGAAAAACGTGATGAACAACTCGACCAATGACAGGCAATACGCCTTCGATTTAATCGCCTTGAGCAACAGGCGCGGTTGATCAACAACTCAACCTTCATAAAAAGCCCATGAAACAGAAGCCATCGCCCGTTCGGGTTTTGAAGGGCATCCTATTGGCGGACGATTCGCCGGACGACATCTTTTTGTTCTTGGATTTAATGCGAAGGAATCGGATTCGCAATCCCGTCATGCTGGTTCACGATGGCGACGAGGTGATTGCTTACTTGAAGCGCGAGGGCAGGTTCGTCGACCCAGTAATATACCCGCAACCGTCCGCCTTATTTCTGGATTTGAAAATGCCCAAACTCAGCGGATTTGAAGTGCTTCGCTGGATCAGCGTGCAGCCCAATCTTAAGAACCTGCTCCGCATCGTCCTCACTCATCATTGCGATCTTAAAAATGTCCATCAAGCCTACGAACTGGGAGCACAATCCTTTCTGACCAAACCGGTTACCCACGCGGAGTTGAATAACCTGATGCAGAAGTTTGAGCCCTACTTTTGTCAGTGGTCACTTCAAAACCAGCCAGCCCGGGCCGAATCAATAAATCGACCGGCCACTCTGTGAGGTGCTTTATCCATATCAGGTATCGTTTAATGCAGGCAGTCTGAAGCAAATCAATTCGACCCCTTGCACCAACTCCGTTCGCTTCAATTCAATGTTGGATTTTGATCGAAATAGTGCCAACGGCCAGCGAAGGCTGTCGCTCACATCGCTGTGGATTTTCTTATCTTGCCCGCCGCGTCACCGGGCAATTCAAAACCAACCGTCCACTCTGGATTGGAGAAATTCACATTCTTCGCTAAAGTCCCGGCTAATTTCATCCGACATAAGAGGCGCAGGAATATAGTATTCGATGAATTATGAAACATAAAGTCAGCCGCAAACTGGGTTTCACACTCGTGGAAATAATGATTGTGGCCGCACTCATCGGCCTTCTGGCTGCCATCGCCATTTAACGATCCAGTCTAAGAGCCTGTTTGAAAACTACGAGGGGTCCTGTTTTCGCGCAAAAGGCCAGATGACGAGACGCAACGAGGGAGCATCTCCAACGGGGGCTGTGACCGAGGCGCAACGAAGTCAGATGGCCTTTTGCGCGGAAACCCTTCCGCCTTCGCTAAAGTTACGGACAAGTCGGGCGGGGGGTCTTTTGGCCGCAGCCGTCGTTGCCGCGAACCTCACAGCCCGCTTTGGGGATGCTCGTTCCTCGCCGCCTCGGCTGCGGCCAAAATACCTCGCCGCAGGATCCCTCGTAGTTTTCAAACAGACTCTTAGGGTTTTTCTCTCACTCCTATTCACGTTGTGCCGGATGCGGCACGTTGTTCAGGCGAGTGATCCGGTATGTTTTGCCTGCGACGGTATCAAATGTGTATTTGTCGCCGTCTTTCCTGGTCGGCATCAGATTCCCGCCAACTTCGCGGACTGCAATCGGAGAGGCCTCACCCCATGGCCCAATGAAAGTGAAAGGATTTCCTTTTTCACTATACACGCTCAAGTCAGCCGTCGCGCCACTGCGGAATTCCCCGGAACAAAGGAAAGCCCCCGGAGCGCGCAAACGTTTGAACGACAGAGTTCTATCAGAAGGATAATCGGGGAAGAACATTACGTCGTGATCGTAGCACTGCATGCAGAGCTGGTTGTTGAACTCCCACAATCCGGCATCGGCAATGTATGCCGGAAAGTCGATGGGCCTTGTTACGAGCATCGCTTTGTAGCGTGTAATCAGATCTTCCACTTTGAACCCGCCGATCCGTTGAGCGGCGGTAAACAAGCCCTGTCCACGCATATTGTCCTGGGGCCAGCCTCCATATTTCGCCGCCTGCAGGATGGTATTGTATCCAATTTGCCTTATCTCGGGGGCCGAGCGGCGGTTACAGGTATAGCCCGGATAGATAATCTGTGTCTGGATGATATTCACCGATGCTTCAAATGGCGTTGAGGAATCGGCTTTATACACGGTCATGCCATTCTCGGTCGTGGTGGAAAAGTCACTCAAGTTATCGCGGATATCCTCCCACTTCCCCCTCCTGTCTGAATCGACATCCAACACCCGGCTGTATTTCACGATATCTGTAAATAATATCCTGGCGACAAACAGGTCCTCGCATGAGTTCTGGAAATTATCGCTGGGACTTTCGTAGGACGCCCCTCGCACATGATATTTCCCGTCCGCCTCTTTGGTGAGCCAGTCTTCGTAGAAGTTTGCGCACTCCTTCATGAATGGATAGATGCGCTCCCTCAGATAAGGCACATCTTCGGTGTCCCTGTAGTACCAGTTTCCAACCAGTGAAGCAAGAGTGGCGCAAAATTTCTGCCCCCAGTAGTTGGTATAACACGCGCTTCCCCACGGGGCCCAATGGACCGGGAAAAACACGCCCCTGGCAAGATGCGCGTCGTTTACCGCCCTTCTCTGTCCTTCCGGTATCCAGTCGTAAACCGTCTGTATCCACATTTTCGCGGTGCTTGCGCGATTTGCACTCATAAGCGCAAGGTAATACGAGCACGCTCCCATATCATTCATGCAGTAGGAACTGTAATTATGCCTGGTGTCGGACGCCTTCCATGGACCATGCAAACCGCTATTAACAAAACCTTCGCGACACATCGTTCCCAACTGGTACAGGCAGCGGAAGTAGTACTTATCCATCGTATCGTCATAGGTTCGTACATAGGACTTCAGCCACCAATTGGTTTTCCACCAGTTCCGATGGCTTTCCTTAAGGTCTGTGATATCGCTGTCGGTGAACGCTGCCACCCTGCGCTTGGCGGCCGACAAGGGATTGGTCGCATTTTTGCCGCCATCAAGGCAGGTAACAACCTTTACTGTGGCGTCGGCTGGTATCTCGAATGTGGTCCGGCAATGTGAAGCATCGACAGCAGTCAACTTAACATGGCCTGCTCCGAATATCCTTGCAGCATAAGCATTTCTGGACACCCAGCGGGATTCGCTCGTGTTCCTGGTTTCGCGAGTCAGGTATAATATATTTTCGTCCACCCCCGCCGACGTGGAATGGGAAGCCGCTCTGTCAAAGACATCGGTATTCAGTTCAATGTTCACCCTGACCGGCTTGAGACTCGACAGTTCCACCACCATTGTATTTTCCGTGGCGGCCAGATAAGAAATCACCCTTAATCCGTACTTGGAAAAAGGAAGATCGGATTTGATCTCGGCGTTCAGCATGTCCTCTTCCTGCCGATAGCCAACGGATTTTTCTGCCGGGTCCGATGGAGCATTCCGCCCTTCCAGACCTATGGTCAGGCAACCCGACGGGATTTCGCGGACGGCGGGTCCGACCCCGCCCTCATCTGACCAGAAATCCGCAGTTCGCATATAGTAAACTTGTCTGTCATCGCTACCGCTGACACAAACAGCCATGCTCCCGTTTCCCATGATCGGAGCATAGACGGTATCGGCGGTCTCAACCGGCGGAGTGGAAGTCCATACGCGGTTGTACGCCGGAACAAACCCTTTTAGAAAATCCCAGTCTGAGTTTACCTCTTTATCCGAAGCCTCTTGCGTCGGCGCCGCATTTGCGCTTGCCGGTTGTGTCAACTCGCCAGACGCCGAAGTCGTTGGGGGCGCACGCCGCCCTGCAGTCAGCGCGTGAAACAGAGACGGGAGCAACAGGGCAGCCAGAATGGCGATGCTGGCAATAACCGCCAGCAGCTCTACCAACGTAAAGGCCCGCTTCGATTTCATGTTCAATAGTGGCGTCGTTAAACGGTTCCGCATCATCGCATAACCGACGGCTTCTTGTTTTTCATGGCATTCCTGGTTCGGATAGGAAAAAGGCTATGAAATCGGGCTGAACAGGTCAAACTTTGCCGAAAAATCTGCCGTAACCTATTGCAATTCCCATACTCATCCCATCAAGCGCAAAAGTGGATGAGACCATGGCGCTATACATGTGGATGAATGGAGCGCAAAAGTGGACGTCATCATGCGCGAAAGTGGATGTCTTAAGATGAGATTTCCAAACCCGATGCATCAGCGCGGTTTGATGCGGCTTGCCTGATTTTCGTCCTTGGCGTTAACTCCTGGCGAGATGACAAATGAAGAGAAATGGCAGAATAAGATTTGCGGTCGCCAGACTGATTTGGCGAGCTTCCACCGGTTCGTAATTTGGGTGGCTCTGACAATGGCCGGCGTCATGTTTTACTTTGATAGGGGTCGGTTCCTAGCATTCTAGCATTTTGATGGTCGCGATTCATAGAGCCTCCGGTTGATGGATTTCCAGGAGCCCACGGCCAGTCATTGTCGTCCCGGAAGATTTGTTCCCGGCGGTCGCCCCGGCTCATCAGATGATAGATGGCTCCATGATACTGCAGACGAAGCTTTCGTGCCATGGGCCCGGAGAATGCCCCAACCGCCCCGTGCTGTCAACTACCAATGCAACATTGCTAGGAACCGACCCCTTTCCATAAACGCAGCGCCCACCCGCAGTAGTCCCGAATCGTGCTGATGTTAATGGATTCGTCCGGAAGCTGCTTCTTCAACTCTTCGATCAGGTCCCCGGCTGGGTGATAAATGGCAAACTTGGGGGTGGCCTGAAGCTCGATGCCAAACCGATCGGTCAGGCGCAACTTTCCGCGAGGTACCCCCAGAGCCTTTTCCAATCGTGGCCAGAATGCAGTGAGGAATTGAATTTCGTCGGTGCTAAATTCAGAGAGTGCCTCGCGCACGTCTATTACTGGCCGGGGCAAAAAGCGTTTCGTAAAGTCCCGCTTCGTTAAGAACCAACTTGCGACAGCAGTTGCCACACCTGCCGTAACAAGAATGCCCAGAATAAGCGCAGCGTTCATTTTTGGTCGTCAATACGAACTGCTGTCGGATGCGCAGATTGCGCTGCAAGAAGCTTCGAGCCCAGCCAAGTAACTTCCGTAGATGACAGCCCCTGGAATCGTGACGTATTTGACGAACCAAGATCTGCCGAGACCTTTCAAACCGAAAAATGTTCGTGGGACGTTCGAGAAAGGTGTTGAGCCTGGCGTCACGAAAGGCTTTGGAAATGGCCCTAAACAGAGCAAACCTACTTTTGCCGCCGGACTGGGCACCGGGTCAAATTTTTGAATGCAGTTGTTGAGACAACTTAGCCAGTTTTCCCCCCAAGGATCAATCTGGGTTAACGGGTTATTGCCGACGCTCCCATACAGGTTCAAGTTTACTTTGCTAAGTATCTCCAAGCGCCCTTGAGTCGTAGCCACAACCCTTTCTAGCTCCTTTGAATCAACAGACGTTAAATTATATGCTAAACTCCCATTGTCTCCCAAAGGATCTCTATTTGGCCATCTCTGCAAATTGGGGTCGTAAAACCGGTACAGATAATAAATCAATCCTGAATTCAGGTGCGCTTCTTTGCTCGAAAACCGGTAAAGATTGGCATCGGCTAGCAAGCCT
>Ga0182024_10004893_pt1 | contig 30408 bp, 33 predicted proteins | sample P32metaG_FD_120480 | JGI IMG/M metagenome (GOLD analysis project Ga0182024, IMG submission 120480) | Permafrost microbial communities from Stordalen Mire, Sweden - P3-2 metaG (Illumina Assembly) | ecosystem: Environmental > Terrestrial > Soil > Wetlands > Permafrost | place: Sweden: Stordalen... | reverse complement strand
GCCCGGCACGCACTATTGGGAATCGTCCGTAGCCAGCAACCACCATTGGCACATGGTTGACCAAGTGCTCCTGAGACCGTCCCTGATGACTCGCTTGCGAAACATACAAATCCTTGACCGGGATGGGTATGAGTCTCTCGTCGGGCCGGGCGGGACGGCGACAAAAAAATACTTATCGGACCACCTTCCGATACTGTTCCAGATCGATTCTTGAGAGGGAAATCCATGGCCACCATCGGCGGCTTTTGGCCGACAGACATCAAGCCGGACATCCAACCCCCCCTGGCCATCCTCAAGCCGCGCGCGGCAGAGTTGACCCAGCTGACCAAAGGCATTCTGGTCGGTCAGATTTCAACCCTCACGGACAAGGACCAGACATGGCTGTTCCACAACCTGGACGCGGTGGTTCCCGCGTTGAAGAACTTCCGCCAGCGACTTGTCACCGTAAAACACCAAATCAAGATGATTTACCCCGCTTTTGTCGATGCTGAAATTTTTGAGAAACCCCTGTCAAGAGAGTTCCTACACTTACGCGTGCCCGACCCTTTTGGACCACCGCCAAAGCAGCGCAACGAAGCCTCGACCGACGAGGAACTGATCGAACTACTAAAAATAGCTCTTAATTCCGCTCAAATGAAGTCCACCCTGGTTTCGCTAATAGCCTTGGCGAATCAGGCAAACGAAGACGCGAAGGTCGAACACCCGGAAGGGCCACCGGAACAGCAAGTCGTGCCGCCCCCCGGAGCCTGACAAGTCGGACCCCGGCCTGGCAGGCTCCCAGGGATGCGACGAAGCGTAACGAGGGGCTTTGCGGCTAAACTTTGAAAAATGGCAATCTGGCGAACCTGGTTAGCCACCCACTTTCGCTATCTTGCCACTTCGAGGAGTTTAGCCGCAAAGCCGTAACGGGGAAGCCCCGCCCGCGCGGCCGGGCTTCCCCGAGACGATGCTTTTCCTTACGGGAAACGCGCGTCAACCTCCTTGTAACCTGTTCGGGCCGAACGCCTGCGCTTTAACGTACATCTCAAGTTGGGAGTTCAACACCTGCCTTACTTTCTCTAACGCCTGTCCTTTGGTCTTGGCCTTTCCCGAAATGTTGAGGACTGTCAGCAGTTGCTCGCATTCCGGGAACTTCAGCCCCTTGTTGATCTCACCCAGCAGGGAGTCAATGCGCCCGCTCGTCACAGAGCCTTGATTGATATCCGCCAGGAGTTGACGGACACGCCCCGCCGCGTCTTCGACCGTCAGCGTAGCAGACTTCGCTTTCGCCGGTTTCGGTTGTCTAGTTGGCTTCCCAGTGCCCACAACCCCTGTTCGACGGAACTCCTCGCACTGGCTCAGGAACGATGTGAACTGCTCAAGCGTCTGGTCGGCGAACGGCTGCATCGCTGACTGGAAGGCCGCCAAGCCATCGGCGGTCTTCTTCGACAGGTCGGCAAGACCGAACGCGATCCCTTCGAGCAACCTCGCCACTTCCGCTACCTTCACTGTTGCACCCCTTTCTCTACTTCCGTTGTGACGCCCGCAAACAGCTCCAGTCCGCCGTCTTCGGTCGCCGCTATCCGCCCCTGATTCGCCGCGTCTTCGATCATAGCCCGATGGTTCTTGATAATGCCTCTGAAGACCTCCTTATCCCCGTGGAAGCCGGATCGCTTAAGGGTTTCCGGCAAGTAGTCGAAGATGGTCTGCTGTGCGCTCACCGGCTTGCCTCTGTACAGGTCCACCCGGTTGGCGACGATCCCCAATAGTCGTGCCCGCGAAACATGGGGCAGACGGGTCAGCCAGTTCAGCGTCCTAGGCAGGGCCTCAACCGACCCCTGCTCCAACAGCACCGGCACGAGCAGGAAGTCCGAGCAACCCAGCGCATTTACACACGCCGTCGTCAGTCTGGGCGGACAGTCGAACAGCACGAAATCATAGCGACTTAGGACTTCCTGCGCGTGAAATGACCGCCGAAACAGGAACCGGGCGTCCGGGGTCTTGGTGACCAGCCAGCGAGCCTGGGCCCGCAGCTCCGCCTCCGCAAGGCCTTCGTCAGCCGCGATAAAGTCGCATGTGTGGCCCATCAGGTTCGGGTGGCTAACCCGCTGCGCAAGCTGGCTAATTGAGAGCGCATCGTCGCCGCCCTCCAGTAGACGGGCGGCGGTTTGCTTGGCTCGTATGAGGTCAAGTAACCGCTCGTTGGACGCCACGCAGAGCCGGGTCAGCGAACTCTGGAAGTCAAGATCGACTAACAGAACCCGGTGGCCGCGCCGTGAGAGCGATACCCCGACGTTCGCGGTCAACGTGGTCTTCCCAACACCTCCCTTTAGGTTGACGACCGAGATCATTCGGGTCTTCCGCTCGTTCGCGACGACGAACGGCGGAGGAGGTATGAGCAAGTCTTGCTCCCAGAGCTTGCCGTCAAACGACTCCAAGTCGGACAGTCGGCGCTGGAGCAAGACCAGGGCCGCCGCCACCTTCTCCCGCTCGCCCTCCGCCTCCCCACGACCCCGCTCCGCCTCCATCATCTGCTCCCGCAGCCGCATCATCTCCTCAGCGTGCTGCATCTTCAACTCCGCCATTTTCTGGTGGAATTCGGCTCGTTCCTTTTCAGACTCGGCCTCGCGGCGATGCTGTTCCGCCTGTATCTGCGCCTTGGTGGCCTTGCGGTTCGAGCGGACCCACCCCCATGCCATGAACGCGACCATGAACGCGCCGATGAAGATTTTAGCGATGTCCGACCAACCGAATTTTAGGAACTCCGGGATCTTCTCCAAGTAGTCGAACATGCGAACCCTCGCGTTGTACAGGATCGATTCCTCTAACTACCCTCCGCTCATTCCCTCCTGCGGCAGCCCCGTGGCGGAGCGCGGAGACGAAGTTCTTCGCGTTGTAGGCGACGCGGCGCGTCAAGGCCTGGAAGGCGTTCACTTCTTCCACCAAGAACAGGTCCGGGGCGGCCGGGTACGTCCACCTGCCGTGAGCGTCGTTGAACGGGTACTCGGTGTTGCGCGTGTGCGGTTCGCCGGGCACCGGCGCCCTGGGGGCAAGACTCTCCAGCCGATGGATGTCCCTCCTCGTAGGGGTATCGAGAAAGTCCCTCAACTTACGCTGGATGGAACGGCCGGCGCCGCCGCCCGGCAGTCTTCTCAACACCTGGCCGTAGGTGATTTTGTACGCGGTGATCGTAGCCGACGGGATGGACGCCCCGGACGCCGCACTCCCGAAGCGCGACCACTATGGCTTTGATGGACTTCTCGACGGCCTGCTGGTACTTGGCGACCGCGTGACACCACACCGGGACCTTCCAGCGACCCACGACGGCCCGTTCCCTCTCCGCGGCGGCCTGATCGGCGACGGCCTGGCTAATCCATGCCGTCGATTCATCCATGACTCGCCACCTCGCGGCCGCGGGCCGCCTCGACGAGCCGGTCAAGGACGCCCCTTCCGACTTCGTCGGAGTACAGCACTTCATAGTCCGCACACCGCACCGCGTTGACGATTTCCTCCGCGGACGCCCAGTGTTCTTCCATCGCGGTCTTGAGCTCGGCCGGCGTTGTGAGGATCAGATGCAGCCGCTGGTCGAAGCCGGTCTGCAAACGGCCGTTCGGCTCGAACGTCGTCTCGAACAGTTCCTTGTCCGGGTTGTCCTCGCCCCAGCCGCCGATGACCTCAAGCAAGTAGACGTCCTGTTGATCGCGCGGGGGGGTGGGCTGGAAGGCGATCGCCAGGTGGAGCGGCTCGTCTTCCAGTTCCCGGTGCTGCTCGGTGAGGCGGCGGAGCGACTCCGCGAACCGCGGAAACCTCTCAGTGGTCCATGTGCCGGCCATGCACGTCCTCCCTTTGTTGTTCGCTGTTGCGGAAGACCCCGCGATGCGGCGACCTCTTCCGGAAAGTGGATTCTACCACACGACTGCTCCACGTTACCGCTCCCTTTGCACCCCTGCCGGCGGCTCCGTCCCCGCCGGCCGGACGCCTTCCGGCGCCTGGATGCCGTCGCCCCCCGTGCCGCCGTTGGTCAACGCCACCGCCCCGAAGCGCTCTTGTCCCAACTCGTCCCCCGACCCCGCGTCCGGCCGCGCCGGGATCACTCCGCGCGCCACCGCCAACCACCGCGCCACGGCCAGCAGCAACAGCGTCAGCACGCACGTCACCACGAACACCGTCATCGCCATGCTCAACGCGCCTTTCAGCACTTGTCCGCTCCGGATCATCGTCGGAAAACTGAAACTGCACATTTCGCACGCCGCCGTCATCGTCGTCGAGAGCACGAACAGCATCGGCAACAGCGTCACCCAGGCGTAACGGCCGCGGCCGGTGTTCACCAGCAGCGTCGTCACGATAGACAGCGCCACCACCGCCAACATCTGGTTCGCGATGCCGAACATCGGCCAGATCGTGTCGATCGAGCCGGTGTAGACAAGCACGCCCCAGGCCGCCGTCACCGCCAGCGTCGCCAGCACCGCCCCCGGCGGCCAGTCCGTTTGCTCGAATTTTGGATGCAGTTTGCCCAGCATCTCCTGTAACAAAAACCGGGCGATGCGCGTGCCGGTGTCGATGGTGGTAAGGATGAACAAGGCTTCAAACATGATGGCGAAGTGATACCAGTATTTCATCAGCCCCGCCACGACGCTTCGGTCGTTCGTCCAGTCCAGGGCGTCGCTCAGGATGAACGACATGCCGACGGCCAGCGTCACGGCGCCGCCGGTGCGGCCGCGCAGCGACTCGTTGCCGACCATCCGCTCCACCCGCGGCAGGGCGTAGCGGTCGTCGTCGCCGACCGGCAGGTGGGCCGTGTCCGCGTTGCCGAGTTCCGTGTATAGTCGGTCGAGGTCGCCCTGCCATTTGGCCGTCTTGTCCAGGCCGACGTTGATGTCGTAATAGAGCTTCGGCGGCAGCGAGGCGGCGGCGATCAGGGCGACGATGCCGACGACGCCCTCCATGAGCATGGCCCCATAGCCGATCGGCCTTATCTGCCGTTCCTTGTCGATCATCTTCGGCGTTGTGCCCGACGACACCAACGCATGGAAGCCGGAGATCGAGCCGCACATGATGCAGATGAACACGAACGGGAACAGGCCGCCGGGGAACGTCGGGCCGCCGTTCTGGAAGACGGGGTTGAGCATCGGCGACGGCAGCACCGGGTTGGCTGTGAACACGGCGGCGATGAGCAGGACGATGGCGCCGATCTTGAGGAAGCTGGACAGGTAGTCGCGCGGGCAGAGCAGCATCCACACCGGCAGCACCGAGGCGACGAAGCCGTAGGCCGTCAGGGCGAGGACGGTCTGCCCCTTGGTCAGCGAGAACGCGCCTTCCAGCGGCGATCCCGGTATCCAGGCGCCGGCGACCGTGGCCGCCAGCACCGCCGCCGCCCCGATCAGCGACGCCTCCATAATGCGCCCTTTGCGGAGACGGTACATATACAGACCGACGAACAGGGCGATGGGGATGGTTGCGGCGATGGTGAACGTGCCCCAGGAACTGCCCTTGACCAGCTGGTAACTGCCGGGTGGCACATACAGAGTCGCCCGAGTATCATCGCCATGCGCGATCGGAAGCCCGGTAGCGGCATCAACCTCATGCCAAGGGGAACTGGTGTGTACCTCCGAATCGGCTGGCATAACTATCTCGAACGCCTCGGCACGCTCCTGGAACTGGCTATCCGATGCATACAGGATTTTGCATCCTTCGGGAAAGTGGTATAGCAAGGGGCCGGCGCCAGGTCGGCGGGTATATTCGTCTGTCCAAAAGTCACCTGGGGCGCCTAGGTTATTTACGACTCGCCCCTCATTGCGCACCTCACCTTTGAACTGCGGAGTCTCCACGGCCGGCTCCTTGCCTTCGGGGAGCATGATAGCCATGTCCTTGCCCAGCGCCACTTCTTCGCCCCCCAGCGCCTTGACAACGACGAAGCCGAGGCCGGCCAGGGCGATGACGACGATGAACAGGATGGCGGCCGACGTGACGCGGTAGGCCCAGGGGCCGAGTTCGGCGCGGGCGATCTCGGCCAGCGATTTGCCCCCGCGGCGCACCGACGCGGCCAGCACCAGCATGTCCTGCACGGCCCCGGCCAGGCAGACGCCGATCACCAGCCACAACAGACCCGGCATGTAGCCGTACTGGATGGCGAGGACGGGGCCGATGAGCGGGCCGGCCCCGGAGATGGCGGCGAAGTGGTGGCCGAACAGCACCCATTTGTTGGTGGGGTGGTAGTTCTGGCCGTCGTTGAAGCGGTGGGCCGGCGTCGGCCGCGCGTCGTCGAGGACGGCGACCCTGGCGGCGAGGAAGGCGCTGTAATAGCGGTAGGCGACGGCCAGGACGCACAGGGCGCCGAGGAGCAGCGGCATGGCGTTCAGCAACACCCGGCCGTCGGCGACGGTGTAGATCGAGAAGTGGCGCATCAAGGCGTCCGACACGGCAATACCTCCCGCGGCCAAGGAATTTCGATGAACGGACAGTATAGCAGGCGGGGCCGTTCGATCAGCGCGTCGTCATCCGCCGCACGCCGGCGCCGACCGCCAGCACCATCAGCAGCGCCGCCGCGCCCAGGCTCAGTTCGCGCCCGCGCCGGTAGGATTCCGGCTCGAACGTGAACACGATTTCACACGGCCCCGACGGCACGGCGACGGCGCGGAAAAGGAAGTCGGCGCGGTGAACGTCCGCCGGCCGGCCGTTGACCGTACACGTCCATCCGGGGAACCACACGTCCGCCAACACCAGCCACCCGGCCGGGCCGTCTTCCCGTAGCACGATCCGGTTGGGGCGATAATCGAGCACGTCGGCGGCGCGGTACGTCCCTTCCGCGGGCCGATCCGCGAACTCGTCGCGCCAGCCTTCCAGCAGCACCGTTTGCCGGAAATCGGTGTGTTTGAGGGCGTCCAACACCTGCGACCGCTCCGGCAAGGGTTTCGCCCCCGGAACGACGAAGGCGCGCGGAAAGGCATCGGGGTTTTCCCATACCTCATAAGGAGGCAATGGCCGGACGCCTCCGAGCGTGAAGTCGTAGGCCTCGGCGTGGTCGTCCTCCATCACGCGCCGCCACTCCGGCGGCCGCGCCGGGACGTGGCCGTCCGGCTGGTCGTCCGGGTCTTTCGGCTGCAAGAGGTAGCGCACGCCGAGCAGATCGACGAGCCGCTTGTCGCGGACGGGGATGCGCGTGAAGATGGGAAAGCCGAAGGCGCCCTCGAACGGCCGCATCGGGTCGGGGTCGTCGGCCACGAATTGCAGATAATCGCGATAGCGATGAACGTCGAGCGGGCTGTAGCCGCCGACCGCCTCCAGGCCGTAGATCAGCGCGAGCGGACAGCCCTCGCCCAGCGCGGAGTGGCCGACCTCGCCGTTGACGCAGGTGTCCAGCACCCGCCAGCGGCGGGTCGGCGGGTCCGCTTCCCTCCGTTCGATGATCGCGCCGACGCAGGCGGACGGCCTATAGAGATCGCTTGCATCGCGGATATCGACCAACGGCCACGACATCGCCCACAGGTCGAGCAACAGCACGGCCAACCAGGCCGTCATCGCGGCCGGGCTGGCGGCCGGCGCCTTGGCGCGAAGGCGCGACGCCAACAGCAGGAACGCCGCCGGTATCAGGACGAACAGGGCCGCCGGGTACAGGGGGAATCGTGGCCGGGCGTCCGCCTCCCAGACGCCTAGGCGTCCCTCCGCCGCCAGGGTCGCGACGCCGGCCGCCATGCAAATTACAGTAATGGCGATGATTAAAGTGCGTTTCCCGCGCGTCCATACGGTTGCCCCCTCAAACAGGGCGTCGGTCGTGACGCCGGCCAGCAGCGCCATCGGAAACGCCGCCAGGACGAGTATCCGGGCGTGCAGTTTGAACGTGGCGAAGCCGGGCCAGTGCCATTGCTGGAACAGGGCGCCGCCGCCCAGGGCCAGCGCCCACAGCCCCAGCCACACGGCCGTCCGGTAGCGGACGCGGCCGCCGCGCAGCACCGGCGCCAAGACGGCGGCGGTCAGCCACACGACGCCGAGACCGGCCCGCTCCTCCCAGCGGTGGCCGACGAGCGGCGACGGCCCGACCAGCTGATGGATCGTGAGGGCAAATTCCGCCGCCAGGCCGTCCGGCGGCACGCCGGCGCCGCGGCTCGACTGCGACGCCGCCTCCAGCGTCGGCAACAGCTGCACGGCGCTCAGGGCGCCGGCCACGACCGCCGCCCACAGCCCCACGCCCAGCCAACGGCCGAGCGCCGCCGGCGTACTCCGGCCGGCCGACTCCAGGGCCGTGCCCAGCGTCCACGCCGCCGCGAACAGGGCGGCGTAGAAGGTCCATTGCGGCTGCGTACTCAGGACGATCGGGGCGAACACCGCACCCGCCGCCGTGGCCCGCACCAGGCTGCCGCGCCGGATCGCCGATTCCAGTACCAGGAGGAACAGCGGCAGCCACGCCAGGCCGATCAGGATGTAATGGCCGGCGTCCAGCAGGTGAAACAGCCATTTCCCCGCGAACATGTATCCGATAGCCGCGGTCATGGCCCCCGCCCGGCCGAGGTCCTGGCGGCGCGCGTAGGCATACATGCACCAGCCGGCCAGGAGGACGTGGGCGACGACCAGCCAGCTCAGGGCCGGCCCGACGCCCTCCGGCGGCAGCAAGAGTAATATCCAGTGCGGAGGGTAAAAGAGGGCAACCTGGATGTCGTGGACGAACGGGGCGCCGCCGAACTGGTCGGGACACCACAGCGGCAGTTCGCCGGTGTCGCGCCAGGAGCGGACGAGGAAGGTCTTGGCCGGAATGTGTTCGGCGATCAGGTCGGAGCCGGGGGAGTAGAGCGTGGCCGTGGGGTGCAGCACGAGGCGGCCGAAGAAGACCAACGCGAACAGGGTGAGGAGGAGGTACGGACGGAGACGGAGGAGCAAGGGAACCTACCTCCACGGGGGTCAGTCCAGGTAGGCTCGACGCGCCGCTTCTCGGTACGTGTGTTCCAGATCGACCGGGACGCGCTGCTTGGGGCCGAGGGCCAGCGGGATCGTCGGGAGCGGCTGGCCGACCTGGAGGGGCCGGCGCCACAGGGCGAGGATCGTGCCATCGGGGACCGGCTCGCCGACACGGTAGCTGACCGCGCAAGGGGCGGGACACGGCGGTTGCGGGAGGCCGAGGTTGGCCGCCAGCGCGTCGGCGAAGGAGAACCCCGCGGGGCGGGGCAAGACGTCGATCAGCAGGAGATGGACCCCCTGACGCAGGTAGCCGGCGTAGCGACCCAGGTAGCGCTCGCGGGCCGCGGGGCGGTCCTTATTGCGCGGCGACACGATCTCGATGGCCGCGATCAGTTGTCCGTGCAGGTCGATATGCAGGGCGAGTTGAGGGTCCAGGGTGAAGGTGGCGACCGCTTCCTCGTCCGGTTCGTTGCCGGCGGCTGATGGGGCGGCGGGTGTTTCAAGCTGGTCGGCGGGCCACTGACGCACGCTCATGTCGGGCCGGCCGTTAGGCGCGTCGATGGTCAGGGCCGGCACCGAGCCGAGGTAGGCCCGGTAGCCGGCGGGCAAGCGCGGCTGGACCCAGTCGAGCAGCTGGGCCAGCCAGACTAGATGCACGCTGTCCCAGCCCCGGTCGTCCCGCCAGTCGTGTAACGGCATGATTTCATCCCCCGCGGTCGCAACGACTGAGAATCCTTGAGGGCGTGGAGGGAGTCGTTCCACTCCATTACGGCTCCTGGACTCCCAAATCTCGGCAGATCTTGCCGGCCAACGGGTCTGGTATTTCGGTGTGCCGCGGCACGGCGGATCGCCGATTGTTGGCCGGGTTGCCCCACCAGGAGTGCCGCCGTCCCTCGCGTATCAGCACGCATCCGTGCTGGCGGAGGTGGCGGATCAGGTCGTGGCGCTTCACGGGGCGAGGCTCACTTCCTCATACGCGCCGGCCGCGGCGGCACGCGCCTCCGCCCGGTTCATCTCCATCGCCTCCTCCAACGCATCGCGGAGGTTGTCCAGCAATTCTTCGCGGGTCCGCCCCTGCGAATTGACGCCCGGCACTTCTTCGACCCAACCAATCCACCAGTCGCCGTGGTGTTGGATCACGGCGGTGAAGTTCGTGGCCATCCGGTCCCTCCGACAGGCGAGTGTGAACGCCGTCCCTGCCAGCAGTATATCGCCGCAACCGAGGACGGGTGAGGCCGGCCTTGCCCCCCGGAAACCAAACTGGTCTAATCCTCCTCACGAGGCGTCCGATGCCGCGAGGACAGGGAGGTCCGCCATGAAAACCGCCGTCGTCATCCCCGCCCGCTATGCGTCCACCCGCCTGCCCGGCAAGCCGCTCCTCCGCGAGACCGGCAAGTACCTCGTCCAACACGTCTACGAACGCGCCTGCCGGGCCGCCGACGTCGATGCGGTGGGATTTCCGGGGCGCGGAAGCGGTCATAAGTGCCCTCCCGCGGACTGCATCGTGTCAACCATCCTACCAAGGACGGTCAGAAACGGCGGCTGGCCGCTCCGGGCTTGAGCATCCAGAAGCGTATAGACTTCGGCGCGAAATGAGTAGTCGGCCGGCGCGTGCGTTTCCGCCCCACGGGGCCACGGGTATTCGGGGTTGGGCAATCCCTTCCGATCCGCGATCTGGGGGGCCAGATCCTCGATGGCACCGACAAGGAACCTCACCGAGCCTTCCCAGCGAGTTAGGCCGGCAGGATTGGCGAATCCAAGCGGGACCGCTGCCGCGGCGTTGGGCGACAAGTCCGTCAGGAACCGACGGAAAGCGGCGTGGCCGGTTCTGGGGTCCGTCTTGTAGTAGGCCTTGGCCAGCTTTTCCGTACACATTTGTAGGTAGTGTAATTCGTGACAGGGGGCGAAGGAGAAGGGCCGTACTCCAGCCGCGCCGCACCACGCGCGCCGCAGTGTCGTCCACCAACGGAATCCACGCGGGTGAAAATGGCGGAAGACGGACCAGTCGGACTGGGCTTGGCGGTAGAACGCGACCTGGCGGGCGTTCATCGCGCCCTCCGAGTCGTCTGTCTCCCCTCCAATCCCCAGCCCGCCGGCAGAAGGCCGGGGTTGGTCTGAATCTGCTTCCATTCGTCGGGGGTGACGTCCACGACCGAAACCCGGAACGGGAGGTCCGTGACCGCCGGGGTCGTTTCGATGGGAACGATGGGGCTTCCCGGCTCGGGGTACAGCCCGGTGTTGACCTCCAGCAGCCGCACCTGATCCTCCGGGGAGCCGGCGGGGAGGTAAACGACCTCGGTCAGCCGCGTGTCGAACCCCAGGTGTTGACGGGCGAGCCATTCCGCGAACGCCGCCCGTCGTTGCGTGATTTCACTCATCGGCGGGTTCTCCTGACACCGATTCCGTCGAGTCCCTATTCGACATCGATAGAGTAGCTCACCAGCCACAAGTCCAGCTGTTCCAGCCGTTCCTTCCAACGGCCTTTGTACTCCTTCATCCACCGCCGATTCTTGGCCGAGTCGGGCACGTCCACAACCACCTTTACGAGGTTATCCCGGTAAAGGACGCCGCCGTGGCGCCAGTGGCCCTCCACTTTCTGCGTCTCGTAGCTGGCCGCGCCGAAATGATCGACGACCTCAAGGACGGCCTCGGCGAGCTGCTCGGCCGGCACTTCCCGTCCGTCATTGAACTGGAGGGGAAGCAGCACCTCGAATCGCCGCCACTTGCTGCTCATACGTCGCCTTGCCCTTGACGGTGAAAGGGATGTTCTGGTCCGCCAGCGCTTCTAGGGCGGCCTCGGGCACCAAATGCTCCCCGGATCGCAGCACTCGACCCGAGAAACGGCCCAGCAGGAAGGCCAAGGCGCGCTTCTCAGTCGGGCGATCGGGAAATAGGATCGTCACCATTTGTAGATACTCTCTGGCTCTTGGGAAGAAGCCGGCCGGCAACCGAACCGGGAAAAGAGTGCCATGCTCCTATCAGGGCGTGTAATCAGGCATTCCGTAGTCATCACTTTCGTTTCTGGGCTTCCTGCTCAGTTTCCTTTTTTGCTCCTCTTGTAAGTAGTATTCCGTTTCGAGCCTCTTGTATTCCTGCTCGGCTCCCTGCTTGGCGTACTTGGCCAGGACTTCGCGGACGAACTTGTCCCTTTCGTCCGGTTGCCACTTCTTCAACTCGGCGATGAACTCCTCGGCGTTCATGACTCCCCCTTTAGCGCGGCTGTTATCCCCTCCTGGTCAGCGTATCGCCGCGAGCCAGAATCCGCAACTCGGTAATGGCGCTTTACCTGACACTGCGAGATGCCGGGCAAACCCACCCGGCCGGCCTTGTCCCCCGCAAACCAAACTGGTCTAATCCCTCCCTCATCCGGCCCGCGAGGACAGGGAGGTCCCTCATGAAAACCGCCGTCGTCATCCCCGCCCGCTACGCTTCCACCCGCCTGCCCGGCAAGCCGCTCCTCCGCGAAACCGGCAAGTACCTCGTCCAGCACGTCTACGAACGCGCCTGCCAAGCCGCCGGTGTCGATCTCGTCGTCGTCGCCACCGACGACCCGCGCATCGCCTCGGCCGTGCGCGGCTTCGGCGGCCGCGTCGAGATGACCCGCCGCGACCACCCCAGCGGCACCGACCGCGTCGCCGAGGTCGCCCTCCGCCTCGACGCCGATTGCGTCGTCAACCTCCAGGGCGACGAGCCGCTCATTGAGCCGGCGTCCGTCGAGACGCTCATCCGCGTCCTCGGCGACTCCGACGCCGACATGGCCACGCTGGCCGCCCCCATCCAGTCGGCGGAACAGTGGCGCAACCCCAACTGCGTCAAGGTCGTCTGTGACGCCGACGGCCGGGCGCTCTATTTCAGCCGCAGTCCCATCCCCTTCGTCCGCGACGGCCAGCCCGATTTCGGCGCCCGGCCGCCGTGCTTCCTGCAACACCTCGGTATTTACGCCTACCGCCGTCGCTTTCTCTTCACGCTTGCCGACCTGCCGCCGCACCCGCTGGAACAGCTGGAAAAGCTGGAGCAGCTGCGCGTCCTGGCCCACGGCCGGCGCCTCCAGGTCGGCGTCGTCGGCCACGGCACGCCCGGAGTAGACACCTACGACGATTACCAGCGTTTCGTCGCCGCCTGGCGGCAAAACCGGCAAGATCGGGCCGCGTGAAGGCCGGGTGAAGAGGGCGCCTCGACGGCCCGCCTGCCCGTCCCCCGCACGGCCGGGTATACTGAACGATTGAGGCGGTATCCGGCGACCCGTGAGAGGCGACACCCTTGCCATCCAACAGCGCGACGACGGCCAAACAAACCAAACACATTTTCGTCACAGGCGGCGTGGTGAGTTCTCTCGGCAAAGGACTCACCTGCGCCTCCATCGGCATGTTGCTGGAGCACCGCGGCCTTCGCGTCCGCCTCCAGAAGTTCGACCCTTACCTCAACGTCGATCCGGGCACCATGAGCCCCTACCAGCACGGCGAGGTCTACGTCCTCGACGACGGCGCCGAGACCGACCTCGACCTCGGCCACTACGAACGCTTCACCAACGCCCCGCTCAGCCGCGATTGCAACTTCACCACCGGCAAGATCTACCTGTCGGTCATCGAGAAGGAACGCCGCGGCGACTACCTCGGCAAGACCGTTCAGGTCATCCCCCACGTCACCGACGAGATCAAGGCGGCCGTGCGCAAGCTGGCCGCCCCCGACGTGGACGTGGTCATCACCGAGATCGGCGGCACGGTCGGCGACATTGAAGGTCTGCCTTTTCTGGAAGCGATCCGCCAGTTCGCGCTGGACGTGGGCAAGCAGAACTGCCTGTACATCCATCTGACGCTGATCCCGTACCTCAAGGCGGCCGGCGAGGCCAAGACCAAGCCGACGCAGCACTCCGTCGGCCAACTGCGCCAGATCGGCATCCAGCCCGACATTCTCGTCTGCCGCACCGAGCGCGAGATGACCAAGGACATGGCCGACAAGATCGCCCTGTTCTGCAACGTCGAGCCGGCCGCGGTGATCGAGGAGCGCGACAAGACGGCCAGCATCTACGAAGTGCCGATGAGCCTGACGGAGAACCGTCTGGACGAGCTGATCGTGGAGAAGCTGCGCCTGCCGGCCAAGGAACTGGCCATCGACGACTGGCGGGCGATGTTGCAGCGCGTCCTCAACCCGGTCCACGAAATTCAGATCGCGGTGGTGGGCAAATACATCAAGTACCACGACGCTTATAAATCGGTGTACGAGTCGCTGGCCCACGCCGGCATCGCCTGGCAGAGCCGGGTGGCGGTGCGCAAGGTGGAGGCGGAGGACGTGGAGCGCGAGGGGGCGGAGGTCATCCTCAGCGGCATGGACGGCGTGCTGGTCCCCGGCGGCTTCGGCCACCGCGGCATCGCCGGCAAGGTCGAGGCCATCCGCTACGCCCGGGAAAAGGGGATGCCGTTCTTCGGCATCTGCCTGGGATTGCAATGCGCCGTGATCGAGTTCGCCCGCAACGTGGTCGGCCTGGAGGGGGCCGACTCGACGGAGATCGACCACGACTGCGCCCATCCGGTCGTCTGTCTACTCGATAGCCAGTACGCCATCGCGGCCAAGGGCGGAACGATGCGGCTGGGGACGTATCCGTGTCAGCTGGCGGAGGGCAGCCGGGCGCACGCGGCTTACGGGAGTCCGCTGGTCCACGAACGCCACCGGCACCGCTACGAGTTCAACAACCAGTACCGCCAGCAGTTCGCGGCGCACGGCATGGCGTTCTCGGGCCTGAGTCCCGACGGCAAGCTGGTGGAGGTGATCGAGCTTCCGGCGCACCCGTGGTTCGTGGCGGTGCAGTGTCACCCGGAGTTCCAGTCGAAGCCGACGCGGCCGCACCCGCTGTTCCGGGGGTTCGTGAAGGCGGCGTTGGAGCGACGCGAGCGAAAAAAAGCTGAGGCCGCCGCCCGGGCGCGGGCGGCGGCGCGGGCGGCGACGTAAGGGCTGTATCGAATGGGCAGAGGTGGCGGGATATAATGATTCGGGCGGCTGAGAGGCTGTTTGGAAAGCCGTTGAACCGCCAAGACGCCAAGAACGCCAAGAACGGCATGGGAGGAAAAAGCGGAAAGCCTGAGCGAAGAAACGGGTTTTCTCTTTTCCTGTGTTCTCTTGGCGCTCTTGGCGTCTTGGCGGTTCAACGGCTTTCCAAACAGCCTCTGAGGAGGATCGCTCCTTTCGGCTGCTTTCCGAAGAAGGGAAATGCCATGAGCGAAGGTACGCCGACGCATCCAAACAATCCGGCCACGCTGTCCACGGAGGCGTTCTACCTCTTTGAAGCGGACGCCTCCGGGCCGATGGTCGTGCGCCCGGCCAGCCCTCGTCCGCCCAGACGGCCCCCTGAGATTCCGCCCGAGGCCAATGCGGGCGAAGAGACCCCCGTCCCTAAGAGTGAGGCCGACCCCTCCGATCCGACGCCCGAGAAAAGCTAGGACGACGGTTCGAGGGACGGCACTCGGCGTGGTGTGACGGACGAAACCACTTTCCTCTTACGGGGCCGGCGAGGCGTGCAACCTTCCCTCCTTACTCCCTTGCTCGACCGCCTTCTCGACCCGGTCGGCGCCGCCCTCAATCCGGAGGCGGCCCGGCGGTTGCTGGACATCCGTGCCGACCGAAAGACCCAGGCCGTCGTCGATAGGCTGGCCGCGAAGTGCAACGAGGGCCGCCTGTCGGAGGCCGAGCGCGCCGAGTACGAAAGTTATGTCGTCGCCAGCGGCGTTTTGGCCGTTCTTCAGGCCAAGGCACGGGCCGCGCTGGCGCGTCGTCCGGGGCGGTGAAGTTCGCCACGCGAAGCCCTCATGGCCTTGGGGTTGCACCCGCCGCCTTGATTGGAGAGCATTCATACGGGGTTGTGATTTAGGGAGAAGCTCCGGTAGCGAACTTTGCGACATTTGGGGTTGGAAACATCCTCGCCGAACTTTTCGCCCCGGCACGCCGTCTAAGAAATGGAGGAACGGAACAGATCACCCGAACCCTTCAACCCGGAGGTATGTGAATGGCCGTCAAACCGCGCCAGTGCCAGCGTTGTCAGGCCATGATCTCGGCGGGCCGCCTGGAAGCGCTGCCGAGAACGCGGCTGTGCGTGAAGTGCAGCCGGGAGACCGGCGGCGACCTGCGGCTGCGGGTCAGCACCAAGGGACAGGGCAAGGCCGGTAGCCTCAAGAAGACCGGCGTGGACATCGAAAGCGTCGAGTGGGTCCGCCGCGAAGTCCCGCCGCAAGACGATTGAAGCGTCGGACTTGATGCAGGCCAGGCCGCCTGACTTGCCGGGTCCGCCGCGAAGTCCCGCCGCAAGACGATTGAAGCGGGCCTCCTTGTCGCGGGCCGCTCCCGCGGTCGGCCGCATCCGCTACGACCTGGTGGGCGTCAACGATTGGGCCTTCCTCTGGAAGTTGGTGTTCACGGCCGGGCCGAATGCGATGCCCGGAGCGATCGTGGTCCCCGCGAAGATCATGGCTTCCTCCGCCGTTACTTGACGAGCATGACCGTGCAGGGGCAGTGGCTGCTGACCTGGTCGGCCGTGCCGCCCAGGCCCGGGCGCCGCCCGGCGCCGTTGGCCCCCAGAACCAGGAGTTCGGCCCCCTCCTGTTCCGCGCAAGCGATGATGGTCTCGGCGGGATGCCCCTCGCGTAGCTGCGGGGTCAGGCGCACCCCGCGGGACCGGGCGAAGTTGGCCGCCGCTTGCAGCACCTCCTCCAGGAGACCGCGGCTCCGGTCCTTGACGGCCTCCGCCAGCCGCTCCAGGTGCGGGTCGGCGGGGCGGTCCAGGACGGCCAGGGCGGCGACCTGTCCGCCGTCCCGCTGGGCCAGTCGGATCGCCGCCTCCAGGGCCTTCTCACTGCCGGCCGTGCCGTCGATGGCTACGAGGATTTTCCGCATCTCCTACTCCCCTTTCAGAAGGACGGTCGCTCCTTTCGGGCGGGGCCGGCCAACAAAAAAACCCTCCAGGGCATGGACCCTGGAGGGTGTTGGCTCAACACGAAGCCCTACCTCAAGGAGGTCCTTGCCGGTAGGGGTCATTAGTCGCCGGGTCGGACGCACGCGGCGGCAGTTGTCGGCGAACCCCATCGCCGTCATCTTTAAGGTAATGGTAGGCGCGCCGCCGCCCGGGGTCAAGCGGGCCGGACACGCGAATCCGCGACGCCGTGGCCGCGCCCGCGTCAACGCCTTGACGCGAATGCGGTCGTCCCTAAACTGGCCAATGGCGATGGGGTTCGCCTTCAACCGCCTCGGCCCTTGAAAACCGGCCGTCGCTGATAACTCCTACCTATAAGGGTTCTCCTTTGGGTGGGATGTTTCACGGAGCATCCAGGCCCCGCCGGGAGGACCGTCCTCCCGGCGGGGCCTTTCATTTGCGCCCTTCTGGAGCGTCGCACATGAATGTCATCACCGTGACGCGCGAGTACGGGGCCGGCGGCTACGATCTGGCCCGCCGCCTGGCGGAACTGCTCGGCTGGGAACTGCTGGACCGCGAACTGCTGCACCGGGCGGCCGCGGTGGAACACCTGCCCGACGCCGACCTGGAACGGCTGGACGAGAAGGCCATCACCCTGGCCGACCGCTTTCGCCTCAACCCGCCCCATCAGCGATACATTCACGGGCTAAAGGAGGCGGCGCGTCAGGCCGCCGCCAAGGGGAACGTCGTCCTCGTCGGCCGGGGCACGGGACAACTGCTTGCCGGTCTGCCGGACGTGTTTCACCTGCGCCTCACGGCCTCCCGCGACTGGCGGGCGCGCCGCATGGCCCGGAAGGAGGGCTGGACCCTGGAGCAGGCACTGGCCCGCTGCGCCGAGGAGGACCGCATCCGCGACCTCTTCACGCGGTATTTCTTCGGCGAGGTTCCCTTCCAGCCGGCGCGATACCATCTAACGATCCACACCGGCTGGGTCCCACTGGAGGACGCGGCGGCCTGCGTGGCGGCCGTGGTGCGGGGCGAGGCGGAGGAGGCGCCGGCCGGCGCCGGTCCCCGCGTGCTGACCTTGTCCCCGGAGGTGGGGGCCGGGACCACCGGGTTTGCCCGAACCCTGGCCGACCGGCTGGGCCTGCGGGTCTACGACCGGGAATTGCTGGAACAGGAGGCGGTGCGGCTGGGCGTGACCGAGGCCGAGCTGGATAAGGTGGACGAGCAGCCGGCCGGCATCTTCCAGCGCTTCCGGCCCGGCAGCCTGTCCCAACGGTACTTCGAGGCGCTGGGCCGGCTCATGAACGAGCTGGCCGCGCGGGGCGACGTCGTCCTCGTCGGGCGGGGCGGCAACCGCGTTCTGCGGGACCAGCCCCGCGCCTTCCACGTCCGGCTGATCGCTCCCGCGGAGGTGCGCGTGCGCCGGGTGATGGAACACCGCTGGCTGCGGGAGGCGCCCGCCAAGCAGGTCGTCGCCGACAGCGACGCCCAGCACCGCCGCTTTTACGAGGACTTCTTCGGGGCCGATTGGGCCGACCCCCTGGACTACCACCTCACGGTCAACAGCGGGCTGCTGGGGCCGGCGGCGGTCGATCTGGTCGCCTTCGCCGCCGGGAGGCACTGGGGTCGGGGGCCGGGATGAGGGTCTGGAGGTCGAAGGGAAACCGTACATGGAACAGAACCTGGCAATCGCCGCCGTCTGGATGGGCCTGGCCTTGATTGCCAGCATGATCTCCATCCGCTTCGGCCTGAGCGTCGCCCTGGTCGAGATCCTCGTCGGCATCACGGCAGGCAACGTGGCCGCCCTCCTGGAACACTACCACGTCGGCGCCGGCCTGGGCCTGCACTGGGTCGGGCAATCCACCTGGCTGGATACCAACAAGTATACCTGGATCGCTTTCCTGGCGGGCTTCGGCAGCATCCTCCTGACCTTCATGGCAGGGGCCGAGATCGAGCCGGCCGTGCTGCGCAAGTTCTTCAAAGAGAGCATGTCCATCGGGATCGTTAGCTTCGCCGTCCCGTTCGCCGGGGCCGTTCTCTTCGCCTATTTCACCGGCTGGCCCTGGAACGCGGCCCTGATCTGCGGCATCGCCCTGTCCACGACCTCCGTCGCCGTGGTCTACGCCGTGATGATCGAAACCGGCCTGAACGAGACGGACTTCGGCAAGCTCATCCTGGCCGCCTGCTTCATCACCGACCTGGGGACCGTCGTCGCCCTGGGGGCTTGTTTCGCCAACTACGACTGGACCCTGCTGGTCTTCGCGGTGGTGGCGGCGCTGGCGCTGTGGCTAGCCCCACGCTTCGTGCGCTGGTTCTTCAGCCGCTGGGGGACGCACGTCAGCGAGCCGGGGGTCAAGATGGTCTTCTTCGTGCTGTTCGCGCTCGGGGCGCTCGCCATGTTCTCGAAGAGCGAGGCCGTGCTGCCGGCCTACATGGTCGGCCTGGCGCTGGCCGGGATCATGGCCCACCAGCGCGACACCCTCCGTCGCCTGCGCACGACCGTGTTCGCCTTCCTGACGCCCTTCTACTTCCTCAACGTCGGGACCAAGGTCTCCGCCCCGGCCCTATGGGCGGGCCTGTGGATGATCGTGGTGCTGCTGTTCGTCAAGATCGCGACGAAATTCGTCGGCGTCTGGCCGCTGACCCGGCTGTTCCGTTTCCGCCCGCGCGACGGCGCCTACACGACCCTGTTGATGTCCACGGGCCTGACCTTCGGGACCATCAGCGCCCTGTTCGGGCTGAACAACCACTACATCGACGAGGACCAGTACAGCGTCCTGGTGACCGTCGTGATCGCCAGCGCGATCCTTCCAACGATGATCGCCCAGGCGTTCTTCAAGCCGCAGGTGGGGCCGGTCGTGGCCCTGGAGATCGGGCCGGCCGCCGCGCCCACCGCGAAAGGCGAGGCCGCCGCGCCCCCGCCGGACGGCATTACCACCCACGTTCCTGATGGCGAAGTGAAGCGAGGGGATCATGTTCCATAAAATCCTGGTGGCCGTTGACGGCTCGCCTTCCAGCGAGAAGGCACTGGCCGCCGCCGTGGACCTGGCCGCCCGCTACCAGGCCGACCTCACCGCGGTGGGGGTCGCCCAGCAGCCCGAGGTCGTCGGCATGGTGGACGAGGTGGACGAGATGCGCCGGCAGGCGGAGGGGCACTTCCGCCGGATCGGCGAAGCGGCGGTGGCGTTCGCCCGGAATCAGGGGGTCGCCCTGCGCTCGGTCGTGCTGCGCGGGCACGTCGCCGATAGTATCGTCCGCTACGCCGAGAGCGAGGGGATGAACCTAGTCGTCCTGGGTCAGCACGGGCACTCGCGCATCACCCGCTTCTTCCTGGGCAGCACCAGCGACCGGGTCAGCGAACACTGCCCGTGTACGGTAATGATTGTCAAGTAGGAGGACTTCGTGAACAGAAGGAAGAATTTCACCGCGGAGAACGCGGAGAGCGCGGAGAAGACAAAAACGAGTGCCAAAGGAACGATACGCCGCCGGGCGATTCTCTTTCTTGTCTCCGCGTTCTCCGCGTTCTCCGCGGTGAAATCTTCTTTGTTGAGGCACAAGATGGTGATACTCATGATCGGCGGGGCGGTGGGGACGGCGGCCCGCTATCTGCTCAGTAAGTGGTTCAACGCCCAGCCGTGGGCGCAGGGCTTCCCCTACGGTACGCTGGTCATCAACGTGAGCGGCTCCTTCATCCTGGCGGTCGCCTCCGTCATCCTCCTGGAGCGGTTGCCGCCGGAACACCAGAATTGGTACTTGCTGATCGGCACGGGCTTTTGCGGCGGCTATACGACCTTCTCCACGTTCGAGTGGGAGACGTTCAAGCTGGTCCGCGACGGCAGCTGGCTGCTGGCCCTGGCCAACACCCTGGGCAGCGTCCTGGCGGGGTTCGTGGGGGTGCTACTGGGCGTAGCGCTGGTCGTCCTGGTATTTCCGAGACGCTAAGGGGGTGATGCCGTGAAAGTGGAGGTGAACGCCAAGGTGGTGACCGTGTTCGTCAACAGCACCGACCAGTGGCACGGCCGGCCCCTATACTCGGCCGTGGTGCGGCTGTGCCAGGACAAGGGCATCGCCGGGGCCACGGTGAGCCGCTGCGTGGAGGGCTACGGCGCGGGCGGCCAGCTGCACACGACCCGCCTGCTGGAGCTGAGTGAGAACCTGCCGGTTCGCATCGAGATCATTGACCTCCCGGAGCGCATTGAGCCGTTTTTGGAAGCCCTCGGGGACATGATCGGCGAGGGGCTGGTGACGGTCAGCGACACCCACGTCCTGCGGTTCCTGTCCGACCCCAAGGCGACCGGGAAGTGAAAGCCGCCCCGAGGCCGATCCCATGCGGCGAACGGAAGTTGGAAACATCTTCCGGCCCGCCTTGACATGACAAGTTCAGACGCTATTCTCTTTCAAACTTACCTCTGAAGGGCGATGGAGTTCGCCTGAACCGCCCGCTTCGTGCCCCGGCACAAAGCGGCGCTGATGACTCCTGCGGACGGAAAGTCCGTGGGGGGTCTGGCATTTCTCTCCATCGCCACTCCCCTAGTTCGACAACCCGAAATGTCCTCACTCACCTGACGCCAGGAGGGGTGGAATGTCGTTTCATTGGGACCCGCGAGAGCAGGTCCGCACCGGGCGGTTCCTGCTCAAGTGGACGGTCTTGGCCTCGCTGGTCGGCGTGCTGGCCGGGGCGGCCTCGGCGGTCTTCCTGCTGGCCCTGTCGTGGGCGACCGCCACGCGGACGGCGACGCCCTGGCTGCTCTATCTACTGCCCGTGGGCGGCCTGCTCATCGGCGTGTTCTACCACTACTGGGGCAAGGAGTGCGAGGGCGGCAACAACCTCCTCCTAGAGGAAATCCACAAGCCGGGCGCCGGCGTACCGGGCAAGATGGGGCCGACCATCCTGCTCGCCACCGTCGCCACGCACCTCTTCGGCGGCTCGGCCGGTCGCGAGGGCACGGCGGTGCAGATGGGCGGCGGCCTGGCGGCCTGGCTGGGCCGCCTGTTGAGCCTGGACCGGCCGCACACGCGCATCCTCCTGATGGCCGGCATCAGCGCCGGCTTCGGTTCGGTCTTCGGCACGCCCCTGGCCGGCATGGTGTTCGGCCTGGAAGTCCTGGCGGTCGGCCGGCTGCGCTACGACGCCCTGATCCCCTGCCTGGTCGGCAGCGTGGTCGGCGACTGGACCTGCAGCGGCGTCTGCTCCCTGTGGGGCGTCCACCACACCCACTATGTCGTCCAGGGAATGCCGGACGTGGACGTGTGGCTGGTACTCAAGGTGCTGCTTGCTTCCCTGGCGTTCGCGCTGGCCAGCGTTCTCTTCGCGGAACTGACGGCCGGCCTGCACCGGCTCTTCAAGAAGTGCATTCCCTGGGCGCCCGGCCGGCCGCTGGTCGGCGGGCTGATCGTCATCGGCCTGACGTGGCTGGCGGGGACGCGGGATTACCTCGGCCTGGGCGTGCCGATCATCGTCCAGAGCTTCCACCCCGAAGGCGTGGCGGCCTGGGCGTTCCTCTGGAAGCTGGTCTTCACCGCGGTGACGCTGGGTTCCGGCTTCAAGGGCGGCGAGGTGACGCCGCTGTTCTTCATCGGGGCGGCGCTGGGCTGCACCCTGGGCTTCGTTTTGGGCGTCCCGCCCGGCTTCATGGCCGCGCTCGGCTTCGTGGCCGTGTTCGCGGGTGCCGCCAACACGCCCCTGGCCTGCACGGTCATGGGCATCGAACTTTTCGGAGCGCGGTACGGCGTCTTCCTGGGGATCGCCTGCTGCACCTGTTACATCTGGTCGGGCCACCGCGGCATCTACCTGTCGCAGCGGCTGGACACCCCGAAGACCGACGACCCCGACGTGGCGGTCGAGGCGACGCTCGGCCACGTGCGGCGGGCGCAAGAGCCGCTGGTCCTCAACCTCTACCCCTTCGCCCGGTTCGGCCGGCGGCTGCTCGGCCGCCCTATGAAACCCCTTTCCAAGCACGGAGAATCCGGAATGAAACAGGAGGCTCGGATCGAGGTGCATAAGCTGGGGCTGGTCCGCATTTACATGCGCAACCACGACCGCCGCCCCGGCGGGACGTGGATCAAGCGGACGTTCGGGCGCCCGCTGTACCAGGAGTTGATCGACCAGGCCCGGGAAATGGGCCTGATGAGCGCCACCGCCAAGGCGACGTACTACGGCTTCACCAATCACGGCGAGAGTACCACCACCTTCCACCCGGACACCGGGTTTCAGGACGTGAACATCTACGTCGAACTCGTGGCGCCGCGCGAGATGCTGGAGGCGTTCCTGGCCCACGCGGCGGGGATGGTCGCCGACCGCGTGGTCCTGTTCGACGAGGTGGAGCACTGGGCGCCCGCGCAACACCACGCCGTCTCCGAGTCGGACGCGGCCGCCGCTTAAGCGGCCCCGCCCCGTTGCCGAATCCCGCGGGGGGGCCATAATGTCGGCAGGCGATGGGGTTCGCCAAAACCGCCCCGGACATTCCGGGGATAATAACTCCTACCAGGCCGAATCTCGGCGGGGAGGAGCGCGCGACAGGCCCCGCCGGGAATCGTACCCGGCGGGGCCTGTCTCATTGAAGGGCTGGTCACCGTCGAGGACGTGCGCGTGCCGCGTTACCGCCGCGACGGCGACAAAGTACGGCCTCCGGCCGAGGGCGGCGGGACGGCCCGATCGCGGGCGGCGGGCGTGTTGTATTCCGACCCCTGGGAGGTGCGCTGATGGCTCTCGTTCACGAGATACGGGCCGAGGAAATCCTGGACTCACGGGGCAACCCGACGGTGGAAGTGGAAGTCCTGCTGGACGACGGCGTCCTCGGCCGGGCGTCCGTTCCGTCCGGGGCTTCGACCGGCACGCGCGAGGCCCTGGAGCTGCGCGACACGGCCGACCGCCGCTACGGCGGCAAGGGCGTGCTGCAAGCGGTCAGGAACGTCGAGCAGGAGCTGGCGCCGCTGCTGCGCGGCCGGGACGCCGGCCAGCAGCAGGCCATCGACCGCCTGATGATCGAGGCGGACGGCACGCCGAACAAGGGGCGGCTCGGGGCGAACGCCATTTTGGGCGTCTCGCTGGCGGTCGCTAGGGCGGCGGCCGCCTCCGCCCGGCAGCCGCTCTACCAATACCTGGGCGGCGACGACGCCGTGACGCTGCCCGTGCCGCAAATGAACGTCCTCAACGGCGGCCGGCACGCCGACAACAACGTGGACTTCCAGGAGTTCATGATCGTTCCCACCGGCGCGTCGTCCTTCCGCGAGGCGCTCCGCTTCGGGGTGGAGACGTTCCACGCCCTGAAGAAAGTCCTGGCCAAGAAAGGCTATGCCACGGCGGTCGGCGACGAGGGCGGCTTCGCCCCGAGCCTGAAGTCCAACACCGAGGCCGTCGAGGTCATTCTGCAAGCCATCGAGCAGGCCGGCTTCAAGCCCGGCGAGCAGGTGGCGCTGGCCCTGGACCCGGCGGCCAGCGAGTTCTACGAGGGGGGCCGCTACGTCTTCGACAAGTCCGACAAGTCGCGGCGGACCTCGGAGGACATGGTGCGGCTCTACGAGGACTGGGTGCGTCAGTACCCCATCGTCTCTGTCGAGGACGGCGTTGCCGAAGAGGACGAGGCCGGCTGGCGGCTGCTCACGCAAGCCCTCGGACAGAAGGTCCAGCTCGTCGGCGACGACAACTTCGTCACCAACCCGCGCATCTTCGCGGAGGGGATCGCCAAGGGGATCGCCAACGCCATTCTCATCAAGCTGAACCAGATCGGTACGCTCACCGAGACGCTGGAGACGATGGACATGGCCCGGCGCGCGGGGTACGCGGCCGTCGTCAGCCACCGCTCCGGCGAGACCGAGGACACGACCATCGCCGACCTGGCGGTCGCGGCCAACGCCGGCCAGATCAAGACGGGTTCCCTCTGCCGCACGGATCGCGTGGCGAAGTACAACCAGCTCCTCCGCATCGAGCGGCGCCTGGGGGCGCGGGCGGTGTACCCCGGCCGCCGGGCCTTCCGCCGGGCCGCCGGAGCGACGGCATGAACATGGGGCCGGCCGAGCAACTACACGTCGCGGCCGACCTCGTCCGGCGCTTTGGGCTGACCTCGCTGGAACCCGCATTGCGGGCCTGCGAGGCGCTGGCCGGCGACGACGCGCCGCTCGACGTGGCGGTCCTCGGGCAGTTCAAGTCGGGGAAGTCGTCGCTGCTGAACGCCGTGCTTGGGGAGGCCGTGTTCCCGGTCGGGGCGCTGCCCGTGACGGCCGTCGTCACCCGCGCCGCGGGCGGATCGGAGCGGATCGCCAGCGTGACCTACCAGGACGGGACGGTCGAGGAAGTCGCGGTCTCGCGGCTCGCCGAGTTCGTGACCGAATCGGGCAACCCGGAGAATCGGCGGCGGGTCGCCGTGGTGGACGTGCTGACCCCGGCGCTGGCCGATCTGCCGGGCGTGCGGCTGGTGGACACGCCCGGACTGGGCAGTGTGTTCGCCCACAACACGGAGGCCACCCGCGCCTGGATGCCCAACGTGGCGGCCGCCCTGGTCACGGTCAGCGCCGAGCGGCCGCTGTCGGACGAGGACCGGCGGCTGGTGGGCGAGGCCCGACAGACCGCCCCTCGGGTCGTCGTGGTGCTGACCAAAGTGGACCTGCTGACGGACGCCGAGCGCGCGGAAGTGATCGCGTTCCTCGAACAGTCGCTGCGAGAGAGCTTCGGGGCTGCCGTGCCGCTGTTGCCGTTCTCTTCACGGGTCGAGCCGGGGCGCTGGGTCCGGGGTCTGCGCGAAACCGTCCTCCTGCCTGTGGCGGGGGACGTGGCAGGGGAGCGGCGGGCGGCGCTCCGCCTGAAGCTGGCGTCCCTGGCCCGGGCGTGCCGCGGCTACCTGGAGGTCGGGCTGCGGGCGGCCGAGCAGGCCGACGCGGATCGCGACCGGCTCCGGGCGGCCGTGCTGGACGAGTCGGTCAACGCCGCGGTGATCGCGGACGAACTCCGGCTGGCCGAGCGGCGGGTGTGCGCCGGAACCCGGCCGGCGTTCGAGAAGGCGTTCTTCGCCGAACGGGCGGCGGTGACGCGACGCCTGGCCGACGCCCTGCGGGCCGAATCGCCGTCCTGGGGGGGCAACCTCGCGCGGCAGGCCCAACGGTACGAAGCCTGGATGGCGGAGCGGCTGACGGCCGAGCTGACGCCGCTGTCGCGGGACGCCGCGCCGCGGGCGGTCGATCTACTCGGACAGGCCGAAGGGCGGTTCCGCCGTATCGTCGAGGCGTTCCGCGACCGACTCGGCCGGAACGTCCGGGAGGCCACGGGCGTGACCATTTCGCCGGCGGCCTGGGAGGCCCGGCCGCCGGATGTGAAAGTGGTCCCGGTCGCCGTCACCCGTGCCTTTATGACGAACTGGGAACTGCTTTGGTGGATGTTGCCGATGGGTCTGGTCGGCGGTCTGTTCCGGCGCCACCTTCGGGGGCTGGTCCCGTGGGAGGTGGAGAAGAACCTATCGCGATTGGCCGGGGAGTGGGCCGGCGCGGCGGACGCGGTCGTGGCCGACTTGCGGGCGCAGGCCGGCGCCTGGGTGGACGCCGAGTTGGCTACGCTCGACCGGCTGCTGGCGCGACGGCCGGGCGAGGCGGCCGCCTTCCGCGAGGCGCTCCGGCGGCTGGAAATCGGAAAGAGCGTTCCATGAAACTGCTGATCCTGTCCGACGTCCACGGGAACTGGCCCGCCCTGGAGGCGGTGCTGGTAGCCGGCCGGATTTCGACGCCGTGGCCTTTTGCGGCGACGTGGTGGACTACGGGCCGTTCCCGGTGGAGTGCCTCCGCTGGCTGGCCGCGAACGGCGACCACCAGGTGCGCGGCAACCACGACAACGCGCTCGCTTTCGACCTGGACTGCCGCTGCATGGGATCGTTCCGGGAGGCGTCCCTGGCGACGCGGGCCTGGCACCGCACCCTCGTGGGCGAGGCCGACCGGAAGTTCCTGGGCGAGTTGCCCACGCTCGACTGGTTCGAGTGGGAAGGGCGGCACTTTCGCATGGCCCACGCCACCCCGCAGGGCGACCTGTTCGAGTACCTCGCGCCGGAGCAGTGGGGCGACCGCGTCCGTGGGCTGGACGCCGATTTCGTGCTTCTGGGCCACACGCACGTCCAGAGGATGCGGACGTTCGGCAAGACGACCGTGGTCAACCCCGGCAGCGTCGGACTGGCTCGCGACGGCGGCGGCGAAGCCTGCTACGCGATTTGCGACGGCGGACGAATGGAGACGAAGCGAATCCCTTATGACGTGGGCCGAAAGGTGGGGGCGCTCAGCCAGGCGCCCCTCTCGCGGGAGGTGATCGAGAGCCTGGCCGCCGTCTTGGCCGGCGGACCCGCGCGGGCCTCCGCGACCTCCGGATAGATAAATGGGGTGGAGCGATGGCTACCTACTACTGCCCCCGTTGCTGGCATGAAGTGGGAGGCGAGATCCCCGTTTGTCCCCATTGCGGGGCGGAAATTGCCGAAGTGCTGGAGCGGCGCGACTACACCGCCAAGCTGATCGCCGCCCTGTCGCATCCCGAACCGACCACGCCGCTGCGGGCCATATGGGTCCTCGGCAAACTCCGTGCGGTCAAGGCGGCCGAACCCCTGATGCACCTGCTCCAAGGGAAAGCGGACCCCTACACCAAGGCCGCCGCCGTCGAGGCGCTCGGCCTGATCGGCGCGCCCGGCGCACGTCCGATCCTGACCGAGTTGGCGGAAAACGGCCCGGTGTTGCTTCGTGACAAGGCCGCGGAGGCCCTGCGGCGTTTGGACGCGAACTCGTGTTGACGGCGGCAGGCGGTAGTGTCACCGTTTGACCACCGACCGGCGTTGTTTCGAGGCGAAGCGAGATCAAACGGAGACACTACCCCGCCGTGCCGTCTTGACTTCGCCCCCGGCGTCCCGACAATTTGCCGTAGCACGACAGGGGCGATGGCGTCCGCCCTGAACCGCCGCCTTGGGGCGGCTAATGACCCCTACCTGGAAGGTGTTCCTTCGGGTGGGGTGCCGTTGACGCACCAAGCCCTCGGAACCTTCCCGAGGGCCTTTTCATGCCACACCCCGGTCCATCCCCGCCCGACCGTGCGGCGCCTCCGACGGGAGCCTCGCTCAACGACTCCCAGAGGCGGGCGGTCCTCTTCGGACTCCTGGACCTCCACCACCGCATGGCGGACATGGAAGCCATGCTCACCCAGAGCTTGGACCCGTCGCCCTTTTCGCGGTACGTCAACGACCTGTCGCCCACCGAGGCCAAGGTCGTCCGGGACTATTTCGGCCGCCTCCGGTCCCGGATGCTGGCCTGCCTCCAAGAAGCCGGCATCCCCCTGGAGGTGCGACGGACCAGCCTACGCTGGGGCCTGCAATGCGGTATGTCGTTTCTGAACATCGCCGTCGCCGAGATAAGTCCAGACAGGCTGCGCGGCTATGGGCCGATGGACGCCGCCGGGGCGGCGGCGGTGGTCAAGATTCAGCAAGAACTCGACCGCCTCATCGACCGCGTCGCGGCCTACCTCCGCCAGGGTCTCGGCCGCGACTTATCGCAGCGGTTGGCCCGCCTGGAGACGGCCCCCGCCGACGCCGCCGACCTCACCCTCCTGGAGCGCGTCGTAACCCGCTGGGGGCTGGTGGAATTCCGGCCCGCACTCGACCAGATCGTGCGGCGGCTGGAGGCCCCCCGGTTCGAGATCGCCGTCTTCGGGCGCGTCAGCTCCGGCAAATCCTCCCTGCTCAATCACGTCGCCGGCCTGGACGTGCTGCCCGTGGGCGTCACGCCGATCACGGCCGTGCCGACTCGGTTGGTGCGCGGGGAGCGGCCGACCGCGCTTATCTCATTCGCCGAGGAGAGGCCGCGCACTGTCGCCGTCGGGGAACTGCGGGAATACGCCTCGGAGGAGGGCAACCCCGGCAACCACAAGCACGTCACCGGCGTCCTGGTGCAGCTGCCGTCCCCGCGGCTGCGCGAGGGGGTCGTGCTGGTGGACACGCCGGGCGTCGGTTCGCTGGCCCGTTCCGGCGGTTCCGAAACATTCGCCTATCTGCCGCAATGCGACCTGGGGGTGGTCCTGATCGACGCGGCCTCCACGCTCACGCCGGACGACCTGGACCTGCTCCGGCTGCTGTACGAGGCGGCCGTCCCGGCCCAGGTGGTCCTGAGCAAGGCCGACCTGCTGACGCCGGCCGACCGCGAACGCACTGGCGGCTACGTCCGCGAGCAACTCCGGCGGGAGTTGGGCCTGGACTTGCCGGTCCATCCCGTGAGTACGGTCGGGGCCGATGAAGCCCTGCTGACCCGTTGGTTTGAGGAGGAGATCGAGCCGCTGCTGGGCCGCCACCGCGCCCTGGCCGAAGCGTCTCTGCGGCGCAAGATCGCCCACCTGCGCGAGTCCGTGGCCGCCGCCTTACAAACGCTTTTGGCGAGGGGAAAAGGGTGTGGACCAAACGGACGCCCGCGAATTGATGAGGCGGCGGTTCGTCGGCTACTGGACGGGGCGGACAAGGCCGTCCGCGAGGCGCAGGGCCGCGTGCGGGAATGGGCGGCGGAGGCAAGCGCCCTGGTGGAGGTCATCGTGCGCGACGCGGCCGAGGCCGTCGTGTCGGCCGCCGACAAGCGAGACGGCTCGACAGACGGCCCGGTCCTTTCGGTGGTGCGGCGCGTGTCGGCCGAGCGGGACCGGATGGCCCACGGGCTGCTGACGGAACTCCGGCAGACGCTGACCCGGACATTGGATGGTCTGCGGCAGGCGGCGCCGATGGCCGCCGTCGAGGTCGCCCCCCTGCGGGACCTGACGTTCCGCGGCCTGCCTGCGTCGGACCTTTCTTCCCCGCGGTCGCGGCCCAAGGCGGCCCGACCGTGGTGGGCGGCCGCCGTTCCCCACCTGGCCACGTGGGCGGTGCGGAGCGACCTTCGGGGCCGGCTGGGGTCTGCGCTCCAGGAGCAGGTGGCGTCGCACGATCGACAGCTTCAGGCGTGGCTCCGGGCGTGCCTCGGGCAACTGGTCGAGGCTTACGAGGCGCGGGCGGAAATCTTCCGCGAACAGGTGCGGCGCCTTGCCGGCCGCGAGAACGAGGACGCCCCGGCGGCGGAACGGGACGCGCTGCGGGCCGACCTGGAGGCTTTGCAACAGACGCAAGGGGCGGGGGCGTCAGACGACCGACAAGCCCCGGCGAAAGAAGTCTAACCCCCGGAAAGGGGAGGGATTCACTGGGCCGACCGGGGAGTAAACAGCCCTTGCGGGTCGTTCCGACACCGGGCGTTTTTTCGATTTTTTTGTTGACAGGCCGGCCGCGACTGTTATCGTGGTGGAAGGTAAAGAGCGTGGGCGGTCCCATTCCATGCCCACATCATACTGGCATACTCCGAATGCATTGGTGCATTTCGTCCCGCGAGAAATCCTTTCGCGGCTCCGTACCCGACCCCGGTGGGAAAAGCGCGGCGCACATTCAGCCCGCATGACGACAATGGTTCCCGTTTTCATCTCTGGTAAGGAGGGTTATTCATGAACGGCAACGTCCGAAGCGGAAGCCGGTCGGCCTTCAGGCTGATCGACCGCTCGAGTGCATGGAAAAACAAGAGGGTAAGCGCCCCGGCTTTCACGCTGATTGAGCTTCTGGTGGTGATCGCCATCATCGCCATCCTCATCGGCCTGCTGCTCCCCGCCGTCCAGAAGGTGC
>Ga0182024_10004892_pt1 | contig 30413 bp, 33 predicted proteins | sample P32metaG_FD_120480 | JGI IMG/M metagenome (GOLD analysis project Ga0182024, IMG submission 120480) | Permafrost microbial communities from Stordalen Mire, Sweden - P3-2 metaG (Illumina Assembly) | ecosystem: Environmental > Terrestrial > Soil > Wetlands > Permafrost | place: Sweden: Stordalen... | reverse complement strand
GATCATCCCCGTGGCTGTTTCAGTTCATTCGATTGTGTCCTGGGATTTCGCGATGGCCCTGGTGCCTGGGTGGCACTCGACCGTCTTTGGACCGTACTTCGTAGTGGGCGCCATATTCAGCGGGATTGCGGCCCTGATCATCGCCATGGCCCTGCTCCGTAAGTTCCTGCACCTAGAGGAGTATCTGACTCCGGTTCATTTCAACAATCTTGGCAAGCTGTTGTTGTTGATGAGCCTTCTGTGGTTCTATTTCGTCTTTGCCGAGCGGCTTACGGTTTGGTACGGCAACGAGACCGCCGAGATGCCTGAGTTCTGGTCCGTCCAGCGCGGGCAGTTCGCCGGGCTGTTCTGGACCATGGTCGCCTGCAATTTCCTCATTCCATTTCCGATCCTCGCGATTAAGAAACTGCGGACGATTACGGGCACCGTGATCGCGTCTTCAACGGTGGTCGTGGGAATGTGGCTGGAGCGGTTTCTGATCGTGGTGCCTCCCTTGGAACACAAGTACTTGCCGTACAACTGGGGGGGTAGTTATCGGCCGACGTGGGTTGAGATTACGATCATGGTCGGAACTGCTGCCGGCATGGTCCTGCTCTACGTGCTATTCGCGAAATTCGTACCCATGATTTCGATGTGGGAGTTGAGGGCTGGCGAGCACGCAACAGCAGCTGAAGTCGAGGCGCGTGGCGTCGTGGGTTCGAGCGGCGCCGTGCCGGATGCCGCGTTGCTAGGCACCAATGGTTAGAGGCGGATGACGCATATGGACGCTATATACGGGCTGTTTTCGAGTTCGGATGCCGCGCGACTCGCGCTTGCCGCGCTTCGCACCGGCCCCCCTGAACTCGGCATCAAGAAGGAGTCGATCATCGTCATCTCTTCTGTGCCCTTGGAAGGGGAGGGTCTCGGATGGGATGAGCAGCGAAGTCGCATGCCCTGGCTTGCGGTGCTCGGCGGCCTGGTAGGGGGAACAACGGGCTACGCGCTCGCCTCGTTCACCCAGCGTGCGTATCCCTTGCCAACCGGGGGCATGCCCATTGTGGCGCCGTGGCCCACCGGAATCGTTATGTATGAACTAACGATGCTCGGTGCGATTCTCACGACGATCGTTACTTTCCTCATTACGGCACGCCTGCCCCGGTACAGAGACCGGATTTACGATCCGGAAGTCTCTTACGGGAAAGTACTCGTCGGAGTGGCTGAGGCGGATCGAGACCTTAGCGCGAAAGTCACGCAAAGGCTATACGAGCAGGGAGCCGAGCAGGTCAAGGAAATTACGGGGCATCAGGAGCGATTGCGGGAGCGCCAGCCGGGTATATAGCGCGTGACGATCGCTCGCATGATTTCCACAAGACATCATCCTGCCTCCTGAGATTGGACGACGAGTAGGACGCTACCGCCTGCGCCCAGTGGCGACCGACGTGGCCCGCCGGCCAGCGGGTTACGTTGCCCCAACGCCCTGGGCAAAATCTTAGGCACCTTGCGTGGCCGCCGGTGCCCTTGAATGCACTCCTATGCGGCAGAATGCGTGCTTATCGCGTCACGCGTTGAGCTCGTCCGTGGCGAGATCACCGCGCCAACGGATTGCGACGTTTCCTTGCCGTCGAACGTTCTACACGTGCACCTGCCGACGTACGAATGCGAGCTACTCGCAGTCCGGGTGCCAGATTACAGCCGTGCACCGAACTTGCGTCGGGCATGCTGGGACTGGCTGCTCGACGCAGCTGACGTTCTACGCGACCGGCGGGCTGTAATCATTGGTGACCTGAACACCGACCCACGATATCCGCGTTCCCGATGCGGCGACCGTTTTCTAAAGGTTGGAGGAGCGGGGATGGCGGCGGGTGCCGGCTACCGGGATGAGTTACTGGACACCTCGGGGCCACGGCGTCCAGATCGACCATGCGTTGATTGCACCGAGCATCGATGTGCCCAGCGCGGCCTCCTACGTGACCGAGGTATCGGGTCACGTGCTGGCAGGCCCCGGTGCCAAAGGCCTATCCGATCATGCCGCAGTTGTGGTGGATCTACGCATCGGTCCGGCATTCTGACACGCGCAATCGGGCGGATAGCGGCACCGTCCGAGACAACTGGTGTCTTGCCGGAATTTGAGCAGTTAGGGAAACGCACTCCGCCGCGTGGGCTAGTGCTACGCGTCATGGCGACGCCGACACAGCGGCAAGCCACCCGGCGATCAGGGCGTGCAGGCATCCGATTCCTTAATGCCTGGAGTGGCAGCGCCGCTCTGGGTCTTCGGCGGAAATGTGATGCTCCAGCCGGGAGAGTTGCCGGGCACAAAAGTGGCGCTGTGGCCAACGCTGCCCGCTGTCGCACCGTCATAGGGCCAGAGGCCTTCATTAGAGCTATCCACCTGGGCCGGAGTCGGATTGCCGTAACCGATCGCAGAATCGAAGGCCAACAGAAAGATCCCATCAGGATTTTGCGGTTTCCACGTGAGCAAGGTCGAGTCACTACCAGACACCACCCAGAGAGTCCACTCCGGAGGGAACTGCAGGCAGGTAGCTGGACCGTGAACGAAACCAAGTAGCTTGATGCCGGTCGGTGGCTGCGGGACGTGCCACCCCCAGATATACGCTCTTAGGTAGAGCGTCTTGCACGGCCCAGGCTGACACGTCGCGTTCATGACCAGCACCGTCGGTGCGGCCTTGGGGCCAGTCGTAGACGAACAAGCAAAGCCTCCCGCGAGATCGCTGCCTACGATCGCCATCGCGACTGCTGCGCGACCGCGTGCCGCTAACGTGATCCTCTCTCCGCCGTAAGAACCTGCCCCGCATCGCCTGACGACTCGGACGGTCGGCGCCGCGGACGTTGACGTCGTGAGTTCGCGCAGATAGTCGGCCGCGTCGGGTGTAAACCGGCCGTAGTTCCGCGCGACGAGCACGGTGTCGCGGTGGTTGAGCTGGCGCGCAATGAGCGAGTCAGAAATCCCGCGGCTTGCGCGGCGCAGTCGAAGTGGAGCCGCCGCCTAGTGTCAGCGCGGGGATCGCATCGAACAGCACAATACGGCGCATCCGATCTCCGGAACCGAGGTCGCCACAACATAGCGCGCGGGATGCGCGCGCGTTGGCGACCGATGTAACCCGACAGCACGCTATGTAACCGGGGAGGCCCGCGCGCAGACGACCCGACGCTGCGCTGTAGATTGTGCGGGAGCAATGGCCACGGCCACCGGTCGCGGTGGCCGTCACGCAGCGACGCCACTATGAGCACGACCTATGAAAACGTATTGCCTCGAGATCTCTGAGGCCGATAGCGACGACGTAGTCTCTTGTGGTTTAAGGATCCATTGATAATTCGGCGCGCCCAACGCCATCATCTGACCGCTCAAAGGGAGGAGGACTCAGATGCGTACAGCGATTCGTGAGCTGTAGTACGCGGTCCGTCGCCTACACCGGAGCCAGGGGTTGACCAGTGCCGCACCGCTCACATTGGCTATCGCGGTCGGGGGGGACGGCATCGGTGCTCCGCGCGCGGCTAAGTCAGCATGAGCGTCTGGAGTCGCGATGGGCGTCTCGTCCGTTTGATGGGGCCGATCTCTTGCCGGTATCGTGACATGCGTCACGCGCACATCGCCGCTGCTGCGACCGCCCTAGCCATTGCGCCAGCGTTGCTAGCCGCTCAGAGCACCTGCTCGACGTGTTCGATCGCCGCCGCGAGCTCGTTCAGCACGCCACCGGCACGTGACATCAGATCGACCCCCGTCGCACCCCCGCCTTCGCGGCACGACGACAGTTGGCACTTCACTCTGGCGACCTACGTCTTCAGCCCGACCTTGGGAGGTAAAGTCGCTAGCGGCACTCTCCTCCCACCGGTCCAAGTCAATCTGACCGCGAGCGAGGTCTTTGCCCATCCCCAGATCGGCGGGGCGCTGTACCTGCAGGCAACCAAGGGCCCATGGTCGATCGCCCTCGATGGGACCTACGTGGATCGCGAGCAGCCGATTACTGCGGAGTACCAATTTATCGGCACCATCTGCACGCCAATCGGGGGCACTGGCGCTGTCTGTGGCGCCGGCCCGGACTCATCGCGCGTCACGGGGTCGATGACGGCGACCCAGGCCATACTCGAGGGTCTCGTCTTTCGACGGATCTCGGGGCCGATCGAGGTGATGATCGGCGCAACTGGTAGTCGCACGCAGACCAGCATCTCCGCGACCGTGCCGACCTATGGGTCTGGTGCCACCGGTTTTTTCACGATGGTTGAGAAGGTCAAGAGCAGCAGCGAGGAGTGGGGCGACCCGGTGATTGGTGCCCGGTGGACGCCTCTCGATGACACACACTGGCACGTGCTGCTTTTCGGCGACGCTGGTGGACTCAATAGCAGCAACTGGACATGGCAGGTGCTGCCGTCAGTCGACTATCGATTCGGCACCGTCTTCGAGCTCGCGCTACAGTACCGCGCCCTTTCGACCAATTACACGACCGGATCGGGGAACCACACATTCAAGTACAACGTCACACTCGTCGGGCCACAATTGGGCCTCGCCGTTCATCTCTGACCCGCACGGCGGCGGCCGCATGATGAACAAACCGTGTGGCGCCCCGCTCCGGCCGCGGAGCTACTCGAGGGGATCCCCGAAGAGCGGACTGAAAGCGCCGTAGGGAAGCCACACGTCGACGCTGGCGTTCCGCTCGGAGCCGCTGAATCCGGCGCCCGCTACGCCCGCAACCATTAGCGCACTTATGGTGCCCCTGACCGCTTGTGACCACAGGTGTGACCACGGGTCGGGCTTCCTCAACCGCGAGTCCATCGACTGCCGGGCGCGTCGTTCGGCGATCTATCGTCATGACGTTCTCTCTCGATGATCGGGTCCGGATTTCCTCGGACTACCACTAGGCGCGCGGGCGACCGGAACGATTTGCCTGCCTCGTTCGCGGTGGCGGAGATGTTCGATGGCTCCGTTGGCGCAATCCAGATTCGGAATCGTGCGGTCTCCAAATGGCTTGGAGCTTGCAACCTGAAAGCGCAACTCCTTATAGTACGTGTCGTGCCGTCGAGGAGTCAGTGAACTGTGGCGCGATCCCCATCTCCGAGACGCGGTAGCCGAGGGTGACAGCCGTCATTGTTGCGTGCGACCTCAGGCGGCCAGGCACGCCGCTCGCCCACGCGTGGGAACAGTGTGTCGGCAGTGGGCATGCGCTCCTGGCGCTCCGAGCTGACTTTCAGGCGCAGCTACAGCGGTGTCACGATGAGCTGGGAATGCAGCGCGTCCGGTTCCACGCGCTCCTTTCCGACGACCTTGGGACGCTTGTGTGCGAGCAGAACAAGCTCCTCTACTCGTTCTTCAACATCGATACCATCTGGGATGGGCTTCTGGCGATGGGCGTGCGGCCATTCGTCGAGCTCAGCTTCATGCCGTCGACGCTGGCCTCGGGGAACGCCACGGTGTTTCAGTACAGAGGCAACATCACGCCGCCAAGAGATCGCGCGGAGTGGGCCGCGCTAGTGCATCGGCTGGCGACCCACAGTATCCAACGGTATGGTGTGGACGAAGTCTCGGGGTGGTTCTTCGAGGTGTGGAACGAGCCGAATCTTTCGGCATTCTGGACAGGAACGCAGGCCGACTACTTCGCGTTGTACCGAGACACGGCAACGGCGCTCAAACGGGTGTCCGATCGCCTTCATGTCGGTGGCCCCGCGACGGCGGACGATCAGTGGATTGCCGCGTTCGTCGAATTCTGCGAATCGGGTCACGTGCCACTCGACTTCGTCAGCACCCACCACTACCCAACGGACGCATTTGGGCGGCCGGGGGATGATACGGAGGCCCAACTCGCCGCGAGCAGTCGGAGCGTGCTCCGTGATCGGGCACGCGTGACTCGGCAGCTCGTGGGGGGCCGGCCGCTCTACTACACCGAATGGAGCACCTCATCCAACTCACGCGACGTGCTCCACGACGAACCGTATGCAGCGTCGGTGATCATCAAGACCATGCTCGAGGCACGGGGATTGGTTGACGGATACAGCTGGTGGGCGTTCTCCGACATCTTCGACGAGAACTACTTCCCATCGATCCCGTTTCACGGTGGGTTTGGCCTGCTCAACCTCTATGGCATTGAGAAGCCGTCGTATCGAGCGTTCGAGCTCCTCCACCGGCTGGGCACTGATCTCGTCTTCGCTTTGGAGGACCAGCATCCCACCGTCGATGCCTGGGTGGTGCGGCAACCCGACGGTCTCGGCACAACGGTCGTGGTGACGAATCACGCGTTGCCCAGGCACCCCATCGCGATGGAGCACGTGCACATCCGGCTCGACGGCGTGGCGCCGCCCGGTGCCGTTATCGTCCGACGGATCGATGCGGATCACGCGAACCCAAAGGGACGGTGGCAGGCGTTGGGCAGTCCGACATACCTCTCGCCTGCCCAGGTCGCCGAACTCCATGACGCCTCGCGACTTGCCCTCGAGCACCAACCGTGGACGTACCAGGATGGATCGCTGCACATCGAGCTCGACTTGCCTCCGCATGGCGTCGTGGCCGTGACGATCGACCGTGCGGCGCACGCCGCATCCCCGGACACGGCCCCCATGGACTGTGTTTGAGCGCGCGCACGGCACCGCGATCGGGCGGAGGACGCCTGGCGCGGCGAGCTCGAACGCTGGACGTTCACCGCAACTCGACCAAGCTCGCGGTGCACACGTGCGCTATCCTCGGATCATGGGGTCCCGGGTTTCTTTTCCGCCGCCGCCTCCTTGGCGTCGTCCGCGGCCGACTCCCGGTGCACGCCCAGCACGTTGCCGTTCAGCGCGTCGCGGTTGACCTCGGTGATGCACGTGGATCCAGACGGAGCCATCATGGCACGCGGGGCGGCAGCCGAAGACACACTGGGTTACGAACTGGACCCACGGGTTGCCGAACTCGTCATGGGCCGGTCCGCCGAGGAGCGCGCGACTGCCGAACTCGGAATCGTGATCGTCCGCCAGCCGACCGGGCAGCCCGCGTCAGCCGGTCAGTTGCTCTATCTCGCACGCACAATGCCGCCGGATCGAGCCGCGCCAGGGTGCCGTCGCGACACGTGGGTTCCTCATCCTCATTGGTACCAATATAACGTCCGCTGCCGGCACGCGACGTGCACAGCACGGCAACTCCAGTGCGCCAGGTAGTCGGCAGAAACGACCTTGCGGCTTTTGTATTGGTACCATAGAATTGCCGTTCGGCAGCAAACGGTCGCACGCAAAGAGGGACGTGGTCACCTCACCATCGCCGGGGGAGTATTGGGGAAGCCCGCATCGCCCGCACGCTGGGGTTCATCCTCCCGTTGTGGTTTCGCCGCCCCGGTGTCGACCGGGAGTTAGTACAATCGCCGGTAGAGAGTGGCCATTGCCGATGCGCGCCGGCAAGACTCTTGAAGTAACTGGACGCTTGCGGCTTGCTGAGGACCGGCGCCAGTCACGGCGTTCGTTGCCACCGTGTCCAAAGGCGCCATGTTCGCTCTGCTGCTCCGCTATTTCTATACGACCGCGGCGCCGCGTTACGAATCGGTGATGCTCGTGCTCTCCATCATCGCCGTCTGCTCGATGATCGCCGGCAACGTTCTCGCGCTCCTACAGACCAACGTCAAGCGGATTCTCGCGTATTCATCCATTGCGCACATGGGATACGTGTTGGTAGCGCTTCTGGCCGCGGGTGCGCTGGGTGCGCAGGCTGTCACCTTCTATCTCATCGCGTATTTCATCACGACCATTGGCGCCTTCGGCGTCATTGTTGTCCTCTCGTCCACGGACCGGGACGCCGACCAGCTCGACGACTACCGGGGACTCTTCTGGAACCGGCCCGTGCTTGGCGCCGTCATGACGCTCATGCTTCTGTCGCTCGCCGGCATCCCGGTCACGGCCGGCTTCTTCGGGAAGTTCTACATCGTGGTCGCGGGAGCATCCTCCGCCAGGTGGGCGCTGGTCATCGTGCTGGTGCTCACGAGCGTCCTGGGGCTATTCTATTACCTGCGCCTCGTCGTCGTGATCTTCAGTGCGCCCCCGGAGCGAGGCGGAGCGCGACCGGCCATTCGCATCCCTGCGTCGAGTGGGCTGGTCCTTGGCGCCCTCAGCGTGTTCCTCGTGTGGTTTGGGATGTACCCGAGTTACATCCTCAGGTTCGTGGAAACCGCCGCCGAGGGGATGGCGCACTGACGTGATGCAACCGCTGGCTCGCCAGCCTGATCGCGGTCAGCTCACCCGTCTCTTAGGGATGAGGATCGCGTTCGCGTCACGTACCCCGCCAGTGTTCGTCGAGATGTAGCCGCCGGCCGTGATGATACGGTCCAGTGCGCTTCGGTCGACCACCAGATCTCTAATGAGCGGGAGCGCCATGGCGCGCCACGGCTCGATGTAGATGTGCGAGCTCGGCCGCGAAGTTGCGCATGTGCACCTGGCACGTCGGCGCCCCTGCACCGGGCCGTGCCCCATGCCGTTGATCATGAGCGCGCATGACCCGCCAGGACGGGACCACACCGGCTGGTCGCGTGGCGTGCGGACACGCGGCCCGTGCGCGGACGAGCACCGCGGCTGGCCCCCCAATTGCGTCAGGATGTCACCGAACAGGGAAGGGGGAGACACTCGTTGTGACGACGCCACGATTCAAGCCTGACGACCAGGTGAGGGAAGCAAGGGATGATCGTCACTAAGCGAGTCTACGAGCCAGCCGCCGCATCGGATGGCTATCGCGTGTTGATCGATCGGCTCTGGCCGCGCGGCGTGTCGAAAGCAAAGGCGCGACTCGACGCGTGGGAGAAGGACATCGCGCCCTCTCGCGAACTGCGCGAATGGTACGGACACTCTCCGGCGAAGTGGCCGGAGTTTCGGCGCCGATATGCGCGCGAGCTACGTGCACCGGCCGCCAAAGCCATCCGCGACGAGCTGGCGCGACGAGCGACGCGCGGCCGAGTGACGCTCGTGTATGCGTCGAAGGCGGCGGATATCAGCGATGTTGCGGTGCTCGAGCACTTGCTCACTCGCCACTCGCGGTCACCTCGGCGTCGGCCGGTGCGGGATAGCGAAGCGTCCCGTCGGCCATGACACGCGCCCCGGGCGTGAGCGTCGCCAGGACCACTTGGCCTCGCCCCATGATGTGCTCGACGGGCGTGCCGCCGGCTAAGAGGTAATCGGTGATGATCCGGCGATGACAGCGCCACCAGACCGCTTCGGCGCACATGATGGCGCACCGATCGTAGCGCGCGAGGGTGCGCAGCGCGTCCAGTCCGGTGCGGAATGCGGCGGTCTCGGCGTAGTCGGCGTAATTCCGGAACGCCATGACGCGCCAGTACGTGTTGAGCGAGGGCAGCTCGCCCTTGCGATGGTGACGTCGCCCGCCGAGCGCCTGTAGATGCCGGTAGCCGATGCCGTCGCCGCCGAGGCCGTCGGGCAGTGTGTCTCTGTTGAATTGCGGCGCCGCTCGGGAGCGTGGGAACGAGCGCACATCCACGAGCAGCGTGACGTCAACCTGTTGCAGGAGCGCTATGAATTCGGCGAGCGTCCGCATGGAGTGGCCGATGGTGAAGATGGTAGTCCTCGCGTGGCCATTCATGTCTTGAGCTTCGTGCGCGCCGACCCCTTGCGCGTTGCGATGGTCAACTGGTACGCGGCCGCCAAGCCCAAGTGTCGCATAAGTCGGGTATTTGACGCTAGAAAGGCAGCATCCGATGCCCATCACGGGGACGACAACTCTCGATGAAGGCGGCTATCAGGATGAGTGTCGATGCGAGACACAGCCCATTCTATGCATGGATCGATTACGCGGCGATTCGCGAGCTGGTCCGCGGCGCGCTCGATCTGTCGGCAGGCGAGCGACTGGTGCTGATCAAAGGCCTTGTTCCCAGCCTCGTCGGCGACATTGGTGAAGTGGCGTTCGACAGTTTTCTGGAAGAGGTGCGCATCAAGGCGCAGCGCTACGCGGAAGCCGTCGCGCATCCCGGCGAGGGGGGCGCTGCTCGGTGCACCGCTAGCGAGCCGCTCGGCGGTCCCATCTGTCATGGCGAAGCTCATCTACCAGGAACCCGCGACCCGCGCCGCCCGGGCGGGCGCGCCCTCGAGCGACAGTGGGAAGCGGACTTCTGGAACGAGATCGAACGGTCGCAGCAGGCCGATGGCACTGGCGCGACTTAGGAGGTATCGGCGTACCGACACCGCTCGAACGCGGTGCGCTCACAGGCCGTGCAGTATGACTAGTAAGTCCGCCATACGGCCGGCCGCATGAGCGGCTCAACTTAGCGTCCCCGAAACTAGGGGACGTCCAGTTTGTCCAGTTAGTGCAGGGCCTCGGAGTCCGATCGTGCTCATTCACGCCTCACTCCGTCGCCTCCTCGACGCCGAGCGCGCCTTGCGCTGCGACCGCGCCAGCGGCCGTCGGCTTCCCCTTCAGGATCGACTCGATACCGACTCCGATTAACGCGCCCAGTATCGGACCGACTATGTAAATCCACGTCGTGCTGAAGTCACCGCGCACGAGGTCCGGCGCGAATGATCTCACCGGGTTCATCGAGGCGCCGCTGACGGGCGCCGCCCAGAGCCCGGCCAGGGCGATGTAGCCGCCCACCGCGATAGCCCCGTTAGTGCCAATGTTGCGCGCCCCTGAGGCCGTGCCGAGGATCGTGGTGACCAGTCCGGCCGTTAGCAGCACTTCCATCGCCATGGCCTTCCCGCTGCCGACACTACTGCCCGGCACGGTCGCGCCAAGGGCGCCGGCCGTGCCAAACATCGCCCTCAGGAAAACCGCCGCCGTGACACCGCCGATTGTCTGTCCCAAGACGTATCCCGGTACCCGGTTCCATGGGAAGTTGCGTCGTACGGCGAACGCCATCGTCACTGCCGGATTGAGATGGGCCCCACTGACGGCGCCCATGAAATAGATGGTGGCCATCACCATGAGTCCCGGCGCAACCACTGCCATCCCCAGGGTGACGGCCCCGGCACTGTGAGCCGCGACGACATCGGCTCCCGCGGCGACCACAACCAGCAAGAATGTCCCCCAACCTTCTGCCAGGATACGCCGCCACTCGTGGGCGTGGTCGAGAAAGTCGTGTGACAGCTGGTGCTGGACGATGCGTTGGTCGGCTACGCCTGCCTTATCTCTGCCGAGTGATGTCATGATGACCCCCTGTCAACGGCGGTTGCCGACGGATCCGTGACGACGCTCTCGCTTGGGCGCCTCAAAATGGTCAATCTATCGGACCCCTGCCGACCCACCGGATGCGAACACCATCATCTCTGGACGTATTGCTTCCAGTCGTGCTCCACGACCTTAGCCATGGTCTTTGCCGCGCGCTACAGTTTGCACCACCGGAGCAGGACATCCGCGAGGCGCGGTTATCAGCAGCGATACTCAAGTGCGGCTCGTGTCCGCGTTCGGGAGTGCGTTGGAGGTGCTCGTGACCGCAAGTGCGCGATCGAACATTACCCGTGTACCATCGAGGCATCCTTCTCCATAGCATGTCAGAGGCGACACGGCGACGATCTTCCGATCGCGCATCGTCGGGAACGCGATCGGCGCCCGGAGCCGCGTGCCATCAGACACTCGACTGACCATTCATTGCACGGCACCTCTGACGTTCCCCGGAGCGAAGTGTGCATCGGACGATCAAGCCCGCGACGAGAAGCGCCACGGCGTAGCGTCTGGCGAGGGTGATGTGGACCGGGGAACCAGAGGCACGGTGGCCGCATCGAGTTTACCGCCTTGATCAGTGCCTCGAGTACCGGCCGCCCGGTCAGCTGACTGGTCAACTGCGACATCGGTCGCCTGACTGCCTACCGTGTCTCCTCACCCCGGGTAAAAGGTAGCGAGAGCAAGGATGGGCGAGAGGTGACGGATGTCTCAGCGGGCGGGGGCCGCGGGGGGTTGACCTCGCGGGAGCCGCGCCTTCAGGCTCACGGCTATCCCGCTAGCGTTCGCGACGGGTCAGCTCAGCGAGCTCGTGCGCGGCCGCGGAACCGGTGCAGTGGTTGTGACAAGCGTCACCCCTTGGGCCCCGCGTGTGGGCGCAATTGAAGCCAGATTCCCGCGCGCGCAAGGCTCGTGGCTGCGACACGCCTGGCCCGCGGAGTTGCCGGTGGCGAACAGCACATTGTTAACGAGTGTGGGTGATCTGGCTGCGATCTGGAATGCCCTTCGGAGCGTCATCGACCTCGAGATCCGGGTCCATATCGTCACGCTCGGGATTGGTGTATGATGTCACCCTGGATCATGTGACTCAACGCGGCGTTGTGCAGATCATTTACACACTGACGACACCGGGTTGCCCGATGAAGGGCATCATTACTGAGGAGATTCGGCATGCCGTCAGCGCTCCTGGAGTGGCGTCCGTCACTACACGGCTCGTCGGGGATCCCATCTGGCACGCGGGGATGATCGCCCCCAATGTGTGGTGAGAGCCAGGCGACGACAGGGAGATAGTCGTGTGACGACGGTGCGGCAGCAGACCAACCAACGCGGGGGGCAATGATGGCCAATCCAACTGACGAGCGAGCGGGCAAGGCGGCGACCACGGTGGCGATCGACCCGGCCTGGAGCGTGAACGAAACGCTGCGTCGCTACCCGGTGACCGCGCGGGTCTTCCGTGACCTTGGGATCGACGCCTGCTGCGGCGGCGCTGCTTCACTCACCGCGGCCACCGGGGCCGAAGGAATCGATCTCGCTACGCTGGTCCTGGCGTTGCGTCAGGCCATCAATGATAGCTAGGTGAATCGTTGCGAGGCAGGTTTGCTGGCTGCGAACGCCACTGTGGTACGCCGTGAGGGACCGCTGATGCCGCCAGCCTCCCTCTCGAGGTGAGGATCACATGCGAACCACAACGTCGCCTGCACCCACACGATTGGCAATCGGCGAACATCCCCATATGACGATAGGAACTCCGTTCGAAGACCTCTATATCGACGGCTTGTGGAATCTCCAGGCCGGCGCGCGCGTAATGCTGGTGACGCTACCGCGCATGGCGGATCTCATCTCACAGCAGGATCTGGCCGCGGTGCTCCACGACGGTTTGGGGCAGACCAGCCATCGCGTGGAGCGACTGGAGGCAATGCTCGTCCATTTCGAGGGGCCAGCCCGGGTCCATGCGGCGGAGGTTGAAGCGCTCATCGGCCACGGGGCACGCTACGTAGCCGGCTGGCCCTCGGGGAACGTTCGCGACATCGCGCTGGGGGCCGTGGCCCGTATTGCCTGGCACTACGCGATTCCGGAATATGAGCTCGCAGCCGCACTCGCCGAGTCGATTGGCTACCACCAGCACGCCATCGACCTCAGGACCATGCTCGCCAACGTGTGCCAGATAGACGAGACGCTGCACCGCATCATCGAGGCTCACATCGCCGCACACGCTCCGCGCGGTTGAGTGTCGCTTTGGCCGTGGGTCTCGTTGGCGCGGTCCCACACGGCGATCCCCACACGCGAGGCGCTAACGTACTGCTCGCCATCGGTGATCACGGCCTCTCACGCGCGCGCCTTTGGGCCTGCGAGAACAGCTATTGCTAATGTGCGCTTCCATTTCACGCTGAACCTGGGGACCGGTCGAAGCCGACCGACTGATCGATCGCGCGAGAGGCTGCCACACGCCCGTGCCCCCACCGCCGCTGCAGGGGTCGGCTAATGGGCTCCGCCGCATGAAATCCGGCGCGCTGTGGGGCGGCTGCAGCAAGCCGTATGGGATCGTAGTCCGTTGTCCTGCCGGATGACTCTTGACCTGAAAGGCAGCTTCTTTTTTGTAGGTGACTCAAAACCGGAAGATCAGACAGTTGTAAAGTTGGGCATGAGAAGATGGGTATGGTTCTCTGTGCGAAAGCGAAGGAGGAGACATGCCAGGGAAGCGGCGCAGCGAAGACCAGCAGCTCCTTGTCCGGGACGCTTTCTCGCGCCCAACTGAAGGCGGCGCGCCGTTCATGACACGCGTTGCAGGCACCGGTACGCACGTGTCATTGCGCGGCCGGAACTTGTCGCGCCAGTCATCTAGTCGCGCTCGTCATCTAATGGTTGGATGCATGGGTTCGTATTTGATCTTCCGTCAGGGTCGAGGGGGCTGCCGCTTGGACCACAACACCACCACAGTGTGCGTGACCTGGGAACTCCCGGATGACCATGTTCGGACGTTGAGGATTGAGCTGACGACCGCGCATCCAGCGTCTATGTGGTGGGTCGGCTCTGTAGTGTTTTGCCGAGATCACCATCTGCCTTGGCCATAGCCAGCGATTCGCCAGATCGCGACACTCGGGTGTCGACGTGATAGCACCGGCGGACGCCGGGCTGTGGGATGGCTCGTGACCTCACGAAAGTCTGGGAGGAGGGGTATGAGCACCAGCATGGACCAGCGGATCGACTACAGCAAGGAGGCACCGGGCGCGATGACGGCAATGCGGGCGCTCGAGGAATACGTCCAGCAGGCCGGGCTCGATCCGGGGCTGCTCGATCTGATCAAGACGCGCGCCTCGGAGATTAATGGCTGCGCTTATTGCGTGGACATGCACACGAAAGATGCTCGGGTTCGCGGGGAGAGCGAGCAGCGCCTGTACGCCCTCGGAGTGTGGCGCGAGACCCCGTTCTACACCGAACTTGAGCGTGCCGCGTTAGCCTGGACGGAAGCCGTGACACTGATCTCCGACGGGCCGGTGCCCGAGGCGGTCTATAACGAGGCGCGGCAGTACTTTAGCGCGAAGCAGTTGGTGGATTTGACGATCGCGGTTATCGCGATCAACGGATGGAATCGACTCTCTGTGTCATTTCGGACCGTGCCCGGGACTTACCGCACCGCGCCCCGTGGCCAGGAGCAGAAGACTCAATGAGTGCACGTTAGCGGCCTCCGCCCCCATGGCGTGCAGTAATCTTTCCTCGTCCCGCTCTTTCGGCAGATCCATGATGTCGATTGGGTTCGAATCTGGATCTAGCCGGCGGATGAGCCACCCGTCCACTGATCCGCTGAAACGGATCATGGGAACGGACCGCAACTTTAAGTACCTCCTCGTAATAGCTCTGGCGACAACCCCGTCCACGGTTGAGCCACTGCGACGCCGACGGCACCATCGCCTTCGCTTCGCGTGCAATCCGTCCTCCTTCGCGATCGGCAATGGCCACGAACCGCCGCTGGCCACGACTTCCCATGCCAGCCGCGCGACGCACGATCCGATATTCCATGCTCACGCTTGGCAGCGACCGCCTTAAAGCTCGGCTCGCGTCGCGAGGAACGCCGTGTCGAACAGTGCGACACGCTTCGAGCTTTTCCCAAAAGTTATTCGCTGGCTTGATGGCCCCGAGCCCCAGTTTCTCGAAGTGCTCGAAATGCTCGGCCAGAACGAATGGCCGGCCGCCGCGGACAAGTGATCGGCGATAGCCTTTGAGAATTGCATCGCAGCCATCGTGGAGCTTGATTCCGAACACCTGACGGTCCATTGCGATCTTGACGCTCGTCGCGAGGCGCACCAGGTCATTGGTATACGGCAGCGGATACGAGTCGTCGAAGTCGTCCACGGCCCAAACGAGTCGGCCTTCGGCATCACGCCACGTCCCATAGCTTCCGACGTGCAGATCGCCCACCGCTAATACTGTGGGAGTCCGACAGAGCTCGGCACAAACCTCCGGCCATTGTTGCACCCACTGGTAGTAGGTACCTCGGAAGAACATAAACGCGTCGTTGCGCATGATCGCGTGCTTTGCACGCAGGTCCGTCTCGACAACGGGCGCGCACCCCCGCACCCCAATCCTCATATCCGCGCGTCGCGTCGTGGATGTTCATCGTGGTACCGGAGGGAAGACAGGCACCCTGCGGCTTGCGACCCGATGGTTCGCTAGTACCCCTGGATGCCGATTGCGTACCGGCGCGTGACGATCCGGGAACCGTCGAGCGCCTAGCGCCAAGCGAACGCATCCACCTCCGACGCTCCTAGGAGATCCCATCCCGTCACGAACCCGATCACGGACGGGAGTTCTGTGGCCGCATATGATCCCGAATGTGGCGAGGAGCGGCCTGCTCGGCGCGCGCATGGCCGACCTCGGCATGCGGCAGCTCGCGGGACAGCGCGACGGGCGCGAAATGCCGCGAGATCGCGCCAGTGCCACTCACTGGCCTGGAGTGCAGCAAGCCCCGACGCGATCGGCAGTTTCGCGTCGCCCACACGGGCCGATTGCAGTTGGCTCGCGCGTTGCCGGATGCGTGTGCTCATGACGGACGCGCAAACACTAGCAGTCGATCGTCACGAGGACGGGTCGGGCGCGCACCGGATCGTGCGCATGTGGGCTGTCCGAGCGCACGCGCGTGGCGGGCCCGAACAGCTCGTGTACGAACTGGCGCCGCGGCCGCGTCCAGGGCCGACGGACGCGGTGGTGCGGGTGCGCGCGGCGGGTATTACGCCTACGGAGCTGTCGTGGGATTCGACATACGAGACCCGAACGGGCCCGCCGCGTCTCCCGACGATCCCGTCGCACGAACTGTCGGGGGTCATCGACGAGATCGGGAGCGAGGTCATCGACGTCGAGGTCGGTACGGAGGTCTTCGCACTCACCGACTTCTGGCGCGATGGCGCGGCGGCGGAATATGTGGCTGTGGAAGCCCGCGACCTGGCGCCGAGGCCAAGGTCCATCGACCATGTCCACACAGCGGCGCTCCCGCTTTCGGCGCTCACCGCGTGGCAGGCGCTGTTCGACCACGCGGCGGTCGCCGCGGGCCAGCGCGTCCTGATTCACGGTGCGGCCGGTGGGGTCGGCGTTTTCGCGGTGCAGTTGGCCCGCTGGCGCGGCGCCTCTGTCGTCGGAACCGCCTCGGGTCGCGACCAGTCGTTCCTGGAGGCGCTCGGGTGCGACGACATCATCGACTATCGGACGACGCGGTTCGAGAACGTGGTGCACGATGTCGACGTCGCACTAGACACCGTGGGCGGTGAGACGCTCGACCGCACGTGGCAGGTGATGCGCAGAGGCAGCGTGCTCATCTCGATCGTCGGCGCCCCATCCGCGGAAGCTGCAGCACGTTACGGAGTGCGCGCAGAAACGTTCATCGTGCAGCCAAATCGAACGGAGTTGATCGAAGTCGCGCGGTTGGTCGATGCCCACACCATCCACGCCGTCGTGCGGACGATCATCCCACTCTCCACGGCGCGTCTGGCGTATGAGCGCGGCCTCGCCGATCACGTCCCCGGAAAGATCGTGCTCGAGATCTGATCCAAATGCATGTCGTGATGTTGGGGGGCGGCTCAGGCGGGCTGTGCGTGGCTCGGCACCTCGAACGACTCGCGTCGGGACGGAAGGTCGCGCTGGTGAGCCGCCAGAACCGCTTCCTCGTGACGCCGCATCTGTTCGACGCGTGCTCCCCGACGGGACCGAGCCGTGACGCTGCACGGTGCCGATCCGCCGGTACCCCCGTCGCGCAGATCCAATGGCCCCGGAAGCTGCAGAATCCGACAGTCGCTGAGCGCGCCGTCGCGCGAGCGGCGCTTCACTGCCGCCGTTTCACGGATCCGGTACGCCGTGCGGCCGTCGCGGCCTTCGATGGTGGGATCTCGAAGCAGCATCGCGGGTGCTCGCTCCGGTCACAACACTCCCGTACCGGCGTCTGCACGAGGGCCGCGACAAGGCTTTCCATCGCTCGGCAAACCTCGGGCCGGGCATGAACCGCTTCCGCCAGCAAGCAACCAGATCCTCGCACCACAAACCCGGTGCCGCGCGGCTCGACTTCGGTGAGCGCGCCAAGGTCATTGAGGAGTGTCGATGCGGCGCCCACGCGTTTCGGTAGATCGCCGTCCGGATGTGGCCATTCAGACGCTAGGCTGCGTCCCACCGCCCGCATGAGGTCGTCCAGTTGCACCCGCGACGTGCGCTCGCCGAGCACTCGCAACAGGTGTGCGACGAAGGGAATGTGCATCTCGGAGAAGACGACGTCGGCTCGCGGCACGAGTTCATAAACGACCGCCGGCTTGCTCGCGCTCGGTCGAAACCCACCGTCGCGCACGAGTCCGCTGTGCTTGAGCGCCAAGACATGGACACGGACGGCGGTGTGCGTGAGTTCCAAGCGAGCGGCGAGCTCGTTCGCCGTTAGTTTGGACCGGCGCAAGAGAGTGAGGATGCGCTCTCGTGTTCCCTGGAGTGAGGTGGTTTGACGTGGCGGCGTCGGCATTGACCGGTCACGAAGAATAACGGTTCGAGCCACACAAGCGGATCTTGCAGAAACGACACGACCATCTTATCTATCTCCGGAGAGGTCGGAGTCTCCACGCAAATCCGAGAGCACTGACCCTGACTTCTGTCGACTCTCGCCCTTGCCTCACCCGCTTCGACAGCTAGCGCCTCTACGCGCTCCGGCGCTGGCTCGATGCGACCGAGCACTGCGAAGACCCGATGTTAGCTAGGTGCCTCACAGGTGCGGCGGCGTAATCAATCATCCCCCGATTCACCTCGCCTGGATCGAAACTAGGGGCAGACAGCGGGTCACGGGTTCTGGGCCGTCCCGAGGGGACTTGAGCAGGGAGGGATATGGACGGGTCCGCGCGATTGGTGCGGGTCGGCCAATGTGACCGCGGCGCGACGAGCCCGCGACGTAAGTCCGCGGGAAATGACCAAGGACACAATCTCGCCGGAGGCCGTGCACCAGAAAATTGGGAATGGCGTTGGCGAGTGTCGAGGCACGAGAGAATTCCTTGCGAGGGGCGAGCGAGGAGACCAATGCTCGAAACGGAGTTGTTCGCGCTGCTCGAGCAGACCGCCGATGCCGCGTACACGGTCACCGACGGTGGCGAGATCTGCTCTTGGAACGGCGCCGCTGAGCGGCTGTTCGGGTATCCGGCGAGCGAGGTGCTCCGCCGCAACATCAACGAGGTGCTCGAGGGGCGCGACGCGTTGGGCACGCGGGTGCTCGCGGAAGGCGTCAACGCAATCATCCGTCGCTGTGACGGACCGCCCCGCGGGATCCCCGACTTCGACTTGGAGGTTTGCTCTCGGTCTGGCGATCGGATCTGGCTGAATGTCTCGACAATCATCTTCGACAACCGGCGAGGCGGACGCCGGTTGTTCGTGCGGTTGGCGCGCAACATCGACCAGCGCCGGCGCAACGACGATCTGCTCAACCGTATGGTGGAGGCCGCCCAGCAACTCGTTTCGCTCGCCCACAACGCGCCTCATCACGCACCGGTTGAACCGCTCTCCGAACGGGAGTTCCGCATCCTTCAGCTCTTCGCCCAAGGCACTAACTCCGCGACCATCGCCGTCCAGTTGAGGATTTCCCCTCAGACGCTCCGCAACCACCTCCACCACATCAATCGCAAGCTCCGCACCCACAACCGCCTTGAGGCGGTGATCCACGCAAAGCAGCGCGGACTCATCAACTAGCACCCCGCTCAGTTCACCCCGCGAGCGGTGTAGGCGCATACGGCACCTCGCGCCGCTTACGAGGTCCTCTTGTTGAGCTTTTTCTGGATTGCACGGGCGTGATCGAGATATTTCTGGAGGACCGGTCCCGCCGTGCCGGTGGATTGCGCCATCCGGTCGGATGCACGTTTGCCAGCCGCTCGCGCTCTTGCGCGTCCTGCGGGGCTGCCGAGTACAGGTCGTTACCCTGCGACATCGTTGTGCTCCGTGGATGACGGGACCGCTGCAGCCAACCACCGCACGAATCCCGTGGCGCCAAGGAATATTCAAATCGTACTCGTAGAGGAACCGATTTCCCTTGCGCAGGCGCAGTGCAGCCAGGGTGATGTCCGGCGAAGACGCTGACAGCTCCGACGATCCATAGCGAACGGCGCGCAGCGAGAATTGATAGAGGTGGAAGGCTTCCCAACCCATCGCAGCCTGGAGCACCCGTGCAACTCGCGCAGCGAAAAACTGTTCGGAACCAGCACCCGTCGCCACACCATCGGGCTGATGCTGAGCAGCCATACCCTGACTTGCATGATGTCGTCAGCCGCCGCCGCGGACAATACGGGACTGGTCGCCGGAACGGCTGGCTTGCGCGTTCGCGTCATGTTCGTAGCCTACTGCCGGTCCGGGCAATTGTGCCCAGGACCCAACTCGATTATGCGTTGGTCCGATGCACGCGGCGGAAATACACGCGCCCGAAGGGTAGTCAAACCAAAGCACGAGCATGGGTCAGGCGCCTTGCGCATCACGACCCAGGTCTCTTTGCGCATTGGGCGATCATTCGACCCGCAATGGCTGAACGATAGGAGCGGTATGGATCGAGAGATTCACGTAACGTTGCGTGAGGGCCTGGAGGTGCAATTCCTCTGGGCTACTCGACCAAGTAGGTGCTTGGCGATCGAGCCTTGCATGCAGTGGCAGTTGGCTGGCGAAATGAAAGTACGTCAACCCCGAGGGAGAGATGATATGGCTACTAAAAAAGAGACGTTCAAGACAATCCCCGTTGGCACCAAAGTGTCATGGCATTACCGCAGTGCCATCGGCCATGGCACGGTCACTGGAGTGTCCGAGATGGGCACCAACGCAGATAACACAATGTACAGCGTGCGCGAGACTGACCACCACCCAGGCGAACCAGCCATCGTGCACCACTCAGGCAAGGCACTCAGTCGCGCATGAGATTGGCTCCTGCGCTCACGGCGAGCGGTTTCTGCCGCCCAAGCTCTTAGCTGTCTTCTTCTATACAGCGGGACGACAAGCGTGACTTTGACCTCGGCGATGTCGTAGGGCTTGTGCAGCACGGCGACGTCGCGATACGGATCGTGCAGATCGTCGCCGTTGTAGCCCGACGCGAACATGAAAGGAGGCCGCATGGGCGCAAGGCGTCGGCCTCGCGCGGACGTCGCGATCAAGACAAACAACGAGGCGATGGCGACGGATGGCCGATCCGGTGTGCAAGCTGGCGCGACCGAGAACTTGTTGTATCTGGCTAAGACGCACCTGGCCCTGAGCAATCGTGTGGCGGCGATCGATACCTCACGCAGTTTTGTGCCGGGATCGGCCTTGGCTTTTTCTCTCCCGCGCTGTTGTGTCTTGATCCAACATGGGACTGATTCCCACGGACCCGCACTTCCAGGCGCTGCTGAGAAAATACGCGAACGATGCTGCGATGAGCGGCGCGGGTAGTGACAAGTCCGCCGTGCACGACTGACTCCCTACAATGCCTGCGCATGTCTGCCGGCGAGGGTCGATGGACTCAACACGCCGCGAGGCTCGCGAGATCGCCGAGAACGGGAAACCTCTTCACCCGGTCAAGCAAGCGCGCCAAAATCCACGCGTCGCTTGACTCATGCGTTGAGCATCCCTGGCCAGTCCCTGCAAGCTCGGCGTCGGCGCGTGCGGTTTGATAGCATGCGCGGCGGACAGAATGAAACGCTGTTCGACAGCGGTGTGCACCATGACGGGAATCCGTCGTGGTCTACCGCATCGTTTGAACGCAGCTGCCCCAACGGCAACTCGGATGCCAATGTCCACCGCGACCCAAATCGCCTTGTCACCCAATTGCTACAGCATATCGACTGAACTACACGACCTCGCTCTCACGCAGCCTCGAACTCCAGGAGGCGGACTTGCTTGATCGTGGGCGCTGGGCGTCACGACGGCTCGAGATCGGGCCGGAGTTAGCGCCGTCTGTGCTGGCTGGACTCCAATGCCCGCCAGGCGTCGAGACACGCGCCTCAGCCGAGGGCGCATGGAAGTGCGGCGAGGAGTGCGGTCCGCGGCTGCGCGCACGATGCAACGGCACACACGCACGGTGTGAAGCACGCGAGTGATGTTCTTTCCAATCGCCCCGAGCAGCTGGGCACGCTCAAGGCGGTCGACGTTCCCAGGGCGCTCGGCCTCCTGGTCGTTCACGACACCACCCCTGCCACCGACGCCGCGCGATGAGTGTGGCAAAGCGGCTGGGAGGCCGTGCAAGCGCGTGATCGCGTGTTGGGACCGATAGCGAGGCGTACGCGCTTGCCCTCCGAGACACGGCGACCGCACGCGCAGCGGACGCTTGCCACGCCCTCGCGGAGCACCGGGCTCGCCACCCCAATCGAGAGGCCGACTGGCGCGACATCGGTGTCGCCCTGCTCCGGCTCCTCCGGCACGAAGTTCGCACGCTCCAACGTCTGGTCAGCGCGCCGAGTTCGCCGTTGCGCAGGCGATCGCGCAATACACCCGCGAGCTTTTCACTCCGCAGGAACGGGGACGCGGTCAGGCGTTCAGCGGAGAGCAGCGGGCCAACGAGCGCTGAAGTCCGCCAGCAGCGTCCCGTCGCTTGACAGTTGACAGTGTACGGGTCCGCACACCCAATGGGGTCGATCTCGGTCAAATGGCACCCGTGCCCCGGCATCGGTATATGAGCGTCGGTGCGTGTGTTCTCACGTGAGGTAACGCCACGATTCTCCAGGCCTCAAGTTTCGGGTCGAGCGCGCACGTGTCCCGCTCCTCGCAGGCGGGTGCCGCAACTCTACGTGCGCCATGCGCCATCCGCGCGCAGGACGTGCATCTCGTCACGCGGTACGAACGTCCCATCGCAATGCGCCTACTTCTTGCGCTACAGGAGCTAAAGACGCACGGCGACGCGCCGGTAAGGCGAGCACCGTCGAGCCGGCCGAGCCCGGTCGGTGCATGCAAAATGACAGACCTTCACAACAGGCGGAGCGTATGCGTTGGATCTTAGGAGCAGTGGTCGCAGCCTGTGCCGTCGTACTGCCAGGCGCCGCCGCCGCGCAGAGCGGGCAGCCCGCTCAGCCCGCTCAAGGGCAGGCCAGCAGCCAGAAGACATCGAGTGACAGCACGGGCCGCATGTCAGACAGCACAACCCACAAGCGACTCCACCGACGTGTGACGAGCAGCGGCGATGTCGCCAGCGACACCACCAAGAACCAGACGCAGTCGGGCATGACGAGCGCATCTGGCCACTCGACCATGGGCCCTCAGATGACGAAGCTCAGGCCAACCCAAGGTCAACCAGTGATGGCGAAGGGCGACACGCTGCGGCGAGCCGGCGACTACCACGCCGGTCGGGAACAAGCAGGCCGCCACGTTGGCGACTCGACGGGCATGAAGTCGAAGAAGGCGCCCAACGACTCGACTGGCAGGCCGTCCAAGATGTCGCCAAACGGGTCAGCGAGCCGATCCATGGGCAGCCCGAGTACGCCGTCGAAGATGTCGCCCACCGACACGACGAAGCCCAAGCAACCGTAACACGATTGGCTCAGTAACGCGCTTGACGCCATTCGCCGTGCGATCGGGGAGCTACAAGCAACTCCATCGACCGGCCGTATGGTTCACGCGAAGTAGCGACACTGATGGAGACTACAAGGAGACGTCGCCGATCTTGTCGCTCTGCGGTCATCGGCACGCGCAGCTTGCCGATCTCAGGATGCCCGGTGCACTCGAGGCCCTTGACGACATCCCTCTTTTTGTATACGATCGGATTTCAGGAAGAACCGGTCGCGCCGGTGTCCTCGTGTCTCATGTACACCACCGTGAGGAGGAACACCCCGCCCGTGACCGACCGAGCCTCGTGCTCCACGCCAGGCGCGAAGACGAGCACGTCGCCGGTGTTCAGCGGATACTCACAGCCGCGGGCGGTGAATATCACTTCTCCCTCGAGCAGATGGTTCGTCACCTGCGCGTCGGTGCTGTGCGTCGGCAGCACGCCACCCGCGGCGAGACCCATGAGGGTGAGGCGGAGCGGGCCTTCCTTGACGATAGTGCGCGCGGTGCGGCCGTGCCGGGAGAGGAGATCGGGATCGAGCATCCGCTCGTCCTGCGTCAGATGATGGACGAGCACGTCGCCGTCCAAGATGCGGTGCATGGATGACATGTGGGCTCGGTTAGTCAAGTGTAGGTTCTCACGCGCGGCGAGCCGCTACCGCGCCACCTTGGGACCCAGTCACTCTCGCTGCGGGCGTGCAGACGCCCAAGCAGCAGACGGAAAGTACACCTATGCCGCGCTACGATCCCAGCGTCTCGCCGAATGCGGCATCTATGCGCCCGCCCGCGCCGAGTGCGAAGTATCGGCATCGGTATTTGTCAACGACCATGAACTGGGCCGCTGCTCACCGTCGGGCGCTTCGTCAGGCCGGCATTGCGGCGCACTAGGAGGTAGACGCACGACCCACCTCGCCGCGTGCCTCCAGCCGCGCGAGCAGTAGGTGGTAATACAACATGCCTTGCTGTGGATCAAGGGTTTCCAGCAGGTTTCCGACATCGAGCGGCACGGCGCCCGCGACGAGCGCGAGGTTACGCGCCACGCTGGTGTCGTTCATCGGGAAGACGTCGAGGCGTCCGAGCCCGCGTAGCAGGATGACCGTCGCCGTCCACGGGCCGATGCCTTTGACCTGCCGGAGCAGTACGGCGGCGTCGGCGCTCTGGTGCTCCTCCAGCATTGCTTCGTCAAGCGTCCCCGAGGCAAGCGCCTCACCGCCACGCCGCAATGTCGTGAGCTTGCCGGTGCTGAGGCCGGTTGCGCGCAGGACGTCGTCGCTCACACCCAGCACCCGCTCCGCGCTCGGGAAGGTGTACAACGGCGTGCCCTTACTCTCCAATGGTTGACCGATCGCAACGATCAGGCGCCGCACGATCGCGCTGGCCGCGTGCAGACTCACCTGCTGGAAGGCGATCGCGTTGACGAACGCCTCCCAGAGAGTGGGATAGCGCGGTGGCTTCACGCCGCGCATGCGGCGCGCCAACGGGCTCAACCACGTTATGCGCGCGGCCGCGCGATTGAAGTGCGTGACTTCGCGATCGACGCCGAGCATGCGCTGCACGAGCGCGAGCGCTCGCGCGTGTTCGCGCGCGTCGCCCTCGATCGTCACCGCGAGCGCATCCGGACGCACCTGTGTCACGCGTGCGACGACGGGTCCGTGCGCTCCGTCGAGCGCACGGACATAATGTCCGTCGGGTGTGAAGATATCGACGACGTTCGTCGACAGGCGTCGCAATGCACTCACCGTCAGGTCGAGCCGGTACGGCGCCACGACGGGGAGCTCGTGCCGCGTGGAGGCAGTGGGAGGTCGGAACTCTAAGGGTAGGGGCGCGTGGCCTCGCGACTGCGGCATGGCATAGCTCTCACAAGATGTTGCGCGGCGACTGTCTGCTACGAGCCGAGGGCCCGCCGTTCAGTGAGTCATTCCGGCAGTGGAGATCCAACCCATCCACCGGTGAACCCGGCTCGTTGCAAGCCGCGGATGATATATGGGCTCTCGCGCAGCAATCGCCAGATCAACCCAGACCGGTAGTTCTCCAGCATCATCACCAGAGGGCCCTGATCGATCGCGTAGTAGCCCTGCGAGATCCATCCTGATGATTCATAGCCCGATCCACCAATCGCAACACCATCGCCGCGCTCAGCCGGCTTCGTCGGGTTGAAGCTGCACTTGTAACCAAATTGGCCCGTGACCGCCGGGTACGCGGCAGTCACGTATTCGAGGGCAGGCAGTACGATCTCCGGTGCGAACGGCAGCGACGCGCCAGTTGCCCACGGCGAAACGGTCCCGTCATCGGGCCCATAAGGGACGCCACGGGCATGATACGCAAAAAACTTGCGCCTGACACCGTTGACGATGGCGGTTGCGGGTCCTGGTCCGTCGCTCGCCGTGATTCCCCAGCAGTTTTCGTTGTAGCCCACGAAACCATGCGGATTGCGGCGGGCATACTCCCGTTGGATGTACGTCGCGCGCCGTGAGTTCTCAAAGTAGTCGATCCCGCGCGCGCGCATGTATGCGTCCTGGATACCGCGGAAGTCGATCCAAACATGGCTCCCCTGGTGCACGAAGAGTGGGCCACAATGGAGATAGTCATATCCATAAATGCGCTTCCACTTGTACGTCGATGTCCATCGGTGGTATGCATCGACCGGAACGGGATGTGTGGGCGAGCCGAGGGCGAGCACGTATAGCAGGAGCGCTTCGTTGTAGCCGTACCAATCATGGGGAAGAAAACCGGACTCCGGTTGCCATCCCATCGCGACGACCGGCGGTCGCGGCGATGCCCATTGCCAGTCGGCACGACGATACACCGAATCAGCTAGCGTTCGTATCTCATGCTCGACCGCCTCGCCGCCGTCAAAATACTCAGCCGCTGCGATCGCGCCGCCAAAGACGATCGCGGAGTCGATCGTCGAAAGCTCTGCTCCTGGACGACGACGCCCCGTGTGCTGATCAAGGAAATGGTAAAACAAACCGTGTGCTCCTGTTCCATCCGGACTGCCTTCCTGATCTGCCCCCCACAGGAATCTGAGAGACACCACGGAACGCCGCGCCGCCTCGGCGCGCGATAAGTAGCCGCGTGCGGCGGCAATGACGTAGCATCCTAAGGCCATACCTGAGCCCGCGATACTTGCGGGTGCGTGTTGCCTGGTGCTGTCGCAGACGAGCCCGGTGTCAGGATCCGTGTAGCGATCGAAGTATCCAAACGTGCTTCGCTGCAGCGCGTCGATCATGGCATCACGCTCACGCCCCCCCACACGTGATTGGGCCAGTGCGTCGTCGCAGGTCAGATGTCCGCCATCGTGTCGAAATACTCGTGATCAGAGTTATAGCCGCCTTCTCCCGCGTAGACGTGCTTGACGTCGTCGGCGAACTCGATGGCCTTGATCCACTTGACCATCTTGAAGCCAAGTTGGTTCTCCACACGCAGCCGCAGTGGTGCACCGTGCACGGCGTTGAGCGGTTCGGAGTTCATGTCGTAGGCGAGCAGCGTCTGTGGATGGCGGGCGTTCTGGATGGTGTGGCTATCGTAATATTGGCCGCCTTCCAGACCCTGACCGAAGGAATAGAAGATCACGGCTGTGACGCTGGGTTGTGGCCGGACGAGCTTCATCAGCTCGGTCATGGACAGGCCGCCCCATGCGGCGATGCCGGACCAGCCCTGGATGCAATGGTGCAGGGTGATCTGCGTATGCATAGCCATCGCCCGCAGGTCGTCGAGCGACAATTCTACCGGCTTCTCGACCGAGCCGTACACCTTCAATCGGTAATCCTTGAAACCATTGGCAGCCAAGGCTTTCCATTCCTCCGAGGCCGGCGGCCTGCCGTTCGGCCAAAAGAAGGGCGAGATGTCTTCGACCCTGTATTCCGCTCTTGGCGAATGTCGAGCGAGCAGTAGGCGAATCACCGGGTTGACCAGTGCATCGCCCACCCGCTGGATGGCCCGCGGAAACAGCCACGTCGCCCAGTTGGCCATGATGTTCGCAATGACCAGGATCACGAGCCCGCTCAGTCCGATGTACATGCCGAACCGCAGCAGATCGTCCGTTCCGAGGACGATGTGGTTCATGTTCCGGGCGAAGCCGGTGACGATCACCATCGTCACGTGCGCGACAACGAAGGCGGCGTACGCGCACAGCACCAGGAAGTGAATCGATCGGCCGACCTGCCGATTGGCTGGCAACCGGCGATACCAGCTAAACCGGTTGACGAGCGCTGGCGACATCGCCGGGCCCGTCAGGATCGAGAGCGGCGCAAGGACGAAGATGACGGCGAAATAGCTCAACTGCTGAAGCGCGTTGTACTGATAGAAGCCGTTGGGCTCCGGCGGGAGGTGGAAGGTGGCGTAGTGAACGAATACGGCCCACGCGTCGGGGAACACGTGCCATGTCGTGGGCACGATCCGTCGCCACTGGCTCGTCGCGAAGAGGAGCGACACGTATACCGCGCCGTTCAGGATCCAGAATAGAGCGCTGACAAAGTGCCAGTGCCGCGCCAGCCCCAGCGTGTGACGGCCGCCCGGTAGGCCCACCCACGGCGTCAGATACCGCGCATCGTCCTTGGCGGTGTACAGCCGATCGAGCGGGACTTGTACCGGTGTGAAGCGAATCCATTCGCTGCCCGGGGTGCAGTGGACGTTCCAGTAGAGTCGTGGATGATCCATCAAGACTTGCAGACCGCTGCGGGCCAGCAGGACCAGGAACAGGAGGTTGACGTAATGGGTAATGCCGATCCACGCCGGAAAGCCAAACGGTTGCGTCGCCGTCTCCGGGGTGAGATGCCGAATGGCGGGAGCAGCCGGCAGTCCCGTTGTGATCCATTGTACGTACGCCGCAATCAGGGCCAGGACGACCGGCAGGGTGAACGGCAAGAGTGTCGAGAGCCGTACGCGCGGCGACGAGGCGCGAGGCGACACGCTCACAGTCGTTGGCCATGATGGTGAAGCGGTCGTGGTTACCCCCTGTCTGGCCTGTGACCGGCGAGGCCGTGTGGGCATCTAAGAGTTGCGAATCGCTGGCTGGGCGTTGAGCCACGTCAGCCAGAACGTATTCGCCTGGTGCGTCGAGGCCGAGGTGGTTGAACGGACCGAGTCCCGGGCGTCGCGCCTTCGAAGAACATCACGGGCGGATCCGCGGCAAGACCCATCGTGCGAATGGTTGTGCCAAGCCCGCGGGCGATGGCCTCCAGCTGCGCTGGCGGCAATGTGCTCAACGCATAGAACAACTGCGTTTGGGCTAGCCGGGGGGTTCTCCGCAGGACCGCTCGACCTGACGGAGTGACCGCGAGCCCAATTCGTCGCGCGTCCCTTTCCGATCGCACTCGAGCGACGAACCCCCGCTCCACCAACCGCTCGACCACGCCCGAGACGGTGCTCTGATGCGTAAACGTGCGGGCGGCAAGATCATTGACCGACGGAGCAGGTGCCTGATCGAGAACCGCCAGCACGACCGCTTGCGCCCCGGTCACGCCGCTCGCGTGCACGGTTGCGCGCGCCGATGCGCCAAGTGCCCGCACGATGCGACGGAGCGCGTCGATCGCGATCGTGAGATGGCGTTTCGTCGCAGGACGCATCTGCGAAACCTGCCAGGCGTTCGGCGAGGCCATGCGCGTCAGCCGGGTCGCGCTGCGCATCGGTGTCGGCGCGGCATTTCGCAATCACCGTCCCGTGCCACGGCACTCGTGAGACCATCTCGTCCTGGCCGACCCTGCGGCTCGCGCGACCGAAGCGACCAGCGCAACTCTGACGCGGTTCTCGTGAGGTTGGGCGGCTCGCGATCTCGTGGGTCGGTGGCCCGGCGACGGCCGGCCCTCCCCCGGCGAATTCCGCGTCTCCGAGTTCGCGAGGGGTGTGGCTGCTCGCACATCCGTCAGCGCATCATACGGATGCATGGATATCAACATAACATCAGGCATGCGCGGTTCGCACCGCGTCCCCATCTACATTGGTGCCGCCGGCCTGGTGTGTCGCGGCCACCGTGACGGCATCCTGGGGCGCGGTGGCTCTCGCCCTTCCGCTCGCGAGCGTGGTTGCGGCAGCGACGATAGATGTCGAGATGTCGCGCATCCGCTGGCGAGACGCTCGTGACGACGGCAGTGCTCCCCAACCAAACCCCGATGGGCATCGCCAATCGCTGGGTTGCGGCCCGGAGTTGCTGCGGCACGCGCACGGCCGGCGGCTGCGGCCGAGTCCGGTGCCCACACACGCTCGACGTGTTGCCGTCAATCGTCGCCCCGCGCGACGTGCGGCCCGCGATCTGCGTTTGAACCGTCCATGAGCGATAAGATAGACGAGGCGGCCCTCGACGAGATCGAACGCCGGGCGTTTTCATACTTCCTGCACGAAGTGAACGCCCTCACGGGCTTGGTGCGCGATAACACGCGCCCGGCGTCTCCGGCCAGCATTGCCGGCTCCGGGTTTGCGCTCGCGTGCTACGCCGTCGGCGCGGAGCGCGAGTACATCTCGCGGGCGGAGGCGGCACAGCGAGCGCGGATCGCGCTCCAATTTCTGTGGGATGCGCCAGAGGGGGAGGACCCTGACGGCACTGCGAACCGGGGGTTTTTTTATCACTTCCTGACGTTGGACACGGGACGACGGGTGTGGGATTGTGAGCTGTCGACGATCGACACTACGATCGCCCTGGCCGGCGTGCTGACTGCCGCTGTGTATTTCGATCGGGATACGCCAGTCGAGTGCGACGTCCGCTCCCGCGCCGATGCCATCTATCGGCGCGTCGAGTGGCCGTGGTCCATGGGCGGTGCCCGCACCGTCTCACTTGGATGGCACCCCGAGTCTGGTTTCCTGGCATGTGGGTGGCGGGGATACGCGGAAGCGCTGATGCTGTACATCCTGGGGCTCGGCTCTCCTACGCACCCACTACCGACCGACAGCTACGCGGCATGGAGCGAGACGTACCGGTGGGCTCGCATTTACGGATACGAACTTCTCTATGCGGGCCCGCTCTTCATTCACCACCTCAGTCAGTGCTGGATCGATTTCCGCGGCATCCAAGACGAGTTCATGCGCGTCCACGGAATCGACTATTTCGAGAACAGCCGCCGCGCGACGTACGTCCATCAAGAATACGCGAGGCGGAATCCGCGTCGGTGGGCGGGGTACTCGGCACAGTGCTGGGGCATCACGGCGAGCGACGGCCCCGGTTATGCTACCCGGGTTTGGGCAGGGAAGCGGCGCACGTTCTACGGCTATCACGCGCGCGGCGTTCCCTACGGCCCCGACGACGGCACCGTGTCACCGTGGGCCATGCTGGCGTCGCTGCCATTTGCGCCCGAGATCGTGCTGCCATCGATCGCGGCGT
>Ga0182024_10004891_pt1 | contig 30421 bp, 27 predicted proteins | sample P32metaG_FD_120480 | JGI IMG/M metagenome (GOLD analysis project Ga0182024, IMG submission 120480) | Permafrost microbial communities from Stordalen Mire, Sweden - P3-2 metaG (Illumina Assembly) | ecosystem: Environmental > Terrestrial > Soil > Wetlands > Permafrost | place: Sweden: Stordalen... | reverse complement strand
GCAACACCTTCGTGATCGCCGCTGTCAACGTCGTCTTGCCATGGTCGATGTGACCAATCGTCCCTACGTTGCAATGCGGCTTATTGCGGTCAAATTTCTCTTTCGCCATTTCCTAGCTCCGTGCTTTCAAATCTTTTTGAAACATTACCTCTTGGAGTTTCCCTGCGCCCCGCCAATAATCTCGTCCGCTTTGCTACGTGGGACTTCTTCGTAACGTGCGAAATGCATGGAATACTCGGCGCGACCCTGCGTGCTGGACCGCATGTGCGTCGCATAGCCAAACATTTCCGCCAGCGGTACGATCGCTTTGATGACCTGCGAGCCGGCGCGATGCTCCATGCCTTCGATGCGTCCGCGACGCGAGCTCAGGTCGCCCATAATGACGCCCGCGTAGTCTTCCGGCGTCACCACTTCGACCGCCATCACCGGCTCGAGCAACACTGGCGAAGCCTTGCGGGCCGCTTCTTTGAAAGCCATCGAACCGGCAATCTTGAAAGCCATTTCATTCGAGTCCACGTCGTGATAGCTGCCGTCGTAAAGAATCGCTTTTACGTCGACCATTTCATAACCAGCCAGGATGCCGCCTTCCATGGCTTCCCGAATTCCCTGGTCGATGGGCTTGATGAATTCCTTGGGCACCGAACCGCCGACAATATCATTAACGAATTCATAACCAGTGCCCGGCACCTGTGGTTCGAGGCGAATCTTGGCATGGCCATATTGCCCTTTTCCACCCGTCTGGCGGATGTACTTGCCTTCCGCTGAAGATTTCTTGCGAATGGTCTCGCGATAAGCGACCTGGGGTTTACCGACGTTGGCCTCGACTTTGTACTCGCGCATCATGCGGTCGACGATAATTTCCAGATGCAACTCGCCCATGCCGCTGATGATGGTTTGTCCGCTATCGGGGTCGGTGTGAACTTTAAAGGTGGGATCTTCCTGAGCCAAGCGGTTCAGAGCCATGCCCATTTTTTCTTGGTCAGCCTTGGTCTTAGGCTCGACCGCAACGGAGATCACTGGAACCGCGAAGGTGATGTTTTCCAGGGCGATGGGATGCTTGTCGTCGCAGATGGTGTCGCCCGTGCTTACATTCTTCAAGCCAACCGCGGCGCAGATGTCTCCCGCCAAAATTTCGCTGATGTCTTCGCGCTTGTTGGCGTGCATCTTCAACAACCGGCCAATGCGTTCGGTACGCCCGCGGCCAGCATTGAGTACAGATTCACCAGATTTGAGCTGGCCGGAATAAACGCGAATGAAAGTCAGCTGGCCCACGAAAGGATCGGCCATGATCTTGAACGCGAGCGCCGAAAACGGCTCATTGTCCGCTGGGTGACGCTTGATCGCTTCGCCATTGTCCGGATTCGTTCCATGCACTTCGCCCGCATCCAGGGGCGAAGGCAGATAATCCACGACCGCATCCAGCAGCGGCTGTACACCCTTGTTCTTGAAAGCGGCGCCAACCACGACTGGGAACAATTTCAGCTCAATGGTGGACTTGCGAAGCGAGGCTCGTAGCTCGGCAGCGGAAATACTCTCGCCTTCGAGGAACTTATGCAGGATTGCATCGTCGTTCTCGGCGACGGTTTCAACCAGCAGCGCGTGGGCGGCTTCGGCCTTTTTCAGCAGCTCGGCTGGGATCACGCCAGTGATGTACTCGGCACCGATGGTGTCATCCTGCCAGGTGATGGACTTCATTTCAATGAGATCAATCACACCTTTGAACTTGTCTTCTTGTCCGATGGGAATCTGGATGGCGACGGGCTTGGCATTGAGGCGCTTGCGGAGGGTGTCAACGGCATGCTCAAAATCGGCGCCCATCTTGTCGATTTTATTGATGAAGCAAATACGCGGGACGCTGTATTTATCTGCCTGACGCCAGACTTTTTCTGATTGCGGCTGCACTCCGTGGACTGCGTCAAATACTGCGACCGCACCGTCGAGAACGCGAAGCGAACGCTCCACTTCGGCGGTAAAATCTACGTGTCCCGGAGTATCAATAATGTTGATGCGAATGTCGCGCCAAGTACAGGTGGTGGCGGCGGAAGTAATAGTGATACCGCGCTCCTGCTCCTGCTCCATCCAATCCATGGTGGCCGTGCCTTCGTGGACCTCTCCGATGCGATGCGTCTTCCCCGTATAGAACAGGATGCGCTCGGTCGTAGTGGTCTTGCCGGCATCGATGTGGGCCATGATGCCGATGTTTCTGCACCGTTCTAATGGGACTGTTCTGGACACAGCTTTCTTTCTCTCTTCTTTTCGTAACTCTTGCTCGCTAGCAACTGAACCCGTCAATTTCTATTCTCTCTGTAGGGACGTAACTTGTTACGCCTCCCACTCTCGCTACGTTTCCAACGTTCGTGGCGCCTAGAGACGTAGCAAGCTACGTCTCTACAGACGAAATCGCACTACCATCGATAATGCGCGAAGGCCTTATTGGCCTCGGCCATACGGTGAACGTCTTCCTTTTTCTTGATCGCGGCGCCTTTGCCGTTGGCGGCATCGAGCAATTCGTTGCTTAACTTGTCGACCATGCCCTTTTCGCCACGCCCGCGAGCATAGAGAATCAGCCAGCGGATCGCCAGCGACGTGCGCCGATCAGCATTCACTTCCACCGGCACCTGATAGTTGGCGCCGCCCACGCGGCGGCTCTTCACTTCCAGCAGAGGCTTGGCATTCTCGATTGCCTTCTTGAAGAGCTTCAGGGCCTCATCTCCACCCTTGGCCTCCATGCGCGTCAAGGCCTCGTAAAAGATGCCTTCCGCCGTGCTCTTCTTGCCCTGCCACATCATGGAATTGACAAATTTCGTGACCAAGTCCGAGCCGTAAACCGGATCGACTTCCACGGACCGCTTGGCGATATGTCCTTTTCTAGGCATTCAGCTGGCTGCTCCTCACTGCAAGACGTAGCAAGCTAGGTCTCTACAAATTGCTATGCTTTCGGGCGCTTGGCCCCATATTTCGAACGGCTCTGCTTCCGGCCGGCGACGCCCACCGCGTCCAATGTGCCGCGCACCACGTGGTAACGCACTCCTGGCAGATCTTTCACGCGGCCACCACGGATCAGCACAATGGAGTGCTCCTGCAAGTTGTGACCGACGCCTGGGATATAAGTCGTGACCTCAATCCCGTTAGTCAAACGCACGCGGGCGACTTTGCGCAACGCCGAGTTCGGCTTCTTGGGCGTTTGCGTATACACGCGGGTACACACACCGCGCTTTTGAGGACATCCCTGCAACGCAGGGCTCGCCGTTTTGTAACGTGGCCGCTTGCGGCCGTCACGCACCAATTGATTAAAGGTAGGCACTGTTTGCCGCTCCTTGAAGCCGCGCTATCCGGTCGCGCACCAGAGTAGGCACGCAAACGCGGAATGACGCCGCTTCTGCTTTTCCCTTATGCTGGGGCTGGCTGGCGATCCGCCCGGCCATACTTCTCGCCCCAAGAACAAGGCGAGAGCATTTGGTTTCCCGTTAGACTGACACCAACGACGGTGACAGCAAGCCTGCTTTCGCAACCCTGTAAATTCAGGTTTCGAAATTCAGGAGCTGCTCCGTTTCGTTAGCAGCGCCCCGCATAGCCTTCCAACGGACGAAAGGTGCGCGCAGGGCGTTTCAGCGAGGGGTCTCGAGAGTTACCGCTTCTCAAGAACGTGTATCCTACTTCTCAGCCGCAGTCTCTCTCAACACTCTCGCGAACGGCGAAGAGAGACTGCCGCATACAGACAAGCCAGACTTAACTCGCGGAACCTTACAAATATAACAATCCTCGTCGCACATCGTCAACCACCAATTCCCGCATCTCATCTGCGAGGTGAATGCGGCTGTGTAAAGGTTGTCGAGCCCATCCGCAAAGCGGCCCAACTTGCTCAAAAGATTGGCAACCTCTACACTGGAAAACTTCCGAAACTTATATTTTTGAGTACCAGGCGTGCTCGCCCCGTGGGCGACCATGGAGCGGGGAGGATGAATGGGTAGGTCCGGTTCAGTCGGGTTGGCAGTTTTCATCTTGATACTTTCTCTGTTGGCCATCAGTTTGTCAGCCTGCGGTGGCAGCAGCGCCACGAACCCCGTCCCCGATCAAGTGCCAGCCACCATCAGCTTATCCCCTACCACCACAGCGTCCTTGGATGTGGGCGCAACTCAGACTTTTACTGCCACGGCGCACAACCGGAACAATCAGACCGTCGCCGAAGTGTTTTCCTACGAGTCCAGCAACCCGGCGGTGGTCACGGTGGCCAGCACGGGCGCCGTGTGCGCCGGAACCTGGAATTCACTTACCGCTCCGACGATTTGCACGCCCGGCCCGGTCGGTACAGCCGAAATCACGGCCAACGCGCTAGGGGTAAGCAGTCCGCCGACTCTGGTCTTTGTTCATCAGCACGTCACCAGCATCCAGATCAGCGTGGTGCCGTCTCAGACCAATCCCCCAGGCCCTTGCTATTCAAAAGCACAAGTACTCGATTTCCAGGCCAACGCCTATAGCGGCATCGGTAGCAATCTCACGGATATCACGCCTACGGTGGGGCAGTTCGCGTTCCAGGTAGGCAATTCCAGCGTGGTAACGCTGAAGACCCTCACCCAAAACTCCAGTAATCAGCCGGTACTGAACCAGGCTGAAACCACCGCCAATACTCCCGGCACCACCTACCTCTACGCAAACGTGAGCGGCGTCAACAGCGCTCCCTACAATTTTATGACCTGTGCGGTTCAGGAAATTACTCTTTCTGTTCCTGACGATAGCGGCACTTCGTTTGTGGTTCCCACCGGAACCTCGAAAACCATCGATGCAACCGTCATAGACTCTTTGGGCAACACCATCACCGGCATCCCTTTAACTTGGGGTTCCTCAAACAGCACCTCAGTCGCAGTCACCGGTAGCAGCGCCAGTACGCTTTACGGTAGTACCGGGGCAGTAAGCACACCTTCAGTCGGGGCATCGGCTGTCATTGCATCCTGTACTCCTCCCACTTGTAATATCGGGTTCTCTCCGACGCTGCCCATCTATCCGACCGGGACGATCAGCTTTGTTGTAACCGGAACGTCGAGCAGTACGAGTTATTCGCTCTATGTGACTACCACGGGCACGGGAATCGACCCGAGTACGAACCAGCCCTGGAGCTGTGCCAGTACGAACGGCTGTCTCAGTAGAATTATTCCTTTAGCTGGGTCGAGTACCGGGACCGACACACTCGGCACCGTGATTAGTCTTCCCAGTCCTCCAAATTCCTTGCTTTTCGAACCAGGAGGCACGGCTGCCTACCTAGGCGTGGATAGTGGGCAACTTGGGATCAGAGGTTTGATGGTGTTGACCGTCGCCAGCAATGCCTTGGCCCAGCACACTGCCGCGCCAGGCCAGGTTCTGGCGATCTCTTCGGACGGGAAAACAGTCATAATTTCGGATACCGTGGATTTGCCGAATCAGGTATATATCTTCAACACCGGCACCAGCACGGTCACCACGGCGCTGAATATCACTGGGGCTACCGCGGCCGCGTTTTCACCCGACAATCTGAAGGCGTACATCGTGGCGGGAAACACGCTGTACATTTATTCCGCACTGGACGCTCTGCAGACTGTCCAGCTTAGCCCCGGCTCTCCCAGCTTTGCAGCAACGGACGTGACGTTTCTTCCGGCGGGGGCGTTTGCCTTCATCGCCGGAGGTCCACCGGACACCGTGACCGCATATGCGACTTGCACCAATGGGATCGCCCTGGCCCCGATGACGAACACACCCCAAGTTATTGCCACTCCGGGGCTTCCATCGATGCTCCGTCCGCTGCCGAATGGTACCCAGGTATTAGCGATGGATCCTCCCGGCATTGACTTTCTTGACCTGACCACGACACCGGTTGGTTGCCCTCCTACGCTACAGGTCTCGCCGACCGTCTCGGTGAACCTTAGCCAAGGCAACTTTGTTCCCACACAGTTCATTGTCTCTCCAGATGGTCTGACGGCTTACATTCGCACGCAGAATTCCGGGATTATTCTGGTATTCGATATTGCCAACAAGGCCACTTCCGCTATTGCCCTGACAGGAAATGCGATCGCGCTGCAGGCCGCATTGACTCCGGACGGAAGGTTTCTTTACGTGGGCGCTGAGGATGTGCCGCCGCCGGTTCCGCCCGCCACTTCACCTGCTGCACTGGGATCAGTGCACGTTCTGGATACGACTGCCGGCGCCGATGTTCAGCAGATCACGTTCCCGCAGACTCCACAGCCTTTCTGCATCGGTCCCGGCACTCCACCGCTTCCGCCGCCGTCTCCAGTCACTTACTGCTATCCGGATTTAATTGCGGTGAAACCGTAGGAAAGACAGGCTTTGGGCTGTAGGCTTTAGATTCTAGGCTTAGACTTTAGCTTTTCCGAGGTCGCGCCCCACACTGTCTAGAACACCGTTAATGAACTGGACGGATTCCGGGGCGGAGAATTTGCGGGCAATCTCCAGTGCTTCGTTGATGATCACGGCGCGGGGAGTAGCAGGAAAACCCAGCAACTCGGCTACCGCAGCACGCAGGATGTTGCGGTCGACGGCTGCCATCCGCTCCATACGCCAATGTTCGGCGTGACCCTCGATGAGTCCGTCAATTTCCACGGTCCTATCGGTGGCGACCCGGAAAAGATCCTCGGCAAAACCCTGCACTCCGGGGCCTATGTCCTTGCGCTCATTCCAGAAGACGCGGCGCACATCATCCGCTCCTTGTTTGCCCATGTCCGCTTGAAAGAGCATCTGCAGCACGAGTTCGCGAGATTTGCGGCGAGTTCCCATTTAGCTTTCAGCCATCAGCGGTCAGCTCTCAGTCTACAAGATAAAAGCTTTGGAGCATTCGGATCGAAAGGTTAAGATTTTTGTTTTCTGGGAGAAGGCGTGGGCTTTGAAGTTTTGGTTTTGCTGATAACTGATGGCTGACGGCTGATAGCTCCCCGCAGATTCGCCATCTCCACCGCGGCCAGCGCGGCTTCGAAGCCTTTATTACCCATTTTCAGGCCGGCGCGGTCGATCGCCTGTTCGAGCGTGTCGCAGGTGAGCACGCCAAAGGCATGGGGAACGCCCGTCTCCTGGGCCGATTGGCCAATGCCGCGCGCGACTTCATTGACAATCACGTCGTAATGCGCGGTGTCGCCCCGAAGCAGGCAACCCAGGCAGATGAGGGCGTTGTATTTCTTCGTTTCCGCCAAAGTTCGTGCGGCAGATGGAATCTCGAAGGCTCCGGGAACACGGACAATATTGTAGCCATCAGAAAACTCCACTCCGCATCGCAGGAGTCCATCTATTGTCCCAGCCAGCAGCCGCTCCGTTATGAATGAATTGAAGCGCGAAACGACGATACCGAAAGTCTTGCCAGCAGCATTTAAGCTACCCTCAGTTCCGACGTGCGCCGGCTCCGAACTATCTGTCGTTCGAAATCCCCTGAAGAAAATGTTCGTTCCGCCGGGGAGCCGCACATAAAATTCCCGACCCAAGTGCTTGGGCCCCACACCGGAGTGATCCCATACAATCTGCAGGCCGGCCTTCTTAATAACCTCTACTGCAGAATCAGGATCCGAGATCGCGAGTTCCAAATCTGGATAAACACGTGGATTCTTGTGTTGCACAACCTCCAAGATCAGCTCGTAAGGGAAAAAAGGCTTAAGGCGGAAGTCCCGATGCTCTTCTAGCTCTCGTGATCGGAAACCCAGCGCGTCGAGCATTCGGGTCAAAAGCTCAAAGTCTTCCTCACTCCTTGCCTGGGCGGTAATGACTACACATTTCATCAGGAACGGTTCTCTCTGTGGCTCCGTGGTGAATTAGCTTAATCCGCGAGAATCCGCGAAAATCCGTGGCCAAGCTATTTCCCCTTGAACTGTGCCCGACGCTTCTCCAGGAACGCCGTCGTCCCTTCTTTTTTATCTTCCGTCGCACAGCACATGCCGAACAGCGTGGCTTCGAGATAGAGCCCCTCAGCCAGGTTCATCTCCATGCCTTTGTTCACGGCCTCCATAGCATACTGCACGGCCAAAGGCGCGTTGGCGATGATCTTTTGTGCAATGGCTTCGGCGCGCGCAATCAAATCTGCTGGAGCGGTGACTTCATTTACCAGACCAATGCGATGCGCCTCTTGGGCGGTGATCATCTCGCCCGCGAGTACAAGTTGCATGGCGATGCCTTTGCCCACCAGCCGAGGCAATCGTTGTGAGCCGCCATACCCAGGGGTAATGCCCAGCTTCACTTCAGGCTGGCCTAGCTTTGCGTTTTCGCTGGCCAAACGCATGGTGCAGGCTAGTGCGATTTCACATCCGCCGCCAAGCGCGAAGCCATTGATGCAGGCGATCACCGGCTTGCCGAGATTTTCGATCAAGTCGAGAACGGACTGGCCGCGATGCGTGTATTCCTTGCCGCTGATCGCGTCGTGCTTGGCCAGCTCGCTGATATCGGCGCCTGCAATGAACGCCTTCTCGCCAGAACCAGTCAGGATGGCCACGCGGATCGACGTGTCGCTCTTGATGTCCGTGAACGCTGCCCGCAGCTCTTCCATGGTGGTCATGTTGAGCGCATTGAGCGCCTTTGGCCGGTTGACGGTGACGTAGGCGATGGAGTTTTTCTTTTCGAGAAGAATGTTTTCGTAGTTCATAGTGACGTCGCTTTGCTTGGTTCTGAAGCAGTGTCGACTCCCCCTGAGGAGCTATTAATCCGTGCGCGGCGTGCATCTATCCAGTAGAACTTTATTACGGGTGGAAGCAACAACAACACCAAAGAAATCAGAAACAAGAGGGCAAACACAAAGCGTCGTTGAGATTCAACCGAACCGATGTCAGGTTCACCAGCGAGCCTCACCAACCAAAACTCGAAGCAAATGCTCGTGGTCAGTGCTACCCACCATCCCCTAAGCCTTGCCTTCCACATTCCCCAGAATGATAGAAGAAACAGGAAGCCATAAGCAGCAAATGTGATCGCATAGATTCTGAGCTCGCTAACCAAAACCAAGTATCTCGCCTGCGGATCGTGGACGTTGAGTAGTCGTGTGAAGAACCATGCCAACAAACCAACCATCGATAGGCATTCGAAACCCTGCGCAGCGGCTGCAAGCTATGCAACTCCACGAAGCTTCACAATTCACCTCTACCGTCGTACATCAGAATCTCCGCGGGAAAAATCCGTGTAAATCCGTGGCCGAATTCACAGCTTATTCGCCTTCGGATTGTTCGGGTCGGAATAATCGTAAAAGCCTTTGCCCGTCTTCCGTCCGTACCAACCCGCCATCACCAGACGCTTCAGCAGCGGCGGCGAGGCAAAGCGCCGCTCTTTGAATTCGTCGTACATCACGTGGGTGATGTAGTAGGTGGTATCGAGGCCGACGAAGTCGAGCAGCGTGAACGGCCCCATGGGATATCCGCAGCCCAGCTTCATGGCGCCGTCGATGTCTTCAATCGAACCAACGCCCTCTTCGTAGGCGCGGATGGCATCGAGCAAATACGGCACCAGCAGCCGGTTGACGATGAATCCCGTCTTGTCGCTGGTGCGGACGGGAACTTTGCCCAGCTTTTTAGCAAACTCGTAGGCCGAGTCGTAAACGTCGTCGGCCGTAGCGATGGTGCGAACGACTTCCACCAGCTTCATCAGCGGCACGGGATTAAAGAAGTGTAGGCCAACGAAGCGTTCCGGGCGTTTGGTGCAGGTCAAAAGCTCAGTGATAGAGATAGACGAAGTGTTCGAGGCGAAGATGGCGTCTTCCTTTACGACGCTATCAAGCGACGCATACATCTTCTTCTTGTCTTCGACATTCTCGATGATGGCTTCGATGATGATGTCGCAATCCGCCAGGTCTTGCTTGTTGGTTGTGCCTTTGAGCCGTGCGCGGATCGCGTCTTTTTGTTGAGCGGTGATGCCGCCCTTCTCCGGAGGCCGCTCGGCAAACTTCGCCAGCGACTTCTCGATCCCGGAAAAACCCTTGTCGAGATATTTCTGATCGACTTCGAGCACAGTGACGTCGAATCCGGCCGTGGCAGCGACTTGCGCGATGCCCGAGCCCATCAGGCCACAACCGAGAACGCCAACTTTCTTAATCTCCATGGTTACTCCGGAAGAAAGGCTGCCACGGATCACGCGGATTATCACGGATAAAGAATTGAGATTTTGTTTCTCATCCGTGCAAATCCGCGGGATCCGTGGCTAGAATTAATTAAAGCTCTCCACCACCATCGCAATGCCCTGTCCGCCACCAATGCACGCCGTCGCTAAGCCGTACTTCTTCTTCCTGCGCCGCAACTCGTACAGCTGCGTGATCACCAGCCGCGTCCCGGTTGCGCCCAGCGGATGTCCTAAAGCGATCGCCCCGCCATTCACGTTCACTTTGTTTCGATCCAGGCCCAGCTCTTTCTCGACTGCCAAATACTGCGCTGCGAAGGCTTCGTTCACTTCGATCAAGTCCATGTAGTCGAGGGTCAGGCCAGCTTTCTGCAATGCGATCTTAGTAGCTGGAACCGGGCCGCGTCCCATGATCTTGGGATCGACTCCGGCGACACCCCAGCTTACGAGCCGGCCCAACGGCTTCAAATTGCTCTTCTGAGCCGCTTCCAGCGACATGACGACCACGGCGGCAGCTCCGTCAACAATCCCACTGGCGTTGCCGGCCGTGACCATTCCGGTCTTGCCGAACGCTGTCTTTAATTTTGCGAGGCCTTCCAAGGTGGTTTGCGGGCGGCGATGGTCGTCTTCCGTCAACATCTCGCCGGTGGCTTCGCCCTTGGAATTCTTGAGTGGCACCGGAGTCAACTCTTCCTGTAGGCGTCCTTCTTTATAGGCTGCGTCGGCGAGTTGCTGCGATCGTAGCGCGAATTCGTCCTGCATCTGGCGCGTGATTCCCTGCTGCTCGCCGTAAAGTTCAGCGGTGTTCGCCATATATAGACCGCAGTAAGTGTCGAGCAGCGCGACCATGAGGGAATCTTCGAGCTTGCCGCCAGGGGCCAGGGTAAATCCGTCGCGTCCACGGATCACGAAGGGAGCTTGCGACATGGCTTCCATGCCACCCGCGAGCACAACACTGGCTTCGCCGAGCTGCACCATCTGCGCCGCGTTGACAATCGACTGCATGCCCGATCCGCACAGGCGATTCACCGTGAGTGCAGGCGTCTCGATGGGCAATCCTGACAGCAATCCAACATGACGGGCGCCGTAGAGTGCATCGCCAGATGTCTGTTGCGCGTTGCCAAAAACGGCGTGGTCGAATTCCTTGGGATCGATGCCGGCGCGCTCAATGGCGGCCTTACCCGCGACCGCGCCCAACTCCTGAGCGGTAAAATCCTTCAATTTGCCACAATAGCGGCCAAAGGGCGTGCGCGCCCCACTGACGATGGCGATTTCTCCGGGCTTCAGCATTGGATTCCTGGATCACTTACGGTTCAGAGTTTTCGTTTACGAACAGAAAAGTCCCCCGTGAAGAGCCAAACAGGTGAGTCTAACAGCGGAAAAGGGGTTTTCGCCACACGCCGACTGAACCTTAAAGAGAATGAGAAGGTGGAGGGGAAATTTATGCCACGGCTGCACTGGCGATGGAGGGACTTTGAATTACAACCTTGCCTTGGCCCTGGGCAACGGCTGAGTCCAGCGCCTGCTCGGCGCGGTTAATCACTTCGGTGACAATATCCACGGGATCGAACTGCTGACGGACGACGGCCTCAGCGACTCCTGCGGCAAACGGAATGGAAGCTGGCTTCTCAGCAATGTGTACGTCCGCCAGCAGCTTGCGCAGCTTCTCCACAGCCACCATCGCATCTTTTTCGCCAGTCTCGCCCAGTACGACAGCGACTGTGGTCGTTTCGTAGCGGAACGCCAAATCGTTCTGTCGTATGTTCGCAGCAAAAAGCAACCCAATTTGCTGCATGGCGGCTTCGACTGCTGCTTCTCCAAATTCTTTCAGCATGACAGCGCGTTCACCCAGCCGCATCAGCAGGATTGTGACCGGAGTGGTTTGTTGCACTGCGCGCCGCACCTCCGCCATCAAGAGATCAAGATAGGAAGCGCGTTTCAGCAATCCGGATTTTTCATCGGTGACCGAAAGACTCTTAACCAGGCGACGCAGGCCGGCGTTGTTCAGTGCAATCACGATCTGCTCGCTGATGGTCTTGAGCACGACTACGTCGTTGGAATTCCACCCTCTCGGCGTGCCATGCATCAACACCAGAACGCCCACATGATCGGGCCCGTCAGTCAATGATAAAGCCAGCAGAGAGCTGACAGCCAATTCGCCCAGAGCTTCGCGGACGGACTTCAATTCCGGTGCGGCTTGAGCATCCGTGATCGTCAACGTTCCGCGACTGACCACCAGGTCTTGGGCGGCAGTCACAACTTTTTCCAGTGCGCTTGCGTTTCCCAGCTTAGCGTCGCCTGAACAATATTCTTTTACGGCGGTCGGCTTCAGTCCGGGCTTGCGCATCGCTGCCACGCAGCGGCTTACTTTCCACTGCTCTCCAATTTCGTTCACGGTGGTGGAGAGCACGGAATCCGCGTTGCTTTGCCGATAAAGCTTGCGAGTGATTTCCGCCACTCGCGTGAAACTGCCCACGTCGTTGGCTTCGTTCGATTGCATGGTGGGCGCTGCGGGAGCCGCCGTTGACGGCGAGACGGGAGAGGGCTGCGCTGGCGCCGAGTTCGCGTATTGCGGCGTCAACCCCGCCGTCATATATAACTGCTGCAGGTTCTCGTTTCGTTCTTCTTCGCGTGGAAAGAGTTCTTGAATGCGCTGCAGGCGTTCGATGGCCTTGGTGCGCATCCCGTACTGGACCAGGATTTCGACCTGCAGCATAAGGTCCTGCAGGGTAGCGGAACCCAGCGACTTCTCCTCATTACGCGCCGGTTCCGTCGAAACCGCTAGGCTGGTAAATCGCGAGGCAATTACCTTGTAACGGTTCTCGTCAATTTTCCCGTGCAGCGATTCCAGACGTTTCTGATGGCCGGGCTCGTACGCGTCCACTTCAGCGGCGCGATCGAGGGATTCCGCAGCTTTGGCGAAGTTCCCCATGCCGTAATGCAGTTCAAAGAGCTTGATTAAGGTCTGGCAATAATCAGTCTCCCGATTGGAGGCGTTGAATTGCTCACTCAGAAACTCGAGCAGCTCCGGAGAGGCCCGGTGCTGGGCAACAATCTCCTGCAGGCTGGCGAGAAAACCCCGCCGTTCGCCCTTGCGTCGCTGGGACTGTTCCAGCTTGCGCGCCAGCGCGACTGCTTCGACGTCCTGATTCGCATCAATCAACAACCCAATTAATTTAAAGAGATCGTCCATTCGCGCAGGATTTTCTTCGAAGAGCTTCCAGAGGATCACCTCCGCCTCGGTCAGCCGATTGGCCGCCAGCAGGGCCTTGGCATAGGTCTCACTGAATTCCAAAGATGCCGAAGGAGAATTGGCAAGGGGTTCAAGAACGAAGATAGCCGCGCCAATCTGGGTTTGTGCCATCAGGCTCTTGCCGTAAGCCAACGCGATCCCGTTGTCGCTGGGATCTTCCGTGTAGGCACGTTCGATCCACTGGGTGGCGTCTCCGCTAGCAGCTCGCGTGGCATCGGCAAGCCTGGCAAACGCCGCGGCGGCAGCCTTGTGATCTCCCACTTCGGCGGAAAGCTCGCCCAAACGCTGCAGATTTGGCGCGCTCGGATCGAGGTTCACACTGCGCTGCAACACACGAAGTGACTCCGGCTTGCGGCCTTGATGGGTCAATTCCTCGAAAGCGTTCTGGTAGGTCTCAATCGCCAGCTTGCGATTGGAGTTTTCCAGCAACTGGCCAAACCGGACTTTCTGCTCCCACGTGGGATTTACGAATCGAGCCAGCTTTTTGTAGGTAAGACTGGCACGGGTAGCGTCCCCTGCTTCCATCTGCCTTTCGAAAAGCTCGCCCAGAAGCCTCACCGCGTCCGGAATTCGTTGCAGGGAAAGGCTTAAGTCGGCCGCCATCTGGCGCACCGTGTCATTGTTCGGGTCCGCTGCCAGGGCGAGCAAATACCCCTCCAGGGCTTCCGCTGTCTTGCCTTTCTGGAGAAGCTTTTCCGCGCGCTCTACCTGCTTTGCGATCTCGGCTCGATCCACTCGCTTGCTCGTTTCTGTCATGAGAGAAGGGGGTATGCGGAGTAACCCACCAAGAATTCTAGGGGCAGCGTACCCTGGCGGCAATCAAGTCACGGAGCGTTGCGATTACGAAAGTCACCCTCAGCATCACAAGCTGGTACAAAAATGGGCCGGCTCCTGGCAACGAATAGCCTCGTGGAGTTACTGAAGTAAACGGAAATTCACGTTTTCTGCTGGCTGCCACATTCCCCTCCATAATATTCTCGTGCCGACGCCATTGCCGTGGTGAAGGCCGTGGTGTCGAGATCGGAAACGTGATCCTGGCTCTGACAATCATCGTTTACTCCGGCCGTCATGACGTCTGGATGTGGGCCGTAGTGGGCGCCTGCGCTGGCGTGTACCTGTTCTATCGCGGGTTCCGCATGCTGCAGCGCAAGCGCTTGATCCTGAATACGCCGGCTTCCAAGATTCGCAGCGCTTCCATGGGCCTGGTTGAAGTGAGCGGCTTGGCGGTCGGCCCGTACACCGTCACCGCCCCCATCACGGGCATGCCATGTTATTACTACCGGACCGTGGCATGGCGATGGGAGCAGCGGGGCAAGAATAGCGAGTGGGTCAAGGTCGCTGACGAAAACCTGCATGTGCCTTTTTTCCTGGATGACAACTCCGGGCGCGTGTTGGTCGATCCGCAGGGTGCCGAGTTGGACATTCACTGCGATTTCAAGGAAGAGTTCAGCAATTCTATTTTCTCCAGCAGCCTCGAAATACCCGGTAACGTGGCCGACTTCGTGTCCCGCCACGGGGTGGGCAGCGACCACAAACTGAAGATCGAGGAATATTGCATCAAGCCGAAGAACGCACTTTTCGTCCTGGGAACGTTGGCAACCAACCCAGGCCTGACAGTCAGCGCGACGCCTGTGTGGAGCGAATCCAGCAGCCAGATCGGTGTCACTTCGCTATTTTCCCCTCCGCTCGGAGCCCTGGGCACACGCACACTCAATTGGTCGTTGGGTGTGAACATCACGAGAACTCAGGAAGTAATCCGACTCCCCGGTGAGAGCGCGCCCTCCAAAGCAGGCGATATGACGCAGCAGGAGAAGTTATCTGCCGCCATGATGAAAGCCGGGATCACGAATCCCGCCGCCTGGGCCGCGGCTGGCGTGAACAATCTTACGGCCGCTGCTTCAGCGGCAAATTCTCAAGGCGGGAATGGGGGCGATACGGCAACCCAGGTCGAGCCGGAAGAATTCGATCTGCATCCTCCCGTCGTGCTTATGCGAGGAACGCACAATCCAGCATTCTTTATGTCCTGGCGCAGTCAGCGCGATGTGGTACAAGGGCTGAGCTGGAAATCAATATCGATGATTTGGGGCGGACCCGCCTTGACCCTGCTGTGCGTTTACGTCTTGCTCGAATACTTTAAGTTGTTGTGATCGTTTGAGGAATCTGGAATCCGAAGGAGCAACAATTATGAGCACCGTGATTTTATTGGCGATACTGTTCGCCGCCGCCGGAATCGTTTGGTATCTCGTCACCATTTTTAACGGGATGGTCGAGCTCAAGAACGACATCGATAAGGCGTGGTCGAACATCGACATCATGCTCAAGCAGCGCCACGACGAGCTCTCCAAGTTGCTCGACGTCTGCAAGGGCTACATGAATTTTGAGAGCGACACGCTGTTGAAAGTTACGCAGGCGCGCAGCCAATACCAGCAAGCATCCACCATCGACCAGAAGGCACAGGCCGACCAGAGCATGACCTCAGCCCTGCGCGGGTTCTTTGCCGTGGCGGAAAATTATCCGGACCTGAAGGCAAACAATAATTTCATGCAGCTGCAGAAGCGGATCACCGAACTGGAAAGCCAGATCGCCGATCGACGCGAGTTCTATAACGACTCAGTGAACACTTTTAACATCCGCATTCAGCAAATGCCGGACACGTTGGTGGCCAGCTTTATGAAGCTGACCCCGCGTCCGATGTTCAAAGTGGAAGACGCCGACAAAGCCGACGTAAACATGAGCTTTGCCGCAACAAAATAGTCTTAGCTCCTAAGATTTGTCATCCTCAGCGAAGTGGTTGCTTCGCAATGCGAAACAACCACGCAGTCGAAGAACCCCTACAAGCTTACCGTCCGCCTGACTCAATAGCAGCCACCGGTCACCAACCTTCGCACGATGCGCAAACAGACTTCTCAATTAGAATGACCCAGTGACTGACGCCGTCCGCATCGGAATTCTGGGAGACTTCAACCCCGATTTTCGTTCCCATCACGCCATCAACGATTCGCTGCAACACGCTGCGGCCAAGCTGAACCAACGGGTGGAGTCGGAATGGATTCCCACGTCTTCCATTCTTGAAGCTAACGGACAAAAAAAATTAGAAAGCTTCGACGGGATCTGGGCTTCCCCGGGCAGTCCGTACAAGAGTTTCGATGGAATGTTACGAGGAATTGAGTTCGCGCGCCGGCGCGATTGGCCCTTTCTCGGCACCTGCGGAGGTTTTCAATACACGCTGATCGAATGTGCCCGCAACGTACTGGGCATCGCCGACGCGGACTCCGCCGAGAACAATTCCGGCTCGAAGAACATCATCATCTATCCCGTGGCCTGCGCCGTGCCGAACCGCGCCAAGAATGCGCCCAGACTTTCTGGCCCGATTCCAGAGATCCGCTTGCGCCCAGGTTCGTACCTGCAATCGTTCTATTCGAAAGACGTCGTGACGGAGGAATTTTTCTGCAACTTTGAGATCAATCCCGACTACGAGTGGGCGGCCATGGAAGCCGGCTTCGCTGTCGTCGCCCGCGGCCCGCAAGGCGAGATTCGCGCCATAGAATCTCCAACCCACCGCTTCTTTATCGCGACCCTGTTCCAGCCCCAACTTTCGTCGAAGCCCGATAACCCACATCCGCTGGTGCTTGCGTTCGTCCAAGCCGCCGCCGATTGGGGAAGAAAGAAGCTCGACGACTGCGTGCTGGAGTAGGGCTTCGGCGGCACCCTCCGATCTCTACCCCGTGACAAGAGTAACCGTCGCGGCTCCTCCTGAAAGCGATGATTGCCCCAATTCATTGGGAAAGAGTGCCTTTTCACATGGCATTTCTGGTGACTTGAGTCACCTACCCAACCGGGCGGTCGTCCACTCGAACGAGCCATTGTTTACTACTCGCGGATCGCTCATTCTAGCTCTGCTTGGGAGTGGCTCTTTTAGGACCGCACTGGGGGATTTATGGCAGTTTTTCTTAGAAGACTATGGTCGCAGGACGAAGGCCAGGACGTCGCCGAATATGCCGTCATGCTGGCTGTTGTCCTGGTCATCGTGGTCGGTACAGTTCGATTGGTTGGAGCGAATGCGAGTAATGTGTTCTCCAGCGTCGCCAGCGGGATCCAATAGCGCTCATGAATAAACGACGTAACGACCGTGTAAAGGCAGTGCTGCCAGTCAAAGTATGGGGCAACGACAGTACCGGAACCCCCTACTCCGCCGTGGCCCATACCCTGGATATTGCCCAGACCGGAGCCCGCTTGGGCTCGGTTCGTCGAATGTTCAATATAGGCGACCGGCTAACCCTTCAATATCGGCAGCGCAAAGCAGATTTTCGGGTGGTTTGGACCAAGCAGCTTGAAGGATCCAACGAATACCAGATCGGGCTAGAGACGATTACTCACGAGAATGACCCCTGGGGGTTAAAGCCCGATTCCAAAGTCCGCGATGTCCCTCAGCCCAGCAATCTAGTCCCCGCTTCCGCTTAAAAACAGACAGCTTCTTGGCGGGGTTTGAGGCAGGAAAGAAGTGCTTTGATAAGATTCGGGCAGGTTTGGTAGCGCTGACGGGAATCGAACCCGTATACCCGCCTTGAGAGGGCGGTATCCTAACCGTTAGATGACAGCGCCGCCACATTGCAGCTTCGTGCCGAGGATCGTCTTTGATCCAAAGATATTGTACCGTCGAACCCCGCTCGCCGTCTTGCGAGACGAAGTACTCTTGAAGAAATTAGAAAATCAGAGATCTGCGACGAACTCGTCGCCGCCGCCGGCAAAAGTGGTTCCGCAAAGAAATTTTTTCTTGTCAGTTGACACTTCCACAAGGCCTTCCGGTTTATGATTAGGATATAGTTCGCCACATCGTTAGACGTCCGTGCCGGTTGGCGAGCAACCGGTATGGGTGGCTTATCCATCAAACCAGGTTCATTACTGAACCTTTATCTGTAAGGAGTATCCAACGATGGCTAAAGCAAGAGTCTCCCGCAACGGCAATGGCCAAAGTAAGAAGGTCACCGCGATCTCCGGGCCGACTGCAGTGCCCACAATCAAGAAGAACCACGCTGAGGTGGATGTGGAGGCTGAAATCCGCCGACGCGCCTATGAACTGTACGAGCAGAGGGGATACACGCCCGGTCATGAAAACGAAGATTGGCTGGTAGCCGAGCGTGAAATTCTCGCCCGCTCCGACAGCCATCAGAGCGCCTAGGTTCGAGATACAGGAATTTCCCGGCTTGATTGGTGCCAGTTCCATGTTTCTGGAAGCAAAGGGTTTCTTTGTGCCAAAAACTTGCCCTCCCGACAGTGGCCCCCACACCTCAAAATGCGGTAAACTCACGATAAATCTAAAGCTTGGTAAAGCATCCTCAGTTGATGCGTTGCCCGTCATTGGCGGATACCGCCAATCGATTGTTCTGAAAATGTTGTTCTGAAAAAGTAGGTTCGGGCCTTCCCCCATGTCGCAAATCGGCAGTTTTGCTCTCCTATTTGCACTGACGTTAAGTGCGTACTCGTTTCTGGCCGGGCTCTGGGCCTTAACAGAAGCGGGCCCTGGTTCGCAACGAGTGGGAGAAACTGCACGACGGGCTGGCATTGCAACTTTCGCTTTGGTGGCACTCGCCGCTACAGTATTAGTCGTTGCCGCTTTCCAGAACGATTTTTCCATCGCGTACATCTTTCATCACAGCAATCGTGATCTTCCCGCGCCTTATAAATTCGCCGTCCTTTGGTCGGGACAAGAAGGCTCGCTGCTGTTCTGGTCGCTGCTTCTGTCCGCTTACGGACTGGTTCTCAGGCTGCGCCATAAAACTGACATTCGATTGTTCGCGCACGCTTCGGTCATCATTGCCGCGGTACAAGTCTTTTTCCTATTGCTACTGAATTTCGCGGCCAATCCTTTTGGCATTATGGAAGGCGCGCTGCCGCCCGACGGCAACGGGCTTAATCCGTTGCTGCAATATCCGGAGATGGTCATCCATCCCCCCATGCTTTATCTGGGATATGTGGGCTTCACCGTGCCCTTTGCCTTCGCGCTGGCGGCTCTGATCATGCGCTATCCTGGCGAGAAATGGATCCACATCACGCGGCGCTGGACCATGGTCACCTGGGGGTTTCTGACTTGTGGGGTCTTCCTCGGAATGCATTGGGCTTACTCAGTGCTGGGCTGGGGCGGCTACTGGGGCTGGGACCCGGTGGAGAATGCCTCGCTCATGCCGTGGCTGACGGGCACCGCGTTCCTGCATTCGGTGATGATGCAGGAAAAGCGCGGCATGCTGAAAACCTGGAACATGTGGTTGATCTTCTCAACTTTCATGCTTTCGATCTTCGGCACTCTCCTCACCCGGAGTGGATTGGTCAGCTCGGTTCATGCCTTCGCGCAGTCCTCGATCGGCACGTGGTTCACGGTGTTTCTCGGTCTGATCTTCGTAACTTGCCTGTTCTTTTATGTGAAGAACAGCTCCCACTTGCGCAGCGAACACAAGCTGGAATCGATCATCTCGCGCGAGTCCAGTTTCCTGTTTAACAATCTCCTTCTGCTTCTGGCTTGCTTCACGGTGCTCTGGGGAACGCTGTTCCCGAAGCTCTCGGAGTGGGTGCAGGGCCACCAGGTTACCGTGGGGCCGGCATTCTTCAATCGGGTGAACATTCCGGTGGCTTTGTTGCTGTTGCTGCTCACGGCAGTGGGGCCGCTGCTGGCGTGGCGCAGGACATCCCTCGAGAGTCTTAAGCGCAATTTCTTTTGGCCATTGATGGGGGCGCTCGCGGTTGGGCTGTTTCTAATGGTGACTCCAGAGAGTTGGGGTTCGGTTTTCGGCATGAAGCCGTGGAAGGACATGTCGTATTCCTATTCGCTGGTGACCATCATGCTTTGCGCATTAGTGGCACTGACGGTGTCGTCCGAGTTTATTCGCGGCGGGCGCGTAATCTCCCGGCATACAGGACAGAATCTGTTGGCATCAATTCTTCACCTCATCCATCGCAACACACGTCGCTATGGCGGTTATATCGTGCACTTCGGAGTGATCGTCGTTGTGATCGGATTCGCTGGCTCGGTCTTCAACCAGGAGAAAGAGCAGGAGATGGGCTTCGGGGACAAAATGACCATCGGCGCCTACACGCTGGTTTGCCAGTCTTACACGCAGGATGACAATCCGAACTACGAGAGTGAGTGGGCCGTGATCGACGTATTTAAGAAGGGCAAGCAGATCGCTATTCTCAATCCTGAGCGCCGCTTCTACAAAGCCAGTCAAACCCCGTCCACGATGGTCGCGAATCGCTCCACTCCGCAGGAAGATCTTTACTTGGTCTACGAGGGGCAGAACCGGGACACAGGACGTCCCATCATCAAGGCGCATCTGAATCCCCTGGTCATGTGGATCTGGATCGGGGTATGGATCATGATCGCGGGCACGGTAACCGCCTTGATCCCGAATGCGGTCCCAGTGCGGGTACCGGTTCCATTGCGGATGCAGGCTGAGCCTGTAGGAGCAGGCGATTGATGCGGCCATCCGCTGTCCGTCCGTTCAGGAATCCGATTCTGAAACGCTGCCTGCAATCGGGTTTGCTGTTTGTGACTCTTCTAGCGTTGCTCGGAGCGGGCGACGCTTCATCGCGCTTCAATGATCTTGGCCACCGGCTGATGTGCGTCTGCGGTTGCCATCAGATTCTGCTGGAGTGTAATCACGTCGGCTGTCAATATTCCTCCCGCATGCGGGACGAACTAGCGGCTGCCATAGACCGCGAAAGTATCGACGATATGGCGCTGCAATGGTTCGTGCAGACGTACGGTACCACTGTGATCGCGGCCCCAACCGGCAAAGGGTTCAACCGCGTGGCCTGGATCATGCCCTACCTCGTGCTCGTCCTTGGCCTGAGTACCCTTGTTCTGATTGTGCGGAGCTGGAAAGGACGCCCTCTCGTCCTGCCTGCTGGATCCGTGGAGCCAATCCAAGGTGCTGAGCTTGATCATTTCCGCGATCAAGCCAGAAAGGACACCGAAGAATGAGCGTTACTCTCCTAGTCTGTCTTTTCGTCATAGCATGCGTGCTGGTTTACGTTTTCTATCTTCCTGGGACTCTTCAAATGGGGCCGGAGAAGACACGTCTCTCTTATCTGCGCGAGCGTAAAGATATGGTGTACGAAAATCTGCGAGACCTGAATTTCGAGTTCAAGGCCGGCAAATTTCCGGATTCCGACTATCAGTCCATGAAAACTTCGCTGGAAGACGAAGCGGCCGCGATTTTGGCGGAAATGGCCCGTCTGGAGGAAGCCGCCATAAGCAACAGAAAAGGAGCGAGAGTTTGAGACTCTCCCCAGGAATTTCTGCTTTCTTCCTGGCGCTGGCGCTGAGTGCAGTCGCCTCCGCCCAAACCTTGACTGGCACGGTCACCAACGGCACGACCAATACGCCTGCCGCGGGTGACGATGTCGTGCTCATCAATCTGACGCAGGGCATGGAAGAAGCGGCTCGCACCAAGACCGACTCCAAGGGCGCTTTCCGCTTTAATATTGCTGACACTGGAGGACCGCGCCTGATCCGGGTCATTCATCAGGGTGTGACTTACCACCGCCCGGCGCTTCCAGGAACGAACTCGGTCGATGTACAGGTTTTTGATGTAGCGAAGAAAGTCGAGGGTGTGAGCGCGACAGCGGATCTTTTGTACGTGCAAGCCAAGCCCGACGAACTCGGCATCACCCGCATCTTTGCCGTCAACAATGCCTCGAAACCGCCGCGCACTCAGATGAACGACCGTAACTTCGAGTTCTACATTCCCGACGGCGCGAAAATTGACGGGGCCCAGGCGCAAACAGCTGGAGGCCAATGGGTGGATTCCGAACCCGTGGCGCAGGCGGAAAAAGGACGCTACGCCTTTGTTTTCCCGTTGCGCCCCGGGCAAACCGATTTTCAAATTACCTACCGTTTACCCTATAGCGGCTCAGCCAAGGTTGATCCAAAGCCCTTGTATCCTCTCGAACACCTCGTCGTGATCCTGCCCAAGTCCATTCAGTTTTCAGCCGCACGGGAAGGCATCTATGACAATAAGCAGCCGCCCAATCAGCCGGGAGCGATCGCGGAAGTCGCGGCCAATACTCAATCGGGGCAGCCGTTGTCTTTCACGGTCTCCGGGACCGGCGTGTTGCAGGAAGATAACTCTGGCTCCGAGAGTAGTGCTGGTAGCGAAAGCGGTGCTGGCAGCCAGAGTGTCGGCGGCGATACAGTCGCGCCGCCGAGAGGGCGCGACAATCGTCCGGGCGGAGGACTCGGCCCGCCCAGTGAAGCTCCTGATCCGCTGAAGCAGTATCGCTTGCCGATTCTCATCGGCTTTGCGGTGCTGCTGGGAGCCGGAGCAATTTATATTGCCAGCCGTTCGAAAACTTCAGCAGTTCCCGGTCTTGCTTCCGAAGTCGAGCTTCCTTCTGCTCGCAATCCCATCGCGCCGGGGCGTTCTGGCCTGTTGCTCGAAGCCTTGAAGGAAGAGCTTTTCCAGTTGGAGGTGGAACATAAGCAGGGCGCCATCTCGCAGCAGGAATACGCAAAAGCCAAAGCCGCGCTTGACCAGACGCTGGAGCGGGCGGTGAAGCGAGGCGGGGTCAAAACCACCTAGCGATGGAGGACGGGCGTCCCGCCCGGTCGGGCTGGAGACTAATCTCAATAAATGGTTGGTGGGGTTCTTCGGGGGTTATAAAATCCACAGAATCGCATAGACAGGGAGGTGATATGTGGCGAAGTAGCAGGTCTCCTAATGTTCTTAGCGGTGCCGTTGTTGCTTTCCATACTGGTGGTGTTATCCGTTTCTGCCAACGGAGAAGAAGTTGAAAAACACCTCAAGCCGGAATATGAGGGCAGATCCTAACGCTCCGTCACTTCTACGAGGGCGAGCACCTGCGATTCGGTTCCGATGGCAACCTGATCGGTGAAGCGGCGCTAGCAACCAGTTCCACGACCTCTTGGCTGTGCTAAAAGGCGACCACACGGCAAAGCTATTCGCCACCCGCCGAGGCTATCGCTCTCCAACGGAACTGGCACAAGAACAGCACGTTGAGATCGAGATTGAACTGGCTTCGGAGACGCCGGATTCGAAGGAAATCTCTTTGGCAACGAGCATCATCTTCCTTGTGCCCACAGAGTCGATCGCGGATGTCGTACCGATCTTCTGGCGGCGTTATTTTGATCAGCAGGAAGGTCGGGCAGAAAATGAGCACAGTTTTGATGAACCTGTATTCCGGGCGAAGGAGGGCGAAGTGTGTGCGGCCCGCGCCATCTACATGCCTGACGCCGAATATTCTGAACCGGCACGGCAGGCAGGATACCAGGGCACGGTGACGATGCCTATCGTCATCGACACCACCGGAACGCCAAAGGACATTCAGATTACTAAGGCTGCGGGCCTGGGATTAGATGAGAAGTCGGTTCAAGCGGTGAGTACTTGGAAATTCCAGCAGGGCAGAGAGAGGCCAGACCAGTGCCCGTCGAGATCACTGTGGAGACGTCCTTCCGGACTTACTGACGCTTACTCCTGGTTCAAGATCGAAAAGGGCCGGGTGCCCCATCCTTGACGTTCTTTGTCAAGAATGGAATTCTACGGTCGTGTTCTGCTCGGGATTTTTGTTTGATACCTTCCAATCCCACCGCAAAGCGCGCGGGTTTCATTGCGAAAGCGCGACAACGGCCAAGCGAGTAAAACCCCTGCCCAAGCAGAGCTTGAGCGGGGCACCCTCTGGATTTCAAATGATTACGATGGGCATGGCCACCCGCTGAAACGAATCTCTGCCCCGCTCCGAATCTCCGGTTGAATCCCCCGGCTCGACGCACCATCTAATGGGATGAGAGTTGCTTTATGGAAAATGGATTCAAGACCGTGTTCCTGTTGACGCTGCTGACGCTGCTGCTGATGTTCCTCGGCCGTTTCTTTGGTGGCGAGAACGGCATGCTGTTGGCCCTGGTGTTTGCGGCCGTGATGAACTTTGTTTCTTATTTTTACTCTGACAAGATCGCGTTGGCCATGTACCGGGCCCAACCAGTCACCCGCGAAGAACTTCCACGGGCTTACCAGACGGTAGAGCGGCTGACGCAGAAGATCGGCTTGCCCATGCCGAAAATCTACGTGATCCCCAGCGAGTCGCCCAACGCCTTCGCCACGGGCCGGAACCCGAAGCACGCTTCCGTCGCCGTGACCCAGGGCATTCTGGACCTGCTGAATGACGAGGAGCTGGAAGGCGTGCTGGCCCACGAACTCGGACACGTGAACAACCGCGACATTCTCATCAGTTCAGTGGCTGCGACCATCGCCGGCGCAATTACCTATGCGGCGCAAATGGGCCGGTGGGCCATGATTTTTGGCGGCATGGAACGCAACGACCGTAATCGCGAAGGGGGAATCTCGGCCCTGCTCATGCTGATTCTGGCGCCGATCGCCGCCATGATGATCCAGCTGTGGGTGTCCCGCACTCGTGAGTACGAAGCGGACGCCACCGGCGCACACTTCACCGGCAATCCTTATGCGCTGGCCAGCGCTCTTGCAAAACTCGATGCTTACTCGCGGCGCATCCCCATGGCGGCTACGCCCTCGACGGCTCACTTGTTCATCATTCAGCCTTCGCTGGGAATGAATTTTGGCAGCCTGTTCTCGACCCATCCACCGATCGCGAAACGAATTGAGCGGCTCACGGGACGGCCGGCGGAATTGATACAGTAAGAGCTCTCAGCTTTCAGCCGTCAGCTATCACAAAAAACCCGACAAGAACATCAAACCCAAGCGTTCTCTGAAAGCTAACAGCTGAGAGCTACTGCATGTGACGCTAGTAACTGCCTGCACAGCGTTCTCCACTGTAGAATCGACTTCTAATGTCGCCCGAAACCGCCACTGCCGCCACCCATCGCGCGGCCCTTCTGGAAACCGCGCTGCGCAAGGTCATTCGCGGCAAGGACGATGCCATTCGTCTGGCCCTGGTTTCGATTCTCGCCCGTGGGCACCTGCTCATCGAGGGCGTTCCCGGAGTAGGTAAAACCACGCTCGCCCAGGCAATGGCCCGGGCCATCGATTGCAGTTTCCAGCGCGTGCAGTTCACCAGTGACATGCTGCCCTCGGATGTCCTGGGAATTTCGATCTACTCCGCTCTCGAGCAAGCCTTTGAGTTCAAGCGTGGCCCGGTTTTCACCAACGTGCTGCTGGCCGACGAAATCAATCGCACCACCCCGAAAACACAATCCGCGCTCCTCGAAGCCATGAATGAAGGCCAGGTCACGGTGGACGCCCATTCGTATCCTCTGCCGCAGCCGTTTCTCGTTATCGCCACGCAAAATCCGGTGGAGCATCACGGCACCTATCCACTTCCCGAATCGCAGCTCGATCGTTTTTTGATGCGGGTACGCATGGGATATCCCGATAGCAGCGCCGAACGGGAAATTCTGCGATCAGAAGCGGGCACAGCACAGTTGGAGGTCTTGAAGCCGGTGCTGAGCGGCGCTGATGTGCTGGAGATGCAGCAGGCGGTCACAAAAGTGCGCGTGGACGAGTCGTTGGTCAGCTATGCCCTCGCCATTGTGCGAAAGACGCGCGATTCAGAACAATTCTCTCTGGGAGTTTCGCCGCGCGGATCACAAATGCTCTATCGCGCCGCCCAGGCCATGGCATTCCTCGAGGGCCGCACCTTCTGCGTTCCGGAAGATTTCAAACCGCTGGTCGTCCCAGTGTTTGCCCATCGCGTGGTCGTGAACGGACTCCACTCGTCCACGCTGAAAAAATCCGAGCAAGCAGAGCAAGCCATGCAGGAAATCGTTGATAACACGCACGTGCCGGTGTAGCACCTAGCTGTTTCGTTCCGCCCGCTGCTGACTTTCAGTCCCGCTAACGGCATAATCTTTATCTATGACGTTCCTTCGTTTTCTCATGCTTCTTTCCCTGATGGTTTGGATTGGCGGGCTGATTTTTTTCCCCGTGATCGCGCAGACAGCGTTCACGGTCCTGCCGACGAAGCAGCTCGCAGGATTGGTAGTCGGACGGTCTCTGGTCATCCTGCACTGGATGGGGATGTTCTCGGGCGTTGTCTTTCTGACCAGTTCTCTGCTCTACAGCCGTTTAAGTGCCGGCACTGCTCATGTGTTCGCTGCAGGTCACGTGCTCATAGTCTTGATGCTGACATTGACGCTGATATCGCAGTTCGGCGTCATTCCACGCATGGACACGCTGCGAAGCTCGATTCACGGTGAGATTGATTTCGCTCCCGCCGACAACCCGGCCAGAGCCCAATTTGACGCCTTGCACGAATGGTCGATGCGTCTCGAGAGCGGAGTATTGCTTCTGGGATTGGTAGTGGTTTATTTGACTGCGAGGCAACCAGTTCGATTTGGCTAAGGTCCCGGCTTCTGTCGCGGGGCAAGTGGCACATCCAAATCAGTATCGAGAAAATCCAGATAACCCGCCATCAGGCGATACGTCGCGTAGTAATCATCCATCTTGATGGCGCCGAAGTTGTCCCGGCGGGAGTGCAGAATGGGCAGAGTCTTTTGTGTCAGGGAATGTATGGTGACACGGGGAATTTTGAACTCGGCAAATGATTCTGAATCGGCAGTACCGACGTTGTCAACATTCATAACCTGGATCGGCAGCTTCATGGTGCTCGCGATGTGGGTGAGGGCAGTGAGCAGCGGGATGTCGGCATGCGACGCCCACACTTCGGTCGGCCCCAACCCCAGCGTGTCGAAGTTGACCATGCCTTCAACCTTTGAGCGCTGCTCGGAACTGAGCTTGTGCACATAGAAATCCGAACCGAGCAGACCGCGTTCCTCGCCCGTGAAGCCCACAAAAATAAATGTATGCCGGCGTTTCTGACCGCTGATGCTGTACAAAAGGCTCGGCAGTAGAGATGCGCCACTCCAGTTATCTACTACGCCGTCTCCTTCCTCGACCTTGTCCGTATGCGCGCCCACCAGAATGACTCCACCCGTCTCTCCGGGCAAAACGCAAATCACGTTGGGGGGGAGCTTCGCTTCAACGACCTGTTCGGAAAGTTGATCGTTCTTGCAGCCAGATTCGGCAAAGAGCCTTTTTATGATCGCCTCCCGTTCCTCGTTCTTCCGTGAGAAACTCTTGAGCCGGGACTCAATCGTGGCCTGGTCTAGCAGCCGGAATTGCGTCTGGGCTGTGGCATTCGAGGCAAGCAACGCGAGCAGCAAACATCGCAGGACCGATTTCGGGATGGAAAGAGATGCCACAGCAATTCGACGCCAATTCATTGCGAGAATAACATGACGCGCGACAATGAATTCCATGGCCGCCTGCTATCATCGTCATGTTCTTTCCATCTTCTTCTTATGAAAACTGGCATCATTGGCCTGCCTCAGGTAGGCAAAACATCTCTCTTTCGTATCTTGACCAAAGCACTCGGCGAAGGGGCTTACGCCAACCCGAGAGAAGCGCATGTCGGCGTGGCTAAAGTGCCCGATGACCGTCTCGACCGTATGGCGGCTGTCTACAATCCCAAAAAGTTGACCCATGCCTCCGTGGAGTATGCGGATGTTGGTGCAATCGGTCAGGACGCGCTCAAAGAAAGTTCCTACGTCGGACACCTGCGCAACGTGGATGCACTGGCTCACGTGGTTCGGGCTTTTGACGACCCCTCCATCCCGCATGTCGGTCCGGTTGATCCTCTGCGGGACATCAAGAACGTCGAGTTCGACCTGATGGTCAGCGACCTGGGCCAGATTGAAAAGCGGCTGGAACGGGTAGCAAAAGACCTCAAGAAAATGCGCACGCCGGAGCTGGAAAAAGAATTCGACCTGCTCCAGCGCGCCAATGAGCATTTGGGATCAGAGCGTCCTCTGCGCGAAATGGAGATGACACCCGAGGACAAGAAGCGCCTACGTGGTTTTATGTTCCTCAGCGAGAAGCCGATTCTCTACGTACTCAACATCAGCGAAAGCACTCAATTGGGAAAGGACCTCGACGAGGCCGTGGCCAAGTACAAGTTGATCGAGGTAGCTTCCCGCCCAAGTTCCGGGGCAACCGCCATCTGTGGCAAGGTAGAAGCGGAACTGGCGGAAATGAGCGATGCCGACGCTGCGGAATTTCTCTCCAGTTACGGCCTGACTGAGAGCGGATTGGTGCGTTTGATTCGAACTAGCTACACTCTGCTCGGTCTGATTTCATTCTTCACCATCGGCGAAGACGAATGCCGCGCCTGGACGATCCCGGTCGATACTCGCGCGGTCGAAGCTGCCGGCGCCATCCATTCCGATCTGGAAAAGCATTTCATCCGCGCCGAGACCATCCGCTGGGACAAGCTGCTGGAAGCCGGTTCCGAAGCGAACGCCCGCGCCAAAGGCATCCTGCGGCTTGAGGGGAAAGATTACATTGTGCAGGATGGAGACGTGATGCACATCCGGCATAGCGGCTAACGTTAGAATTGGCATTGTCTCCGACCCCCATGCATCCCATCGCCCTTAGTCTCTTGCTTGGCCTTACCGCTGCTGCGGCAAACGTTCTTGGCGGCGCCATTATCGTCCATAGACACTGGGAGCATGCTTACCTCAAGTATTTTGTCGCGTTAGGCGCTGGATTCATGCTGGCCACGGCCCTGGTGGAGGTTTTCCCCGCCAGCCTGCAATTACGAGGCAAAGACGCGGCATTTCTGGTTCTGCTCGGTTACTTGATCACCCACTTCTTCGAACATACGGTCACCCCGCACTTCCACTTCGGCGAAGAAACACACAAAGAACAATTTGTTCACGGGCACAAGGGATATTCGGTATTGATCGGACTGGTGATCCATACTTTCTTTGATGGTATTGCGATTGCCTCCGGGTTCCTTGTGTCAAACGGGCTGGGATGGATTATTTTCATCGCCATCTTTCTGCATAAAATCCCCGAGGGGTTCACGGTAGCGTCGGTCATGCTGGCCAGCGGGCAGAGCCGCCGCATCGCCTGGGGTGCGTCAGCCCTACTGGGCGCGGCCACGTTTGCTGGAGTGCTGACGATGGCGGTCCTGCGACGGGAAGTGAGCTTTGGACTACCGCTCTCGGCGGGAGTGACAATCTACGTCGCGGCATCAGATCTCATCCCGGAAGTCAACCGCGAACCGGGCGCCAAAGTGGCGCTAGTCGTTTTTCTCGGAGTGGGATTGTTCTTTGTCCTGGAACGTGTGGTCCACTAACCGCGCTAGTGCCAGTTCCTATTCCACCGTGTGCTTCGCCGTGTAGCCCTCTCGGGCAATGACCATGTATTTCACGTCCTTGCCCTTCTGGTCTCGCATCTTCAGCGGGCTGCCATCGTCCGCCACCACATCTACTTTTAGCTTGCGGTAAGTACCGTCCTGCTTGGAATTGATGGGATGATAAGAAATGTTGTACTGGTTGCGAATGTCAGTCCCGATCTCCTTGAAAGTGTCCACCATGTCGCCTACAAAGCGCGGCTGATAGAACTTGCCACCAGTCAAGCGGGCAAAGGTTTGCATTTCGTTGTCGGCCTGCAGGTAGTCCATTCTGTTTACTGGAATACCCATTCCATGGTACGCGGCATGGCCGTTTGCTTCAGCCATCTCACGCGCTATCCACCCCACGCTGACCGGGAAAATGGTTATATCCTTCGTGATCTTGACCTTCTTGATAATCTGGTCAAGGTTGAGTTTGCTGAAAGTATCCACGCCAGTGCTGATCAAGATCACATATTTGTGTCCCTCGATGCGGTCGAGGCGGTCCAGCGTGTCATAGAGGGCGTCAAATAGATTCGTCTCAGCGAAGCCAGGGATGCGCAACTGATTCAACGCGCCGTAAACTTCTTTCTTGTCCTGAGTGAAGTCCGCGAGGATTTGCGGCTTCATGTCATACGAAATCACCGCCACCCAATCATCCTTTTTCAGAGTATTGGCGAATGCATAGGAAGCATTCAACGCGTCTACCATGAAGTGGTAGTTGGTCGAAGCGAACTCGACGAGGAGCGCGGCCGTGATGGGGGCTTGAGAGGTGTTGAAGTTAGCAATGGTTTGCTGCGTGCCGTCTTCCGAGATCCGGAAGTTCTCTTTCTTCAGGTTCGGAATCGTTTGCCCATCTTTGGTGGTAACCATGACGTCCAAATTGACCAAGGGGACATCCACTCGGATGGAGTAGTCCGGCATGCCCTCTACTTTCTTGGGGGTCTGCGG
>Ga0182024_10004890_pt1 | contig 30427 bp, 33 predicted proteins | sample P32metaG_FD_120480 | JGI IMG/M metagenome (GOLD analysis project Ga0182024, IMG submission 120480) | Permafrost microbial communities from Stordalen Mire, Sweden - P3-2 metaG (Illumina Assembly) | ecosystem: Environmental > Terrestrial > Soil > Wetlands > Permafrost | place: Sweden: Stordalen... | reverse complement strand
TTGATGCAGAATTGCTTTTCGGCCTGCGTGTGGCACTTCGATGCCGCCTTGTCGTCAGTGATGCCCTTTTGGTCGCGCAGCCGCGCAATCGCCGTCCATTCGACGGAGGGCCATGCCTCGCCCTTCTCGTTGACGATGGTGAAGTGATACACGATCGCCAGCACGGAGCCCTTGTCGTTTTCCTCAAGCAGGCTGCGGCTCTGCTCGGACTGCACGATGATAAGGCCGTGCGCGGCGAGCAATGGCGCGAGTTCTTCGTTGATGTCCTCCCAGCGCATGTATTTGTAGTGCTGAAATTCGTTCTCGCCCTTCTTTTGAACGCGCTCGATTACGCGGGTGATCGCCAGAATTGAAGCGGCGATGTGCGCCGAGAACTGCGGCACCGTTTCGGCCTTCGCCTTCCGCGGCACGCGCTCCTGCTTCACGACAGTCGGCAACTGCGGTGCGGGGGCTTCCTGCCCGACAGCCATCTCGATTTTCTCTTGGATCACAGTCTCATTCACGGCCAAATCTCCAAAATGATCTTGAGCGCAACCCCCAAAGTCGCGATCGTCAGCACGATGACGACAAAATCGCGAACGACGGTGCTGGCGCGGCGCGGATACGGGTCAAGCCACCGGATCGGCTCTTGCAGATCGGGCACCCGGATTTGCATGTTCATGGCTGCACCGGGGGCCAATCGATCGACGGCGTGGCGCCAAACACGAGCCGGCCATATTCGTCCTTGCCGACGCGGTGCAGCAGCGCCAGTCGGCGCGCGGCGAGCAGTTCCTTGTGCGCCTTTGAGTACCCCCAGCACATGAGATCAGCGACTTGCACTGTGGTCATCGGGCCGACCTGCCGGATCAGACGCACCGCGGCCTCGTGGTTGCTGGTCTTGCTCATGCTCATGATGCGGGTTTCCAGTCCAAATCGTGCCGGGCCGCCTCGTTTTTGACCTGATCCTCCCAGCCGGCCGTAAGCCAGCCGCAGCTACAGAACGAGCGCAGCAGGCCGTTTTGCACGTTGCGCTGAAACTTGACCATATGGACCACGACGGCGGGAGGGGCGTCAGCGGGCGACTGTGTGGCATTGGCGGGCATGTGGCCTCCAATTGACTGTCAACCCTCCCTATACGAGCCGCACGGCCTTGTCAACTGCGTAGTGACATGCTATGGGGCGCCCAACATGACACCGGCAGAACTAGCCCCGAACCGCGGCGACGGAACGCGAATTGCCAATCAAATCGGCATTTCTAGGGCCGCTTTCTGGGCTTGGACGCGCGTGCCGGCCGAGCGAGTTATCCAGGTCGAAGCCATTACTGGCGTGCCACGCGAGCGGCTGCGGCCTGACCTTTATCCACCGAAACTTGACAATGGTGGGCCGTCGCCCATCGCAGCGGAATAATGTCCTAGCGTTTGTTGCGTGCGTAAGCGAGCCGGGGTTTGCCAGCCTTCCCCAAGGCCACCCTCGCCTCGGCTCGCCCTATCCATAGGAGCACGCCCTGCCACGCCATTCCGACCATCCTGAGCAGCAAATCCAGGCCGCCGTGATCCAGCACTTGGCGGCACGCGGGGCTGACGGGCTGGTGTTTTTCCATGCTGGCAACAATCCACGCTCGGCGCGCGACGGTGCCAGGCTCAAGCGGCTCGGGCTGCGGGCTGGCGTTTCCGACCTGATTTTTGTCCACAACGGCCAAGCCTTCGCGCTGGAACTCAAGTCCGACAAGGGCCGCGTCACGCCCGAACAGGACGAGTTTATGGCCGATTTCCGCGCAGCCGGCGGCTACGCTTGGTGCGCGCATGGCATCGATGAGGCCATAATTACCCTTGAACATTGGGGTATTTTACGCCGGGCCCCTGCATGAGCGACAACCGCACCGGCAACTGGACCGACGAGCGGGTCGCCATGCTGCGGCAACTCTACGATGAAGGGCTGTCATACGGCCAGATCGCCGCAGCAATCGGCGGCATTACGCGCAATGCGGCGATCGGCAAAGCCAGCCGCATCGGCCTGGACAAGCGTGGGGCACCAACAGTTAGCAACGGCCGGAAAAAGCCGCGTATGCGCTACACGCGCCGGCACCCATTCCACCGGGCGGCGCCGGTGCCCATCGTGGCGCAAGAGCTCGAGCCAGAAACCCTCCCCAATCCCGTCACGCTGGGCGAGCTCAAGCCGCATCATTGCCGGTGGATTGACGGCGAGGTCAAAGGCGCCGAAACGCTCTATTGCGGCGCTGGCGCACTCAAGGGCCACGCCTATTGCGGCAAACATTACCGGATGGCGCACACGCAGCCGCGCGCTGTCGACCGCGGCGCATTTGAATTGCGGACCCGCAAAATGGCGCGCGCGCGCAATGGGCGGATGGGATAAATATAGCATGCTTATCCGGTTGCCACACACAGGAGCTAGATCATGAGCGGCTTGACGAAAGAACAGCTTGACGCACTAGGCGTAAAACGGCCTGAAATCCCGGCCGACACGGTGGAGCGCCAAGTGACGCCATCACAGCGGGCCTACGGGCTTCTGTGGCGCACATTTACGGACCTGCCGTTTGTTCACATGGCGCGACGCCAATTGTTTGAGGCGCTGTCAAAAGAGGAACGGTATGCCGGGATCGCGTGGGCTATCGAGAAGTACGGCACCATGCCAACGCAGCAAATGATCGCTGCCGATATACAGGTCGGCCAGTTCCCCGAAAAATCCTTCGGATAGTAGCTGTGTGTCTAAACCGGATAAGCACGAAATATAGAATTTGTGAGCGTATAAGTATGCGCAGGGTGTGAGGGTGCTTACCCTAGGTCGGATGCGCACAGTGTTAAATGCCGACCTATGCCGGTTGTCTCAAGCCTAGTCCGAAGTGACAGGGACATTGGGCAGCTCTCCTTACCCTACACGGTCAATTCCGTGGGGGTAAGGGGGTGTTGCCTTGAACTCAGCCTGAACCGAGTGACAGACTCTCAGTAAAGTAAGACAAGAAATCACTGGTATATCGAATGAAAATCGATTTGGCCGCACTCAAAATACTCGAAAAAGCCGGCGCGAGCGTGAGCGTGATTATGGCGGCGATCGAGCATCAAATCGAGGTCCAAGAGGCTAAGCGAAAGAAAAGACGACCGAATGAAGCTGCCGCGAAGCGGCGGAAACGAGCGGACAAGGTGCGGACAGATGGTGGACATGAGGCGGAAAGCGGCGGACATGGATCGGAAACGGATGGACGTGGCAGGCTCTTTGGCCTTGTACGCCGCCTTATGGATCTTGGCCTCGCAGATGCGAAGGCGCGCTCGATTCTCGGCCAATGGGCGAAAATCACGCACGACAATATTGAGGCTATCGAGCGAGCAATCGGGAGTGCGGAAGTAAAGCGGCCGGCCGACGCTATCGGCTACATTCGAGCCTGCTTGCAGGAAAGGAACACGATCAATGGCACAGGAAGTCCAGTCATGGACGCCGCAGACCGGCTTATCGCCGCTACAGCGCCAGACGAATTCGACCTCAATACTCCAATGCGCGACATCACCCCACGAAGCTAGTAAAGCCGCCAAAGACCTCATTAAATCGTGGCCGCACGCTCGGCCACCTGATCCTGACGGCTACTTTGCATCGCTCGCCGCGGTGCTGGCGCAATATCCGCTCGGCATTGTCCGGGAATGTTGCGATCCGCGCTATGGATTGGCCCGCGCGCGCGAGTTTCCGCCAACTGTGGCCTGTATTGTCGAATGGTGCGATCGCCGGCTGGAATTTCATCGCAATTGGGCCGCATATCGGCCATTTCAGCGCCGCGCGATCAACAAGCCTGATCCGATCGTCAAACACGGTGCCATCGGGGAATGGCTGCAAAACCTAGCTAAACGGCTGCGAATGATGCCAGGAAAGCCAAAACCGGCGCCGAGGCAAGCACCGTCGAATGACGAGCTCCGCGCGCACTACGCGCAGCAGCAGGCCGCGGCGGAATGAGCATGATCTACGGCATCAAAGCGGATGGAACGCTCGTGCCAATTTGGCATGAGGATCGCGGGCTCATTGGTGCCAATTACATCTCACGATTTAGCTGGAAAGACGGGAAGATTATCGTTGACTTGGAGGTAGAGGTTAGCTGGCTGATTTGTGAAGGACCGCACGGTCATGCTCGGCGGGCGCGGGAGGACGAACAGGCACTCATTGAAAAAGGCTTTGATGCCATCAAATGGGGCGCAGAATGAGTGGTAAGCCTCCCTTAATGCCGCGCAACGCCGGCCTTACCACCGAAATTGTAAAGTCGGCGCAACAGCATAAAATCAGCGTTACCGTCCGGCATGGAGGGCCACGCATTCACGCTTTTGCCGCAATGAAAAATAGCAAGCATCGGCACCGACCGATAACGCTGCCAACATTGAAGGCTGTTGAATGAGCACGCACGGCGGGGCCGGGGAATGACCGAACCGCGCGTCATCGGCGAATTCACCGACTACACCGGGCTGCAATTGGCGCTGCGTGCGTGTCACGCGCTGCGCAATATCAGCTTTGAAGTGCTGGACGAATGCACCGGCGCGCCGCGTGGCTATTTCAGCAAGGTACTGGCGCCGGGCTCGCAGCGCCGCATCACCATGGGCTCGCTCGGCTGGGCGCTTGGCGGGCTGGGCGTCAAGTGCATCGTGGTCGAGGACACCGATGCGTTACGCCGAATCGAGAATTTCATGGCAAAGAATTCGCTTGGAAAGCGGAATGGAAATTTGGTCCATGGTGGCAGCTTCAAGTTTGAAGTAAGTCGGCGATTTATGAAACATATCCAGCGCAAAGGCGGTAAAGCACGATGGGCTAAGTTAACCGCCGTTGAGCGCAGTGAACTGGCGCGCACTCTAAATCGAACACGGTGGAGCAAGATCAAATCCGCCACGCGACGAGCGAAGAATCGCAAGCCGAGCAACGGAACGAAGGCGAGGCACCTGGGGGCACCCGCGCTGTCCCGCGATGGCCGCACGACCGACAGCGCAACGCTGCGTAAGTCGGCAGCCGACTGATCCTTCCACGATAAGCGGCAACGAGCGCATCGGTTTCAGCGCGCACAGCCTCCTTGCTCGGCCCAATGTCCGGCACGTTGGCGAACAGTGCTGCGTCCTCGACCGCACAACGCTGTGCCGTCCGTGCCTTGTCACGCCGTCGGCTTTTCGACCAATCGCGGCCCATTGTGCATTTCCTTGCGCCACCGCCTCATCAGGCGCGCTTTCCGGATACGCAACCAATCGACGCCAGAACGCCGAATCCAGTGGTGCATTAACTGGCGTGATACGCCAGCCAATTCGGTCAACTCGGCTGGCGTTATCTCACCGCAAGCCAATAAGGTCATCGCCACGCGCCTTACCTCCTTGTCGGCCATTTGACAAATGTAAAAGTGACCTCGCCGAAGTCAAGGTAGGCACAAATAGTAACTACCCCATTAGAAACCCCAATAAACACAGCATTTCCACAACGTGCGTTGCCAGAAAAAGCAAATATCGGGCATTCCATCGCGCGTCACGCATCGCGCCCGCGCGTCTATTACTTCACCGAGCATAGCGCAGCGCGAGGGTCGCTTGAGCAGAGCAGCAATGACCAGCACAGACATTGCAATCACCAACCGAGCACCACCACGCAGTGCAGCGTTGGACAAGCCAATCAAAGCGCCACGCATAGGACGAAAGCTACACCAAGCGATTGAGTTGATCGTATTTGAGGGCGCTGACCTGCGAGATGCAGCAACAGCAGCCGGATTGACCACATTCCAACTGCGGCAAGCGTTCGCGCGTGCTCATGTGCTCGCGCATCTCAGACAGCGCAGGGAGGTACTTCGTGCTGCGGCATCCGGCAAAAACATTCTTCGCCTGTGCGAAATACGCGATGCCGAGAACAACATGCCGGCAGTGCAAGCCATCAAAGTGCTTGAGCAGCTTGGCGATGAGCAGCAGCAGCGCGGCTCCGGTGTAAGTGCATCGCCTGGCGTAGTGATTCGCGTTGTGACGAACGTGATTGCACCGCCAGCCAGCGCCGGCGCAATCGATGCACATGCAGTCACAGCTAATCATATCAATGCGTTGCAGGAATCTCGCACTCATGAGCCATCAACGCCGCACGAGCTCGACCATCCAAATGTGCACACGCGGCCGGGCAAATCCGACGATGAGGCGACCGGAGGGGAAAAATGATCGTTCGCGCGCCGCTCCTATCCACTGTCCACACATTCTGCCCGCAAATCACTGGGCCTGCGAAATGACTGGCGGCTGAAAATGTTGGGGCTGGAAAATTGGCGGCTGGCGAAACATTCCGGTTTGGCGATGAGGTATGGCTACGGACTGGTTCGCCGCTGATGATGGTGGTTCGGATGGACGGCGGGTTTGTGGAGGTTATCTGGCTGGACGGTGCGCGGTTCCGGTTTTCGTCGTTTCGGCCGGATGAGTTGGTGCGGGAGCCGCCAGGACGATTGGAGTTATCGTGATGGCGAAATTTGACAGCGCGGAAATTGGCGATCCCCTTGCTGCAAAGCGAGTGGCTGACCCGTATCACGAGATGAACGATGTCGAGCTCCGCGCCGCCTATATCCGCTGGCTCGATAGTGTTAGAGCCGCGCATACCTATGCTGGCGCGGTCATTGCACAGCAGGAGGTTGACAAGATCGATGCCGAGGGGATGCGGCGGTCCATAGCTTTGATCTGCGAGCGCTCATGAGCAAGCCGGTTGGCAAGTTCGGGGTTTTGATGGTCGAGCCCGACCTGAGTGGCGGGGTTCGGGTGAAGTTTGGCGATGCGATGTGTGTGCTGGCGCCGGACGAGGCGGTGAAGTTTTTTGCGGCCGGGTTGCACTGCGCGGGGTGCAATGTGGATTTTGCCGAGCCGGCGGTTCCGGCGGTCATCAAGAGGGCGTCATGAAATCGGTCATCAATTGCGGTTCGGTGCGCTTTCTCAATATTCCTGAGTATTTTCTTGAGAAATACACCGATGAGATCAATGCCTGGGCGAAGAACATCCGCAAGGTTGGTCTGGTCAAAGCCTTTGTGATCCGCGAAGGCCATTTCAGCGATGTGTCGCCCGACCCCGAGCAGGGCGCGGTTTTGATGCAGGTCCGGCTGCTTTGCAAGCCGCGGGCTGGCGGCGTCGAGATCGAGCCTTATACCCCGCGTGACGAGGAAATCATCAGCAAGCATTGCGACAAGATGATCCGGTTGAAGGTGCCGCCGCGCGCAATTCTCAAGGAACCGCCGCGGCCATGGATACCGACCATGCCGAAAATCGACAAAGCCAGCGGATGAGCGCCGAGCCGATCAAGCTTGTCACGCCGCCGAAAGCCGCCGATGACGTGCGCGAGAGTGTGGTGCGGATTCTGCGCAATGCGCTTGCGGAAGCCGAGACGGGGAACGTCGATACGGTCGTGGTGATTATGGGACATCCGGACGGCGATTGGTCGAACAAGTGCTCGACAACGCTTAAATTTTCCGAAGCCATCGGGCGCATGTTTATCGCTATGCAGGAATGGACGACCCTGCATAACGAGAGGAACTGATGAGCTCGGGTGGCGGCCATTCCGACGAGGCGGCGCCGATTGGTGCGGTGGTGCGCATGATCCAGCGTGAGCCGGGGCTGCGCAATTTTCTCGCCCGGCCGCAAATCGTGTCCCGCAAGTTTTTGGTGCCCTACGGCGCCGGCCGCTCGATGGATGGCGGCATGACCTATGCGGACGAAAATGTGCCGCAGCGCTTCAAGATGGGCATCGAGCCCGATAAGCCGGTGGCCGGTCATGAGGGTTTCGAGTGGTGGCTGATGACGCGGCTCGGCATGAAATACTGGCTCGGCCCCGGCGCCAAGTCGGCGCATTGGTGGGCGACCGGCTATGAGCATTACCTGCTCAAGCTTGAGGGCTGGTCCGACGACGAGATCATGGCTTACGAGACGGAATGGACGACCTATATCAGCGAGGACGAGGCGCAACGCATCTCGCCCGAAACCGTGCCGCCCGACCTCTACATCGGGCCATATGAGCCGGGCATGGACACTGACGAAGCCGAGGACGGCATGGACACAAAAATTCTGCCAATCCTCCAAGCCGCCCGCGCGCGCATGTTGCAGGTCCAGCAAGCTCGGCTGATCGCCTGATGCCCGCGGAATACGAGTTTCTGGCCGGCACCAAGCTTTGCGATTTTGTCTCGTCCAGCCGCCCGGTCGATGTGATCCAGGGGCCGCTCGGTTCCGGCAAGACCATGGCATTGTGCATCCGCATCATGCGGCATGCGCAGGAGCAGGTGCCGTCGCCGATCGACGGCGTGCGCCGCACCCGCTTTGCGATCGTGCGCAATACGATGCCGGACCTGCGGCGCAGCACGATCCTGACATGGCTGCGGCTGTTCCCGGAATCGATCTACGGCCGTTTCACCTATGGCGGGGTCATGCAGCACCGCATCAGGTTCGGCGATATCGAAACGGTGGTCGACTTCCTTTCGCTCGACAAGGACGAGGACGTGCGCAAGCTGCGCTCGACCGAATACACCGGCATTGCGTTCAACGAACTCGGCTTTATCATTCGCGATCTGTTCGTCGAGGCGCGCTCGCGGCTGCGCTATCCGCCGCCCGAGCATGGAGGCCCGAATCCATGGCGCGGCGTGATTGCCGATTCCAACGCTCCCGACGAGGACCATTGGCTCGGCATGATGACCGGGCAGGTTGAGTTGCCGATCGGCATTTCTGCGGATGAGGCCGCGCAATATCACTGGCCGCCCGCGTGGGGCTTTCACATGCAGCCGCCGGCGCTGATCGAAAAGACCGACGAGCGCGGGCTGATCACGCGATACGACATCAATCCGGAAGCCGAAAATCTCAAGAATTTGCCGGACGGCTACTACGAGGAACTGCGCATCGGCGCGCCGTCAAAGGCATGGATCGATTCGCGGCTGATGAACCGTGTTGCACTCGTGGTCGACGGTCAGCCGGTGTGGCCGATGTTCCGCCGCGAATATCACGTCGCGCGCGAGCCGCTGCGGCCCATTCCTGGGCATGATGTGATCGTGGCACTCGACTTCGGCCGCGTTTATCCGGCCGCGCTATTCGGTCAGGAAGTCAACCAGCGCCTCTATTTCCAGTACGAAATGCTCGGTTTCAACGAGCCGGCATCGGTCTTTGCGCCGAAGGTCAAGCGGTTCCTCGAACAGAATTATCGCGGCCACGGCTTCCGCTGCGTCGGCGATCCGAAGGGCCGCGATAAGGGCCAGCAGACCGAGCAATCGAGCTACGATATTTTCCGGTTCAACGGCATGCCGGTTACGGCGGCCCCGGTGAAGATGAACAATATCGACGAGCGCACCGAGGCTGTAGCCTATGCGCTCAACGACAATCCAAGCGGCGTCAACCGGCTGGTGATTTCGCCATTATGCCGCACGCTCATTATCGGCATGGCCGGGCGCTATCATTTGGTGCGCGAAGCAGATGGTGTACTGCGGCCGATGAAAGACAAGTATTCCAACCTGTGCGACTGCGCGCAGTATTTTTGCATCAGCGCCGGCGAAGGGCGCCGCATGATCGGGCTGCAACCGATCGGCACGATGCAACCTGTGCGGCTGCGGCCCGAGCGCCGGACCATGCGCCGCGTCATGGGTTAGGCCATGGAAGCGATCGATCTGCCGAACGCCATCGAGCCGACCGAGTGGTTTGTGGTGTTTCACCCGGAAACAAAAATGCGCTGGCTGGCGCTGCTCGCGTTCGGCCGCTTCAAGCACGTCTCGGCCTTCGCTTACTGCCCCGGCTTCAAAGCTTGGCTGCTCTATGACACGCAATGGGGCGGCACGCGGCTGATCCTGTTCCCGGCGGCGACCGCCAAGGCGACGCTCATGCAATACACGGCAGGCTGCGCGGTGGTGAAGATCGCCCGCGCCTTGCAACCCATGGGCCCGACCGGCCGCGTTGGCTTTAATTGCGTCACGGCGATACGGCATCTGCTTGGCGTGCGTTGCGCTATGTATCGGCCTGACGCTCTCTATCGGTACATTCTGCAACATGGCGGCCAGCGCATCGATGAAGGAAAGCACCCCGTCAATCCCGGTTGACCCAAACCTCGACACCGAACAGCAGCAGGCGCAGAACGATTTGGTCGGCGGCCTGCAAACCCAAACGCAATCCGATATGGCGTCGTTGATGGCGCGGTACGGTACGCAACTGGCGATGGCGGGCACCACAGTCTCGCCAATGGTTACGCCTACTGCCGTTAAGACGTGATATGGCTGACGATCCAATCCCGGCCAACGCAACGCAGACCGAAGCGGTATCGACCGGCGAGACGCGCACGTTGCAACAGCAGGCGATAAGCCGCCTCGCCGCGTGCCGGACGTGGAAGTCTTACGTCGAGCTTGATTTCAAGGAATGCTACTTCTTCACCGCACCAAATCGTCAAAGGCAAATCTCGTCCGCCGTCATGCCGTCGCAGTCTCGAATGCTTGACGCGCCGGAACTGAACACCGACGAAGCGTTCATTATCTGCCAGGATTTCATTACCGAAATCGTCAACGCCTTCATGCCGGAAGGCGAGCCGTGGTGCGAGCGCGGGCCGGGCATGGATTTGCCGGGCGGTCGTGAAGGCCCGGTGTGGAAAGCAATCAAGGATCAGGTCAAATCCGGTGACGATAAAATTTTCGAGGCCATGAAGGCGTCGAACCTTTATCCCGAAGTCACCAAGGCGTTCTATCCCGATCTCGCCATCGGCACGACCGCAATGTGGATCGAGCGCCCGCATCCCGCCGCGGCAATCACTGTTTCTGCGATCCCGTTGCGCGAACTCGAAATCGATCTCGGCCCCTACGGCGACATCGATACCCGCTTCGCCGTGCGCTACACGCGCAATCATTACGTCCGCGAACTCGTCGGTGAGGACATCTGGGCGAAGATGCCCGCTGACCTGAAAAAGCTTCACGACGACAAGCCGTCCGATCGCACGCAAGTCATCTGGGGTTTCTGGCGCAAATGGGACGACAAGGCGGACGAGGTTTGGCAGGCCGTCGTCATGCTGCAAAATACGCTCATCCACGATGCCGAGTTGAGGGGCGAGGGCTCATGCCCGCTGTTGGTGATGCGCTTTAATCCGACCGCGGACTGGCCGCACGGCAACGGCCCGATGATCCAGGGTTTGCCGACGTTCCGGCAGATCGACGAACTCGAATTCATCCGCACCGAGCACGCATCGAAATCGGTCAATCCGGCGATTGCCTACCCTGACGACAGCATTGTGAACATCGAACAGGGCATCGAGGAAGGCATGGGTTATCCGGTGCGGCCGGGCTCGGAAGGCACGATCAAGCCGATCTTCGTGCCGCCGCCGGCCGATGCCGCCAATTTCCAATATACCGAAAAGCTCAAGAAGCTGCGCAAGCTGTTCTTCGTCGATTATCCCGAGCAGACCGGCGACACGCCGCCGACGCTCGGCCAGTGGCTTGACGAGATGGCGCGCGCGCAGCGCCGCGTCGGCACGCCGGGCCTGCCGTTCTGGCGCGAGGGGCCGGCCAACATTTTCCTGCGCTTCAAGTATTTGCTTGAGGTTTCCGGCGCCATCGCGCCGTTGCGCGTCGACGGCCGCGCCATCTCGACCATGCCGCGCAACCCGGCGCAGGCTGCCGCCGAGCAGCAGGAAGTCGGCATGACGGCGAAGGCGATCCAGCTTTGCGGTCAGGCGTTCCCGGAAGAATTCAAGATGTACATCGACGGCGCGGAAAGCATCAAAGCCATCCTCGCCAAGATGCGCGTCACGCTGCTCAAGTTCCGCAAGCCCGATCAGGTGCAGGCGGCGGTGAAACAAATGGCACAACTGGTCGGCGCGCGGCATGTCGCTGGTGCGCCGGATCAACCGCCAGGGCCGGCATCATGAGCGAAGAACTGACCGATCAGGATATGCGCGACGCTTTCGACCGCGTGGCGCGCACCGCCGATGGGCGGTTGATTTATCTGTATTGCCAGAAGATTCTCTGCGCCGTCACAACCAACTTCGTTAACGAACGTGCGTTGCCCCACAATGAAGGACGACGCAGTTTTGCCGCCGAACTGATGGGCCTAATGGCCGAAGGAATCGACGGTGGCGGACGAGACAAGCAATCAGGGCGGCCAGTCGTCTTCGCAAGGCGGCAGCCAGCAAACATCGGGCACCAACTCACAGCAAGGGAATGGCTCGCAAAGCAGCCAAACGACCCAGACTACGGGCCAGAAGAACGGAACTCAGAGCCAGCAAAATCAGAATAGCGGCACGCAGCAAACGCAAGTCGCCGCGCGTCCCGCTTACATTCCGGAGGCGTTCTGGGATGCGACCGCCGGTAAAGCGAAAGACAAGGAATTAGGCGAGCATTTTGCGACACTGACGGCCCGCGTTGCGGCCGATGACGTGCGCAAAAACTCGCTGCCGCAGAAGGCCGAGGATTACAAGATCGCGCTGCCCGCCGATTTCAAACCGCCGGCCGGCATCGAGTTCAAATTCAACGACGGTGACCCGCTGCTCTCGCAGGCGCGCACGATGGCGCACGAGATGGGGCTGTCGCAGGAAAACTTCTCAAGGTTGCTCGGCCTTTACGGCGGTGCACAGGTCGCGTCGCAGGCGCAAATCCAGACGGCGCGCGATGCCGAAGTTGCCAAGCTCGGCACTACCGGCCCGGCGCGTGTCACCGCAGTCACCACGTTCCTCAAGGCATTTCTCGGCGACGCCGAAGGCGCTCAACTTGCATCAAGGATGTTCACCGCGCGCGATGTCGAAATCGTCGAGAAACTTATCACCAAAGTTTCCAATCAGGGCGGCGCTTCGTTCCGCGGCACCGGCCGCGAGCCGCCGCAACAGCCCGGCCGTGCGACTGACGAACAGTATAAGGCAATGACGCCGGCCCAGCGTCTCGATTACTCGCGGCAGTTCGATCAGCGCCAGTTCCAGAAAAACGGCAGCGCTGCATCATGACCGTCCTCACCGTCACCATTGCCGATCAGGTTTTCGATAAGAAATCGTCCGAGGCTGGCTATATTTGCCGGGTATTGGAAAAGCTCGGCGCACAGATACAGCGGACGCAGGGCGCCGTTTCGTCTGGAACCGTTCTCGGCACTAATGCTGTCGGCACGCCAAATTCTGCTCTTGCGACCTACACCTACACTGCAAGCGGCAGTGTTGCCTAAAGAGAGGACTGACCGATGGCTGTCTCGAATCTGATTACCCTTCCCGAATATGCGAAGGGTTTTTCCAATGAGGACATCCGCCGCACGATCATCGAAATGTTCACGCAATACAGTGACGTTTTCGAGGTCATGCCGTTCGAGGGCCTGCGTGGCTCAAAATACGTCGGCTATCGCGAGGCAGTCCTGCCGACTCCGGTGTTCCGCGCCATCAACGAAGCGTCATCGACCGGCCACGGCACGATCAGCCCGTTCGACGAGGCGACCTATATCATCGACCACGACATAGACGTGGACCGCGCCATTCAGGATCGTCACGGCCCAGAGCGGCGAAACTACGAGGAACGCATGGGCATCACCGCCTTTGCGCGCTTGTGGATCGATACCTTTGTCAAGGGCGACCAATCGACCAATCCGCGCGTGTTCAACGGCCTGCAAGTCCGCGCCCAGAAGTTCGGGCGGCTCTACAACAACTCGACGGCATCGAGCGGCGCCGCGCTGTCGCTCGGCAATCTCGACCAGTTCCTCAACAACATCTCGCGCAAGTCCGGCACCACCTACATCTTCGTGCCGTTCATTTCGCTGCCGCTGTGGATTCAGGCGGCGCGCACTTCGACCCTCACCGGCTTCGTCATGCAGACCTGGGATGAGGTCGGCATGCCGAAGATCAGCTACGCCGGCCTGCGGTTACTGTGGGGCTACCCCAAGGACGATCAGGTGCCGGTGCTGCAATTCAACGAGGTCGGCAACGGCGGCGGCTCGGCCGTCACGGCTTCGCTCTACGGCATCACGCTCGGCGAGGGCATGCTACGCGGCATCTACGTCCGTAACCTGACGCCGGAAGATGTAGGCTTGCTGGAAGATCGCAAGACGTTCCGCACGCATATCGCCTGGGATGTCGGTCTGGTTGATGAGCACAAGTATTGCCTCGGCCGCCTGACTTCCTGGACCAACGCGCCAATCGTGGCCTGATGAGGATACCGACCATGAAGAACCTAAAGCTTTCGGTTTCCCGGCGCGCGATTATCCGCGGCATGACGGACAGCGCCCAAGCAGCCCTGATGATGCTGCAAGGCGACCGGGATTATGCCTTCGACGCCAATATGGGTTTGTCGGATGGTGCCGCATCGTACACCGCAAGCGGTTATGCGCAGTACGGCGGCGCCCAGGGCATTGTCGATCTCGGCGGCAATCAGGGCGTGACGATCACGCTGCCATCGATTGCCAACTCGGCCAGCATCATTCCGCAACAGGCGCGCATCGATGCGGTCGTGCCGATCTGGGTTACGGGCGGACTGTTCACCGGCACGACCTTGTTCCGCGTCTTTGTCGTCGGTTCCAATGATCCGAACTTCGGTGCCACGCTGGGCGTCGCGGTTTTGGGTTGCATCGAATTTGGCAACACGGCCGGTCAGGACATCGTGAACGGCATCACCACGCCAGCGCCGGCCTCGATCGGCGGTTCGATGTACGAAATTCCGTTCACCAACGAGCAGAACAACGTCAAGTACGAATACATCTCGCTTTACCACACCGTCGCCAATAGCGCCACGCTCACCTACCGCGCATTTGTCGCCGTTCTGGCGAGGGAATGAGGATCATCATGGCTGAACCACAGGCACGCACGCACATTCTATCCTCCGATATTGATGCCCGCGGCAACGTCGTCGTGTGGGATCAGGGACCGCCTGACGAATTCGATTCCGATCTGCCGCCCGACAGTGACGAACACAAGGCGGCCGAGGCCAGACACAAGGCCGAAGTTGCAAAATGGCGCAGCGATAACACCGGCCCGGTGCCGTTGACGATGCACGCCAGCGATGCCGGCCACGCGCTCGCCGTCGAGCCCAAGCGTTATGCGATCGAGCTCGGTGCAGGAGATTCCGAGGTCGAAGCCGAGGTTGCCGAGATCGTCAAGCGGCGCGAGGAAGCGAAGAAGCGTGCCGAGGAATACGCCGCTGCCGCGCAACTTGCTGCCGATCGCAAGGTCGCATTCGCGACCGTAATGGCGAAGCGCCGCGTCAAGGCGGCTGCCGACGAGGATGAACCGCAGCCGCCGCGCAGGCCGGTATTTCCCAATCCGTCGCCTCGTCAATACAGGGACAACTAATGGCTGACGTTTCCATATCGGAACACACGAAGCTGACCGGCGGTGGTGCCGACTTCGCTGCACTGGCCGATCAGGCGGCGTCGCGGGTGTGGCTGTGGGACTTGGGGCCGAAAAAGCCTGAGATGCCGAAGCGCCCACAGATGCCGGCCGGCAAAGAGGGCGAACCCGCGTTCGATCTAGCCATGGTCGATTTCCGCGAGCAGATCCTCGATTATGAAACGGCGGTAAAAGCTTATCGCGCCGACAAGACCGCATTCGATGCTTTCGCGGTGCGCTACGGTGGCCCGTATGAAATCAGCATGTGGTCGGCCGACGCCAGCGATGCGCTTAAGAACGACGCACATCGATATTGCATCTCCGCACGCACTCGCGGTTACACCAGCTTGAAGAACGGCGGCCTGCCGGTCGGCATGAAGCCCGGCAAGGGTCATGCCGAGAATATGCGCCGCATGGCGGAAGGCGACGCCGATCTCGCTGCCATCAAGCGCCGTGATCCGGTATTCGGCGATCAGGAGGCACGTCAATGAAGGTCATCCGCTCTTATATGCCCGCTCTGCGCATTTATAGCGACTTCATCTTGGTCGCTATATTCGCGCTGATGCTGTTGCTGCTGCCGAATGCGCCGGCACATGCGGCATCGCTGAACCTCTGTGCGCCCTCAACCGCTAACGGTGCGGTCGGCCCGCGGCGCTACACCAACCCGAATACGTCAACGTCTTACACGACGAACGGTCAGGGATGCGTGGTTGCCGCGGCGGCGGATGTCGGCTGGTTCCTGTCGCAGGGCTTCGCGCTCGGATCGCCCTATGGAGCGATGGAATCGACTGGAAACGCCGCGGCATTCTCGATGATATTGCCGGTCGGCACGTTCATCCGCGATATTATCTTCAACGAAACCAGCGGGTCATCGATCAACAGCCTGCAAATCGGCACGACTTCGGGCGGCGTTGACGTTCTCAGCGGCGGCAATCTGCCAGCTTCCGGATTGGTGTTTACGCCGGAAGTCAGCCGGCTCAAGAGCGTGTTCCCGTCGACCAGCCCGCCAACCACGCACACCCTGTATTTCAGTTCGGGTACGTCAGCGTGGCTCGGTTTGATGAACGTGACAATCGTGTACGGGTACTACTGATCTATGTTGCTGCGTAAGAACCTCCCCCGACTGGACCCCGGCTTAATCGCCGGGGTCTTTTCTTTCAGCCTTTGCATTGCGTTTGTGCCGGGATGGAGCGATCCGGGCGCGCTGCGCTTTCCGATGCTTGCCGTTGCGGCGTGCGTGGCATTGTTCATCCCCGTCAAGATGTGCGCCGAGCATTGGCTTGGCATCGCTTTTATCGCCTGGGCGGCCCTATCGCTGTTTTGGAGCGAAGGAATTTATGAAGGCGTCGATGAATTCTTGCGGATATTGATCTGCGCCGGGCTCTTTGTCGTCGGCGGTGCGATGCTATCGTTGCGGCCAATCTATATTGGCCTCGGGATTGGCATTGCGGTCAACAGTGCGCTTGCGGTCGCGCAATGGTTCGGTTTTGACGGCGTTGTGCAACTCAATCCGCCCGCCGGATTTTTTGCTAACAAGCATGGGCTTGCCGAGCCGGCCGTCCTGACGATGGTGGCACTCGTGGTCTGCGGGCCGTTGTGGCTTGCTGCGGCGGCGTTTCCGGCGGTTTTCCTGCCCATGGCGCGGGGCTCGATCATTGCGGTGGGCGTGGCGTTATTGGGCCTGATCTGGACGCGATCGAAAATTGCCGCTGTGGTGCTTTTATGCGTCGGCGTGATTGCGGGTGGCTGGCTCATTCACGAGGAAACGACAGCCCGGCAAAGTTCGATCTTGCAACGCTTCGCGATATGGTCCGATACGATACGCGGTATGACGCCGCTAGGTGCGGGCCTCGGCTCGTTTTATGCTCGCTACCCGAGCCACGAAATCGCATTCGATGATTTTTGGGGACGCCCATATCATGCTCACAATGACGTGCTCGAGATGGCCTATGAGCTCGGTCCAGGCGTGCTGCTCTATCTCGCCATCCTTGGCCTTGCGCTCATGGCGCCGTTCGGCCCGGAACGCTTGGTGCTATTGGCCTTCATGACGGAGGGGTGTTTTGAATTTCCACTTCATACGGCGATTCCATCGGCCCTGCTTGCTGTTGCTGCGGGGAATGCTTGTCGCCGCCGCCTGCCTCTACGGCTCGGCGCGGCTTTACGCGGAGAGCGAATTAGCCGCCGCCTGGCGCTTGCCGGAAGCGCAGCACGACGAAGCCTTGGTATTGCTGGCCCGCGCCAAACTGGCCTATCCGTTTGATTGCCGGTTCCGGCGCGGCGTAGTCGAATACTATGCCCGCACGCGCTGGCAGGGTTCTCGCCCCGATGCCGAAGCTGCCTTGCGCGAAGAATTGAACGCGGACTTTTATTCCATAGACCTGCACCGGGCACTCGCCAGCCTCTATTACGAGGACGGCAATATGACCGGCGTGAAGGAGGAATTGCTGATTATGCGGGCATTCCGGCCGCATCGGCCGCTTTCGCTTCTTGTGAACGCCAATCCGGCGAATGGCGGCGTGGCCCCATGACGGGGCGGCGTGCGTTGCCGCACATGAACTCCGGGAGCATCGTCGCGCATGGCCTACCAGTTTCCGATCGATGAGCTCGGCATCATAAACAGTGCGCTTGCCGCGACTGGCGACGACGGCGTGGCGGTTGCCGATGACGGCAGCGACGAATGGAACATCTGCGATCCGGCCTATCAGCGCGGGCTTGCCTACGCGATGGAGAGCCATAATTGGGGCTATGCCGCCCTTGTCGTGACGCTACAGCCGAGCCCGACCGCGCCGCAGGACACCGATTGGGACACCGCCTATCCGATCCCGAACGACTGCGTTCACATCGTTTGGCTCAAGATCAATCAGGACGTGGGCGACCCGACCAGCGCCACGACCAATCAATTGACGCTCTACGACATCATGGGCACGCCGAGCGGCCCGGTGATCGTTACCAATGCGATGGGCGGCCCGCCGCCGCCGCCTCCCAATAGCGGCATCGCGCCAGCGACGATCACGCTCAAATACATCTCCAATTCCGGCGCGCTATGCGATTCCACGTCCGGCACGCCGACGCTCATCCTCGCGCTGCAAAGCTTCGTCATGTCCGGCATCTATCGCGGGCTGCATGAGGACCCGGCCGAAGGCGACAAGATGTGGATGGCCGGCGAGTCGATGCTGCAAAAGGCGCGCACCCGGTACGACCAGCAGAAGCCCAAGCGGATGATGTTTAATTGTCGCATTTCCGCATCCCGCCGCATTAGAAGGCCATGGCCGCCGATCGGCATTGACGGCTGGGGCGGCGGCGGGGGTCTGCCGGGCTGAGAATAGCCCATGGCAATACCAAAGATCACCGGAGCGCAGCGGGACTTTTCGGCGGGCGAACTCGACGAATCGATGAAGCGTGCCGACGAAAATCCGATGATGAAGATTGGCGCGCGGCAGGCGGCCAACTGGCGCGTCCTTAGCGGCGGACAGGTAAAGAACCGTCCCGGCCGCTCGGCGCTGTTTCTCGAAACTGGCCGCGTCGAAGAAGTGCTGATGTCGCCGGGCAACATCTTTTATTTGGTGTTCGGCGCGGGGTATCTGCGGATTTACAACGCCGCTGGCACGCAGGTCTTTACGTCGGCCGTAAAGGGCGATGGCACGACGGCAATTCCATGGACGAGCGCGACGGTCAAAAATATTTCCTATGTTGTTGCCGCCGGCTCGCAACTTGCGATCTATATTTTCTATGGCGACGGCGCTCCGGCAAATGTTCCGCAGGTCTTGATGTGGAATGGCGTCTCGCAGACCTCGACGTGGACGCTTTCGACTTATGCGGAAACCGTGCTCGGCGGCGGCCAAAAGCGCACGGCATTTTATCGTATATCGCCACAGAACATTACGATGCAGCCGAGCGCGATCACCGGCAGCGTGACGATTGTATTTTCAGCGCCGGTTCTCGCGACGGCCATGATCGGCACACGGTTGCGTTTCTGCCAGCGCCAGCTTTTGCTTACGGCGGTGGCAAGTTCAATTTCCGGGACGGCGACGGTTATCGAACCGCTGCCGCCGGGGCAGCAGTTGACGATTTCGGCGACGGTCGGTGCTTTCAATGTCGGCGACGAAATCAAGGGCGCAACGTCTGGCGCCATCGGTATCGTAGCATCGGGACCGAGCCAGCAAATCCTAGAATTTTCCGGCAATACGCTCGCTGATTTTCCGTTAGGGACCGGCGTGACGGGCGGAACGTCAGGGGCGACCGGTATTGTCACCAACATTTATTATGGCAGTTCGGGAAACGCCACGGTTGCGACGGTCGCGCTCAGCACCAGCACGCTTTTCCAAAATTCCGAAATTGTCACCGGGACTGGCGGCAGCGCGGTCACATCGCTCGGCGCCGGCGGCACATATCTCACTGTCCAAATTCTGCCATCCGCTACCGGCTTTGCTGCGGTCTTTGTTGCTGAAACCGTCGTCGGTCCATCGGGATCGGCAACGATTTCGGTTGTGGCTTCCGAGCCGCCACAGGCAGTGTCGGTTTGGGACAATGAGGTCATGAATGCCTATTGGGGCTATCCGACTTCCGTGTTTTACGATCAGGGCCGTCTCGGCCTTTGCAATTTTCCTTCGGTGCCGTCCGGCTTGGCGTGGTCGGCAATTGGATTGCCGACGGATTTATACGTCGCGGCGCTGCCGAACAATGCGATATTCGAGATCGTGCCCGGCAAGTCTCAAGTGTTGTTCGTGCAGCCCGGCATGGAATCGTCAGAATTCGTTTTCTGCGACAACGCAGTTTATTACATTCCGATCACGGTCACGAACCCGCTGGTGCCCGGATCGGTGTCTTTCAATCTTCTCAGCGAACAGGGCTGTTTGCCCAACGTCCGGCCGCAACCTGCCGAGCAATCAATTATCTATGTGAAGGCCGGCGGCGTTGCGATTGCCGCCGTGCAGGCGCCGGGTGCGTACTATCGGCCCTATGTGATCGACAATATCTCGGAATTTCACTCGCATCTGTTCACGGCGTCGCCGCCGATTGCGATTGCGATTCCGAGCGCGACCAATCAATTCGAGGAATTGTACGCTTACATCCTGCTCACGAACGGCTCTATCGTCACCGGCAAGTATGCGGTTCGGCAAGGGCTGCTTGATCCCGGCCCGGAGGGAAAGCCGAAAGTCGGCTGGCTGCCGTGGAATGGCGCGGGCACTGTCGAATGGATTTCGGCTCAGAGCGCAGACCTGATTTTCACGACAAGCTACGCGCCCAACGGCGTAACGGCTGTCAGCGTGGTCGAAAAGCTCGACAACACGCAATACGTCGACGGTGCATTGCCGGTGAATGCGTTGCCCGCGCCGTTCACACCGCCGGGAGGCAAAGGCCCGCTGTATTATTTCCCCGGCCCGAACAGCACGGTCACGCTGATGGATCAGTCAACACGGATGATGGGCACGTATCATGTCGATGCCAACGGCAATATTATTCCGCAGAACAACGGCGGCGAAAATCTTGCCTCGGCGCAACTCGTTGCCGGGCAACCGTGGACGGCAACGCTTGAGCCGTTCGTTCCTGACGCCGCACCGGGCCAAAGTGTGCATCAGCGAATGTTCAAGCGCCGGGTGTCGCGCATGGCGGTGTATGTCTCAAACTCGACCGGCTTTCTGATGGCGCGATTGTTCTCAGGCCCGATCACGCCGACATCGCCCGCGCTAGGTGCCATCATGAACACGCGGCGCGTGCCGGCTTGGAACATGGGCGACATCGTGACAAATCCGCCGCCGCTGCGTGAGGAAGCGCAGCGCTGGCGTCCGATTGGCCGTGCCTATGACCCAAGGGTGTGCATCATCAAGGATACGCCGGGGCCGCTTTTGGTGCATGAGATCGGTTTGGAGGCGAGTATTTAGATGGGCGATCCGACATCATCCGCAACGGCGGCGTCCAGCCTTTCATCGCTCGGCATGGTGACGGCGGTGGGGAGCGCCGTCGTACAAAGCCAAGGCACAAAAGCGACCGATGATTATAAGGCGGCGATGCTGGATCAGGCCGCGCAATACGGCGACTTGAAAGCCACGCAGACCAACGCGCAGATGACGAACAATCTCAATATCACGCTCGGAAATATCGATGCTGTGCGCGCGGCTGCACATACCGATCCGACATCGCCGACCGGCGCTGCGGTGCGTGACTATGCTGAAACAACCGGCACAGAACGGAAGGATACTGCGGTCAATAGCATCATGGAGCAGTCGGCAACGGATGAGGCCAACGCCGCATATCTGCGCAAAGCAGGCAGCGATGCGCTGCTCGCGGGATGGGTTACAGGCGGCGGGGATGCTCTAAGCATAGCCTCAAAGGCGCTCAGTGGCGGCGGCGGCCCGGCGGGCGGTAGCGATCCGGGCGCTCCATTGACCGGCACCGCTGCTTTTAACGCGGGCGGCTCAGCGGGAGCAATCTACTGATGCCCGACGTATTGCCCTTCGTGCGACAAACGCAAACCGGCATCGAGCCGGGCGTTGCGGCGGTCGAGACAAGCGAAGCACCGCAGACTCGGCTCAGCGGTACCGAGGTCGCGCAGCCTTATGAGGAATTGTCGCGCGCGCTCGACAAGACTGGCGATGCGCTGGAAACCGCTGCGGTTCCGCTGGCCGAACGTGCCGGTGCGGAAGCCGTCACTCGCGATGCCAACGGCGACATTCAAGTCTCACACATGCCGATCTTCGGCTTGGCCGGGACGGCCTACGCCCGCGCGGTAAAGATCGGCGCATTGGCGGAAGCTGACGGCGCGGCCGACCGCCAGGACATTGCCATTCGCCAACAGTACCGGGACAACCCGGAAGGCTACGCGGCGGCGGCGCAGGCGTACAAGCAAAAGGCCGTGCAGGACATGACGGCCGTAGCCGGACCCGAAGTCGGGACTGCGCTCGGCCGGTCTATCGATTCTAAAACCACGCTGACCTATCGCGGGCTGCTCAATGAGAAAGAGCGGCTTGATCTAGCGCGCGCGGATGGTTCGATCACGGCCGGCATCAATTCGGCGAGCGACGATGCTATCGCAATGGCGCGCGGCGGCGCGGCGGCCAACGATCCGGCGATGCAGCAGGCGCTCAGCAAATACACGTCGTTGCTCGATGAGAAAACCCGCAACCCGCGTTTGGCTTACACGCCGGAACAGCGCGACTTTGATTTACAGCAGTTCCAAAGCCAGATTGCCGGCGCGCGAAATCTGTACCACGTCGATCAGGTTTACAAGACGCAGGGCTACACGGCGGCGATGGATTCCGCCAAGGATATTCTGAGCAATCCAGATTACAAACTGGACGAGACGCAGCGGCAGGGGTTTTATGCACGCTCGGTCGGGGAGATCAGGGCCAACGAGGCAATCCGCCGGCAGGACATCGGCGAGGCGCGCGAGTCATTTCGTGAACTATCCGTCGCATCCCAACTCGGCCAGCGGATTGAGCCGGATGAAGTCGAAAGCGTGCGCAAGGCGTTTGCGGCGGCGAACTACCCGGCCGGCGTGGCGATGGTCGATTCGGCATTCGCGCATAAGGATTTGCACGACGACTTCGGCCGGCAACCGCTTGGCGATCAGACGCAGCAGTTGAACTCGATCCGTGGTGCAGCGGCGGCGCGCTCGGCCTATCAGTTCTTTACATCGCGCGGCTACACGCCAGAGCAGGCATCCGGGATTGTCGGTAATCTCGCGCATGAGAGCGGCGTCAATCCGCTGGCCGTTGGCGATCAGGGCACGTCGGGCGGCATCGCGCAATTTCACGCTGAGCGGCTTGACGCGCTGAAAGCCTATGCGGCATCGGTCGGCAAGCCAGCATCGGACTTTCAGACGCAATTGGAATTCATCGATCACGAACTGCACGGCAAGGAATCCGCGACCCTGACTGCATTGCAAGGCGCGCGCACGCCCGAGGATGCGGCGGCGGCGTTCATCAATTACGAGCGCCCGCAGGGTTGGACGCCCGAAAACCCGGCTGGCGGCTTGGGCTTTGCAAACCGGCAGGCGCTCGCCCGCAGCGTATTTCAGGGTAACCCATCGGATGGCAGCGGTGGCCCCGGCGTGCAATCGTGGCTGATCGCCAATCGCACGGCCACGGTGGACGATACCGCGACGCGCGCGTGGAAGCAGATCACCGACGATTGGCAGGCAGGTAAGGGAGGCATTCCGAACAAGGATACCGTTGACGATATAATTGCCGCCGCGCGCTCGACAAACAACGTCGATTTGCAGGCCAAAGTGGCAAGCGGCCTCGACATCATGGATAAGGTCGAGCGCATTTCGCAACTGCCGGTCGCGCAACAGACCGCGCTTGAACTGGAATACCGCCGGCAGATGGCGAGCGGATCGGCCACGCCGGGCGCCGACCTGATCGAGAAGCAATTAACCGCTCGCACCGAGGCGATCCAAAAGGGGTTGCAGGACGATCCGATAGCCACGGCCGTCCAGAATTTTCCCGACAAGTTTAAGACGCCGGCCCCGCTCGATTTCAGCGACCCGCAAAAGCTGCTCGCCGGATTGCAAATGCGTGGGCAGATTGCACAGACTGCGGCAGCAAATTGGCAGACTGGCCCGCTTGCTGCGCTTGACAAGCAGGATTTGGTGCAGGTCAAGGCTGCGCTCGCCAATCCTGATCCGGCGGTCAAGGCTGGGATTTATGGTGCCATCGCACAACTGCCCGAGGACGTGCGCGGCGCGACGTTGCGCAAGATCGGCGGCAATGAGCCGAGCGGGATGGCGGAAGCCGCAGCAGGCTCGATGATGGCAACCGCGCCCGATGTGGCGGCGTCAATCTTTCGCGGCCAGACGGCGATCAAGACCGATAAGCGATATGACCCGGAGGGCGAAGGCGAGGCCAAAGCGCAATATCACGGCGATCTGGACAAGGCGCTGCCGTCCTCGATTTTCACGCTACAGGACCGTACTGACCCGGCCGGCGCGTATGCGACGACGGAAAGCATGGTGAAGGCCCGCTATGCCGACCTGTCCGCGCAATCCGGGCAGACCACCTATTCGGCCGCGCGGCTAAACCAAGCCGTGACGGACGTGACCGGCGGCATCCTGCGCCACAACGGCGGCGATTTCATAGCGCCCGCGCGCGGCATGAGCCAGCTGCGATTCGACGGTGTGCTGCAAGGCGTGACCGATCAGGACTTGAACGGGGTCAAGACGCTCGGCGGCCAGCCGGTTACGGCGGCCTATCTGCGCTCGTCCGCGCAACTCGAAAGCGTTGGTGACGGCCGCTACTTCGTCAAACTCGGCCGTGATCCCATGAAGCCGATCTATGCCTATCAGGGCGTTCCGAGCGGCGCGCCGACAGGTCAAGCAAATGGAATGGTAACTCCTGGCAACATCGACTTGAACAGTCGGCCAACGGTTAAAAATGCGGACGGTTCGATATCGACCGTGCGGTCAATGTCATTCGACGAGGATGGCAAAGAAGTTCTAGTACCAACCGTGAGCGACGACGGCCGCATTATGTCTAATCAGGAAGCGATCGACACTTACCGCCGCACTGGAAAATTCTTAGGCAAATTCGATAATCCAGATAACGCGGACGCTTATGCGCAATCCTTGCACCAAGCACAGGCCGCGCGATACCTGGGCGGCAGTCCGCAAAAGTTCGTGCTTGACCTGCGCAATCGCACTGGACCGCCAGCCGCATCGCCCGACAACACCAATCTGATCCCGCAGATGTACGGCGGCGTTTGATGCTCGACCTGTGGCAGAACAACACCGCCGTTGCCGCGCTGCCGCAGCCCGAGGAAGGCCGCGACCTGCCAGCGACGTTCGGCGAAAGCTTTGACGCCGCGTGGCAGGAGGGCCAGCAATTCAGCGACAATCTCGCGCATAGCAATGCCGAGCGGGCGGCGTTCGATGGCTATCTCAATGACGTGCAGCAGGCGAGCGGCGAGGACATCCGTAAGCAGGTCTATGCCCGCACCGACCTGATGCAATCCGCACAGGATGTGGTCGGCAAGATGAAGGCCGCCAATCCGGCGCTGATGACCATTCCAGACCTGACCGACGACGAGCTCGAACGGCGGACGATCCAGGCATCGCAAACCGCGCGCGCCAATTATGCAGCGCTGGCCGACCGGGAAAAGACATTCGGCGGTAAGGTCGGCATGGCGCTGGGCGGCATCGCGACTACCGCGCTTGACCCGGTGAACCTCGTCAGTGCGGTAGTGGTGCCGGAAGCGGCGGTCGGCGTGCTTGGCCGTGCGGTGCTGTGGGGCGCGTTCGGCGCCGTGTCGCAGGCTGCTAACGAGAAGATGAACGCCGGTTTCCGTGAACAGGTGCAGCCCGGCTACGGTGCGAGCGGAGAGCCGGGCGCGAACATTGCGGAAGCTGGAATCGGCGGCGCAGCATTCGGCGCGACCACAAAGCTGCTCGGCAATCTGTGGCGCTACATGAAAACTGATCCGATGTTGCCGACGACAGTGCGCGATGCGGGCAACGTCGTCGAAAGCGAAGCCAATATCCAGCAATCGAACGTCTTGCCCAGCGTCGGTGGCGAAGTCGCGCACCGCGAGGCATTGGGCAAAGCGATCGACGATATCGTTGCGGGCCGCAAGATGGACGTTGATACTCAGGTAGCCGGTCACGATCCTGCCGCATCGGTCGATGAGGCAATGACGGCGCGCGGAGCCGCGACCGAGGCGACCGCAGCCGCGCAAGCTGAGCGCACCACCGCGATAGGTGAATTGCCGTTTGAGGCCGCAGCGAAAGAACAAGCAGCAGAGGCACATACGGCCACGCTAGAGGACTGGATCAGCGGAACCGCCAAGGCAGTAGGTTATGACATGCCGAAAGAAGATGCTGAGATACTTGCTCAAGGTGTCGCCAAGGCAAAGACCGATAACGAGGCGCGTTCGATCCTTCAATCGGTCATGGATCGTCCGCAGACCGTCGCCGACACGCTGCCGAGCGCGACAGACTTTGCTGCACAGCGCCGTCTTGATGCCGAAGTCGCGGCAACGCCCTCGATGCAGAGCGCCGATCAAATGCGCGAAACGCTGGCTGCGCCGGAACATGAAGCCGCGCTACGGGCCGATATTGAGCGCGCGCAGGTCGCTGGCAACGTGCGAATCCCGGCTGGCGTCGATGAACAGGGCGAGCCGGTTTACCGCTCGCTCGATAGTGCGATGAACGAGGTCGATGGCTACAAGGCCGCTGCTGAGCAGATTCAGGCTTGTGCTAATCCAGTTTCCGAAACTTCGGAGGCGGACGCTGGTAGTCAGGGCGGCAGATAGGATCATAGCATGGCTGACGTAGCCGAGTGTATAGAAAAATTGGTCGCCACCAAAACGGTGAGCCGCGCGATCGCGGACGAGGCGCTTGAGTTTTTCCGCCGCTCGAAAGCCGAGTATTCGCGCCAGACCGGCCCCGCGAGCGCGGATGCCGCCGCCGCGCTCGAAACCGCAAAGAAAATGCGCGACAAGGCAATCCAGAATCAGATCGGCATCGCTGCCGATGTGAAGCGCTGGCAGACAATCGAGAAGCGCATCGTCGAAGATCCGCGCGGGCGCAATGCCGCACTCGCTGGCGTGGTGAGCAAAGACACGCTGATCGGCGACAACCGGCTCAATGCACTGCGCAAAGATGACCCGACGCACCCGATATTCTCCGATGGCAACGCGGACTATCGCGGGCTGCGCATCAAGGATCAGCTATTCGCCATGCTCGGCCCTGAACTCGACAAGTTCAAATCTGGCTGGGCCAAAGGGCAAGAACTCGTCGACCATACGCAAAATTTCATTCGCGAGCGCTTCGGTGTTGCGACCGCCGATCCTGCCGCCAAGGCGGTGTCGGACGGCTTTCAGAAGATGATCGATTACGGCGCTGATCGCGCCAAAGCTGCAGGCAAGGTGTTTGCCGAGCTAGAAGATTGGCGGCTGATGCAGCACTGGACACCTGATCGTGTCGCGCGCGTACCGGAGGCCGAATACGTCAAAGACCACATGGCCGAAATATCGAACGGTGGCCTTAAGCTGTTCGACAAGGAAACCAATCGCTACGCGACAGCGGCGCGCTATGAGGACATGCTGAAAAAAGCCTATTCGGACATCAAGACCGAAGGCGGCGGCGATGCGCCATTCTCCAAGCAGGGCCGCACATTTGAGTTTCAGTCCGGCCAAGCTGGTGCCGATTCGTGGCTCAAACTGCAAGCCAAATACGGCGTTGGCAATGAGATCATGGCGGCGGTGAGCAATCACATCGATCACATGGCGCGCTCGATTGCGCTGCACGAGACATTCGGCGCGCATCCCGACGCGGTGTGGGCGGCTGCAATGCGGCTGGTGAAGGACGATCCGAGTACGCCGGTCAAGGGCGCTGGCTTTATGACGAGCCAGAACACGCTGCAAAACAGCTATAATTTGATTGCCGGGCGCGGTCATCCTGTCGCCAATCAGACGTTTGCCCGCATCATGTCCGGCGCGCGCGATCTTGTTGGCATGGCATCGCTCCGCAACCTGCCGATCACCATCATTCCCGGCGATTCCGCGATGACGCTGATGGCATCAAACTTCCTCGGCATGTCCGGCTTCCGCGTGCTCGGCCAGGTATTTGACGGCTCGCTCAGTCGTGAGGTCGCGCAACATCTTCAAATCAGTTCGCACGGCTACATGGACTTCATCAACAATTACGTCCGCAAATACGAGGATCAGATCAACGTATCCGGCCTGATCCGCAAGGTGTCGCGCGGTGTGGTCAAGGCGACCGGCGCCGATATGTGGACGACGAACGGCCGTCTCGGCTGGCAAGTCTCGATGCTCAATCAAATCGAGGGGATGCGCGGTCAATCGTTCGACAAACTCGATCCGGCGTTCCGCGATCATTTCCTCGGCTATTACGGCTTCACGCCCGCCGATTGGGACAAGATTCGCGCGCCAGACCCATTCGTCGCCAGCAACGGCGCGCGCTATCTCGACACAACCAAGATCGACGCGCCGCTGTCCGACCGGCTCATGATGGCAATCAAGGAACAGGGCAGCTACGCTTTTCACCAGCCGGATATTCGCACGCAAGCTATCATCGGCGGCGGCGCGTTGCGCGGCACGGCATCGGGCGAGTTTTGGCTGGCGGCCGGGCAATACAAGCAATTCGTCCTTGAGCGCATGACCACGCACCTGATGCGCACGCTGGTCGATGGGCCGCTGGAAAACCGTGTTGCCCGCGGTGCGGCCTTCACCTTGCTCAGCATGGCTGCCGGCGCGGTATCGCTACAGGCTGCGGCGACGATCGCCGGTAAAGACCCGCTCGACATGGCGCAGCCGAAGTTTTGGGTACAGGCGTTCGCGCGCGGCGGCGCTGGCGGCATCTACGGCGACATTCTCTCAGCGGCGCTCCAAGGCCAGCGCAGCGGCACCGAGATTGCTAGCCAGCTTTTAGGCCCGATTCCTGGGTTGCTTGGCGACACCGCTAACCTGATAACGTCGCCAATCCGGCAACAACTCGATCAGACCGGCCGGCAGACCTTTGGGCAGCAGGCTTTTGCGATGGGCAAGCGCTGGACGCCGCAGACCTGGTACACAAAGCTGGCCGTCGACCGGCTGCTCTGGGACAAGATTCAGGTTCTCGTCGACCCCAATTACCGGCAGTCCTTCAACCGGCAGGCCAAAAACGCCGCCAAGCAGGGCAGCGGCTATTGGTGGCCGTCCGGGGAGGGTGCCCCAACCCGCGCCCCGGACCTCGGAACCGCCATCGGCCAATGAGCCTACGGCGCTTTCTGGGCATCATCGGCCGCCACATGGCCAAACGTGCGTTGCCAGCCCAGCGGGGCGCTTGCATGACTCTCGGCCATGAACCTGCTGCGCCGGACCATCCTCGCCGGAAGCCTGCTGGCGGCCGTCCTGTGCCCGCTGGTAGCCCTTGCGCAGAGCGGCCCGCCGCCGCCGGTTCCCGCCCTTCCCGACACCGCCCGCCTGACCTCATATAGCATCACGACCTCGATCTGCGCGTGCGCGGTCAATTTTGCCCTGTACGGCGATTCGACAGACTACCAGGATTGGGTCGAGGTTTGGCTAAACGGCGTCGAGGTCAGCTACAACGATCCGACCTATGGCTGGACGATCACCAGCCCGACCGGGCAACTCGCGACTATCCCGCGCCCAATCACCGATGCGGTGCTGACGTTTACCAATGCGCAGACCGGCACCGTCCAGATCGTCGGGGCGCGGCGCCCGCGGCGGCTGTCGCAGTTCAACGAAAATCAGGGCGTGCCGGCGCGCGCGTTCAATCAGGTACTCACCGACATCATTTCTCAGAACCGCGAGATTTGGGACAAGACGAATGACCTGACCGGCCGCGGGCTGTTCTTCGCGCCCGGCAATACGACCGGCCCGATGCCGTTGCCGAGCCAGTGCGCGAGCGCGTTTCTCAGTTTCGACGCAACCGGACTTAACCCGAAATGTCAGGCTGGTGCGCCCGGCAGTGGAAACGTCGTCGGCCCTGGCACTTCGACCATCGGCGATCTGGCGTCTTTTTCCAACACCACGGGCAATGCAATCGCCGACAGCGGCGTCGCAAGCTTGTTCAAGCAACCCGGCATCGGCGCTGTCACGCGGACTTGGAACAGCAAGGTTGCCGATCTCATCAACATCAAAGACTTCGGCGCGAAATGCGATGGCGTGACGGACGATGGCGCAGCCCTTCAAGCTGCCGTCAATGCTGCTGAGACCGCCGGCACTCCCATTCCCGTCGGCAGCTATGGCGGCAGTCCGGGCATCACATGGTTCGGTCAGTGTCTCACCAAACGGCCGATCATTGCCACCAATCTTGCCGCGATTCCCACTGCCGGGATCATATCGCCGTTCCTGATTATCGGCGGCGGCGAAGGCTCCGGCCTCTTGTGGGGTGGCCAGGACGGCAACGCTCAGGTCGATGGCTCAGTCTCAGGCACAACACTGACCGTGACCAGTGTGCTCAGCGGTACTATCGGCGTTGGGCAACTCCTGACCGATATTGGCGGCAATTTTGCTGGCGGCATCTACATCGTGAAGCAACTAACAGGGACGACAGGAGGCATCGGGACTTATCAAACCAGTTCCTCCTACATTATCGGCGGCGACACGATCACCCTGACCTCTGCTGCGCTGGTGCTCGGCGATCCAATCGGCGTCACCGAAGGGTCCGGTTTCGACGTAGAGAATATCACTTGCGGCATGGCTACAACCTCCAACA
>Ga0182024_10004889_pt1 | contig 30430 bp, 31 predicted proteins | sample P32metaG_FD_120480 | JGI IMG/M metagenome (GOLD analysis project Ga0182024, IMG submission 120480) | Permafrost microbial communities from Stordalen Mire, Sweden - P3-2 metaG (Illumina Assembly) | ecosystem: Environmental > Terrestrial > Soil > Wetlands > Permafrost | place: Sweden: Stordalen... | reverse complement strand
GCTCGAGCGCAAGGGCGACGCGCTCCGGGCGCACGCCAGCCAGATCGAGGATTCATGGTTCTCGAAGATCCCGCCCGACGTCGTGGCGCGGGTCTTCGGGCAGGAGACCTTCATCCGCGCTAGTGATTCCACCGGGACCTCCGTTCCCGAAAATGATCTGTTCGCCGGTCTCCGGTAGATCACGGCCGGCTACGGACGCCGGCCACTGGGTTCACAGTCCCAGCAGCGCAGCCGCGTTGTCGTGGCAGACCGCGCGCAGCCATGGCGTGCCGAGGCCGAGCCGCGCCAGTACCTGGAGCTGATGCAGGTAAGGATGCGGGATGTTGGGGAAGTCGCTGCCGAGCAGGATCTTGCTGCCGAGCCCGGCCAGCCGGGGCAGCTCGCCGGGCGGGAACGGGTCGCGGCTCTCCAGGTAGCGGGTGAAGACCATGGTGGTGTCCAGGAAGACGCCAGGGCGGTTCTCGGCGAGATCGAGGAACTCGGCGTAATCGGGCGTCCCGAAGTGAGCAATGATCGCGGTCAGCCCCGGATGCCGCGCGATGACCTCGCCCATCGGCCCCGGGCCGGTGTGGCGGCCGGGAAACGGGCCAGAACCGCAGTGCACCACGACGGGCACGCCAGCCTCGGCTAGCAGTCCCCACACCGGGTCGAGCAGTTCCGCGCGCGGGTCGTACCCGCCGACCTGCACGTGGGCCTTGAACAGCCGGGCGCCGTCGTGCAGGGCCTTCGCGGTGTAGCCGGCCGCGGCTGGCTCGGGGAAGAACGTGGCACTGTGCAGGGCGTCGGGGGTCCGGGCGGCGAAATCCCTGGACCAGTCGTTGAGCCAGGCGGCCATGCCCGGCTTGTGCGGGTAGTTCAGCGCGCTGAACCGGCGGACGCCGAATGCGCGGAGCAGCGCGATCCGCTCGTCCTCGGACTGGCGGTAGGCGATCGGCCACTCCTGGCCGCGTTCCGCGCCGACGTTGTCGAAGTAGGCCCAGACCTTCTTCATGACGTTGTCCGGCATGAAATGCGTATGCACATCAATGAGGCCGCTCAGGCCCAGCTCCGACCAGAACGCGGTGACTTCGGCTGCCTGCGAGGCGAGCCCGGTGCCGGGCTGAGCGATCCCGGTTTCCTGCTCCGCGCCGTCCTGCTCCGACATTGGACGACTCCTGTTCGTCGCGCGGCAGCCATTCCTTGACGGCTCGTCGTGAGCCTACTGAGGGCAAAGCGCGGTGAATATTGGCAATCTGTCCAAATTGCGATCCCGGTATTGGCCATTTCGCCAGTCCGGCGCCGCAGCGCGCGGGGGCCGCCCTGCCGCGCGGCCGCCACACAGCCCCGCCACACTGGGGGGATGAGCCAGCACGTCAGGACGCTCGTCCGGGTCGAGGGAATCGTCCAGGGTGTCGGCTTCCGCCCGTTCGTGTACTGGCTGGCTACCAGGCTCGGCCTGACCGGACGGGTCGGCAATGACGTGGCCGGCGTCTTCGCCGAGGTGGAAGGTCCCGCAGCGGCCGTCCGGGAGTTCCTGCTCTCGCTAGAGCAGGACGCGCCGCCGCTGGCCCGCATCGAGCGGGTCACCACGGAAAACCTCAGCCTGAACGGACAGCCGGGGTTCTCGATCGTGCCCAGCGAGCCGGGCGGGCAGCGCAGCACCCTGGTGTCGGCCGACAGCGCGGCATGCGATGACTGCCTGCGGGAACTCGCGGACCCCGACGACCGGCGGTTCGGCTACCCGTTTATCAACTGCACGAACTGCGGGCCGAGATTCACGATCGTCCGCGACGTGCCCTACGACCGGGCACTGACAACGATGGCCGGCTTCGCCATGTGCGCGCTGTGCGCCGCTGAGTACGACAACCCGGCGGACCGGCGGTTCCACGCGCAGCCGGTCTGCTGTCCCGCCTGCGGCCCGCGGCTGCGACTGCATGACGCGGCGGGCACGCCGCTGCCCGGTGAGCCGCTGGCGGCGACAGCCGGCCTGCTGCGGCAAGGGCAGGTGCTCGCCATCAAGGGCCTGGGCGGCTATCACCTCGCGGTGGACGCAGCCAATGAGAGCGCCGCGGCGGCGCTGCGCGACCGTAAGCACCGGGAGGACAAGCCGTTCGCGATCATGGTGGCGACCGTGGCCATCGCCCGCCAGTTCTGCGAGGTGGATGAGGCCGCCGAATCGCTGCTGACCAGCAGCCGGCGGCCGATCGTGCTGCTGCCGCGGCTGCCGGGCGGCCGAGTCGCGGTCGCGGTCGCGCCGGGCAACCGCCAGCTTGGCGTGATGCTGCCCTACACGCCGCTGCATCACCTGCTGGTCCGCCTGACCGCCTGCCCGATCGTGCTGACCAGCGGCAATTCCTCGGACGAGCCTATCGCCTACCTCGATGACGATGCCGTGGCAAGGCTCGGCAGCATCGCGGACGCGTTCCTCACGCACGACCGGGCGATCCACGTCAGGACGGACGACTCGGTGGTCCGCGCCTTCCGTGGCAAGGTCTCGCTGATCCGCCGGTCCCGCGGCTACGTGCCAGAGCCGCTGCCGCTCGGCGCCCCGCTGCGGCGGCCCGTCCTGGCCTGCGGCGCGGAGCTGAAGAACACGTTCTGCCTGGCCAAGGGGGACCGCGCGTTTGTCTCGCAGCACATCGGCGACCTGGAGAACTTCGAGACCCTGCGCTCGTTCACCGCAGGCATCGAGCATTTCCGGCGGCTGTTCGACATCACCCCGCAGGTGGTGGCGCATGACCTGCATCCGGAGTACCTGTCGACGAAGTACGCGGCCGAGCTGACCGGCGTGGACCTGGTCGGCGTCCAGCACCATCACGCGCATATCGCGTCATGCCTCGCCGACAACGGCGAGCAAGGCCCTGTCATCGGGGTTGCCTTCGACGGCACCGGCTACGGCAGCGACGGCACGATCTGGGGCGGCGAGTTCCTGATCGCCGGCCTGGCCGGCTTCGAGCGTGCGGCGCACCTGGCCGGGGTGCCGATGCCGGGCGGCGCGGCGGCGATCAGGCAGCCATGGCGGATGGCTGCCGCTTACCTCGACGTCGCCTACCCGGCCGGGATCCCCGGTGACCTGGCCGTCGCCCGGCGGAACGAGCGGCGCTGGGACAACGTGATCTCGATGGCCCGGCGCGGTCTCAACTCACCGGTGACCTCCAGCGCAGGGCGGCTCTTCGACGCTGCCGCGGCGATCCTCGGCGTGCGGGATCTGATCAGCTACGAGGGCCAGGCTGCTATCGAGCTTGAGCAGCTGGCCGACCCGGCTGAGTCCGGCGCGTACCAGGCAGGCATCGGCCCGGCGGGGACTAGCCGGGCGGGAACCGGCCGGGCGGGGACCGGCCGGGCAGGGACCGGCCGGGCAGGGAACGGCCAGGGCGGCCCGGGCCGGGCGGTGTCGGGCGAGGGCGCGCCGCTGCAGGTGAGCGGGGCTGACCTGATCCGCGCTGTCGCCGATGACCTGGCGGCCGGCGTCAGCATCGGCGTCATCTCGGCCAGGTTCCACAACGGCGTCGCCGCGCTCATCGAAGAGACCTGCGTGCTGCTGCGAGAGCGCCACGGACTGGCCACCGTCGCCTTGTCCGGCGGAGTGTTCCAGAACCTGCTGCTGCTGAACCAGACGGTGCGCAGGCTGGAGGAACGCGGATTCAGCGTGCTGGTGCATTCCAGCGTGCCGTGCAACGACGGCGGGATCAGCTTCGGCCAGGTCGTGGTAGCTGCGGCCATGGACCGGGCGGCAGCCCGCTCCGGCTAGTGGCTGGCGTAGAAATCGGCGACGGCCCTGAACGATTCCTTGGGCTCCCACCTCATGTCCAGGTAAGTCGTCCCGTGCCCCGTGGCGTAGGATTTCACCGCCATGCAGGACGCTCTTGCCCAGGCGATCGCCGAGCGGGCAGGCATCGATATCACCCGCGACATGTACCCCCAGATCCTGGCCGGAGCCGTCACGGCTGCCTCGCAGGTGGCCGTCAGGCGCTGGTTCGCCGCCGACCCGCCCACGGCGCTCTGCCCGCTGCTCAGGCTCGCGCTGCGGCAGCTGGCGGTGGCCTGCTCCGGGCCGCCCGAGGGGTAGCTGACGCCGCCAGGAGCCGAGGAACCCTGGCCCCGGCCTACTCGTGCGGTGCCGGGGTGCGGCGGCGCAGCCAGTCATACCACGCCTGAATGCCTTCGCCGGTCGTGGCCGACAGCTGCACCATCAGCGCGGTAGGGCTGACCCTGCGCAGGTCGGCCGCGTGGCTCCGGACATCGAAGTCCACGTAGGGCAGCAGGTCGGTCTTGTTGACCAGCACCAGGTCCGCCTGGCGGAACATGTTCGGGTACTTCACCGGCTTGTCGGCTCCCTCGGTGACCGCGGAGATGACGACCTTCGCCTCCTCGCCAAGGTCGAACAGGGCGGGGCAGACCAGGTTGCCGACATTCTCGATCACGACGATGGATCCGCTCGGCGGATCGAGGGCACGGAGCCCCTCGGCCACCATGGCGGCGTCGAGGTGACAGCCGGCCCCGGTGTTGATCTGCACCACGGCCGCGCCCGCCGCCCGGATGCGCTCCCCGTCCAGCGCGGTCTCCTGATCACCCTCGATGACGGAGAGGCGGAGCTTCCCGGCCAGCTCCCGGGCGGTGCGTTCCAGCAATGTCGTCTTACCCGCGCCGGGAGAGCTCATCAGGTTGACGGCGAGCACGCCACGGGCCCGCAGCCAGTGGCGGGTGCGCTGGGCCAGCTCGTCGTTCTTGGCCAGCACCTTCTGCTGCAGGACGACCGTCCGCTCATTGTCAGCGGGCACCTGGATGTGGATGTGGCCGGGGTCGCCGTGGCCGTGCTCGTGGCCGTGCTCGCGTTCATGGCCGGGGTCATGGCTGTGCTCGTGCGAGCTGACATGCTCGCGGTCGCCTGAGTGGCCGTGCTGATGAGCAGCCGGGAGCAGCTGCAGCACCGCCCCCCCGGAACACCCGCACGTCGCGCACATGTCAGGCCACCAGGACCGATGTGATCTTGAGGTCCTGCCCGTTGAGAATCGAGATGTCGGCGCTGCCGCACGGGCAGAGCAGGATCGGGCCGTCCGGCTCGAACTCGCTCCCGCATACCCGGCATTTGCAGCGGCCGGGCGGCTCGGTGATCTCCAGGCGGGCGCCCTGCAGGTCGGTTCCCTCGGTGACCAGGCCGAAGCAGAACCGGACGGAGTCGGCTACCACGCCGGACAGCGCGCCGATTTCCAGCCGCACGCAGGTAATCCTGCTGCCCGGCAGTCGGCCGGTGACGGCGTCAACGACGCCCTCGGTAATCGCCAGCTCATGCACGATGCTGCTCTCCCTCGGCTCAGCAGATCCGCGGCAGCGGGTCGCCGACCAGGAGGTCGACGATGCGGGTCCCGCCGAACGCGGTCTTTAGCAGGACGATCCCGGCGGGGTCATCGGCCACGTGCCCGATGATCGCCGCCTGCTCGCCCAGCGGATGCGCGCGCATCGCGGCGAGCGCGCGGTCGGCCTCGGCGCCATCGACGACGGCGACGAGGCGGCCTTCGCAGGCCACGTACATGGGGTCGATGCCGAGCAACTCCGAAGCGCCGCGCACCTCGGGGCGTACCGGGATGGCGTCCTCGCTGATGACCACGCAGACGCCGGCGTCGGTAGCCACCTCGTTCAGGATGGTGGCCACCCCGCCGCGGGTAGCGTCCCGCATGGCGCGGATTCCCGGCGTCGCCGCGAGCAGGTCGGCGACCAGCCCGTTCAGCGGCGCCGTGTCCGATATCACGTCGGCCTCGATGTCGAGCTCGCCGCGGGCGAGCATGATCGTGATGCCATGATCGCCGATCGGCCCTGACACCAGCACCGCGTCGCCCGGCCTGGCCTGGGCAACGCCCAGGTTCATGCTGTGCTCGACAATGCCGAGCCCGGCGGTGTTGATATAGCAGCCGTCGGCCTTGCCCTTCTCCACCACCTTGGTGTCGCCGGTGACCACCTGAACGCCGGCCGCCGCGGCGGCGTCGTGCATGGAGGCGACGATCCGGCGCAGGTCGTCGACCTCGAAGCCCTCTTCGAGAATGAAGCCGGCGGTGAGGTAGAGCGGCACCGCGCCGGACACGGACAGATCGTTCACCGTTCCGTTGACGGCCAGGTCGCCGATGTTCCCGCCGGGGAAGAACAGCGGCGAGACAACGTAGGAGTCCGTGGTCAGTGCCACCCGCGAGCCGTTGAAGTGCAGCTGGGCCGCGTCCTCAAGCGGCTCGAGCAGCGGGTTGCGGAACGCGTCAAGGAAAATTGCCTCGACCAGCGTCCTAGTCGCCTTGCCGCCGGCCCCGTGGGACATCGTGATCCGCTGTTCCTTGACCCGGGGCCGGCTGCGGCGGGCGCGATCGATGCGCTCGAGCACCTGCTCCTCGCGGACCGTTCCCGGCAGCGGCTGCGGGGATCCCTTGGTGCGCCCGTCGTGCGGGTTGGGCAGTTCCGCGCTCTGCCTGGCCAGCTCGTCATGCTCGCGGAGAGCCTCGGCGACCCAGCCGGCGCTGTGGGTCTCGCTGGCGCTCTGGGTCTCGCTGGGGTGGCTGGTCGTCATGACCTGCTCACTTCCTTTACCCGCTGACGGTTAAGCCGCCCGAAGTTGTAGTAGGCCGCGCAGGCGCCTTCCGGCGACACCATGCAGGTGCCGATGGGAGTCTCCGGCGTGCAGGCGGTGCCGAACACCTTGCATTCCCATGGCTTGAGCACGCCCTTGAGCACCTCGCCGCACTGGCATGCCTTGGGATCGGCCACCCGCACACCGGGCACGTCGAACAGCAGCTCGGCGTCGAAGCGGGCGTAGTCCGCGCGCATCCGCAGGGCGGAATGCGAGATGAAGCCCAGCCCGCGCCACTCGAAGTACGGGCGCAGTTCCATGGTCTGGCCGATCGCCTTGAGTGCCACGACGTTGCCGTCCCACGGGACCACCCGGGTGTACTGGTTCTCCACCATGGACCGGCCCTCGGACAGCTGCAGCATCAGCATGTAGATGGACTGCAGGATGTCCAGCGGCTCGAAGCCCGCCACCACAACGGGCTTGCCGTAATCCCGCGCGATGAATTCATACGGCCGGCAGCCGATCACCGTGGACACGTGACCAGGGCCGATGAAGCCATCCAGCCGCAGGTCGGGGGAGTCGAGTATCGCCTTGATGGCCGGGACGATCGTGACGTGGTTGCAGAAGATGGAGAAGTTCTCCAGCCCCTCGGCAGCCGCACGCAGCACCGTCATGGCGGTGGACGGGGCGGTGGTCTCGAACCCGATCGCCATGAACACGACGCGCTTGTCCGGGTTCTGCCGGGCGATCTTCAGCGAGTCCAGCGGCGAGTACACCATCCGGATGTCGGTGCCCTGGGCTTTCGCGTCGAAGAACGAGCCGTTACTGCCCGGGACCCGCATCATGTCGCCGAAGGACGTCATGATCACGTCCGGGTTCGCGGCCAGGTGCATGGCGTCATCGACCCGGCCCATCGGGATCACGCACACCGGGCAGCCCGGGCCGTGCACTAGCTCGACCGACTCGGGCAGGTAGTCCTCAAGCCCGTGCTTGTAGATCGTGTGGGTGTGCCCGCCGCACACCTCCATGAACTTGTAGTGACGGCCCGGCTCGCACAGCTCGGCGATCTTCGCGGACAGCGCGTGAGCCTGGCCGGCGTTGCGGAATTCATCGACGAATTTCATGTCAGGCCCGCCTACTCGATCATCGATTCCTGCAGGGCAGTGAGCTCTTCCTCATACGCCTGGCCGATCCCTTCCAGGAATTCCAGGGCGGCGGCTGCCTCGTCCTCGTCGATCTTCGACAGTGCGAAGCCCACGTGGATGAGCACCCACTCACCGGGCTTGGGCGGATCGTCGGCGAGCAGGCCGACGTTGATGACACGCCGGACCCCGCTCACGTCGACCTTGGCCAGGTCGGGCTGACCGGAGACGAACTCGATCACCTCGCCGGGTATGCCGAGACACATATGTCCACCCTTCTGTGGCTCATCGAGAACCGTCGTTGCCAGCGCGCTGGCCGTCACTGAGCTGGCGCTCGTCGGCACTGACCGGGAGCTGTCCGCTGATGCCGGATCCGGCCGCGGCGATCAGGTCCTTGACGACCCGCACCGCCTCGCCGACCGCCGCGGTGACCACCGGCGACAGGCCGATTCCGTAGTCGACGCTGACCGGCTCGCAGCCTACGAGCAGCACTTTGCCGGCGTCGGCGCCGAGCATGTCAAGCACGCCGAATACCACGTCGGGCTGCATGCCGTGCGCGTCAAAGAACTGGCTGCCCGCGGGCGGGTCCGCCGTCTCGGGCAGCTTGCTGTGATCAAGCTCGATCACGTAGATCGTGCCGGGCTCGTCGCCGCGTGCGGTGGCGTCGATGAGGATCGTGGTCTCGTACCCGTTGGCCAGGTCATAGGCCAGGTGCAGGCCGCTGATCCCGTAGTCGGCGACCCTGACCCACTCGGGCAGGTCCTCGGTGGCCAGCCGCCGGGCGACCTCGACGCCGAATCCGTCGTCACCCAGGAAGATATTGCCGACCCCGGCGACCAGCATGCGGCTCGTCACCGGATCACCCGCTGCCCGTCCAGGGCGGCGAGCGTGAGCTCCCACAGGATGTTGTAGACGGTGGTCTGCGCCTCCTGGATGCGGTGCACCGACGATGACGGCGCCACGAAGAGGTAGTCGATGCTGTCGAGCTCGGCCATCTTGCCGCCCTCGTAGCCGGAGAAGCCGATGGTCAACAGTCCCCGGCGGCTCGCCTCGTCGAAGGCACGCAGCAGGTTGCCCGAGTTGCCGCTGGTGGACAGGCCGACCGCGATGTCATCCTTGCGGCCGAACGCGGCAATCTGACGGGCGAAGACCACGTCCACGCCGATGTCATTGCAGAGCGCGGTGAGGACAGCGGGATCACTAGCCAGGCAGTACGCGGCCAGCGGCGCGCTGCCGCCGCCAGGGTGCAGGTACAGCGTGGCCAGTTGCTGGGCGTCCGTTGCGCTGCCACCGTTGCCGAAGGGGAGCAGGCGCCCGCCAGCGACAAACCGGCGGGCGGATTCCTGCGCGCACTCGGCCAGCCGCGCGCCGTCGCGGGCGCAGATCAGCTGGCGCAGCTCCATGATCTCGGCTGCCTTGGCCACGGTGGACCTGCGCACCTCCTCCAGCACGGCAGGTAGATCACTGGTGCTGGCATACAGGAACGGGTAAAGCGACTCGACCGTTCCCTGCCCTGCCTCGCTTTCCTGCTTCGTCATGCCGGTCAGCCCCCCACGACCGCGATGGCTTCCCTGGCGTGCACCAGGATGGTGTCGCCGACTCCTGCGCTGACCAGGGCGATGCTCACTTCTTCGGTGCCCGCGCCGGTGTCCACGACGGCCATGTCATCCTCAAGCAGCCGCACGACGGTGACGGCCACCGCGGTATCGGAGCAGGTGATGCAGACGTCATCGTGGCACTCGGGCACCGCGGCCCGGCGGCCCGGCGTGCTCCCGGCCGCCGCGCGGTCATCCCTTAATCCGGTCATGCGACCACCCCGGGGGCAAGGATGCCGGGCTGCTCGAAGAACACGTGCACGAGCTCCCAGAGCACGTGATACGCGGTCACGTGAATCTCCTTGACGATCCTGGGATCGTCGGACCTGGCGGCCAGCAGATGATCGACAGCGGGGCTGGCCGCGATCGCGCCGCCTTCGCCGCCGACCAGCCCGATCGTCAGCAGCCCCCGTTCACGGGCGGCGACCAGCCCGGAAAGGACGCTCGGGCAGTCGCCGTCGGCGGAGATGCCGAGCGCGATGTCGGCGGGCTCGGCCAGGAAGCGGATCTGGTGGGCGAAGATCTCGGCCATGCCCCGGCTGGCTGCCACCCCGGTCACCGTGGCGATATCCGAGGTCAGCGAGATCGCGGGCAGCGCGCGCTTTCCGACGATGACCGGGTGGACGAACTCGACGGCCACATGCTGCGCGTCGGTGCTCGATCCGCCAGTGCCGAAGACCACGAGCTTGCCGCCGCGGTGGAAGCGGATCGCCATGTCATGGCAGGCGGCCGCCACCGCGCTGGCCTGATCGGCGAAGTCCTGCACCGGGGCAGCCCGGCGCTCGAACAGGGCGGCCGCATCATCGCCTGCCGCGGCGGGTGCCGCTGCCGCTGCGGCGGCAAGGTCTTCCGGCGATGTCATGCCGGCGCCCGCGCGGATTCCGACAAGTCGATGTCGGCATCGATGCCGACCGCGTCGCGGACCTTCAGCGCCCCGAGAAAGCCGGAGTACGGCTTGATCCCGTAGTCGGACTGCAGTACCGAGCCGGTGACGTGATACCGGTCCTGGCCGGCCGGGCTGACGGTCAGCCTGATCGGGCGCGCGACGCCAGCGAGCGTGAATGTCCCGCTGACCGTCCCGCCGCCGTTACCGTCCGGCTCGAACGCGGCCGCGGTGAAGACGGCCTCCGGATTGCGGTCGGTCGCGAGGAGCTTGCGGGCCGTCCCGCCGATCTCGCGGCGATCCCGGTCGGTGAGCGGCTTGATGCCGCCGGCCCCCTCGCGCACGACCAGGGCACCCATGTCGATGCGCACCTCGAGAGCAGACGCCGCAGCGTCGTCACCGATCGTCAGGTCGCCGGACCAGCGGGATGCCTCGATTGTCAGGTCATGACCAGCCTGGGCGGCCATTCCGTCACGAGATGTCCGTATCACAATCCGGCTACGGTCCGTGCCGAGCTGGTGGCGCCCTGCTTGAACTGCCATGGCAGAACCGTAGGACACATGTGGGGGGGCGTCCAGTGGTCTGACCAGACAGGTTTGACTATTTACCGGGCATGGCGGCATTGGTGACACCGGCGGACCTCCGGCTAGGGAAGCGGGACCTCGCCGAACACTTCCTGAATCCGCCGCAAGTCCCGCATCCGCGGCTCGGTCGCGCCGCCCACCCAGCGGCTGACGGTCTTCACCGACACGCCGAGCTGCCGCGCGGCGGCTTCCTGGGTCATGCCCTCGCGGCGGAGCGCGCTCGACATCCACTCCGCGAAGGTCGTCGGGTGGCCGGGCTGGCCGAGCTGCACGGCCTCCACGGGAGAAATGGCCGGCCGGAGCGGATCCTGAGTTGCGCCGACGCCGGCGTTCCCGGCTGCCGGGGCGATGGCAGGCCGGGCCAGCCCGCCCGTGACTGGCGGGGCCTGCTGGAAGGGTGCGGCGATCGGCATTTCCGAGTGGAGCACGTCGACCTCGACATGCTCGGGGAAGATGCGGAACGCCACCTGGATGCATCCGGTGGGCCCGGCGGCGTCGAGCAGCGCGCGGAACACCGTCTCGCCAACCTCGCGGGTGCCTTCCTCGGTCAGCGGCGACTCGGCCAGGCAGCGCCGGACAAAGTCCCTGATATCGGGAATGGACGACGGGCGCGCGGGGAAGATCTGGGAAAGCACGACGACCGGCATAACCTCGATCGAGGCCCCTTCAGGACCGTACAAGGGTTCAGCCACCGGATCTCTCCCTCAGGCAAGCCCGGCGCAGCGCGGCTGGGCACATGTCAGGGTACGTCCAACAGGAAGAATCAGGAACCCTCAAAGGGTAAGAACTCGTTGGCCCGAGGTGATGAAGGTCCTAGCGGTACGGACACATGCGTCACCGGATCTGCCACTTGCGTCGCTCGGGAGCTGTTGATCAGACAGTTGTGTCCTGCAAACTGTCCGTTGTCTCTTGTAGCCGGACGGTCGCAGGTCTAGCATGACGTCGTCTGCGCATCATCAAAGGCGGCAATGCCTGGTATTCAGCCGATCCAGAAGCGAGGAGGTGGCCTCCTCATGGCCACTGGCACACAGACAACCGAATCATCGCAGGCTGAGACAGCTGCGGAGCCCGTGGTCCACATCCTCTGGATGAACGGGGGGCTGGGCTGCGACGGGGACTCCGTAGCCCTGACCGCGGCCACCCAGCCCAGCATCGAGGAGATCGCGCTTGGCGCCCTGCCGGGGCTGCCCAAGGTCGCCGTGCACTGGCCGCTGATCGATTTCGAGTGCGGCCCGGAGCAGGGCGCCGACAACTTCATCGAGTGGTGGCACAAGGCCGACCGGGGTGAGCTCGATCCCTTCGTGCTCGTGGTCGAGGGATCGATCCCGAACGAGGCGATCAAGGAGGAAGGCTACTGGTGCGGCTTTGGCAACAATCCCGCGACCGGCCAGCCGATGACGACCAACGAGTGGCTGGACCGGCTTGCGCCCAAGGCGACCGCGATCCTGGCGGCCGGGACCTGCGCCACCTACGGAGGCATCCACGCGATGGCCGGGAACCCGACCGGCGCGATGGGCGTCCCTGACTATCTCGGCTGGGACTGGCGGTCGAAGGCGGGCCTGCCGATCGTCTGCGTCCCTGGTTGCCCGACTCACCCGGACAACCTCTCGGAGACCATCCTGTACCTGCTCTACCAGGTTGCCGGACAGGCGCCGATGATCCCGCTGGATGAGGCGCTGCGGCCGACCTGGCTGTTCGGGGCCACCGTGCACGAGGGATGCGACCGGGCGGGCTACTACGAGCAGGGTGACTTCGCCACGGAGTACGGCTCTCCCAAGTGCCTGGTCAAGCTCGGCTGCTGGGGGCCGGTGGTCAAGTGCAACGTCCCGAAGCGCGGCTGGATCAACGGCGTCGGCGGCTGCCCGAACGTGGGCGGGATCTGCATCGCCTGCACGATGCCGGGCTTCCCCGACAAGTTCATGCCGTTCATGGACGAGCCGCCGGGGTCGAAGGTTTCCACGACCGCGAGCAGCCTGTACGGAACGGTCATCAAGACGCTCCGTGGCTTCACCGCGAAGACCCTTGACGACGAGCCCAAGTGGCGCGTGAAGGGCAACGAACTGCTGACGGGCTACAAGAAGACCTGGTGACATCGGCCGGCGCCGGCTTTTCGCGAAGCTGCCACGCCCAGGAACAGGGAGAGGATGAACGATGACGACGGTCGATGACTCCGGCGTAGTGGAGATGAACTGGGACCCGATCACGAGGATCGTGGGCAGCCTGGGCATCTATACCAAGATCGACTTCAAGCAGAAGAAGGTCGTCGAGTGCCATAGCACATCGTCGATCTTCCGCGGCTACAGCATCTTCATGAAGGGCAAGGACCCGCGGGACGCGCACTTCATCACCAGCCGCATCTGCGGTATCTGCGGTGATAACCACGCCACCTGCTCCGTCTACGCCCAGAACATGGCCTACGGGGTGCGGCCGCCGCACCTCGCTGAGTGGATCATCAACCTCGGCGAGGCGGCCGAGTACATGTTCGACCACAACATCTTCCAGGAGAACCTGGTCGGGGTCGACTTCTGCGCGAGGATGGTCGGCGAGACCAACCCGGGCGTGCTCGAGCTGGCGAACCGCACCGAGTGCCGGCACGCCGCCGAGCACGGCTACCGTTACATAGGCGACATCATGCGCTCGCTGAACCCGCTGGAAGGCGAGTTCTACCGCGAGGCGCTGCAGGTCAGCCGTTCCACCCGGGAAATGTTCTGCCTGATGGAGGGGCGGCACGTGCACCCCTCCACGCTCTACCCGGGCGGCGTGGGGACGACCGCCACCGTCCAGCTCTTCACCGACTATCTCACCCGGCTGATGCGCTACGTCGAGTTCATGAAGCGCGTCGTGCCGATGCACGACGACCTCTTCGACTTCTTCTACGAGGCGCTGCCCGGCTACGAGGAAGTCGGCAGGCGCCTCGCCGACATGGTCTGCTGGGGCAGCCTGAACGACCCGGAGCACTGCGACTTCAAGTACGAGAACATGACCAGCTGGGGCAGGAAGATGTTCGTCAGCCCCGGCGTCATCCGGGATGGCGAGCTGATCACCAACGACCTGGTGGAGATCAACCTGGGCATCCGGATCCTGCTCGGCAGCTCGTTCTACGAGGACTGGGAAGACCAGGAGATGTTCGTGACCCGGGACGCCCTCGGCAACCCGGTAGACCGGCGGCACCCGTGGAACCAGCACACGATCCCGCGGCCGGGCAAGCGCAACTTCGATGACAAGTACAGCTGGGTCATGTCGCCGCGCTGGTTCGACGGCAAGGACCACCTGGCCGCTGACACCGGCGGCGGTCCGCTGGCCCGGCTCTGGGCCACCGCCCTGGGCGGCCTGGTTGACATCGGCTACGTCAAGTCCACCGGTCACAGCGTCCAGATCAACTTGCCCCGCACGATGAGCAGGCCCGCGGTCAGCTTCGAGTGGACGATCCCGCGCGACAAGGACGGTCGGCCGCTCTCCAACGCGATCGAGCGGGACAGGGCGCGGACCTACTTCCAGGCGTACGCGGCAGCATCAGCGCTGCACTTCGTGGAGAAGGCGCTGGCGGAGATCAGGGCCGGGCGCACGAAGACCTGGGAGCCGTTCAACGTGCCCGACGAGGCATTCAGCGTCGGCTTCACCGAGGCCGTCCGCGGCGTGCTCTCCCACCACATGGTGATTCGCGGCGGGAAGATCGCGAACTACCACCCGTACCCGCCGACCCCGTGGAACGCCAGCGTGCGGGACAGCTTCGGGACGCCGGGACCCTACGAGGACGCCGTGCAGAACACGCCGATCTTCGAGGAGAACCCGCCGGACAGGTTCAAGGGCATCGACATCATGCGGGCGGTCCGGAGCTTCGACCCGTGCCTGCCCTGCGGCGTGCACATGTCCCTTGGCCAGGGCAACGTGCTGGACAAGGTGCATACGCCGATGTCGGTTGTGCTGGCGACCTGATCACCCTGGCGGGGTCCGGGCCCCGGCCGGGACCCGGACCCTGCCAGGTCCACCCCGCCCGCCAGCTGGCGCCGGGCGGGTTCCGATGGCCGCTGGCAGACGGAGGCGAAACGGATGACCGGCGTTCAGGAAGTCGGGACCCGGGTGGAGGAACTGCTCGCAACGCTGCGGACCAGCGCGGGCGGGAGGGCGGCCGCTGCCGCTGATGAGCTGGTCGGGCTGCTGGTCGGCCTGTACGGCGACGGCCTCGCCCGGATCATGACGCTGCTCGGTGAGCAGGGCGACTCCGGCCTGGCGACAATGGCCAGGCTTGCCGAGGACCCGCTGGTCGAGAGCCTCCTGCTGCTGCACGGGCTGCACCCGCTGGACGTCGACGCGCGGATCCAGCGCGCACTCGATGAGGTCCGGCCCTACCTTGGGTCGCACGCGGGCGGGGTCGAGTACCTCGGCGTGTTCGATGGCGTGGCGAAGCTGCGGCTGGAGGGCAGCTGTCACGGCTGCCCGTCCTCCACGGTCACCGTCCAGCTGGCGATCCAGGGCGCGGTCGAAGCAGCCGCGCCGGAGGTGACGCAGGTCCTGGTGGAGGGCATGACCGAGCCGTCGCCTCCTGGTCCCAAGCTGCTGCAAATCGGCGCGCGCCCGCCGACGGAAGGAACCGGGCCTGGCAGCGATCCGGCCTCCACGGAGGGGAGTGGCGGGGCGGACGCAGGTAGCGAGGTTGGCTGGGTCACCCTGCCGAATATCGGGCCGCCGAGTTCCCGGCCGGTCACCGCGATGGCCGATGGCACATCGGTGCTGGTCTGTTCAGTCCGCGGAACGCTGTACGCATACCGCGACGCCTGCGGCGCCTGCGGCTGCTCGCTCGCCGAGGGAGCACTGGAGCGTGAGCTGCTGACCTGCCCGGGCTGCGCGGCGCGCTACAACGTGCGGCTGGCGGGCAAGTGCCTCGACAATCCGGCCCTGCATCTCGACCCGCTGCCGCTGCTCACCGACAGCCAGGGCGTCCGGGTGGCGTTGCCGCAGGCGGTCCGCACGTGACCGGCAACGTCGGACTGCGCCGGTTCGTCCCCGGTGCCGCGGCCGCTCCGGCCGCGGCACCGGGCACGCAGGACGAGCTGAGCAGCCCGGGCATGGCCGAGGCGCCGGGCGAGCGGGGCAGCGCTGGGCCGCCGCCGGGGGGTGCCCCGCCACAGGAAAAGTGCGAGCTGTGCGCGACGGAGGTCCCTGCCGAGCACGGCCACGTCGCGGATCTTGAGCAGTCGACGCTCATCTGCGCCTGCCGGGCGTGCTACCTGCTCTTCACGCATGCTCAGGCGGGCCAGGGCCGGTACCGCGCGGTTCCCGATCGCTACCTCCGCGATCCGGCCAGGGAGCTGTCCGTAGCGGAGTGGGATGAGTTCGAGATCCCGGTCGGGCTGGCGTTCTTCCTGCGCAGCTCGCAGCGCGACGAAGTCAGCGCGTTCTATCCGAGCCCGGCTGGCGCCACCGAGAGCACGCTCAACCTGGCGGCATGGGATCGGCTTACCGCCGAGCATCCGCTGCTCGGCGCCGCGGACGCGGACATCGAGGCGGTACTGATCTGCCGCACGGACTCCGGCGTCGAGTATTTCCTGGTGCCGATCGACGCCTGCTATGAGCTCGCTGGCCGGATGCGCCTGCACTGGCGGGGATTTGACGGCGGCTCGGAGGCTCGCGAGAGCATCGCCGAGTTCCTCTCTCAGGTCCGCAGCCGCGCCAGGGCCTTCCGCAAGGAGTCCTGAGATGGCCGAGCTCGTCTTCGACTGCGTCGGCGCTCACGCCGACCGTTATGCCGTGTCTCCCGCCATGTCCTTCTCGCTGCGCATCAGCGACACCAGCGGGCAGAGCGTCGAGGCAATCGCGCTGCGCTGCCAGATCAGGATCGAGCCAGCCCGGCGGCGCTACTCAGACGCGGAGGCCGAGCGGCTGAACGACCTGTTCGGCGAGACCCAGCGCTGGGCTGAGACGCTCCGGCCGATGCAGTTCACCAACGTCGCGATCATGGTGCCCCGCTTCACCGGCAGCATCGAGCTTGAACTGCCGGTCATGCTCAGCTATGACCTGGAGATCGGAGCGACCAGGTACTTCGCCGGCCTGGACGGCGGCGAGGTGCCGCTGCTGCTGCTCTTCAGCGGCACCGTGTTCACCATGGCAGGCAGCAGAATCCAGGCACAGCAGGTGCCGTGGAGCAAGGAGGCGACCTACCGCCTCCCGATCCCGGTATGGCGTGAGGCCATCGACGCTCATTTCCCGAACAGCGCGTGGATCAAGATGAGCCGCCAGACGCTGGACGAACTGCAGCAATTCAAGACGCGCAGGGCGCTGCCGACGTGGGAAGCCACGCTGCAGGCGCTGCTGGCGGAGGCTGCGGAGCGCGCAGAGGGGCAGTCATGAGGCTCGATTCCGCTCATCTCGACCACGCCCGCAAGGTCGCGGACGCCATCCTCTACGAGGGCTACCTGCTGTACCCCTACCGTCGCTCATCGCAGAAGAACCAGATCCGGTTCCAGTTCGGCGTGCTGATGCCGCCTGCCTACAGCGTGATCGATGACTGCGAGCCGTCCGCCAGCCAGACCGAATGCCTGATCGAGTGTCCGGATGACGCCGAGGTGCGCATCCTGGTCCGGTTCCTGCAGTTGCAGCGACGGATCGTATACGGGGTATCACCGGATAGCGGCGAGATGCACAAGGTCGGCACCCTGTACGTGGACGGATCCGAGTTCACCACCTGGGACGAGGCCGCCGAGCGCGAGCAGCACGTGACCGCCTCTGTCGCCGCGCTGCTCAGCGAGGACAGGAACGTCGAGTTCCATGCCGGCAGCGGCGAGGCCGTTGCGGATCTCACTGACTCCAGCGGCAAGAAGGCCGGCCGCCTGGTCCGCCAGTGGGACGACATCGGCGGGATGATCAGACTGCACGCCGAGCGGGTCGCCGGGCCCTACCAGGCGCTGCGGCTACGGGTCAGGGTCGAGAACCACGCGACGCCCGCCACGGCGCTCCGCAGCAGGGAAGATGGCCTGCGGCATTCGCTGATCGCGGCGCATCTGCTGATCGGCGTGCCTGGCGGGACATTCCTGTCCATGACCGACTCGCCGCAATGGGCAGCCGAGGAGGTCGCACGCTGCGTCAACGTCGGGACCTGGCCGGTGCTTGGCGGGCCGGAGGGCTGCACCGAGCTCATGCTGTCCTCCCCGGTCATCCTCTATGACCATCCCGAGATCGCCCCGGAAAGCGCCGGTGACCTCTTCGACGGCACCGAGATCGACGAGATCCTGACCCTGCGCACCATGGCACTTACCGACGCGGAAAAACGCGAGGCCCGCGCCACGGATCCGCTCGCGGCCGAGCTGATGGACCGGATGGACCACATTCCCCCGGAAATGCTGGAGCGCATGCACGGGGCCATCCGGTACCTGCGGCCCGTCGCAGGCCCGGCACCAGCTCAGCCCGCGGCTGACAGCGAGCCCGCGTGGCCGGGAGCTGACGGGGCGGCCCCATGGCCGGCCGCCGACGGCATTCCTACCTGGCCGCCGGGCGCCATGGTCACGCTGCCCGTGCCGGAGCCGACAGGCGACATTACGGACCGGCCGTCAGTGCCGTGGTGGGACCCAGGTGCGGACGCCTCCGTCTCGCCGGACACCGACTACGTCGTCGTGGCCGGCGTCCGGATCGCCAGCGGCAGCCGGATCGTGATGCGGCCAGGCATCCGACGCGCCGACGCTCAGGACCTTTTCCTCGTCGGGCGCGAGGCCACGGTGCAGGCAGTGCTGCACGATGTCGACGGCGAGGTGCACATCGCGGTCAGCCCGGAGAACGATCCCGCTGCCGAACTGCAGCGCAACCACGGCAGGTTCCTCTATTTCTCGCCTGACGAGGTCGAGCCGATCGAACCCGCCGGGCCCAACCTGGCACCCGGCTGAATCAGGCCGCTAACGGTCCATCACGGCTCAGAGGAGGAAAGAAATGATCTCGAGACTGATCAAGGCAGCAGTCGTCGCGGTTGTCCTAGCGGCGATCGTCCAGTCGCTGCCCGACATCAAGCGCTACCTCGAGCTCCGCGAGATGTAGCTATCCGGGCGCGGCATTCGCGCACCGGGACCCGACGAGGTGAGGCAGGAAAATGGAAGCGATCATCGGATTCGTGGTCGGCTACCTGACCGGCAGCCGGGAAGGGCGGGCAGGTCTCGATCAGCTCCGCACATCGTGGCACGCGATCAGGACGTCGCCGGAGGTGCGCAGGCTGGCCGGAGAGGCGGTAGTCCTCGCCGAGGTCACCGTACGGCGGGCCGCTAGCGGCGGCCTCAGCGGGACCCTGGGCGGCGTGACCGACCTGATCGCGAGCCGGGCGGGCAGCCGCCAGGGACAGCGCGCCGCCTGACGCGGCCCCGGCCGGCTCCCGACCTTCCTCTTGCTCGGGATCGGCTCCGAGGTGGTCGCGGCCGCGGGTCTGGTTACGCTGTTCCGCCGTCGCGGCTGGTTCTGACCGGGGCCAGTTGCGGCAGTTCGCCGCGGTCGCCGTCGCCGGGTGCAGTGCCGCGGCGGCGCCTGATGCTGCCGAGGATGACGCTGATGCCGAGTGCCCCGGCAGGCGGGAGCGTGATCAGGGCCGGGAGCTGGTAGCGCCAGGAGAACTCGAAGAGGTCTGAGGTAAGGAGTACCGCGACGGCGGCGGTGAAGAGGAGGAAGCAGGCCAGGGCCGCCTGGTAGTCAGGGCCGGCGGTCCGGTCGTCGGCCCGGGCGGTGCGGCGCCGTCGGCGGACCAGGCTGGCCGAGCCGATGAGCCCGGCGATGGCGGCGATGGCGAGTAGCGGTCCCGGCGTGTAGCCGCCGCGGAGCTGGTAGGAACGCAGGAAGGCGGCCAGCGGCCGCACGGCGTCGGCCTTGCCGCCCTGCCCGGCGGGCAGTGGCTTCAGGTAGCTGATCCCGCCACTGGGGGTGAGCTGCACGCCGAGCACGATGACATGCTGCCGGCTGACCGTGATCGTGGGGCCGTAGACCGGATAGCTGTCCTGGAACTGCCAGCGGGAGATTGGGGTGTCCCCCGGGCTGGTGACCCTGGTCAGCGCGAACAGCTTCAGCGCGTCCCGGCCGACCGCGCTGATGACCCGCAGCGGCTGCCGCAGGAGCACCTTGTGGTCGAAGCTGGAAATGACCTTGCTCCGCTGCCGTCCGGCCGGGGGGGCGAAGTCTCTGAGCGGGGATGCCGCGGCGTGCTCAAGACCGTCCGGGCCGAGTGCCCGCTGGCTGGGGGTGGGGCACAGCGGCCGCTGGTAGGCGGGTAGCTTCAGCGTCGCGCAGTCAGCGGCCGCGGCCATCCGCCCGTAGAGCTCGCTGGTGCCGGAGTGAGAGAGCTGGAAATGCCCGTTCTGCCCGAAGGAGATGCCGCTGTAGACGAGGATCGGCAGCGCAAAGGCCGCGCACAGCGCGGCGGCACGGCCGGCTCGTCCCCGCCAGGCTCCGGGCACGATCGCCACGTAGGCGGCCGCGGGCAGCACGAGGATCTCGCCGACCTGCCGGAACGTCGCCGAGGAGCCGAGAATCAATCCCGCGGCGACGACAGCCCGGGTGCCCGGTGCTGGCCGCCAGAGCAGCAGGGCGAGCCCGGCGACGATCAGCGCCTCGAACCACACGTCCGGCATGATCGTCTGCTCCATCTGGAGCTGATAGGCGTCCAGCAGCACAGGGGCGATAGCCACCGCGGCCAGCCACCGCGGGCAGCCGCGGCGCAGCAGGACCAGGTAGAGCACCACCGCCATGGCCAGGCCGAGCAGGTGCTGGACCGCGGCTACCGTGCTCAGGTTGCCGAACAGCAAGATGGCGGTGAGCGGCACTTTGTAGCCGACCGGATCAGTGCCTGGCCAGGCGTTGTAGAGGTACTTGACGCTGTCGATGTAGAGCAGCGCGGGCCGGTAGGCGGCCTGGGTCAGCGCCCGCAGGACCAGGCCGGCCAGCAGTAGTGCCGCCGCCAGCCAGTGCCTGCGCAGCACCCGCCGCGTGACTGCGGGCCAGGAACCCGCCCGCCAGCTGCCCGCCCGCGAAATGCCCGCCCGCCAGCTTCCCGGGCGGGCGCCGGGCTCGCCCGGCGCACCTGTGCCCGGCGCCACTGCCCCGCCCGCGGGATCGCCTGCCTCACTCCCGGGATCGCCTGCACCGCTCCCGGGATTAGCTGCCCCGGTTCCGGGATTGCCTGCTCCGCCAGCATCCGTCGCCGAGACGGCCCGGGCACGGCTGCCAGTAGTCCGGCCCGCTGTCTTAGGCATTCGCATGGCGGTCATTCCGATGGTGGATAGCTGCCGTCCGGCCGCGAGTAGCTGCAGTCCGGGACGCATCTTCGTTTGCTGGCTCGTCAGTCCGGCTTCTGCCGGGGCACTGCCGGGACCCGGAGTCGCCCCCGATGAGGGTACCGGAGCACGGGCATAGGGCCATCGGCCAGCTTATCTCTCCAGGTTTCCGGGCGTCGCGCCTGTCGCATCCGTCCCAGCCGAGGGCACGCTCTGCCGTGCCTAGACCGGGCTGAAACGTCAGCGCGCCGCCGTAACCTGGCGCTCATGGACGGGGATGCGGGCCCGCCAGGACGCACCGCCGGTCCCGCCGGGCGGACCGGCAGCCTGCCGGGAGATGCCGCCAGTCCGCGGCCCGGGTGGGAGTTCCTGGCCAGATCGGTGCGCGGGCAGGTGCGGCACCTCAGTGCGCCGCCGCCGGGCGGACGCGGGCTCTGCGCTGCCTGCCGGATCCCTGTCAGGCCCGGCAATGTCCGCTGCTATCAGTGCGGCCAGCATGCGGAGACCCTGCCCGGGCTGCTCGCTGACGTCGTGGTGCCCATCTGCTATGCGGCGAAGGGCGGTGAGCACGCCCGGAATCTGTGGCTGTACAAATCGGTACAGCCAGGCGCCGGCCTGGCGCAGGCAGCCCTGCGCGCGCTGCTCCTCGTCTTCCTGCGCGATCACGGGCAGTGCGTATGGCGCTCGGCCGGGATGACCAGGCCCACGCACCTCGCGGTGGTGCCGAGCGGCCGGGGCCGGGCCGGGCCGCACCCGCTGCAGGCCCTGGCCGGACCGTGCCTTGCCGTGCCCTGGGTATCGCTCGGCCTTCGGTCACGCGACGAACCGGGCATCCGGGACCTGGATGCCGGCCGGTTCAGCGCGGCACCCACGGCCGGTGCGGACGTCGCCCTGCTCGATGACACCTGGACCACGGGTGCCAGCACTCAGTCCGCGTGCGCTGCCTTGCGGCTCGCAGGCGCACGATCGGTGGCTGTCATCGTGCTCGGCCGCCATGTCAGCGTGCCGGAACCGGCCGGCAGCCGGCCCGAACCGGAGGCCGGCCAGCCGGAACCGGGCGGTGGCGTGGCCGCCCGCCAGCTCGCCGCCATGCCGTTCCGGCCGTGGCTCTGCGCAGTGCACGTACCCGCGGATGAGAACGGTCAATAGGCTAGGCCCGTGCTTGCTGAACCCCCTTCGAGGACCGCCCTGGTGCGGCGCGCCCGCCGGATCAACCGCGAGCTCGCCCTCCTCTATCCGGATGCGCACTGCGAACTCGACTTCACCAGCCCGCTTGAACTGCTCGTGGCGACCATCTTGTCCGCGCAAACCACGGACAAGCGCGTCAATCTGGTCACGCCAGTCCTCTTTGCCCGGTACCACACGGTGGCCGATTATGCCGCGGCCGACCGCGGCGAGATGGAGAAGATCATCCAGTCGACCGGGTTCTTCCGTGCCAAGACGACCAGCATCATCGGGCTCGGGCAGGCCCTGTGCGAGCGGTTCGGCGGCGAGGTGCCCGGCAGGCTGCGTGACCTGGTGACCCTCCCGGGAGTGGGCAGGAAGACGGCCAACGTGGTACTCGGCGACGCCTTCGGCGTGCCCGGCATCACCGTTGATACCCATTTCGGGCGGCTGAGCCGCCGCTTCGGCTGGACTGACCAGGACGACCCGGTCAAGATCGAGCTTGAGGTCGGGTCGCTGATCCCCCGCGCCGAATGGACCCCGCTGTCGCATCGCATGATCTGGCATGGCCGCCGGGTGTGCCACGCCCGCAAGCCGGCCTGCGGGGCCTGTGAGCTAGCCAGGCTCTGCCCGTCGTTCGGCATCGGCCCCACCGATGAGAAAACCGCGCGCAAGCTGGTGAAGGCCGGGCCGTTCTCGTGAGAGCAGGGCCGTTCTCGTGACGGAGGCCGACCTGGGCGAGGATGTTCCCGGCTGGCTGACGGCACTGGCCAGGGCGGCCGCCGGGATGCCGGTACCTGCGGCCCTGCGGCCCGGGCCGGGAGGCCGTCCCGCAGCGGTCCTCATCCTGTTCGGTCCGGGTGCCGAGGGTCCTGACCTGCTGCTCGTCCAGCGTGGGCCGCGGCTACGACGGCACGCGGGTCAGCCGGCCTTTCCCGGCGGCGCGATCGACGCGTCCGACGTGGGCCCGGTACAGGCGGCCTTGCGGGAGGCCGCCGAGGAGGCGCGAGTGGACCCCGCGGGCGTTCAGGTGCTCGCGGTGCTGCCTGACCTGTTCATCCCGCGGAGCGGGTTCAGGGTCACCCCGGTGCTTGCCTGGTGGCGGCAGCCGGCCCCGGTCGGGCCCGGTGATCCGGTGGAAGTCACGGCAGTGGCGCGGATCCCCATCAAGGAACTCGCGGATCCCGCGCACCGCCTGACCATCCGGCTGCCCTCGTCCGGCACCGCGGGCCCGGCGTTCCGGGTCGGGGGGATGCTGGTCTGGGGGTTCACGGCCATGGTGGTTGACCAGCTGCTCGCGCTGAGCGGCTGGGAGGTTCCCTGGGACGCCAGCCGGACCGAGGATCTGCCGGCCGGCGCGCTGACGGCGGCGGGCGGCCAGGGATCCGTTTCCTGAGCTGGCTTCCGCCGGAAGGCCTGGTGCCGGGCGGTCTCAGGCCGCTGCATGCTGGCTGGTCCCTGGTCGCGCACATGCCGGGTGTCGCGCTGGTCTCATGCCGGTTGCATGCTGGCAAGCGGAGCACTGTCAGCCGGGATTGCCGGATACGGTTGGGCACGTGCCGGGTGACTTGCTGGACCTGATCCTGATCGTGCTCGTCGTCGCCTTTGCTGTTGCCGGATATCGCCAGGGCTTCATCATCGGCGTGCTGAGCTTCGCGGGGTTCATCGGGGGCGGCGCCATCGGCGCCGTGTTCGGTCCGCACATCGCCCGGTCTCTGGTTAGCGGCCTGGCCCAGCAGGCGCTCGTTGCCATCATCGTCGTCTTCGTCGCCGCGATGATCGGCCAGCTGCTCGCATCCGGCGTGGGCATCGCGATGCGAGCGCGGCTGACCTGGCGCCCGGCCACGGTTATCGACGCGATCGGCGGCGCTGCCGTGAGCGTCATCTCGGTGCTGCTCATCGCGTGGCTGATCGCCTCGGCGGTGGCGTACGCGCCGTTTCCGCTGATCTCCCGCCAGGTCAACGACTCCGCGGTGCTCCGCGGCGTGGACCGGCTCATGCCCCCCGCGGCCACCCTGATGTTCTCCGATTTCCGCGCCCTGCTGGCCCGCGGGCCGTACACGCAGGTCTTCGGCGCGCTGGGCGCCGAAGGCGCGCTGCCGGTGGGGCCGCCGGACAATAGTGTCCTGTCGTCCAGAGGGCTCGCTCGTGCCGGGCGCAGCGTCGTCAAGGTCCAGGGCACCGCGCCGAGCTGCTCGCGCCGGATCGAGGGCTCCGGCTTCGTCTTCGCCCGCGATCACGTCATGACGAATGCCCACGTGGTAGCCGGTGTCACGCAGGGGCCGGAGGTGTCAGCCCCGGGCGGCCGCGAGTTGGCCGCCCGGGTCGTGCTCTACGATCCGCAGCGCGATGTCGCGGTCCTTTACGTGCCGGGGCTTTCCGCCGCCCCGCTCCATTTCGCCCGGCAGGCGTCGGCTGGCGCCAACGCGATCGTGGTCGGCTATCCGCTGGACTCGTCCATCACCAAGGTGGCGGCCCGGATCGGTGGCAGCGAGGCAGCCAGCAGTCCGGACATTTATCAGACCACCCAGGTGACCCGTGAGATCTACTCGGTCAGGGCGGTGGTCAAGCCAGGCAACTCCGGCGGTCCGCTGCTCGCGCCAGATGGCCGGGTCTACGGCGTCGTATTCGCCGCTGCGGTCTCCGTGCCGGACACCGGATATGCCCTGACTGCGTCCGAGGTCGAGCCCGACGCCCGGGTGGGCCGCACAGCCACCGTTCGGGTCTCTACCGAAGCTTGCGACTAATGAGCGGCGGGTGCGCCTCGCCGCACTCCCGCTGGTAGCCGCGCGCTTCCGAGAGTGGCTGCGCGCTCCCGCTGGCAGCTGCGGGAGTGCCAAGGGTGGCTGCGCGCTCCGGCCGGCAGCTCCGGCGCTCTGGTCGGCGCGCAGGCGCGGACTGGCCGGAGCGGCGCCCTGGCGGTTGCTAAGGCGCGGCCGGGCCGAGGCGGATGAGCAGCCGGTCCGGTGATACTGCCGCCAGCCCGTCCCGCTCGATCTGGTCCGCCAGCTCGCCAGCTGAGCCGGCGACTCCCGCCGCGTCGATCCCGTGCGGGCAGCCGCCGGCATATCCGCTCACCGCGCCCGCGCCGCGGCGGAGCAGGGCAACCGCGCCCTTGGCGTTTCCGCGCTGCGCGTGGGTCAGGCCTACCGCGACCTGCGCCAGGCCCTTCCACAAATCGCGCTCGGCGGGCTCCGCGGCCTTCCACGATGCCTCAAGCACCTCATGCGCGCGAAATGCCCGGCCATGATCGATCAGCTGCTGCGCGAGCGCGAGCGCCGCGGCGGGAGGCGGCGCGCTCTCCTCGGGCAAGGGCGGATCGCCGGGAGCGCTCCGGCTCAGTGGCCGACCAAGCTCATCACGCCGCCGCGCGTTGCGGGGCCTGCCCGCTGAGTCCCTGTCCCTGCCCTGGCCGCGCGCTGGCGGCGGCGTCATCGTTCTGGTTCGGGATCGGCCAGCCATGAGCACAGCTCGGTGTCGAAGCGGGCGGGCAGTTCCTCGTGCGGGAAATGGCCCGCCCCGTCCAGCAGCCGCCACCGGTACGGCCCGTCGACGTATCTGCCCGAGCCGCGTGCGGTGCTGGCCAGCACGCAGCTGTCCAGCGCGCCGTGCATGTGCAGAGTCGGCGCCTGGACCGGCGCCCGCATGCTGCGGGCGTACCGCAGGCCGTCCGGCCGGAGCCTGGACCGGAGGAACCAGCGGTGGTACTCAAGCGCGGAATGAGCCACGGACTGCATGCACATCGCGGCACGGTAGCGCCGCTCGGTCGGCGGGTCCGGCCACCCGGGACCGGACCAGGAACGCAGCATCCGCCCGACCCGCTCGGCGTCATGCCGCACCAGCTGCCGCTCGGGCAGCATCGGTAGCTGGAAGCCCAGGGCGTACCCGCTGCTCCTGCCCTGCCCGAGCGGATCAGACAGGGCGGCGGCGCGTGCCCGGAGCGGATGCGGGACGGAGACCACCGCAAGCCGCCTGACTACCTTGGGGAAATATGCTGCCATGGTCCAGGCGACCAGCCCGCCCCAGTCATGGCCCACGACCACGGCGTTCGCCTCGCCGAGGGAGCGGACCAGCCCGGCCGCATCCGATGCCGCCGTCACCAGGTCGTAGCCTCGCGGGGGCTTGTCGCTGCCGCCGTAACCGCGCAGGTCGACGGCCGCGGCCCGGTATCCTGCCTGGCTCAGCGAGGTCAGCTGCTCCCGCCAGGTCCACCAGAACTGGGGAAAGCCGTGCAGCAGCAAGACCAATGGCCCGTCGCCACTCTCGGCAAGGTGAAAGCGCGTTCCGTTGGCGGTGACAGAACGGTGCGACCAGGGGCCTTCGATATAGATCGGCTCGTCGTCCCGCGCGGTCACGGGATTACTCCGCTCCGGCCGACGGAGTGGCGGCGGGAGTCGCGCCATCGCGCCGGAGCAAGGAAAGGTCATCCTGGACGGTCCGGCGGGTTTTCCTCAGCGCGCTCAGGCCGCGGAACTTCAGTGCTCCGATGAGAACGGCCAGCCCGGCCAGCAGGATGCATACGCCGGCCACGATCAGGAATGCCGCCCACGCCCAGATGCCGAGCGAGATGAGGCCGTATGCGAGCGAGAAACAGGCCAGCATGAGCACGAGGCAGGCAACGAAGGCGGCGATGACCAGCAGCGCCCCGGCGATGCCAAGTCGGCGCGCGTCCGCCTTGAGCTCAAGTTTCGCCAGGTCCAGCTCACATCTGATCAGCTGGGTGACGTCCTTGACAGCCTGCGACACCAGTGTGCCAACAGACTGATCGCGGGCACTGTCTACCGGCTGCCGGACCGCGGAGTCGGCCATCGGTGCTCTCCTCTCTCGTGCTGTCGGATCAAGTCTCGCGCATCCGGCACCGCGGCATGCGGCCGGCGCCGGTCTTGCGTGCCGTGTTTCCCGTGCCGGTCGTGCCAGGCCGGATGCCGGGAGGACAGGACGCGGGGACACCAGGCTGCGGCCGGCTGCCGGTCCCGGAACGGCGAACGGCGAACGGCGCCCCGGAGCGGGGCGCCGTCGCCTTACACGTCACTCCGGGTTACCAAGCGTGCACCTTCATTTTGCCGGGCGGGCTACCCTGCGGAACGCCATTCTACGGCGCCCCGTCGCGGGCTCGTCTGCCTCGGCACGCCTCCCGCGGCTGGTCGCGCGTGGGTACCCGGTTGCCGTGTACGGACGTCTAGGTCCGTCACACCTTTGTACGACGGATCGGGCCGGTTGTGAAGCCCGTGGCGTAATCAATTTGTAATCTCGATTGATCCACCGGCTCTGATCACGCCACGCTGGTATAACGGCGGGCCGAATGCGAGTGATCTCGATCGCGAGATGACCGTTTTGTCAAGATTAAAGAAAGCCACGATGGATGAGCTTCGGCTCTCGACAGACGTGCCCGCGGTCCGGCAGCAGAGAGGCAACGGCGGATTGCAGAGAACTAGACGATCCTGTCCTGAACCGGCTGGTAACTTTGGCTCGTTACGCATAGGCTTTCCTGGGTGACGGACCGGCTCTGCCCCCCCGGAGCCGGGACCGCCCGGTGACCTCCGCTCTCCCCCCCGGCGGGGGTCACCCTAGCTTCCGGCACCGTCTCGCCGCTCATCACCTGGCGGCGAGACGGCGTCCTGGTCCTGCAGCAGGCATGCCAGCAGCCTGACCGCTCCCTGCTTGGACAGCGGCTCGTTGCCGTTGCCGCACTTGGGCGACTGGATGCAGGACGGGCAGCCCGCGCCGCACTCGCAGGACTCGATGGCGCGGGCGGTGGCGCGGAGCCAGTCAGCCGCCGCCCGGAAGCCACGCTCGGCGAAGCCGGCGCCGCCGTCGTGCCCGTCGTACACGAATACGGTCAGCAGCCCGGTGGCCGGATGCAGGTCGGCGGAGACCCCGCCGACATCCCAGCGATCGCACGCGGCGACTAGCGGCAGCAGCCCGATCGAGGCGTGCTCGGCGGCGTGCGCCGCGCCGGCCAGGTCGACGCCGCTGCGCACCAGCTCAGCGCGCTGGGCGGCTGAGATCGTCCACCACACCGCCCTGGTCCGCAGGGTGCGGGCCGGCAGGTCGAGCGGCGTCTCGCCGGCAGGCTGCCCGGTTTCCAGCTGCCGGCGGACAAAGGACGTCACCTGCCGGGTTACCTGGACGTCACCGAAATGGACCTGCGCGGCGCCCCAGCAGGCGTGCCGCAACTCCGCCGTGACCTCGATCCTGGTGAGTTGCCGGGCCGAGGTGACGTAGCCGGGATCACGGGCCTCCACGAGGGCCACGCCGTCGGCCAGGTCAAGCCTGCTGACCAGGTACATCTCGCCCTGGTGCGGATAGACGGCGCCGGAGTGGGCGAGTACGTGGGCCGAGGGCTCGTCTACCGTGCCGACCAGCCGCCCGGTCGATTCCTCCACGATCCGCACGGGCAGGCCGCCGGCGCCCCGCAGGCTGGTTGCCGCCGCCCGGCCCTGCCGCGTCCAGTACCGCCAGTGCCCGCGGGGGCGCAGCATGCCGCGCTGGGTCAGACGGTCGGCGACCGCGGCTGCCCCCGGCCCGAATAGCTCGATGTCGGACGGGGTCAGCGGGAGCTCGGCGGCCGCCAGGCACAGGTGCGGCGCCAGGATGTACGGATTTCCGGGGTCGAGCACGGTCGCCTCGACCGGCCGGTGCAGGATTGCTTCCGGGTGGTGCACCAGATAGGTGTCCAGCGGGTCGTCACGGGCGATCAGGACCGCTACGGCGCCGCGGCCGTCGCGCCCGGCCCGCCCGGCCTGCTGCCACAGGGCCGACCTGGTTCCCGGCCAGCCGGCGATCAGCACCGCATCGAGCCCGCTGATATTGACGCCGAGTTCCAGCGCGGTGGTGGTGGCCAGGCCGGTTATCGTGCCGGACCGCAGCCCGTCCTCCAGCTCCCGCCGGTCCTCAGGGAGGTACCCGGAGCGGTACGCGGCAACGCGCGGCGCAAGGCTCGCGGCGCCTGCCTCGGCCAGCGCCCGCCTGGCGCCCATCGCCACCGCCTCCGCGCCGCGGCGGGACCGGACGAAGGCCAGCGCGGGGATGTCCTCCATCACCAGGTCAGCGAGCAGCCCCGCTGCCTCCGCGGTGGCAGTCCGCCGGACCGGCGCGCCGGCCTCGCCGCGCAGCGCGGTCAGCGGCGGCTCCCAGAGGCAGAAGGTGACGGGGCCGCGCGGGGCAGCGCTTTCCGTCACCGTCTCGGCACCCAGCCCGGTGAGCAGCCGGGCACAGCGGCCCGGTTCGCTGATCGTGGCAGAGGCCAGGATGAACACGGGGCCCGCGGCTGTCCCGGTGCCGTGACCGTCCTCGCCGGGGCCGCCCGGGCCGGCCGCATCCGGCCGCGCGCGGCCGGCCCCGCGGGCGGCCGCCGCATGGTGAGCTGCCACCCGGCGCAGCCGGCGCAGCACGTGCGCTACATGGGACCCGAAGACACCGCGGTAGCCGTGGCACTCATCCACGATCACGTACTGCAGCCGCCGGAGGAAGCCATCCCACCGGTAATGGCGCGGCAGCAGCATGTGGTGCAGCATGTCGGGCGTGGTGAGCAGGTAGCTGGCGTGCGCCCGGGCCCAGGACCGCTCGGCAGCCGGGGTGTCCCCGTCCAGGACCGCGGCGCGCACGCCGGGCAGGCCAAGGGATCGCACCATGCGCAGCTGGTCGGCGGCGAGCGCCCTGGTGGGCGCGAGGTAAAGGCTGGTTCTGCCCGCCAGCACGCCGGTCAGCGCCGGAAGCAGGTAGCCGACGGACTTTCCCGACGCCGTCCCGGTCGAGATGATCACGTGCCGCCCTGAGTGGGCGTGGTCCGCGGCAGCCGCCTGATGAATCCACGGGGCTGGCACTCCCGCCTTGCCGAAAGCGCCGGCTAGCTCCGCCGGGACCCAGGCCGGCCAGTCCGCGCGGCGCCCCTCCCTGGCCGGGATGAGCTCAAGGTGCGTCAGCCGCCCCGACTGCGCGCCCCGGCGCAGAATCCGGCTGGCGCCCGGCGATGGCCCGGCCGTAAGGCCCTGCTCGGCGGGCACCGGGCCCGCCTGCTGCGGGACACAACCGCCCGGCTCGTGGACATGAGCGTCCAGGTCAGGGGCATCAGCGGGCCGGCCATGGAGGTGCCAGGGCAGCCCGGCCGCGGCCACGGCAGCCGGACCAGCCGCGGGGCTCGCGCGCTCCGGGCTGATCGGCTGCTCCGCTGGCACGAGCGGCGTCACGGCAGGCATCGCGTTTCAGTGTGTCATCCGGCGGCAAGGTGCCTCGAAACGTGATCTGGTATAGACATGACCTCAGAGCGTGATTGAATGCGCGACGGGAGCAATCACG
>Ga0182024_10004888_pt1 | contig 30437 bp, 29 predicted proteins | sample P32metaG_FD_120480 | JGI IMG/M metagenome (GOLD analysis project Ga0182024, IMG submission 120480) | Permafrost microbial communities from Stordalen Mire, Sweden - P3-2 metaG (Illumina Assembly) | ecosystem: Environmental > Terrestrial > Soil > Wetlands > Permafrost | place: Sweden: Stordalen... | reverse complement strand
ATTTTCCGGGTGCGCGAACACATCCGCCGTCTGCTCGATTCCGCCAAAATCTATCGTATCGAAGTGAAGCACACCGTCGACGAGCTGGCCGCCGCCATGAGTGAACTGGTGCGCGTCAACAAGCTGGACTCTTGCTACTTCCGCCCCCTGGTGCTGCGCGGCTATGGCGACGTCGGTGTTCTGCCCTTCGCAAATCCCGTGGAAACCTACATCGCCTGCTGGGAATGGGGTAAGTATCTGGGCGAGGAAGCTCTCGCCGAAGGCGTCGATGTCTGCGTCTCCAGTTGGACCCGCATCGCGCCGAATACCCTCCCGGCGCTCGCCAAAGCCGGCGCAAATTACATGAACTCGCAGCTCATCCGCATGGAGGCGCATATAAACGGCTATGCCGAAGGCATCGCGCTCGACACCTCGGGCTATGTGAGCGAGGGGTCCGGGGAAAACATCTTCGTGGTCCGCGATGGCAAGATTCTAACTCCGCCTCTCGGCGCGTCCGTCCTGCCCGGCATCACGCGCGACTCGGTGATGCAACTCGCCGACTCGCTCGGCATTCCGGTGACGGAGACCCTGGTCCCGCGCGAGATGCTCTACATCGCCGACGAAGTCTTCTTCTCCGGTACCGCAGCCGAGATCACGCCCATCCGCTCGGTGGATCGTATCGTGATCGGCAAAGGATCGCGCGGTCCGGTGACCGAAAAGCTCCAAAAGGCGTTCTTTGGCATCGTGCATGGCGACGCGCCGGACCAATTTGGCTGGCTCACCCGCATCACAAAAAACGAGCCCGTGACTGTTTGAGCCACGGGCTTTCAACTTCAAGCTTCTCCGGAAAAACTTCGGACTGAGCGGAAGGAAGATCCGCAAGTGCGATTCCGACGGCCACCTCCCCCGAGATTAACCGCCGGAACCGCACTCGCGAGGGATCATGCATCTGTTTTAGCAGGCGTTTAGGATTCGCGCCAGCTTTATTTCATGTCATTTCCCCTCTTTTCAACAGCTTTTTTCCGCTTAGTAAGTCTTATACTTAGCGCTCGCCGGCCTGTGGGAAACTTGTGTATAAATCGGCGTGTCGGAAGAATGTCAGAACAATGAACGTTAGCGGTACAGATGTTTCGTCTGGAGCTTCGGTCGAAGTGTCTTTCGATCGCGCCATCACCATCGTCGATCACCTGATTCGGCCTCTGGACGATGGCGTGTTCATTGCGCCCGGCTGGATCGATCTGCAAGTGAATGGCTTCGCCGGCGTCGACTATAACTCGGCGAACTCCAGCCACCAGCAGATCGCGCTTTCCGTCCACGCCCAGTTCGCCTGCGGAGTCACCCGGTTCTTCCCCACTGTCATCACCGGATCGCACGAGAACATGGCTGCGGCGCTGCACAATCTCGCGCGTGCGAAAGATTCCATCGTGGAAGGTCCCGCCATGGAAGCTTTCCATCTCGAAGGTCCTTACATTTCTCCAGAGGATGGCCCCCGCGGCGCGCATCCGGCCCGCTGGGTCCGGCCGCCCGATCTCAGTGAGTTTCAACGCTTCCAGGAAGCCGCCAACGGCAACATTCGCCTGGTGACACTTTCGCCTGAGTGGCCGCAGGCTCCAGGCTTCATCGAGAAGCTAGTCGAAAAGGGCGTGGTCGCGAGCATCGGCCACACCAGGGCTTCGGTCTCTCAACTCGCGGACGCGGTCAGCGCTGGCGCCACCCTGTCCACCCATCTCGGTAATGGCGCCGATGCCCTGCTCCCCAGGCATCCTAATTATCTTTGGGAGCAGCTTGCCGAGGATCTTCTCGCCGCCAGCTTTATCGTCGATGGATTCCATCTTCCGCCGGCGTTCTTGAAAGTCGCGCTCCGCGCCAAGGGATTGGAGCGGTCGCTGCTGGTCACCGATGCAGTCGCTCCGGCCGGCTGCGCACCCGGCCGCTATCGCCTAGGCGAAGTCGACGTCGAGCTGCACGCCGATAGAAGCGTGCGCCTAGCCGGGGCATCGCGCTTAGCTGGTTCCGCCCTCACAATGGATCGGGCCATTTCAAACGTGATGCGGACCGCCGGTCTCAGCCTGCGAGACGCCGTCACCCTCGCCACCCGAAACCCTGCCCGCGTCGGCCGCGTCCCGTCGCGCCAGCGCGGCCTCAATCCCGGAGAGCGCGCCGACCTAGTCCGCTTCCGTCTAAACGAAGCCACCGGCCAAATCAACATCCTAGAAACCTTCCTAGCCGGCCAGCGCGTGTTCGATGCCGCTACCCAATCCCCAACCCCTAATCCCTAACCCCCACTTCCGGATTCAACACCGCCACATACTTCAAATTCCGGTACAACTGTCGATAATCCAGTCCAAAACCCACCACAAAGCGGTCCGGAATCTCAAAGCAGCGGTAGTCCAGAGGAATTTGCACGATGCGCCGGGGCGTTCGATCCAACAATGTGCACACCGCCAGCGATTTCGGCGCGCGCCCCGACAAATGCTGCAGCAGGTACCGCGTGGTGAATCCGGTATCGATGATGTCTTCCACCAGCAATACATGTTCGCCTTCGACGCTCTCGTCGAGGTCCTTCGAGATGCGAACCATGCCCGGAGCCGCCTTCGAGGAGCTAAAGCTGGAAATGCCCAGAAAATCCACCGTCACCGGTACCGTTAACTCCTGCGCCAGCGCTGTCAGAAAGAAAACCGAACCCTTCAACACCCCCACCAGCTTGAGCTCGCGACCCGCGTAGTGGGCGGAGATTTCCGCGGCCACCTGCCGGATCCGTCGATGGATCTCCTCCTCGGTGAAGAGCACCCGCTCGATCGCCGGCGGCGTCATCGCGGCTCTCCACTCATCGCGCCAGGCGCTCCGGCAGCCGGTACTTCATCACCAAATCTTGAACGTCCTTCTGATAGAACACCTGGATGTTCACGTGGGGATAAATGGCGCGCAGCAGCCGGATCTTGCGGTTCTTCTTCGTCACGTTGGCTTGCTTCATGGTGGTCAGTTCCACATACAGATCGAATTCCGGCAGGTAGAAATCCGGAGTGAATGCTTCCGCTACCTTGCCGTCCTTGTCCCATTGCAACGGAAAGCTGCGGGGTTCGTAGTCCCACGCGATGCGATAGAAGTCGAGCAAATTGGCGAATACTTCTTCGCTGGGATGGCCAAACGCCTTGCGCTCCACCCGAACCCGGTCCGGCGGCACGATGCCATATCGAGCGAGTTGCAATCTCACTTGAAACTGCACTTCGGCGGCGGCCGTGGCTGAAAGCGGAGCAGCCTCCAGCAGCCCTTGCGATCTGACCGCGCTCACCAAAACGTCCACCATTTCAGCCGCACCCATCGCCTGCGCGTTCACCACCACGTCAAAACTGGTCGCCGGGCTGGTCTTCTGCCCAAACCGCCGCTTCCGAATTTGGGATTGCTCAGAAGCCATCTGCCGCAGACGCGTTTTGGCTTCCGCCCGGCTGAGCCGGCAATCGGAAACCAAGTTGTCCAGCCGGATGGACTCGGGCGCCAATACGTGAAATCGAAAGACCGCGGGCAGATCCCGCGCCAGCAGCTCGGAGCCCGCGCAGCACACCACCAGATGCAGATGGTCCAGTCCCATACTCGCCAGGATCGAAGCCGCCAGGGGCCCCCAGGCCCGGTCGGGTATCCGGCTCCACTCTCCGAACTGGGCGGCGATCGTCTCTCGCAGGTTCGACTCGGAAACCAACTCGCACTGCAACCGCTGCGCCGCCATCCGGGCCAGCTCTTCATGCCGGCATCCCGGTTCACCCGATACGGCGATGAAAGCCATTTAGTAGAATCGTAGCGCACCGGCTAGCGCAGTGACCTTAGAACTTTCAGTCTGAGGTCGACCGCTTTCTTACCGCGGGACTGGAACGTCCTGGCGCCCCATGAGGCCGATCCTTCGTCCCGCTGGCTTCCCTAAACTCGGCCCCCCCTCGGCACGCGCAATGAAGTAGACCGCGAAACATGGAGGAATTATGGCAACGGAGGTACGCGGGGAGGCCGTCGTAAGAGCACATTTTCAGGCAGAGACCGTGGAGCACACGACATGGCCGCTGCGCTGGCTATCTTCCGCCAGCCCCGCTATGAGGTTCCCGCCGCTGTAGTGCAGTGTTCGCTTCCTTCGCAGGCTTGTGCTCCAGCAGAAGGCGCTTTACCACTCCGAGGACGGGGTGGCAGTAGAATGCAAATTCGGCGGCACGCAGCTGGTGTTTGGGCCCAGTGCGCGCGAACACCGGCTAGCGCGTGACCTTAAAACCTTGGGTCGTAGGTCGGTGGGGTACCTTGGTGACAAACACAGCAAATGAATTTCGCGCTACAGTATTGCCTGTACCCGCCGATCAACAAGGTGGCTTAGCTTGACTTGCTGTGTTATGTATATTACTGTACTACCCGGAGAATAGGCCTTGACGATGTTGCCCGGCTATTATAGATTCAGAGTTCTGAGTTTTAATAGGTCGCTACAAAAATACGGATCTCGATGACCTTACGTCACCGCGCCTCGGCGCTGATCGCCGGATTCACTTTCTTGCTCGCGCTGCTGACAACCAGCTGCGCTACCAAGCAACAGCAATCCTTCAAGCTTTCCTTCCTTCCCTCCACTCCGGCCCCCATCGAGCCGAGTTTTGAAGCGCCACCCCACTTCGCAACCAACTTCTATTCTTCCGACTCTCCCGACTTGGTCCAACGCGCCCTAGCCTCGGCATCCCGCCAGGCGGAGGTGGACACGCGCGTGGCCAAAGCACGTGAGCATCTGGAAGCGGGCAAGCGCTTTTATCAACTGGACGATCTCGATGCAGCCAGGCGCGAGTTCGATGCCGCGCTCGATGTGCTCCTTTCGGCCCCGGACACCCTTCCCGGCCGGACACGTCTGGAAAGCGAACTCGACCAGATCTCCGATACGATCTACCATTATGATCTGGAAGGACTTGGCGCCGCAGCCAGCGAGCAGCCGGAAGTGGTTTACGATAAGTCCCCCATTGACAGCATTCTCGACATGACCTTCCCCAGCGATCCCAACCTGCGCCCCAAGGTCAAAGAGGAGATTCAAGCAACCGTCTCCCAACTCCCTCTCCAGGAAAACGATGCCGTATTGAGCTACGTGCATTACTTTTCCACCGAGCGCGGTCGAAAGGTTCTGTTGGGCGGCTTGCGCCGTTCTGGAAGGTACCGTCCGTTAGTCCAACGCATTCTCGACGACGAGGGCGTGCCACAGGAATTGATCTATTTGGCGCAAGTGGAATCGGGCTTCCTGCCCCGCGCCCGCTCCAATAAGCAGGCCGTTGGGATGTGGCAGTTTGTTCAGTTTCGCGGCCGCCAGTACGGCCTCTTGCAGACTCCCGGAGCCGACGATCGATTGGATCCCGAGAAAGCCACGCGTGCGGCCGCCCGGCATCTGCACGATCTCTATGCCATGTTCGGGGATTGGTATCTGGCAATGGCCGCCTACAACTGCGGTCCGGGCTGTGTCCAACGCGCCGTGGAGCGCACCGGCTTTGCGGATTTCTGGGAATTGCGGCGCTTGAACGTGCTTCCGAAAGAGACCGCCAATTACGTCCCGGTGATTGTGGCTCTCACCATCATGGCCAAGAATCCCAAGGATTACGATCTTGAGAACCTGGACACGGACCGGCCGGTGGAGTACGAGAGCATCGAACTCGACACCCCAACCAGCTTGGCGCTGATCGCCGATGCCTCCGATCACCCGGTGTCGGAAATCCAGGATCTGAACCCCGCCCTGCTCAAATCTGTCGCGCCCACCGGCTATCAATTGAGAGTTCCCAAGGGAACGCTTGCGACAGTCATGTCGGCACTGGAGATGGTGCCGCCCAATCATCGGGCCGACTGGCGAATCCACCGGGTGGTGCCGGGCGAAACTTTGGCCGAGATTGCGCACCGCTACGCCACTCCGGTATCCGCGCTGACGTCTGCGAACCAGCGGGCTGCCGTGCAGTCCCCGTTGGCTGACGCCCCGGTAGCTGGAGATCTGCTGGTGGTTCCTGCGGCGGCCCATCTTTCGCGTGTGCCCGTGCGGACGCGTGTGCCCGTGCGGAGCGCCGTTTCGAGATCTCGCGGCAATCTGTCGCGGAAGGCTCTGGCCGCGCGCCGGACGCCGCTGAATGCGCCCGCGCGAAAGGTTCACGCCAGCGCCTACCACACCGCAAGTCTCGCCTCCAAGCACCACGCCGCGGCGAACTAACAACGCCCCTTCGAGGCCGCCAATTCAACTCAATCGATTCGGCGAAAGCTCGCTAATTCCTCTTGCCAAAAAGTGCGTAGTTGGGTCTTGCCTTCCGAAGAAAACGAGTTATTCTAGGGTGTGGTTAGCCCAACAGGAGGCATGAATAATGGTTGATAGCTTGCGCTTCACAGCGGATGACGACGACGATTTCGGATACGAAGAGGAACAAATCGACGTAACCACCGAGGTCGGCGAGTACGGTCCGGAGGATGAAGACGACGACGAATTGACGAAGCCGGTTCCTCAGCCGGTTCACTTGACTCCCACCGCGGTCCCAACTCCCATGTCTCCGGCCGGCGAGGCGCCGCCGCAAAAGAAACCCGTCAAGAAGGCTACAGCGAAAACCGCGGCAGTCCCAGCCCCGGCCCCGGCTAAAAAGGCGCCTGCCAAAAAAGCGGTAGTGAAGAAAGCGGCAGTGAAAAAAGCGGTAGTGAAGAAAGCGGCAGTGAAAAAAGCCCCAGTGAAAAAAGCGGCAGTGAAAAAAGCAGCCGTGAAGAAGACGGCGGCCAAGGCTGCAAAGAAGGCGCCTGCTAAGAAGAAGGCTCCCGCTAAGAAAGCTGCGAAGAAAAAAGCTCCCGCCCCAAAGGCCACGAAGAAGTCGGCAAAAAAGGCCGGCAAGAAGAAAAAGTAACGCCGCTAGGATCTCCACACCCACCGCCGCTGCCGATTCGAGCCATCGCCGCGGCGGTGCGATATCGGAAACTTGTCCTCAAGCCTTTTCTTTTTTGACCACCGTCCGGCAACGCTCAAACAATTGCAATAGGGCCTCGGCGTACTCTTCCGGCGTCTTCGATCCCTTGCCGCCGAAACCCGCTGCGCTGCCTCCCTTGCCATAACCCGTGGTCACGGCTACGAATTTCATCATCTCCAGGGCCACCTCGTCGGTGTTGCGCACAGGAGGTGTGGCGTTAGAACTATCTTCAGTCATCAGTCATTCATCCTTGGTTGATATGGTCGGTTGGTATGTGGTCTGGGTTCTTCGCCGCACTGCGGCAAACCTCTAGTGTAATCCGTCTCCAGCCGGCGTGCGTCACCCCAGGGCCTGCCGGCAGCACTTAGAATGATCCTTTGATCCCTTGAGATGTTTGCTTCAAGTGACATGCTGGTTCAAGTGAGATGCTGGTTCAAGCCACACGCCTGATCCGTAAAATGCGCGGCGGCGCGCAGGCGCATTTGCTCGAATGCGACGACGGCCATTTCTACGTGGTCAAATTTCGGAATAATCCGCAGCACCGCCGCATTCTGATCAATGAATGGATCGCTTCCGTTTTCCTGAATTATTTGCAGATCTCAACGCCTCCGGCCGCAATCGTCAGCCTCTCGTCCGCATTTCTGGAAGCCAATCCCGATATCTACATCCAACTGGGTTCGCGCCATCAGGCGGTGGAACCCGGCTGGCACTTCGGTTCGCGCTATCCAGGCGATCCCGGCAAAATCATGGTCTACGATTTTCTTCCCGATACATTACTCGACAAGGTGGTCAATGCCGGCCAGTTTCTGGGCGTGCTGGCTTTCGATAAATGGATGAGCAACGCCGACGCCCGGCAGTCCATTTTCTTTCGCGCCCGATTGCGCCAATGGCCGGCAACGGAAAACGAACCCGCGCCGCGAGCGGGTTTCGTATCTCAAGCGCCGCGAGCGGGTTTTGTATCTCAGATGATGGACCACGGCTATGTCTTCGACGGCCCGCATTGGAAGTTTTCCGATTCGCCCCTCCAAGGCCTCTACTTCCGGACGAACGTCTATCAACGCGTCCGGGGGTGGGAAGACTTTCAGCCGTGGCTCGATCGCGTCGTATACTTCCCCGACGAAGTTGTCGATGCGGCTCAGAAGCAGATTCCGCCCGAATGGCTGGCTGAGGACGCTGCCGCGCTCCAGTCCATCCTTGAAAAACTGATGTCGCGCCGCCGCCGGGTGCCCGATCTGATCCGCGATTCCCGCGGCGGCCGCGTCAATCCGTTTCCGGATTGGAAATAGCGGACATGATATGATCGACGTGTCGCGGTTACTTGCGCCGCACCCGCTCGATGGCAAATTCAGGCAAGCCGGCAAAGATTTTCATCGTTGAAGACAACGACCCCGACGTGTTTCTCGTGGAGGAGACGCTTCGCTCGGAGGGAATCCCGGTGCAGATTCAACGCTGCCGCGACGGCGAGGAAGCCATCCAGGCGCTCTCGCAAATCGGCCAGTCGCGCTTGCCCGACCTTATCATCATCGACTTGAACCTTCCTAAGGTCGCCGGCCTGGAAATCCTAAAGCACGTCCGCAGCCTTAAGCAATGGGAGAGCGTTCCGGTGCTGATTCTTACTTCTTCCCAATCCACCACCGATCGGGCGCTGTCCATCCAGCTCGGCGCCGACGCATACATCGCCAAGCCGCCCACCTGGCCCGAGTTTCTTTCGACGGTCGGCTCGGGCCTTCGCGTTTTATTGGAACGGTCCGATACCGGGCCTCGCGCGCGCCTCCGGCCGTCTATCTGCCACCGGCGGCCGGCGCGCTTCCGGCTTCGCGGCGCGCAGCCATTCCAGTGCTCCCGCCGAGGTCGCGTGCGACCCATCTCAGCCAATTTAGAGATTCCATCGCGCTCCTTGTGATACCGTGTAGGGTTTGATAGCGTACCCTGCATCGATGAAACCGAACCTGGATATTTTGAAACCCGAAATTGAACTCTACCTCGAAGAAACGGGGCTGGCCGTCTTTTACGGCTACTCCCGCCCGCTCGAAACCGCTCCGGCGGTCTATTGGGATTGCGACCAGTATCCCGACTACCGGCTGTTCGTTCAATCCGCGCGCGCGGCCTGCGCCAAGCTCATTGTCTTTCATCAGCGCGAGTTTTTCTCCGAGCAGATCGACGAGGCCATCGAAAAGCTGCACGCTTGCGAACTACCTGCTCAAGATTCGCGCCACTTCGAAGAACGGCTGCACGACCTGCGTGCCCACGAAGGATCGGTTTGCGCCATCGAGCTGTCCTTCGATCATGAGGGGCGCGTCTTTCTGTTCGACCTCCGCACCGAGTGGTTTGACGAATTCTCGGAGATGCAGGATGAGATCCAGCTCCTGATTCCGGATCCCGACGACAACGACGACGATTCGCCCATCGGCGGCTACTTTTCGCGAAACTGAGCCTCGACCGTAAGGAAGCCGTCCTTCTATGCCAAGTTCCCGCTGGCTGATCCCGCCCGCTAGTCCGCAAGCGGCCCGGGAACTGGCCTCCCAACTCGGAGTTCAACCCGTCACCGCCAGTGTGCTGCTGAGCCGCGGATTCACCGATCCCGATGCTGCCCGCCGCTTCCTAACCCCCGATCTCGGACATCTGCACGATCCACTGCTGCTCACCGGAATGCGGGACGCCGTCGCGCGCATCCGGGCCGCCATCCAGGCGAAAGAAAAGATTCTGATCTACGGCGACTACGACGTCGACGGAACGGTGTCCGTGGTCATTCTGAAAAAAGCTATTGAGATGGCGGGCGGTGAGGCTGGCTTTCACGTTCCGCACCGTCTCAAAGACGGTTACGGCATGCGGTCCGACGTCATCGAGCGCGCCGCCGCCATGGGCATCGCCCTGATCGTCAGCGTGGACACCGGCATTCGTGCTTCCGAAGTGGTGCGTGAAGCGCACCAGCGTGGCATCGACGTTATCGTCACCGATCATCATCTGCCGGACGCCGAACTCCCGCCCGCGCTCGCGGTGTTGAACCCGAATCGGCGCGACTGCCGATATCCCGACAAGAATCTGTGTGGCGCGGGCGTCGCCTTCAAACTGGTCCACGCCTTGCTCGCCACGCTCGGATGGCCGGCCGAAAAGCTCGCGCGCGTCATGAAGTCGTTTCTGAAACTGGTGGCCATCGCCACCGTGGCGGACGTGGTCCCGCTGGTGGGCGAGAATCGCGTGATCGTCAAGCACGGGCTGGATGGACTGCATCAATCCAAAAACCCCGGCTTGCGCGCCATCCTGGAGCTTTCAGGCCTGATGAATGGCCGCTCTCCCAGCGCGCGCCAGGTGGCATTCCAAATCGCGCCGCGCATCAACGCCGCCGGACGCATGGACGACGCGCAGAACGTCATTCGAATGTTCGTGACCGACGACCCCGAACATGCAATGCGCCTCGCCTCCGAGCTACACTCCTTGAATCAGCAGCGCCGCGATACTGAAGCCGAAATCGTGCGTCTGGTGCTGGAGGAATGCGTCGGCGTGCCGGTCACCGAGGATCAGACCGTGCTGGTATTTTCCGGGCTCAACTGGCATCGCGGCGTGGTGGGGATTGTGGCCAGCCGCCTAGTCGAGCGTTTCTTCCGGCCCGTTTTCGTCCTGAGTGAAGAGGACGGCCAGGCGCAAGGCTCTGGCCGCAGCATCGCGCCGTTTCACCTTCTTGACGCGCTCGAATCCATGCCGGATCTGTTCACGCGCTTCGGCGGACATCGCCAGGCTGCGGGAGTGAGTCTCGCGGCGGAATCGGTTCCCGAGTTTCGCCGCCGCTTGAACGCCTACGCCGCAACCAGGCTCACGCCCGCAGATTTCCAGCCGCAGTTGGCGATCGATGCGACGGTGAGTTTGCGGGAGCTGACCACCGGCCCAGCCATCCAAGAACTGCTGGCCATGGCGCCGTTCGGATTCGGAAACCCCGCGCCCATGCTCGCGATCCTCGGCGCCCAGGTAGCCGGACCGCCCGCAGTAATGAAGGAGAAGCACTTGCGCGTACACCTGCGGCAGGACGGCCGCAGCCTTTTCCCGAAGGCCTGGAATTTCGCCGGACGCGCTGCCGATTTTGCGGTGAACAGCCCCATCGACGCCGCGTTTTCAGTGGAGGAAGACCTATACGGTCAAGACCGCGGATTCACTAACTGGGCCGCCGTGCTGCGCGATGTCCGTCCAGCGTCCTAGTGTTTGTCCAGTCTCCAAAATTCTCTATGGTGGGGCGGTCCCCCTGGACCGCGGCCGACGCCCTCGTCGGCCGCGCCGTTCAAGAGCCAATGCTGGCCGCGAAAGCCATAAATAACTTTCGATCCGCCTCGCTCACAAAGATACGATCTTCCGGATGCCACTGGACCGCCACCGCGAATGCGGCCCCAGGCTTCTCGATCGCCTCGATGACGCCGTCAATCGACCTAGCCGTCTCGATGAGGCCTTCACCCAAACGTTCGATGGCTTGATGGTGCCGCGAATTCACTTCATGCTCCCCGGCGCCGATGATTTCGGCGAGCAGCGTATTCGGCTCTACCCGGATCTGGTGCGCCGCCGGATGCCAGCCCGACTCCGCACCCTTCGGCCGCACGCGATGCACAGGCGTGCTGGGCAAATGCTGGATCAGCGTGCCCCCGCAGACCAAGTTGAAGACCTGCAATCCACGGCAAATTGCGAGCACGGGAACATCGGCGGCCAAAGCCTCTCGAAGCAAGCGCATCTCCAACTCATCCCTGGCGTCGTCCACCTCGTCGCTCCCGGCGTTTGAATGACCATAGCGAGCCGGATTGATGTCGGCGCCGCCGCTCAGCAGAAGGCCATCCAGCGAATCGAGCGACTCCGGGTTCCGAACCGAATCGACGCCAACCTCTCGCAATGCGGCTTCATAAGGTCCAAGCCGGGTTTCGTTCCCAAAAGTCACAGCCACGCGCATCCCGCTCACGCCGACGCCTTGAGCGCCTCACCGAATTTGCCCAGGAACATCTGCACGCAATCTTCGTTCGCCATCGGCCCCATCAATCCGATCCGAAAGATCTTGCCCGCCAGCGGACCGAACCCGCCTGCGATTTCGATGCCGTGCTTCTCGAGTAAATGCTTGCGCACCTTCGCGTCGTCCACGCCCTCCGGCACTCGCGGTGTGTTCAGGTGCGGGATTCTGTAACCCTCCGGAACGTGCATTCGCAGTCCCAAGTCTTCGAAGCCACGAACTAGCACCTCATGCGCACGACGGTGGCGTAGGAACCGGTTCTCCAAGCCTTCTTCATGGATCAACCGCAACGATTCGTGCAGTGCGTAGAACAGCGTCGCCGATGCGGTGTGATGATACTTATGCCCGTCGAAATACTCGCCCAGCAACCGCAAATCGAGGTACCACTCAGGTACCGCGGTCTTGCGAGCGTTCAATCGCTCCACGGCGCGCGGCGACGCCGTGAATGGCGCCAGGCCCGGCGGACAGCTCAAGCCCTTCTGCGAGCAACTATAGGCGATGTCGATGCCCATTTCGTCCACCGAGACCGGCACGCCGCCCAGCGATGTCACCGCGTCGGCGATGGTGAGCGCATCCACCTCACGCGCGGCTTTGGCGATCGGACGCGGGTCCTGCAACGCGCCGGTCGACGTCTCGGCGTGTACGAACGCGACCACGGCGGGTTTCTCACGCTGCACAAACTCCGCCACTTCGTCGTAACCGAAAATCTCGCCCCACGGCTTTTCGAGCGTCGCCACCCGCGCGCCCTGCCGCCGGCCCATCTCCGCCATCCGGCTCCCGAAGAACCCGCAGCCGAGTACGGCGAACTTGGAACCCGGTTCCACAAAATTGGCGATCGCAGTCTCCATGCCGGACGATCCGGTCCCGGAAATGGCCCAGGTGAGTGGATTGCGCGTACCAAACGCCGACCGCAACATCTCCCGGACCTGGTCCAGAACGCCAATGAAATAAGGGTCCAAATGCCCAACCAAGGGTTTCGCCAGCGCTTCATACACAGCCGGTTCCACCATCGTAGGCCCAGGACCGAACAAAAGCCGCCGGGGAGGCTGCAAGGCTGAAAAATGCATAACAGAATTAGCTTAACAATTGACGTTCTGGCACGTCTGTAAGGTGTGGGTAAAATAGTGTCACATATGCGCACAGCCGCAACTGCCGTACTTTTGGCCGGCTCCCTCCTGTTACAGGCTCAGACTGAACCAAAACCTCTTCGGATTCCGATTGAACAGTACAAGCTGGACAACGGGCTCCGCATCGTAATGTCGGTCGATCATTCCGCCCCCACCTATGGGATTTCCATCACGTACAACGTGGGCTCGCACAGCGAACACGCCGGGCGCACCGGGTTCGCGCACTTGTTTGAACACATGATGTTCGAAGGGTCCGAGAACGTCGGCAAGGGCGAGCACATGAGCCTGGTCGAAAACAATGGCGGCAACATGAACGGCACCACCACGGAGGATCGCACCAATTATTTCGAGTCCTTCGCCTCCAACCAGCTGGATCTCGGCTTGTTCCTGGAGTCGGACCGCATGCGTTCGCTCGCCGTGAATCAGGCGAACCTGGACAATCAGCGCAACGCCGTGCAGGAGGAGCGCCGGTTGAGCGTCGACAATCAACCTTACGGCGAAACCTCGGAAGTCTTGCAAGACCTGATCTACGACAACTTCGCCAACAAGCACTCGGTGATCGGCTCCATGCAGGACCTCAACGCCGCGACCGTCAAGGACGTCCAGGAGTTTTTCCGCATCTATTACGCCCCGAACAACGCGGTGCTGACCCTGGTTGGCGACTTCGAGCCCTCCGAAGCGTTGGCGAAGATCAAGAAGTATTTCGGCGGTATTCCGGCGCAGCCCGCTCCTCCGGTCCCCGATCTGGCGGAGCCCAAGCAAACCGCCGAGCGCCTGAAGACGGTCGAAGATCCGTTCGCGCAGGTGCCTCGCCTGGACATCGCCTTCAAGACGCCTCCCGGCAATACCGCCGACGTCTACGCGCTCGACGTTCTTTCCACCATCCTGGGCGAGGGCCAATCTTCGCGGCTCTATCAAAGCCTGGTGAAGGACAAGGAACTGGCCGTCAACGTTTTCTGCTATATCGAAGAACATAAGGGCCCGTCGACGTTCAACGTGGTCGTGCTGGTGCGGCCAGGTAAAGATCTGAAGGAAGTGGAGAAGGTGGTGTATGCGGAGTTGGATAAAGCCAAGTCCGAAGCCGTCGCCGACTGGGAGCTGCAAAAGGCCCGCCTGATGGAACGCCATCAAACTGCGCAGGAGCTGCAGAGCACGCTATACCGCGCTTATCTGATTGGGGAGATGGCGGTGATCTACGGCGATCCGAATCTCATCAACACGCGCTTCGACAAGATCCAGAGCGTCGGCAAGGAAGATATCCAGCGCGTGGCGAAAACCTACCTGACCCAAGACAATCGCACGGTTGTCACAACGCTGCCCAAGCCCAAGGCTGAGACTACGGCGAAGGCCAACTAGGAGCATTCGATGACAATCGACTTCCGAAATCCCGTCCCCCGAATTTCGTTACCATGCATCGCGGCTCTCGTCGCGACCTTTCCCCTCTGCTTCGCGCAGATCCCGCAGGATCCAGGCTCCAAGGCGATTCCGCTGAGCAAGGTGGAGCGCAAGAATAAGGCGCCCGTATCCGACGAGATTCTTCGCGTCAAGATTCCCAGGCCCACCGAGATCAAGCTTCCGAACGGCCTCACTGTACTGGTGCTCGAGGATCACCGGTTGCCGCTGGTAACCGCGCGGCTGAGCATTCTGGGCGCGGGCGCCCTGAACGATCCCGCCGATGTTCCCGGCCTGGCCAACGTCACGGCCGCCATGTTGACGCAAGGCACCCTGACGCGCTCCAGCAAACAGATCGCGGAACAGACCGGAGAGCTCGGGGCAACCATCGGCGCGCAAGCCCCCTGGGGATCGGAGACCGCCACCTTTACCGCATCCGGCTTGAGCGATAACGCCGGTCAATGGATCCCCCTCGCCTCCGACATCTTGCTGAATCCTTCGTTCCAGGAAAGCGAATTGAACAAGCTGAAGCAGCGCATGAAAGTTCAGTTGCAGCAGCAGCGCTCCACGGCTGGGTTCCTGATGCAGGAGCGATTCAATCGGGCGGTCTATGGCAATCATCCCGCCGCCGTTACCTCGCCGACCCCGCAGGCTCTCGATAAGATCACGCCCGCCATGCTCGCCGAGTGGCATGCCACCCGATACGTACCCGAGAACGCCATTCTCGGAATTTCAGGCGACATCACCCCAGCGCAAGTGAAACAGATGTTCTCGGCTCTCCCAGCGTGGAAGGCGGGTCCAGGCACAGTTGGTTTGCCCACCGCCACCAAGCCCGCCACCGGCCGCAGGATTTTTCTCGTGGACCGGCCGGGCGCCGTACAGACCGACGTCGAGATCGGCAACATCGCCATCAGCCGCTTGGATCCCGACTACGTTCCGATGGTGGTCATGGATCGCATTGTCGGCGGCGGCGCGGCGGCCCGCTTGTTCATGAACCTGCGCGAAGTGCATGGCTACACGTACGGCGCCTACAGCCAGTTGGTTGCGCGCCGCTACGCGGGTCCCTGGATCGCCGAAGGGAGCATGCGAACCGACGCCACCGGCGGCGCAATGACCGAGTTCATGAACGAGATCAACCGCATTCGCGATGCGGCGGTCCCCGAAAAGGAGCTTGAGGAGACCAAACGCTCCATCGTCGCGGGCTTCGCGCTCACGCTCGAGCGGCCGACCGAGCTGTTGGATTACGCCATCGCGCTCAAGGTTTACAACCTGCCCGCGGATTACTGGGATACCTATCCCGCCAAAATCATGGCGATCACCGCCGAACAAGTGCAGCGCGTCGCGCGCAAATACATCCTGCCGGACGACCTGCAAATCGTCGCGGTGGGCGATGCCGCCAAGCTCAAGCCCGTCTTGGACAAGTACGGCGCAGTGCAGGTGTTCGACACCAACGGCCAGCCGAAAGCCAACCCCTAGGCGCCATGGAATACCGCGTCGAGCGGGACACCATGGGCGAGATGCGCGTCCCCGCCGATGCGCTGTACGGCGCTCAGACACAGCGCGCGGTTGAGAATTTCCCGATCGGCGGTCTGCGTTTTCCGCGCTCCTTTCTGCGCGCGCTAGGAGTGATCAAGAGCGCGGCCGCGCAGGTGAATGGACGGCTGGGTCAGTTGCCGCCCGATCTCGCCGCATCCATCCAGAAGGCTGCCGATGCCGTGGCCGCCGGCGATCATGACGATCAGTTTGTCGTGGACATTTTCCAAACCGGCAGCGGCACCTCGACGAACATGAATGCTAACGAGGTGATCGCGCATCTGGCCGGCGCACACCCCAACGATCACGTCAATCGCGGACAATCCAGCAACGACGTGATTCCCTCGGCCATTCATGTGTCGGCGGCGACGCTCGTCACTGAAGAACTGCTGCCGGCGATGGCGGAACTGGCGGCCGCACTGCACAGAAAATCTGACGAATTCAAAGATATCGTCAAGATCGGCCGCACGCACTTGCAAGACGCGGTTCCCATGACGCTCGGTCAAGAGCTCAGCGGTTACGCCGCGCAAGTGGAGCACTGCTCCGAGCGAATCAAAGTCGCGCTCGGCGGCCTCTATGAACTGCCCTTGGGCGGAACGGCCGTCGGCACCGGATTGAACGCGGTTCCCGGTTTTGCTTCCGCCGTGATTGCTGAAATCGCCGCGGACACCGGGCTTCCATTCCGCGAGGCGTCCAATCATTTTGAGGCGCAGGCCGCCAAAGACGCCGTCAGTTTCCTCAGTGGCGCGCTGAAGACTTATGCCATCGCGCTAACCAAGATAGCCAACGATATCCGCTGGCTGGCGTCCGGGCCCCGCAGCGGATTGGGCGAGTTGAAGCTGCCGGAGACGCAGCCCGGGTCCAGCATCATGCCGGGCAAAGTGAATCCGGTCATCGCCGAGAGCCTGCTGATGGCTTGCGCGCAAGTGATCGGCTATGACGCAACCATCGCCTGGTGCTGCGCCGCCGGCAATTTCGAGTTGAACGTGATGATGCCGGTGATGGCTTACGATCTGCTCGAATCCATCGGGCTATTGGCAGCGGTTTCGCGAAACTTCAGCCGGCGCGCCATTGAAGGCCTACAAGCCAACAGCGAGCGCGCGTCGGGCTTCGTCGAGCAATCGCTTGCCATGTGTACGGTGCTTGCCCCGGTGATCGGTTATGAGAAGGCCGCCGCGATCGCCAAGGAGGCTTATCGCACTGGCCAAACGGTGCGCGAAGTGGCGCGCGGGATGAGCGGCCTTTCCGAGGACCGTCTCAATGAGCTGCTCGATCCGCGCAGCCAGACCGGTGGCTAACCGGCCGCTGTTATAAAATACAGATCTGTCCTCTAGCTCCAATACTTCGAGCAGCCATCCGCAAGGCTGGCCCGCGCTTGTGGGGGGCGGCCTGATGAACGTTGCGCTCGGCACGTATTATGCATGGAGCGTATTCGTCCCCGCACTCGAGCGCGAATTCGGATGGACCCGCTCGCAAACGTCGCTCGTCCCTACCATCGACATGGTGATGGTCGCCTCCATGTTTTTGGTGGCCGGGTTTCTGCAGCGCCGAATTGGACCGCGGCCGATCGCTACCATCGGCGGCGCCCTTTACGCTAGTGGGCTACTGCTTGCCAGTTGGACCCACTCCCTGCCGATGCTCTATCTCACCTGGGGCGTGATGGTGGGCGCCGGTATCGGCTTTGGCTACCTGGTGCCCATCACGGTTGGCTCGAAATGGTTTCCCCACCATCGCGGACTCGTCAATGGCCTGGCCATTGCAATTTTCGCCGCCGGCTCGGGCATCTTCGGGCCCCTGGCGGGCATGCTGCTCGAGCGGATCGGATGGCGCGCCACCTTTCAGATTCTTGCCGGAATCTTCTTCGTGTTTACCATGGCCGGCGCTTACCTGCTGAAGGATCCGCCCCCGGGGTACACCGGTCCGGCCAGAAAATCTACCGCTGCGGGACGCCATGGCGCGCATCACGTGGATGTGCCCACCCAGCAGGTGCTTCGAAGCCCGGTCTTTCTGGCGCTGTGGGCCGCATACGCGCTTGGCACAACCGCCGGCACCATGGTCATCAGCCAGTTGGTTCCTTTCGCCCGATTGTCGGGATGGAGCGCCAAGACCGCCGCATTCGCCATCACGATCGGCGCCATCGGCAGCGCGTCGGGAAGGTTCTTCTCGGGCTGGTTGTCGGACCACCTCGGCCGCCTGCATACCTTGCGCGCCGTCATCTTGATCTCCCTGATTGCCACGCCGATGCTTTATGTCTGGCGCGAGCAGCTTCTCGCATTCTACGTGCTGTTGTTTTTCGTCTACTATTGCTACGGCACCCAGTTATCGGTCTATACGGCCCTGGCAGGCGACTTCTGGGGTCCGAAGTATCTGGCGACGAACTATGGATTGCTCTTGCTGGCCTGGGGCTTCGCAGGCATAATCGGCCCCATGCTGGGTGCACGCGTCTTCGTAAGCACGGGCGCCTATCAATACGCGTTCTTCAGTTCAGGCGGACTGGCGTGCGCCGCGCTCATCATCCTTAGTATTGTTCGCGCACCGCAGCCCGTAGCGACTGCGCAAACTCCCGCCATGGCCGCCGGCACGCGATAGTCGAGTGAAACTAAAAGCGCGCTAAGCGTCTCAACAGGCCATAGCCGGAACCGTACCCCGCAACATCCACCGCGTGCGCCGGACGCCAATTCCAGTCCATGGCCCCGATGTATCGCATATCGCCGCTGTCGTGCCCCATCAGGATCACATACAATCCGCGATGCGGGTACGCCAGCAATTCGAACTGGGACCCGGCAGCCGGACTCCAGCGCTCCGCAGCCGGTTGTCCCCAAATCCGTAGCACGGTGGAACGGTCGTCGTGGGACGAAAATGGTAGATTTTCCTGCATCGACGGCGTGTAGAATGCCCGCGTCGCGACCACGCCGCCACGGAACAGGCTGATGGCTAGCACGCATCCGGCCACGCCGATTGCAACGCCGCCCACCACCACTTTTCCTACCCGCGAAGTTCTTTCACTCTCCAATCGGATGCTCACCACCGGAGCGCGGGCCGCCGGGGATTGCGTCATCCGAGGCCGAGGCCCGTCGTTCACCGCGCGAGGCATTTCGATCACACGCCGCTCAGCCGGCCACACTACACCCGCCCGGTACTCCAGTTCCGCCAGCAGGCCCACGATCATCACTGGAGCGTCCACACGCGAGATCTCGCCCAGATAGCGCCGCGGCACTGAGACTTCCTCATTCGTTTTCGTGTTCCGCACCAAGACGTCGGACCACGTGGCGCTTCGATAAACCCACTCGTTGTGTCCGGCGTCAAGAATGGCGGGATAAAACGAGAACGGCCGGCGGCCGAGCTGCGCAAGTGGCGGCGGGATCGGCGGAACTGCCATGCTTTATTTTAGCCCCCGGCTTTAGCCGCCCGGCGCCGGGCCCGGAGCCGCCGCACTCGGAGCGCGGGGTTTGCGATGAAAGAATTTCTCATGAACGTCCGGCCAGAATTCCGGTAAAAGATTGCCCAGCGCGCTGGCGATCAGACTCGTTCCAAAGCGGGCCCCGACTTCTTCGCCGTTCACGCTGCTGTCGGGATAATACGCGTTCGAGAGGCCGATGCCCATGCTCATTCCGAGGATGCCGGAATAGTTAAACCTCTCCTTGCCCGCGTCCGTCCGCGTAACTACAACGCGGCTTAAAGCATAGCCCACCCGGGACCAAACGCCGAACTCCGGACCCCGCCGGAAATAGCGGGGATCTTCGTGCAGCAAGGACGCCAGCACAGCGTCCGAAAAAAAGTTCTGCGTCGTCACATCGGCCACCGCCGCGCCAAAGCGCTGGGCATAGGGACCGGCCCCATGCCCGTACTTGGGATCGTCGTTGTCGATTTGAGACAACGCAGCTCCGGCGGCTGAGGCGGCAACGGTAAACGGATCGAAGGTCTCCTTGGCGAATAGGCCGAACTTCTGTTTCACCGTGAGGGGTACAACCTTCAGTTGCGGATCCTCTACAGTCAGAAAATTTGGAATGATACCGAGAATGCGGTCGTCAGACGGCTCATCGGAAACCGGCGCCGCAGCCGGCGGAGGTGGTGGAGGAGCCTGGGCAAGAACAAATGTGACTGAAAATGAACAAACCGTGAGGAGCACCGCGACATTTGCGCGCTGGACGTTTTTAAGGCAAGACTTCAATCATCCTCCAACTTGGAGTCCCCGCGTCATCTACATATGGACCGATCGCCGCTCCTTATGGTTACACGGAAAGCAATGGCCCCGTGGCCACACGGAAAGTAATAGAATGAGCAGTCATGATTGCGATCCCCTCTGCGCCTTCCCCTGAACAGCAGTTTCGGAATCGGCGCAATTTTCTCAAATTTCTCGCAGCCAGCCCGCTATTTGCTTCCCTGCCCGCCCGAGCCTGGCAGACCCATACTCTCGATGAAGCGCTCGCCAATCCACTGACTACTCCAAAAGACGCGCTGGATGTGATGGATTTCGAGGCCGCCGCGCGCAAGGCGCTGCCGCCCGCGCACTATGGCTACATGGCTTCCGGCGTCGACGACAACTTCACGCGCGACCTGAATCACGAAGCCTACAAGCGCATCCAACTGCGGCCGCGCAAGCTGGTGGACGTGAGCAAGATCGACACGCGCGTGGAGCTGTTCGGAACCACCTGGGACAGTCCCATCTTCCTTTGTCCCGTGGGCGCGCAAGGAATGTTTCATGCCGACGGCGAAATTGGCGTCGCTCGCGCCGCCCAATCCAAAAAGGCCCTGCAGATTCTATCCACGGTCACTTCGCACAGCGTGGAAGACGTCATCAAGGCGCGCGGTGGACCGGTGTGGTACCAGCTCTACGCGGTCTCGAATTGGGGGTTCACCGAAAAGATCGTCAAACGGGCCGAGGACGCTGGCTGCCCCGTGCTGGCCTGGACCATCGACCTGCTGGCCGGCCGCAATACCGAAACCGCTTCCCGCTACCGGCGCATCGATTCCAGACAGTGCGCCGATTGCCACGGCGAACCTTTCGGTTCCATCGCTATGGGCCGGCCGATGTTCGACGGACTCAACATGAAAGGCGTCACCATCAATTCTCCAGTCTTCAATTGGGACTATGTCGATCGCCTGAAAAAAGCCACGCGAATGAAACTCGTCTTGAAAGGCATCGAGACCCGCGAGGACGCGCGTTTGTGCGTGGAGCATGGCGTGGATGGCATCCTGGTTTCCAATCACGGCGGCCGCGCCACCGAAACCGATCGCGCCACCATCGAATGCCTTCCCGAAGTGGTGGACGGCGTCGCGGGCCGCATCCCCGTGCTGGTCGACGGCGGTATTCGGCGGGGCACCGACGCGTACAAGGCGCTTGCGTTCGGCGCCCGCGCCGTGGGCATTGGCCGTCCCTACATCTGGGGTCTGTCGGCGTTCGGACAACCGGGCGTGGAAAAGGTGATCGATATCTTGCGCGGCGAATTCGAGCTGACCATGAAGCAGTGTGGCGCCCGCTCGCTCCCCGAGATCAGCCGCAACACCGTGACAGGTCTTACTGAGCCACGACGATAGGGAGTGGTCTTTGCTGGTTAGAATTAGAGAATGCCCGCAGAAGAAAAGCCAGCGGCCAGCTTCGAGACCGGACTTCAGCAGCTCGAACTGATCGTCAAAGAAATGGAAAGCGGTGAGTTGCCGCTAGAACGCGCGCTTGAGCTGTTTGAAAAAGGAATGCAGTTGAGCGAAAGCTGCCGAAAGCAATTAGAAGAAGCCGAAACCCGCATTGAAATGCTGATCCGCAAGGGCGACAAAATCCAGGCGGAGCCTTTCCGTCCGGACAAAGCATGAGGCCGGCCGACCGACAATGACATTGGCCGAATACCTTACGCACCAACAAGCGCGTGTAGACGACGCACTGCAGCGCTGGGTCCCGCCCGAATCCACGCAGCCCGAATCCATCCACAAAGCGATGCGTTACAGCCTTTTCGCGGGTGGCAAACGAATTCGACCCATCCTGTGCATGGCAGCCGCGGAAGCCGTATCGGATTCCCCGGTGGGCATCGGATCGTGCGCGTCCACGCTCGAGTTGATTCACACCTATTCCCTGATTCATGACGATCTGCCGGCGCTCGATAACGACGATTTGCGCCGCGGCGTTCCCACCTGCCACAAAGTATTCGGCGACGCCATCGCGATTCTGGCCGGCGACGCGCTTCTCACGCTCGCCTTCCAGGTGCTGGCGCAGATGGACTGTGCGCCCGACGTCAAAGTCGCGCTCATCTCAGAACTCGCCACCGCCGCGGGCACCGTGGGCGGCATGATTGGCGGCCAGGTGTGCGATCTCGAAGGCGAGGGCCGGCATCCCGGCGCCGCGCTGCTCGAAGCCATCCATCGCGCCAAGACGGGCGCGCTGCTCAGGGCCAGCCTGCGCATGGGCGGAATCTATGCGGGCGCCGACGCCGAGCAACTGCGCGCGCTGTCCTGCTTTGGCGAACACGTAGGCCTGGCGTTTCAGATTGTCGACGACGTGCTGGACGTGGAGCAGTCGTCCGAAGCCCTCGGCAAAACCGCGGGCAAGGATGCGCAACAGCACAAGATCACGTTTCCCGCCGTGTATGGCCTGCAGCAATCGCGCGAGATGGCCGAAGAGCAACGCCTCGCGGCACACCTGGCATTGCGGCCGTTCGATGATCGCGCCGAACGCCTGCGCCAGCTAGCCGACTTCATCGTCCACCGTCGTGCCTGAACGACGCCACCGCCTGGACCTTTTGGTCGTCGAGCGCGGCCTCGCCGGATCGCGCGAAAAAGCTCAGGCGCTGATCTTGGCCGGCCAAGTGCTCGTCAACGGACAGAAGGCCGACAAGGCCGGCGCGAACGTCGACGTCGATGCAACAATCGAGCTGCTCGCACAGCCGCGCTACGTCGGCCGCGGCGGATTAAAACTGGAGGCCGCTCTCGATCATTTCGGGATTTCCGTCAACGGCAAAATCTGCCTGGACGTTGGTTCCTCCACCGGCGGCTTCACCGATTGTCTGCTGCAGCGCGGGGCCTCCCGCGTTTACGCCATCGACGTCGGAACCGGCCAGCTCGACTGGAAACTGCGCAACGATCCCCGCGTCATTGTCCAGGAACAAGTGAACGCGCGCTACCTGACTCGCGCTCAAGTCCCCCAGCCCATCGCCCTGGCCGTTTGCGATGTCAGTTTCATCTCCATCACAATGATCTTACCGGCGCTGGCCGGCTTGCTCGCCGAAGACGCCGAAATGGTTATCCTGGTAAAACCTCAATTCGAGTTAGATCGAGATCAGGTCGGTAAGGGAGGAATTATTCGCGATCCAGCGTTGCACCATCGGGCCTGCCAACGGGTGGAAAAAGCCGTACAGCAACTCGGCTTTCAAACCCAAATCATTCCTTCCCCGATATTGGGCGCGGAAGGAAACCGGGAGTTCCTCTTACATGCCAGACATTAAGGTGGTCGGCGTCATCTCGAAGCCGGGCATTCCTCATGCGTCCGCCATCTTGTCGGAGTTAGTTGCGTGGTGGAAGGAACGCGGCGTTGAAACACGCTTGGACCATGAGTCCGCGCGCTATCTGAATAGCACGGGCGGACTCCCGCGCGATCAGGTCCCCGAAGGCGCTCAATTGGTGATCGTGTTGGGAGGCGACGGCACCCTGCTTGCCGCCGCCCGCGCACTGGCCGGACGTGAGATCCCCATCCTGCCCGTCAACTTCGGAGGCTTGGGCTTCCTCACCGCCATCACTCTCGATCAACTTTACCCTGAGTTAGAGTGCGCGCTCTGCGGGGAACAGCGTGTGGTTCCCAGGCGCATGCTGCATGGGGAAGTGGTGCGCGACGGCAAGACGGTCGCCTCCTACGAAGCATTGAATGACATCGTCATCGGCAAAACGCAAATTGCGCGCATGATCGACCTCGAAACTTACGTCGACTCGCAGTATGTCAGCACCTTCAAAGCCGACGGCCTCATTATCGCGACGCCCACCGGATCCACGGCCTATTCGCTTTCGGCCGGCGGGCCCATCTTGTTTCCCGCCGTCGCCGCCCTATGCATCACTCCCGTTTGCCCGCACATGCTCACCAACCGTCCCGTTCTGGTTCCAGACACCAGCGTGATCGAGATCGTTTGCAAGGCCCCGCGCACGGAGGCCTACCTCACTATCGATGGCCAGGTGGGCGAGCCGCTCATCGAGAACGACCGCGTGGTATGCCGCAGTTCCCAGCACCAGGTGCATCTGATCCGGCCGCCGAATATGTTTTTCTTCGACGTGCTGCGGCAAAAACTGAAGTGGGGAGAGAGGTAACGAGGTGATGTCCTGAGACGGCTTTCGCTAACCGCATGGATCTTTATCGCCATGCTGGCGGGCGTCGCAATCGGCGCAGCTTTTCCCAACGTCGGCAAGGCGGAGTGGATGTCCTCGCTCGCCAGCGTGTTCCTGCGCCTGATCAAATCGATCATCGCGCCCTTGATCTTTGGCACTTTGGTGTACGGCATCGCCGGCACTGGCAGCGTCAAAACCATGGGCCGGATCGGAATCAAAGCCATCGTCTATTTCGAAGTTCTTACCACCATCGCGCTGATTCTGGGATTGGCCGCCGTCAACCTGGTGCGGCCCGGCGAAGGCATGACTCTGGAACGGTCCGCGGTAGAAACCGGATTGTCTAAGGCCGGCCCCACCCTCTCCGGCACGCTGGAGCACACCTTCCCAGCCAGCGTCATCGACGCCATGGCCAGAGGCGACGTGCTGCAGATTGTGGTCTTCTCGTTTTTGTTCGGCGCGGCGTGCGCGGCCATCGGCTCCAAGGCGGCCCCGGTCGTCACCTTTTGCAAATCGCTCTCTGAGGTGATGTTCCGCTATACCAAATACGTTATGTACCTCGCGCCCATCGGCGTCGGCGCAGCCATGGCGAGCACCATCGGCAGCAAAGGCCTGGGAGTTCTGCTGGGACTCGGCAAGCTGATCCTCACCTTATACGGAACGCTCGCGATCTTCATCTTCGTGGTGCTGGGCGCGGTTGCGATGATCGCGCGAATCCCGCTGCGCGCCTTCATCCGCGCCGCTCGCGAGCCTTTCATCTTAGCTTTCTCCACCGCGTCGAGCGAAGCGGCGCTGCCCCTCGCGCTCGAAAACATGGAGCTGATGGGCGTACCCGCGCACATTGTCGCGTTCGTCCTGCCAACTGGCTACAGCTTCAATCTGGACGGCAGCACGCTGTATCTTTCGATGGCGTCTATCTTCGTGGCGCAAGCCGCGGGCGTCCACATGGCGCTCAGCCAGCAGCTCCTGATGATGCTGACGCTGATGCTCACAAGCAAAGGAGTGGCCGCCGTGCCGCGCGCCTCGCTGGTGATCCTGGCGGGAACCCTAGCGTCGTTTGGTTTGCCGCTCTCCGGCGTGGCTCTGATCCTCGGCGCCGACGCGCTGATGGATATGGCGCGCACATCGGTGAACCTGCTCGGCAACTGCATGGCCGCTGCCGTGGTGGCCCGCTGGGAAGGCGTCGACTTTTCCACAACCGCAGCCGCACGCTCGGAACAAGCCGCCGCCCAGGTTTCTAGTTAGCGCCTCGGACCGTCAAAACGGCGTGGCCGAACCTCTCGTGCTCGTGCGCCGCTTCTACCGAAGCATGAAGTTCACACCGCCATGGATATGTAGTGGCCGGACCAGCTCGAAAACGGCGAACTTCCGAAAGTAGCGGAACATTCGGGTTTTCACGTTATGGTGACATCGGATCAAAACATCCGGCGCCTGCACAACCTGAAGCTTCGGAAACTCCCTAACATCTGGCCGCTTCGTGCGGAAACACGGAGACAATCACGGCCAAAGTCGATCCGTCGAACATTGCGAGCAAGACACGCTGGTGATCGACACGGTTGGATTCAACGGAAAGGCTTGGGTGGATTTTGCGGAACATCCGGCGCCAAGCAGTTGCACGTGATCGAGCGCTATCGCCGGCCCGATTTGGGCCATCTGCTCAGAGCCGGTTGCTGAACCGTCATTCGTAAGCGTGCGGAGGGGCGCTATCGGCTTCACAGAGACGGTCCACTAGGCGCTTTCAGGATGCGACGCTCGAATCTGCTGGAAAATCTCATCGGGCGATAACCCCGCTGCCATGCCGCTGCGATAACGTTCGCGCAAGCCGTCGCGAATAGCGTCGTATTTCATCCAGGTCTTCACCGTCTGTTCGGTGCGCTGGACGGTTCCATCGGCGCGTAAAACCAGCATCTCGGTTTCGTCGGTACGGAAATCGCCGTCTACTTCGCCTTTCCTTCCAAACACAAGCACGGTCTGGGCCGGCTCCGCGCCTCGCGACCAATGATTGAGCGTCACGTAGGAATCGCCGAGGTCGATTTCCCGGGAAAAGTTTCGGACCAGCGTCCGGCTGCCGTCCGCGCGCGGGTACTCAACCGCGGTCTCCAGTTCATGGCCGTGCGGAATGTCACGGCTCGCCAGATCCACAATCCGGGGCTCAATGGATGGTTTCATTCGCAACTCCAAAGCCGACAGCACCACGCCGAAAACGTGGGGCAACGTAACGGGCGCATCCTCTAAAAGCGCGTTAAACTCCTGGCCGTAGCGCGCTCGCCACCAGCGCGGATACAGCCGAGTGAACCATCGGGCCAGCCTTTTCATGCGTACTTCAGCCTCTTGAGCCCGGTTTTGACGATCTGGTTCAAATCCGAAAGCTGTGCTTCGAGACGCCGGCGGCCGTCGGCGGTGAGCGCGTAGGGTTGGCGCCGGTCTTCGCCCGATTTCGTGGGACGGATCCAGCCGCGTTGTTCCAGTCGCGTGATCGCGCCGTAGAGCGTCCCCGGGCCCAGCCGAACGCCCGCGAATCGCGCAATGTCTTCCATCATCGCGTAGCCGTGCTTGTCGCCTTCAGCCAGACTTGCTAGAACCAGAAGCGTTGGATCGGACATGTATATTACGTGCCACGTAATATCGTGCCACGGAATAACTCGGCCGTCAAGCGACTGCTACTTCGCGCAACAGAAAATCGAGGATGGTCTGGGTCTGGCCGGGGATAAAGTGTCCAGCCTCGGGATAATACCGAATCCCAACATGCGGGACGTTGCGCTTCAGCCGTTCCCGGGTTTCCGCCGAGTCCAGCAGCACGTCCTTGCCGCCCAGGATCGCCATCACCGGCATCGTCAGCCGCTGCAGCGCCTGGTCGCTGAAGATCGGAAGCTTCACCATGCGCGGGCGGAAATTCTTGTGAATCAGCGACACGAACTCCATGAAATACCGCAGAGCTGGGGACGGGTTGACAGGCGCGCGTCCCAGAATCAGTTCGCTCGCTTTGCGCCTGCCCCAAGCGCCCAACATTCGCAGCGGGACGGTCTTGAAGACAATACTCAACCTCTGGCGCCCCACTCCGGCGGGGCATAGAACCACGACGCTTTCCACGCGTTCCGGCCGCCGGGTCGCGTAGTCCAGCGCCAGCCATCCCCCGAGCGATACACCGGCTAGCGATGCTTGCCTGAGCGACAACGCCAGCATCACGTCGTCCAGCCAGAGTGCGTAGGCTTCCGATGCCAAAGGTGGGCGAGAGGGCGCACTCAATCCGGCCTCGCCGATCACATCCACCGCGTACACGCGAAAGTGCGCCGCCCAAGCCGCGACGTCCCCCATCCACATCGCTGAGTTGGCCATGCCGCCATGCAAGAGCAGCAGTGGCGGGGCGCTCGCATCGCCGCATGCCACGATGAAAGTCTCGCCCTCGCGCGTTGGCGCACGAAGCTGCTGGCTCGGCACAGGCCAGTGTTTGAGGATCGCGAGGTAACGCTCCCGAACCGCTCGCTCGCCGTCGACAGATTTGTAAATACTCCTCATCTTTCAGACTCCAGGATGGCGTTAATGAATTTGAAGTAGGAAGCGGTCTTTTCCATGCTGCCGACGACAATGACCTTCATTTGCGCGCGCTCGGCGTCGTAGATAGCTTCGATGCGGACGCCGCTCGCGCAGGCCATCAGCCCGGTGGTCAAACGATTGGCAGTTTCCGGGCTGATGGCGTCAATCTCCACGATGCTCGAAACCTCCACGTGACGGCTGCGGCTGACCGGCTCGGGCGGCGGCTCTGGCCGCCCGGTCATGGCTTCCAGGTCCTCGCGTGCGATCCGATATTGTTTGCCAATCCTGACCGCTTTCAGACGCCCCTCACGCACATAGTTGCGGATGGTCTTCACATGCAGGCTCAGGCGCTCGGCAACCTGTTCGACAGAGTAAAGCTCTTTAGACATTCCCTAAAACGACGTTATCATGAGTCCTTTTAGAGAGCAATAGGGAAGTTTAGGGAATTTTAGGGCCGGTGAATCTCCAGACGCCGCATTCGACTCCGTAAGGTACTCGGGTTCATCTGAAGAATCGCCGCCGCGCCCTTGGTCCCCTCGATCACCCAGCCCGCCGATGCCAGCACGCTCTCGATGTGTTTCCGTTCGGCCGCTTCCAAGCTGAGCGAATGGCCGGCCGCCGGCGCACTGGAATCGGCCCCGAGCCGCATGTCCAGCACGTCGCCGCGACACAGTACGATGGCGCGCGCCAGAAAATTCTCCAATTCGCGGATGTTGCCTGGCCAATCGTAGGCCACCAGCTCGTGCAGCATGCCTTCCGAGATCCGCTCCACGCGCCGGCCAAACTGTCTCGATAAACGGCGCACGAAATGCGCGGCCAACAGCGGGATCTCGTCGCGACGCTCGCGCAAAGCCGGAACTTCCACCGGCACCACCAGCAGCCGGTAATAGAGGTCCATCCGGAACCGGCCTTCACGCACCACCTCCGCGAGGTTTCGATTGCTGGCAGCGAGCAGCCGCACATCCACCTTCACCGTGCGATTCGATCCCACCGCCTCGAACTCATGCTCCTGCAAAACTCGCAGCAGTTTGGCTTGAGTTTCGAGCGGAAGCTCCGTCACCTCATCCAGGAACAGAGTGCCGCCGTCGGCGTATTCAAATCGGCCGATGCGCCGTTCGGTGGCGCCAGTGAACGCTCCCTTAACGTGGCCGAAAAGTTCGCTCTCTACCAACCCCGCCGAGATGGCCGCGCAGTTCACCTTCACCAGCGGCCGGTTGCTTCTCGGACTGAGCTCGTGAATCGCTCGGGCCACCAGTTCTTTGCCCGTTCCGGTTTCTCCGCAAATTAACACCGTGGCTGTTGTGGAGGCCACCAGATGAATGCGATCGGTTAACTCGCGAAACTTGGGAGTTGCGCCCACCATCTCGCCCAGGTTGTGTTCGGACCGGATCTCGTCCAGCAGGTATGCGTTATCCTGCTCCAGCCGGGCCTGCAGCGCCGTGAGCTGCTCCAGGTGGCTCTTAAGCTCCTCGTTCAAGCGAAGCACTTCGGCTTCTGCCTGCTTCAGCGCGGTGATGTCGCGCGCGGTCGTCCACACCGATTGCAGCATCCCGTTTTCGAACACTCCGCTGCGCGTCATCAGCAGATGACGGCCGTGAAACGTTCTCTCCATTTGGGAAGATTCCCAGCCGCTGCGGATACCCGCGCGCAAACGCTCGCCGAAGGCTGGATCGGAGCGCGTGCTGATCACCTCCAGCCTGGCGCCGATCAGATCCTCCGCCCTGGCGAAACCGAAAATCCGCGCGGCCTGATCGTTGCAGTCCGCGACATACGAGTATTTGTAAAGATGCTCGATCTGCTCATCTTCCGGCAAATCCATCGAAAGGGGCTGCTCCAGTTTGCACCACATCACGCCTTCGGTGGCGTGCTCGACGAAGGTGCGAAAGCGCTCTTCGCCGTGCGCGAGCGCCTCTTCATAATTCTTGCGTTGCAGTTCGGCGCCTGCGCGCTCCGCGGCGATGGTCAGCAGCGCTTCGGCCAGCTTGATGTTGGGCAACGGCCGTTTGGTGATGGCGCAAATCAAGCCCAGGCAGCGCCCGTTCGAATCCACCATGGGCGATCCGACGTATCCCTCGGCGCTTACCGCGGCCAGCATCGCGTCTCGCGGAAAGAGCTGCCGCACGCCGCTCGGATAAGAGCAAACTACCTGTTGAACTACATGGCTGCACGGTGTCCCGGCGAGGTTGTACTCCAGCGCTGCCGTTTCACCAGCCGGGCCATGGAACGCTAAAGTCGCGATGCGTTCGCCATCCGGCTGCAACGCCCCAATCAGGACGTAGTCGGCGTTCAGCGCGCCCGCCAGATGGCGCACCAGGGAACGGAAATACGCCTCTCCCGTTTCCCCAGACACACTTTTCGCGATCTCGAAAACGAGATGCTCGAGAGACTGAACGGCTTCACTCGATGGACTCATGGCGCTCCACCGATCGCGGGCTTCGAAGACTTGCGCTAATTGTAGACGAGCAACGAGCCGGGTGCAATCCTGCCTGGCGTTATGTGGCCTGGCAAGGGCCGGGGATTGGTGCGCCTGTCCAGCGCGTCCAGCGAGAGAGGACATAGCGCATTTTGTCGAACAGAAAAGGCTTCGGCACCACATCGTTCATGCCGCCCTTCAAACACTCTTCGTGCGCTTTTCCCGCGGTGGTTCCGACGATGGGCGTGGCGATTCCT